>Ga0114946_10000399_pt1 | contig 28492 bp, 25 predicted proteins | sample WalLakDeSediment_FD_88676 | JGI IMG/M metagenome (GOLD analysis project Ga0114946, IMG submission 88676) | Lake sediment microbial communities from Walker lake, Nevada to study Microbial Dark Matter (Phase II) - Walker Lake 11/02/13 Deep Sediment | ecosystem: Environmental > Aquatic >... | reverse complement strand
CGTCGGGCCGGACGAGGGAGACTCTCTCGCTGCCGGAATCCGGGCCCTCCGCGAGGCCATGGTCACGCCGCCGAACGAGCGCCGGGCGGCCTGGGCCCTTCTTGCCGCCGATGCGCTCCTGACCTGGGCGGTGGAGGATGCCGCCGATGCTTCCGACCCCGGCGCCACCCTCGAGACCGTCCTTCGCGGGGCGCAACTGCCGGACGCCCCGGTCCTGCCGGCCGCCCCGGTCCTGCCGGATGGCAAACCCCGTCGGATGGAGTCATGACGCCCGAATCCGGGACCCACCGAGAGGGCGTGGGAAGGGAAGGGGAGGCGTCTCCGGGCTACGTGGACATCCACTCCCACCTGGTGCCCGGCGTGGATGACGGTGCCCCGACGCTGGAGGATGCCCTCGAGGGACTGGACCGGATGGTGTCCCGGGGTGTGTCCCGGGTCGTCACCACACCCCACCTGGACGCTTCCCTTACCCGGACTCCCGGCCTCCTCCAGTCCGTCCTGGACCGGATGGACGAGGCCTTCGAGGCCCTGCGCACGGCGGCGGCGGCGCGGCACCCGTCCCTGGTCCTGGACCGGGCTCACGAGGTCAAGCTGGACATCCCCGACCCGGACCTCTCCGAGCCGCGACTCCGCTACCCCGGGACCCGTGTTGTCCTCGTGGAGTGGCCCGGGCTCCAGATTCCCCCCGGTACGGCCCGGGTGCTGGAGGAGCTTGTGGAGGCCGGTGTTCAACCCCTCATCGCTCATCCGGAACGCTACCGCGGACTGGAGGCCCACCCGGGACTCCCGGCCGCGTGGCGGCAGGCAGGGGCCTGGCTCCTGGTGAACCATGGGTCACTGGTGGGACGCTACGGGAAGGAGGCGGAACGCAACGCCACGCGCCTCCTCGCGCTGGGGTGGGTGGACGGCATGGCCACCGATTTTCACGGGCGACCCACCCTGGAGCTGTACCTGGAGCGCGCCCGGAGCTGGTTCGAACTCCGTGGGGCCGAGGAAGCCTGGCAGCTCCTGTCGTCGGAGAATCCCTCGCGGATGGCCTCGGGACGGGCGCCGCTGGAGGTTCCTCCCGTGGTCTCCCCCGATGGCCTGATCCGACGGATTCGGTCCGCGCTGGGAGGGCTCCGATGAGCGGCGTGCTGGATCTGGCCGGCCGCCGCGCCCTGGTGACCGGAGGGTCCCGGGGCGTGGGACGGGCCACCGTCCTTCTCCTGGCCCGGGCGGGTGCACGGGTGGCCTTCACCTGGCGGACCCGGGAGGAGGAGGCCCACGACGTCCTCCGGGAGCTGGAAGCCCAGGGGGCGCCCGGGGTGGCCCTCCAGGCCGATCTCACCGATGAGGCACGGGTGAACGCGGTATTTGATGCCGTGGAAGAGGAGCTTGGCGGCGTGGACCTGGTGGTGGGGAACCACGGGATCTGGCCCTCCGACGATGTCCCCCTGGCCCGGATGTCCACCCGGCAGTGGCGAACCACCCAGGTGGTCAACGTGGAGAGCCTCTTCTACGTGTGCCGCGAGGCCGCCCGCCGCCTTTCCCGGGACGGCCGCATTGTCCTCGTGAGCTCCACGGCCGGGCAGCGCGGCGAGGCGTTCCACGGAGACTATGCCGCCTCGAAGGGCGCCCTGATCTCCCTGGTGAAGGGACTCGCGGTGGAGCTCGCCCCGCGGGGGATCACCGTGAATGCCGTGGCCCCCGGATGGGTGGACACCGAGATGGTGGCCGGCGCGCTGGCGGGTGAAGCGCACGGTGAGGCGGTGGCGGGAATCCCCCTGGGCCGGATCGCCACCCCCGATGACGTGGCCGGGCCCATCGTCTTCCTCTGCTCCCCCCTGGCTCGCCACGTCACCGCCGAGATCCTGAACGTGAACGGCGGCGCGGTCCGGGTGGGATGATGACCGAGGCCCCGGAGTTCCTCCTCCAGGTCCGGCCTCCCGGCCCGGTGCGCTGGATCTGCCGGACGCTTGAGGAACGGGGCTTCGAGACCTGGGCCGTGGGGGGAGCGGTCCGGGACGCCCTGGCCGGTCATCGGTCCGAGGATTGGGACCTGACCACCCGGGCGCATCCGGGACAGGTACGACGCGCCTTCCAGCGAACCGTCCCCGTGGGGATCGATCACGGCACCGTGGGCGTTCTTGCCCGGGACGGCACCATGTTCGAGGTCACCACCTTTCGGCGCGACGTGGAGACCACGGGGCGGCACGCCGTCGTGGCGTTTGCCGACACCCTGGATGACGACCTGGCGCGTCGGGATTTCACCATCAACGCGGTGGCATGGCATCCCCTCCGGCAGGTTCTCCATGATCCCTTCGGAGGCGCAGGAGACATGGAGCGCCGGGTCCTCCGGACCGTGGGGCCTCCAGCGGAGCGTTTTGCCGAGGACTACCTCCGGGTCCTCCGCGCCCTTCGCTTCGCGGGACGCTTCGGGATGCAGGTGGATGCGCCCACGTGGAAGGCCCTCTGCGCGGCCGTTCCCGAGCTCGGCAACCTGTCCCCCGAACGCGTTCGGGAGGAACTGGACAAGGTCCTGGGAAGCGAATCCGGGGCTGCGGCCTCGCTTGCCCTCTATGCCGCGTCCGGCGTCCTCGGGTTCTTCCACCCCGAGCTGGACACCCCGAATGCCCGGGCCCGATGGGCGGTCACCCTCCGGATGGTGGAGGCGCTGCCGCCGGCCCGGATCGAGCTGCGCCTGGCCGCCCTCCTTTCGGCGGCGGACTCCACCGCCTCGGCCGTGGCCATCCTCGTTCGCCTCCGGTCCTCGAACCGTCGGATCAGCGAGGTGGGTGCGCTGGCGGGGAGCGTAGCCACCGCCTCCGGGCTTTACGGAGTTGGGGACGCCGACGCACCGGTGTCCCGCCGACGCTGGATGATGGCACTGGGAAGAGACCTGGTCCCCCGGGCGCTTCGGCTCGTGGCGGCCCGGGCCCACGCCGAGGCACTTGAGCCGGACCCGCTGGAGCCCGGCCCGTTGGCGTCCGATTCCTCGAGTATTGTCCGGGAGGCCGCTCGCTTCATCCGCGCGGTCAGGGCCGATCTCCGGGCCGGCATCCCCCTGGCGCCGGCGGAACTGGCCATTTCCGGACGCGACCTGATCCGCGCAGGTCACCGCCCGGGCCCCGCCTTCGGCCGGGTGCTGGACCATCTCCTCCAGCAGGTGGTGGCCCGTCCGGAGCGGAACGACCCCGCCTGGCTCCTTCGCCGGGCGGAGGAACTCCTGGAGGCAGGGGTGCCCGCGGGGGAGGAGCCATGACGGGGCCCGATCTCTCCCTCTTCGCGGGCGAATCCGGGGAGTCCGGCGAATCCGGGGAGTCCGGGCGAGGTCTGTCCTCGCCGCGAGGCCCCTCCGCTTCGCCCGAGCCTCCCCTGGCTCCAGACGCCCCCCTGGCCGCCCGGATGCGACCTCGTGGCCTCGAACAGGTGAGGGGGCAGACCCATCTGCTGGACGAGGGAAAGCCGCTGCGCCGGATGCTCGAGGGTGGGCGCCTTCAGAGCTGCATCCTCTGGGGGCCTCCGGGGAGCGGCAAGACCACGCTGGCCCGCCTCCTTGCAGAGCGGGCTGACGCCCACTTCGTCCCCTTCTCCGCGGTCACCGAGGGTGTCCCCCGGGTGCGGGAGATCCTGGCCGAGGCCCGGGTTCGCCGGAAGGCCACGGGGCGGGGAACGATTCTCTTCTGCGACGAGATCCATCGCTTCAACCGCGCCCAGCAGGACGCCTTCCTCCCCCACGTGGAGGACGGTACCATCGTCCTCGTGGGGGCCACCACCGAAAACCCGTCCTTCGAGGTCAATCGCCCCCTCCTCTCCCGGGCGCCGGTCTTCATTCTGGAGCCCCTGGACGAGGATGCCCTGGCGGAGCTGCTGGCCGAGGCCCTCGCCGACCCCGAGCGGGGCCTGGGAGATGCCGGGATCTCGGCCGACCCTGCGGCGCTCGCCTTTCTCGGGCGGGCGGCCGACGGCGACGCCCGACGTGCCCTTGGGGGGCTGGAGGGGGCAGCCCGCCTCGTGGGCCCGGGTGGACGGATCACGGCAGAGGTGGCGGCCGACGCGCTCCAGCACCGGTTTGCCATCTACGACAAGGGGGGGGAGGAGCACTTCAATCTGGTGTCGGCGCTCCACAAGTCGGTTCGCGGAAGCGACCCTGATGCCGCCCTCTACTGGCTCTCCCGGATGCTTCGGGGGGGGGAGGATCCCGGGTACGTGGCCCGACGCCTGATCCGGATGGCCGTGGAGGACATCGGATTGGCCGATCCGGCGGCTCTCCCCCAGGCCGTGGCAGCCCGGGACGCCTTCGAGATGCTCGGGTCCCCGGAGGGGGACCTCGCCCTGGCCCAGGCCGTGGTCTACCTGGCTACCGCGCCCAAGTCCAACCGGGTCTACCGGGCCTGGAAGGAGGTGGGACGCGCCGCCGCCGAGACGGCCTCAGCCCCGGTTCCGCTCCACATCCGCAATGCCCCGACGGCGCCCATGAAGGCGTGGGGCTACGGCGCCGGCTACCGGTACGACCCCGACGAGCCGGAGGGCGTGTCCGCGCAGGACTTCCTCCCCGACGATCTCCGGGGGAACCGCTGGTACGAGCCCGGGCCCTACGGGTTCGAGCGCGACATCGGGAAGCGCCTGGCGTGGTGGGAGGCGCGGCGCGCCGAGATGCGGGCCGAGATGCGGGTCGAGATGCAGGAAGCGTCGCAGGAAGCGTCCCAGGCAGAGGTGCAGGAAGTGTCGCAGGAAGAGGCAACCGGATCCGACTCCGCGGGGTAGAGACCGAAATGATCGCATCGACTCCTCCCGGGCCCGGTCCCGGATCCGAAGGGCGCCTCCGCCCGTCCGCTTCCCGGTGCTCCCGGTCCCGGCGACCCCGGGCCCGGCGACCCCGGTCCGTCCGGCCCCTGGGTGCGCTGGCCCTGCTCCTGGGGATCCTCGCCACGGTCCCGGCGTGCGGCCTCTTCGTCCGTTCTCCGGAGGTGGCCATCGTGGACGTCCGGGTGGTCGGTCTCGGGATCACCGGAGGGACCGCCGAGATCCTCCTCCGCGTGGACAACCCGAACCGCTTCAACCTCGAGGTCCGGGAGTTCAGCTATCTCCTGGAGATTGCGGATCCTTCCCGGCCGGAGCAGTGGGACACCCTGGCCGTGGGGGTGACCGCCGACACGCTCATTCTGGACCGGCGGGCTTCCAGCGTGGTGCCCCTTCGCATCCCGTTCCGCTACGGGGCCCTTGGAACGGCCCTTCGCGCCTGGATGCAGGGAGGCGAGATTCCCTATCGGCTCGAGGGCGAGGTCCGGGCCCGGGGCGCCGGAATCCAGCGGGATCTCCCGTTCCGGTCCCGGGGATCGCTCACCCCGTGAGCCGGGAATTGCGGGCTTCTCGCATCTTCTGAGACGACCGTCTTCCACACCCATCAACCCGAGGGATCGAGCCATTCCGACGCAGCTTCTGGACAACCGGGCGCCGGTGGAGCGCGCCGTCCTCGTGGGGGCACCGCTCAAGGAAGTGTCGCCCCGGGTCGTGCAGGAACACATGGACGAGCTCCAGCGCCTCCTGGACACGGCGGGGGGCGAGATGGTGGGCGCCGTGATTCAGCGCCTCGATTCCCCCAACGCCCACACCTTCATCGGGAAGGGGAAGGTGGCCGAGGTCCGCGACCTCGTGAAGGAGAGGGAAGCGGACCTGGTGATCTTCGATGACGACCTGAAGCCGGACCAGGCCAAGAACCTGGAGCGGGAACTGGACGTCCGGATCATGGACCGATCCGAACTCATCCTCGACATCTTTGCCTCGCGAGCCCGGACCCGGGAGGCTCGCATGCAGGTGGAGCTGGCGCAGCTCGAGTACCTGCTTCCACGCCTCCAGCGCATGTGGACCCACCTCTCCCGGATTCGCGGGGGGATCGGGCTCCGGGGCCCGGGAGAGACCCAGCTCGAGACGGACCGCCGCCTCATCGGCCAGCGCATCGCGGACCTCAAGCGAAAGCTGGTCAAGGTGGCCAAGGCCCGCGAGACCCAGCGGCAGCGGCGTGGCGGGGAGTACCGCGTGGCGCTCATGGGCTACACGAATGCCGGAAAGTCCTCCATTCTTCGTGCCCTTTCCGGGGCCGACGTCCTGGTGGAAGACCGGCTCTTCGCCACGCTGGACTCGGCCACCCGGCAGATCGACGTCGGGCTGGGCTACCAGGCCCTCCTCACCGACACGGTGGGGTTCATCCGGAAGCTCCCCCACCACCTGGTGGCGTCCTTTCGCTCCACCCTCGAGGAGGCCCGGGAGGCCGACATCCTGGTGCATGTCATCGATGCCTCCCACCCCGACTGGGAGGAGCAGATGCAGGTCGTGGACGAGGTTCTGGCTGACCTGAAGCTGGACCAGGGGCCTCGGATCCTGGTCTTCAACAAGGTGGATCGTCTGACCCACGACGAGGAGGAGTCCCTCCGCCTCAGGGTCCGCACCTTCGACCCCACGCCCTCGGTCTTCGTGTCGGCGGTGGAGGAGGGGGGGCTCGACGACCTGCTGGAGGCCGTTCGCGCGCGGGTTCGGTCCCGGTTCCCCCGCATCCGGGTGGAGCTTCCCGCCGGAGAGGGTGAGTGGCTGGCGGCCCTCCACCGGGAGGGCGAGGTGCTGGATGTGAAGGCAGAGAACACGCGCATGCACGTGACCGCCAGGGTCCCGGTTCCCCTTCTGGGGCGCCTCCGCAAGGCGGACGGGATCCTCCTGGAAGAGCTCTGAAGGGGGCACGCCATGGAACGTCTGATCATCATCGGTCCCGGCCGGGTGGGGCTCTCGCTCGGGGCGGCCCTCGTGAAGGTGGACGCGGTGGGGTCCCTCGAGTACTGGGGGCGATCCGCCGAGCCTCCGGCGCATCCGCTCTTTGTCGAAGGCGTCGCCACCTACCGCCATGGTCTCCAGCGGCCTCCGGAGGGGACCACGGCGGTGCTGCTCACCGTTCCGGACGGGGTCCTGGCCGAGATGGCCGAGGTCCTGGCGGCCCGGGGGGCTCCGCCGGAGGGAACGCCCGTCCTGCACTGCTCCGGTGCGCTGGGGGCCGATCCCCTGGCGGCGCTCCATGTCCGGGGGTACCAGGTGGGCACGATCCATCCCCTCCAGGCGGTGGCCCATCCCCTCTCGGGGGCCGATCGCCTCCTCGGGGCCTCGTATGCCATTTCGGGGGAGCTGGGGGCCCTGGCGGCGGCGCGGCGCCTGGTGGGGGAGCTGGGAGGCCGGGCCATCACCGTGCCGACGGCCCGGCGACCTCTCTACCACGCGGCGGCGGTTCTGGCCAGCAACTACCTGGTGGTGCTCCTGAAGACGGCCGCGCGGCTCTTCGAGGAGGCAGGGGCGTCTCCCGAAGAGGCGGAGGCCGCCCTCACCGCGCTGGCCCGCGGAACCCTTGAGAACGCCGCTGCGCTGGGACTGGACCGCGCCCTCACCGGACCCGTCTCCCGCGGTGACCTTGACGTGGTGGACCTGCATCTCCGGACCCTGAAGCCGGAAGATCGGGATCTTTACGCCCTCCTGGGCCGGCGCGCCCTGGAGATGGCGCGGTCCCGCCTGGATCCCGATACGGCCGGGTCCCTCGACGAACTCCTTCGGAGGCACTGACGTCATGCGACTTTACGTCAACATCGATCACGTGGCCACCCTGCGGGAGGCCCGGAAGACCAACGAGCCCGACCCGGTGCGTGCTGCCGTGCTGGCCGAACTCGGAGGCGCCGAAGGGATCACGGTCCACCTCCGGGAGGATCGCCGGCACATCCAGGACCGGGACGTCCGCCTCCTCATGGAAACGGTCCGGACCGGGGTGAACCTGGAGATCGCCGTGGAGGAGGAGGTGGTGGCCATCACCACGGAGCTGCGCCCCTTCCAGGTGACGGTGGTCCCCGAGCGGCGCGATGAGGTGACCACCGAGGGAGGGCTTTCCCTCGAGACCGAAATCTCCCGGCACCGGGTGGATCGGGCCGTCCGCCGCCTGCAGAACGCCGGGATCCGCGTCGCCCTCTTCGTGGATCCTGATCCCCAGACGGTGCGCCATGCCCACGACCTGGGGGTGGAGGCCGTGGAGTTCCACACGGGCGAATACGCCAACAGCGGAGGGGAGGCCCGGGCCGAGGAGCTCGTGCGGCTCCGGGCGGCGGCGTTGCTGGGGCGGGAGCTGGGGCTCGCCGTCCACGCCGGGCACGGGCTGACGTACGAGAACGTGATCCCGGTGGCGGCCCTTCCCGAGATCGAGGAGCTCAACATCGGCCACAGCATCATGTCGCGGGCCATTCTCGTGGGGATGGAGCGGGCGGTGCGCGAGATGAGGGAACTGCTCCGGGAGGCCCCGGGGCGCGTGAAGGAGCCGGGCGGCTGGGTCCCGCCCCTGGGATGGTGAGGGACACGTGAAGCTCGACTGGAAGGCGGTGCTGGGGATCGGGATCAGCGCGGTCCTGATCTACTGGGTCCTCCGGGACGTGGAGCTCGCCCTGGTCTGGGCCGAGATCCGGGGGGCCCGGTGGGGACTCCTTCTGGCGGCGGTGGCGGTGGCGACCTCCGGGTTTCTCCTCCGTGCTCTCCGGTGGAAACTCCTCCTCCATCCGCTCAAGCCCGACACGTCGCTGGGGAACCGGTTCGCGGCCGTAAACATCGGGTTCGCGGCCAACAACCTGCTTCCGGCCCGGGTGGGCGAATTCGCCCGGGCCTGGGCCATTTCCCGGCTCGAGCCGGTGACGGTCACCGGGGCCCTGGGCTCCCTGGTGGTGGAACGTCTTCTGGACGCCGTGGCCATCTTCTCGCTTCTGGCCGTCGCGCTCCTCCACCCGTCGTTCCCTGCCGACGCCACGGTGGCGGGGCGGCCCATCGGGGCCCTGGTGGGCACGCTGGTGGTGGTGGTGGGCATCCTCCTGGGCGGGGTCATGGCCCTCCTCCTGGCTCCGAAGCTCTTTCTCCGTATTGCCGATGGCATGGCGCGGTTCCTCCCGGACCGGGCGGCCCGCCTCCTGGTCGACGGGCTCCGGAGCTTCCTCGGGGGGCTCACTGCGCTTCAGAATCCCCGGCTCCTCCTGGGTGCGCTGGCGTGGTCCTACCTTTTCTGGGGGTGGAACGCCGTGTCCTTCTGGGTGGCGATGCACGCCTTCGGGATCCAGGAGAGCTACGTCACGGCCCTGTTCGTCCAGGGAATCATCGCCCTGGGGGTGGCCGTGCCCTCGGCTCCCGGCTTCTTCGGAACGTTCCACGCTGCCGCCGTGGTGGCACTGGTGGAGGTCTACGGCATCGGAGACAGCGCCACCCTCGCCTTCGCCTTCGGGTACCACCTGGGGGGGTTCATCCCCGTCACCGTGCTGGGGGTCTGGTACGCCGCACGGATGGGGCTCTCCATGCGGAACCTGGGCCGGGCCGAAGAGGAGGTGGAGGTGGCGAGGACGTACGCCTCCGAAGAAGGACAGGACGATGACGGGAGGCGAGCGTGATTCCGGGATCGTGCTGGACGGGGCAGGCGCCGGCCAAGGTGAATCTCTTTCTGCGGGTGCTCGCGCGGGAGGAGAGTGGATATCATCAGCTCGAGACCCTCTTCCAGGCGCTGGAACTGGCCGACGAGGTGACGCTGGAGTGGCTTCGCCTCCCCACCTTGCTCGCTTCGGGCTCCCCTGACCCGCAGGGGATCGAGCTGGAGGTGGAAGGGGTGCCGGCCGAGGCGCTGGGCCCCCCGGAGGCCAACCTGGCCGTGCGGGCCGCCCGCCTCTTCTTCGAGGCGCTTCCCGGGGTCCGGGACACCCTTCCTCGCCTCCGCATCCACCTGCGCAAGCGGATCCCCCATGGGGCCGGTCTCGGGGGAGGGTCCTCCGATGCGGCCACGGTGCTGCGGGGGCTGAACGAACTCCTGGGGAATCCCCTGGATGCGGGGGCGCTGGCAACGCTGGGGGCGCGGCTCGGTGCCGACGTGGCGTTCTTCCTCTGCGGTTCACCCCTGGCCCTGGCCTGGGGGCGCGGAGACCGCCTCCTCCCCCTCCCGCCCCTCCCCCGGGCGCCGGTGGTCCTCCTCCTTCCTGCCCGTCGGATTGCCACGCCGGAGGCGTACGGCGTCCTGGCCCGGTCGCGAGTGGATGCCGACCGCCCGACGCCGCCGGCCCGGGTCTTTGCCCCCGACGCGGCCCCCTGGACGGACTGGACCTCGGTGGCCCGGGAGGCAGAGAACGACTTCGAGGTCGCGCTGGCCCCGGCCTATCCGGAGCTGGTCCACCTGCGACGGGTGCTGGAGGAGGCCGGAGCCCGACCCGCCCTCCTCTCGGGGAGCGGCTCGGCGGTCTTCGGCGTCTTTCGCAGCGGTTCGGAGCCCCCGACATCATGGCACCCGGACCGGTTTCCGGGTTCGCCGACGCCGGAGGCGGCGCTCACGGTGATTCGAACTGCGACCCGGAGCCGGCCGGACCCGGGGCAGGGGGGAGAAGGGGGCGCCCGGGGTTGAGAGCCCCGGTCCTCCAGGCTACCGTAGGGAACAGGGGGGGCCTGGCCCCCCCGAAGAGCGCGCAGTGCCCTGCTGGCCCGTCGTCTAATGGCAGGACACCGGTCTTTGGAACCGGCGGTGGTGGTTCGAATCCACCCGGGCCAACTCGTGGGACCGTTTTCCCCGGCATGGAGCCGGCCATGTGGCGCATTCTCCTTCTCGTGGCCCTCGTCCCCGGTCTCGCTGGCGCGGGCCCGGTGCCACCCGCCGATTCCCTGCGGGTGGCCGCCGATGCGCGGGAGGCGCAGGCGAGGTTCGAGCGGGTTCGGGTGTACCACGCGCCCTGGGGGCGATGGGCATCCGGTGGACCCTGCGACGAGCGGATCGGGCGCTTCTGCCTCCGCTACTCCTCCGAGCGGGAGGACGACCTGACGCCGCCCTACCGTCCTCCATCCGAGGTCGAGGCGGTGAAGACCGCCCGGGCCGTGCTGGATTCCGTTCTTGCCGAGGCAGCCCAGCTCCATCCGGGAGATGCCTGGGTGGCGGGACAGCGCACCTGGTATCGGGGAGAGGTGGGCGACTGGGCCGGGGCCCTGACGGCCGCGCGAGCCTGTCGAAGTCCGGAGCCGGGTTGGTGTCTTCTCCTGGAAGGCTATGCACTGCATGGCGCAGGGCAGGTGGCCGAGGCAGAGCGGAGCTTCGATCGAGGCCTTGCGGCCCTTCCTCCCGAGGAACGAGCCGCGTGGCTCGACCTGGAGCCCCTGGTGGAGCTGGATGTGGGACAGGCTCTCCGGCGTCTGCGGGGTGAGGAGCGGGCGTTTTTCGAGGCCCGGATCTGGGCCCTGGGGAACCCCCTCTTCCTCTCGGGGGGCAACGCACTCCGCACCGAACACTTCGCCCGGCACACGGCGGCCCGCACCCGCACCGACGCACGGAATCCCCACGGGCTCCGGTGGGGGGACGACATGACGGAAATCCTGGTCCGCTTCGGTCCTGAAGTTGCCTACGAGCGCAGCCGGGAGCCGACGTTCGTCCTGGGCCCGGCCCCCGTGACGGGGCGCTACTCCTGGGATGCGAAGGGGGTGTTTCCCACGCTGGAGGGAATCCTGAGGGCCACGGAGGCCGCGCCTGAGGCCTTTCCTGCGGTGGTCTACCGGGCCCGCTCCCGCCACGCGACGCCCCTCGTCTCCCGGATTCGGAGACTCGAAGCCCGAACAGCCCGCTTCCTCCGCGGGGACTCCCTCCTCGTGGTGGCGGCGTGGGAGGTCCCGGCGCCTCCGCCGTGGGATACCGTTCCGGCCGTGACCGTGGACCGGGTGGCCCTCTTCCTCGTGGAGGGAGGGCGTGCGCCTCCGGTCCGCTTTGACTTGGCCGAGGGCGCTCCCGAGGGCGCTCCCGAGGGCGCCCCCGAGGACGCCCCCGAGGACGCCGTCCCCGGGGGATGGGTTCGGGGGGTGGGGGCGGCCCGGGTTCCCGCCGGAGACTGGTGGCTCTCGCTGGAGGCCGTGGACAGCGTCGGCGGGCGGGGATGGCGCCACCGGGAGGGTGCCCGCCGTGATCCCCTGGCCCCCGGGACCGTGGAGATGTCGGATCTCCTCCTCCTCGCTCCGGCAGGGTCCGAGGGGAGCGCCGGCACCCAGGTGGGCGCTGCTTCCGGGGCCGCCGCCGACTCCGCAGCCGGTTTCGCAGCAGACCGGCTCGAGGACCACCTTGCCCGGGCGCTGGCCACCGACACGCTGGATGCGGGGCCCGTCGAAGTGGCATGGGAGGTCTACGGGGACCCCCCGGACCCGGACCGCCTCCGCTTCGTCGTGGGGGTGGAACGGGAGGAGCGGGGATGGTTCCGCCGTACCGGTGAGGCCCTCAGGATTCTCTCTCCTCTCGAACCCGTGGAGATCGGGTGGGAGGAGCGGGTTCTTCCCCCCGACGATCCGGGGGCGGTGATGCCCGTCCCGGTCTACTTCCGTCGGGTCGAACTGGACCTGAGTGGGCTCGGGGCCGGGAGCTGGATCCTCCGGGTTCGCCTCCCCCTGCCTGACGGCGGCGAGCTCTCGGCGGAGACTCGGGTAGTACTCCGTTGACGGTCCCGCTCTCGGGGCCTAGTTTTCGGGGCTGTAACATGTTCACAGCCACCCGCGGCGGACGACGCATGGCCGAGACGTACGGACAGGGTCCCCTACTCCTTCTTTCCGGGCGGGCAAACGAGCCGCTGGCCCGGGATGTCGCAGACATCCTGGGCGTGCAGTGCGACGCCGCCACGATCAAGAACTTCGCCGATGGCGAGATCTTCGTTCGGATCGATCGGAACGCCCGGGGCCGGGATGTCTTCATCCTGCAGCCTACGGTGGCGCCGGCCGACACCCTGATGGAACTCCTGCTCCTGGTGGACGCGGCGAAGCGGGCGTCGGCAGCCCGGGTCACTGCGGTGATTCCGTACTTCGGTTACGGCCGACAGGATCGGAAGGACCAGCCCCGGGTGGCGATTGGGGCCAAGCTGGTCGCCAACCTCATCGTGACGGCCGGGGCGGATCGGGTGCTGGGCGTGGACTTCCACCAGCACCAGATCCAGGGGTTCTTCGACATCCCGGTGGACCACCTGTATGCTGCGCCTGTCCTCACGCGGTATTTTCTGGACAAGGGGCTGGACGACCTGGTGGTGGTGGCGCCGGACGTGGGGTCGGCCAAGATGGCGCGAGGCTTCGCCAAGCGTCTCGGGGCCTCCTTCGCCATCATCGACAAGCGGCGCCCCGCCCATAACCAGTCCGAGGTTCTGACGGTTGTGGGGGATGTGAGCGAAAAGAACTGCATCATCGCCGACGACATGATCGACACGGCGGGGACCATGGCATCCGCCGTCGTCGCCCTCAAGGAGCGGGGGGCGAAGCGGGTGTTCGCCTGTGCGACCCACGCCCTTCTTTCGGGCGAGGCCAGGAAGCGCCTCGAGGCGTCGCCCCTGGAGGAACTGGTGGTGACGAACACCATCGCCATTCCGGAGGAGCGCATCTTCGATCGCCTCACCGTGCTGTCGGTGGCCGAGCTCCTGGCTCGCGCCATCGAGTACATCAATTCCAATGACTCCGTGAGTCAGCTCTTCGAGATTCGCGGAGAGAACACCTGAACCAGAAATGCCCACCGGTGGTCAGGGTGGGATTCACGGGCCTCCGGGCCGCCCGAAGGAAGGAACGACATGGCAACTGAAGCAACGTTGAAGGCGGAGCGCCGTCAGGATACCGGCAAGGGTGTGGCCCGGAAGCTCCGGCAGGCGGGGAAGCTTCCCGCGGTTCTCTACGGCGGACACGAGGAGCCCGTCTCCCTGGTGCTCGATGCCCATGAGGCCACCCACCTCTTCCAGGCGATTTCCGTGGAGAACACGCTGATCCAGCTCCAGGTGGATGGCGAGTCCGCGCCCGTGGCCACCCTCGTTCGCGAGGTCCAGGCCCACCCCTTCAAGAACCAGATCCTCCACGTGGATCTTCTCCGGGTGGAGAAGGGCGTGGAGCTGGAACTCACCGTTCCCATCGCCCTCCAGGGTACGGCGAAGGGTGTCCGTGACGAGGCTGGAGTTCTGGAGCAGATGGTCTACGAGCTCCCCGTGCGATGCATTCCCTCGGCCATTCCGGAGGAACTCCCGGTGGACATTTCGGGGCTGGCCATCGGCGACTCGATCCATTCGGACCAGGTCGCGCTCCCCGAGGGAGTGAGACTCCTTCTGGACGAAGTGGTCACGATCTGCGCGGTGCACGCGCCGCGCCTCGCGGAGGAAGTCGAGGTGAGCGAGGATACCGAGGAGCCGGCGGTCATCGGCAAGCCCTCGGGTAGCGAGGAAGCGGAAGGCTGAGCCTTCTCCGATGAAGGTCGTGATGGGGCTGGGAAACCCTGGCCCCGAATACGACGGAACGAGGCACAACGTGGGGTGGTGGATGCTGGACCGCCTTGCCCACGACTGGGGATTCGGGTCCTTCCGACAGGAAGGGCCCGCTCTCGTTTCCGCAGGCCATGTCGGAGATCAGGCCGTGGTACTGGTCAAGCCGTTGACCTGGATGAACCGGAGCGGGGCGGCGCTCCTTCCCTTTCTGGCCCGGCCGGGGATGGACCCTGCCACCGACCTCCTTGTGGTCGTGGATGACGCCACGCGGGAGGTGGGCGGGGTCCGGTTCCGTCCGGGGGGGAGCGCCGGTGGGCACAATGGGCTCCGCTCCATCGAGGGGATCCTGGGCTCCCGGGACTACCCTCGCCTCCGGATCGGGGTAGGGCGGCCTCCCTCGGGCCAGGACCTGGCGGCATGGGTGCTTTCCGCCATGGAGCCGGAGGACGAGGACACGGTCCTCCACCTCCTTTCGGAGCTGGTGCCCGCCGCGGAGACCTGGATCGCCGAGGGGATCCAGGCCGCCATGGACCGGTTCAACCGTTAGAAGGCCGTTGAAGAAGTAGAGGGGCCACCGGGAAGGGGTCCTGCGTGTCCGGGTCAAGCGGGTCGCTGAAAGCGATCTACTTCTTCAACGGCCTTCTACAGGGGGCGGAGGGCCGCCTCAGGTCATGGGGACGTACTTGAGGAGACGGCCGTCGATGCGCTCGAAGATCTCGTCCAGGGAGGCCCCGGTGATGGTGAGGCCGTGGTTCTTGAGGCCGACCACGGCGCGCCCGGGTTCCGGGTCATCGCGGACGATGTCGGCCACGGCCTTCCCCAGCTCGTAGGTCCCGCACGGATAGTTGAACTCGGTGGAACGGACCCCGTCCATCCAGCCGTGAACGTGCAGGATCGCGCCCACTTCGGGATGCTCACGGTAGATCATCCAGTGTTCGATGGCATCCACCGATACGCGGCGGGGTTCCACCTCCGGCGGGACCGACAGGATCATGGAGCCCGTGCCCGCGTCGTAGTCCTTGACCAGAAGAATGTCCCGGCCGATCTCCACCAGCTTCGACTTGTCCACCCCCGAGGCGCTCATCCAGAAACGGGTGTCGTCAAGGCGGGCGGAGATGTTCCCGTAGGAGAGACCTCCGATCCCGTAGAGCCGCTTCAGCTGCCGCAGGTCCCGGTCCGAAAGGATGTCCTCGATGGGAAACGGGGCAGGGAGCAGGTTCATGGCGTCGAGACGCTCGCCGGCCCTCCGGATGGACGCGGTGATGTCGTCGCCTTTCCAGAGCTCTTCGGGAAGATCCGTGTCGAAGACATTGTCGATGATGAGCCGGGACGTGGCGAGCGGCTCGATGCGCCGGTAGACCTTTTCGAAGAAGTCGTCCCGGTCGTCGGCTCCGTGCACCTTGTAGTGCCCCTGTTCAGGGGTGATGAAGTGCGCGTCGGGGTTCTCGGCATCGGGTCCGGTGAGCCCGATGAGGAGGTTGGACAGGGACCGCACCAGCAGGGGGTACCCTCGCGGGATGGCCTCGCGGATCGTCTGGTCCCCTCCCTCGATCTCCGTGACCGAAACGACGAAAACGGCCTGGGCCCGCCGCCGGAACGACCGGGGGCTGTCCCGCGGGAAGACGTTCACCACCAGCGAGGCCTGGTCGGGATCCTCCACGAAGCGATGGCCGTGGGCCTCCATGGCCTTGTGGATCCCGGTGCGGACCCAGCGGAAGCGTTCGTCGTCGTGATGACCAGCAAAGGAGAAGTCCATCAGCTCCGTACCTGCAGGGGAATCCAGGAAACGAGGATGTAACGTCGCTCGATAACCGGGAAAAGGTCTCCTTTCCGATGCGTGGCCGCAACCCCGCCCATTCACAGGGGCGGACCCTTTGACCCCTCCCCCGGGCCCCTCTACCTTTCAGGGCTCCGGGCACGCGCTCCCACGCGGCGGGCCCTTTCCCCTGCCGCTCTGCTTCCTTACCAGCGAACAACCATGCTCAAGGCCGGCATCGTGGGGCTCCCCAACGTGGGGAAGTCCTCCCTCTTCAACGCCCTGACCGCCCAGGGTGCTCCTTCCGAAAACTACCCGTTCTGCACCGTCGATCCCAATGTCGGGACGGTGGAAGTGCCGGACCCCCGCCTGGACCGGATCTTCGAACTTGTGGGCGCACGGGCCCGGCTCCCCACCGTGGTGCAGTTCGTGGACATTGCCGGCCTGGTCAAGGGGGCGTCGGAGGGAGAGGGGCTTGGCAACAAGTTCCTGGGCAACATCCGGGAGGTCGACGCCATCGTCCACGTCCTTCGCTGCTTCGAGGATTCCGACATCACCCACGTGCTTGGCGACGTCGATCCGGCACGGGATCGGGATGTGGTGAACACCGAGCTTGCCCTGGCCGACCTGGACACGGTGGAGCGCCGGCGGGACCGCGTGGCCAAGAAGGCCAAGGGTGCAGACAAGGAGGCGGTTCGGGAGCTGGCTCTTCTTGATCGTACGCTGAACGTGCTGGCGGAAGGACGCCCGGCCCGGGATGTGACGGTGGATGCCGAGGATCAGGCCCTCTTCCGGTCCTTCCACCTTCTCACGTCGAAGCCCGTGCTCTACCTTGCCAACGTGGCGGAGTCCGACCTGCCCGACGGGGAAAATGCCCACGTGGCCAGGCTCCGGGAGGTGGTGACGGCCGAGGAACCGGGCGCGCAGATCGTGGCCGTCTGTTCCGCCATCGAATCCGAGCTGGCCGAGCTGGATCCCGAGGAGCGCCGCGAGTTCCTCGCCGATCTGGGGCTCGCCGAACCGGGTCTCCACCGCCTCATCCGGACCACGTACGACCTGCTCGGACTCATCACCTTCTTCACGGCGGGCGAGAAGGAGGCCCGCGCATGGACGGTGCGGAAGGGGGCGCTGGCGCCTGAGGCCGCAGGGGTCATCCACTCCGACTTCGAGCGCGGGTTCATCCGCGCCGAGACGATTCACACTTCCGAATTCGAGGCGCTGGGCTCGCTGAAGGCGGCCCGGGAAAAGGGCCAGATGCGGTCGGAGGGGAAGGAGTACCTGGTGAAGGACGGGGACATCATGCTCTTCCGCTTCAACGTCTGAGGTCGACGGCGGCTCGGACATTGAACTTCCGGGCCACCGGGGCTATTTTCATCGGCTAGACCCGCTCCGTCCACCTCCGGACGGGGCCCGTGTTCTCCAACGGACCATGGGACAACGCTCCATGCGCACTTACGAAGTCGTCTACATCTTCCACCCCGCCCTCGACGACGATGGCGTCCAGGCCCGCCTCGAGCGGTTCCACGGACTCCTGACCGGGGCAGAAGGCTCCGAAATCACCGCCGTCGATGACTGGGGGATCCGGCAGCTGGCCTACGCCATCGCCGACCAGTCCCAGGGGCGCTACGTGGTGGCCCAGTTCCTCGCCGACGGCCGGGCGCTCCCCGAGTTCGAGCGGATCCTCAAGCTCGATGACGAGCTTCTCCGGTACCTGCTCGTCCTCAGCGAGGGCGAGCCCACCTCCGGGATGTCAATCCTGGCGGAGGTCCACGAATCCGCCGGCAAGCGCGACGACGACGACGACGACGATGACGACGAGGAGGAGGAGGAGGACGAGTACGGGTCGCATGACGGCTCGCCGCCGGAGTTCTCCGGGGGGCGCGGGAAGCGTCGCCGGGTCGAGGGACCCCGCATCGAACTCCTGAACTTCAAGGACGTCTCGACCCTGTCCCGCTTCATCACCGAGCAGGGGAAGATCCTCCCCAAGCGGACCACCAAGGTCACGGCCCGGTTCCAGCGCGACCTGGGCGTTGCGGTCAAGCGGGCCCGCTTCCTGGCGCTTCTGCCGTACGTTCAGAACCACGAGCGGTAACGGAGCGAGGATGGATGCAGGGGCGCCCTCCTCGCCCGGGGGGCGTCCCGGCCTCCGCGGCCTGGCCCTGCTGGCAGGCTGCCTGGTTCTATCGGTCGGGAGCCCGGTACTTCCGGTCCTGCTCCCGCTGGCGCTCTTCGGACTCCTTCTTCCGGGGGTGCCTGCCAGGAGTGTCGTGATCGGCGCGGTCCTTCTGGCCCTCGTTCTTCTGGGTGGAGGAGGCGGCGGACTGCCCGACGTGGACCGGGGGTGGTCGCTGATGGTGGCCGGGGGGTTCGTGGCAGCGACGTTGGCAGGCCCGGGACGATCCTTCATGGAACGGGCGCTGATCGGGCTCCTCGTCGGGGCCGGATGGGCAGGGGTGGTGCTCGCGGGAAGCGGAGGCTGGCCGACGCTGGAGGCCCTGGTGGGCGCCCGGATCGACGCCGGCATGGCCGCCACCCTGGAGCTCACCGAGGGATGGCAGGGAGGTGGGGCCGGGTTCCGCGAGGCGGCGCAGCGAACGGCAGAGGTTCAGCGCCTCCTCTTCCCTGCGCAGGCGGGGATCGCCACCCTTCTGGGGCTGGGTGGAGCATGGTGGCTGCATCTGCAGGTAAGTGGTGACGCCGAAGGAAGACGTTCGGCGGGTGTCGGCCGGCTGGAAGAGTTCCGGTTTCCGGATCCCATGATCTGGATCCTGATCGCGGGGCTGGCCCTGGCCCTGGTTTTTGGATGGGGTGAGGGGTGGGGGCGTGCCGGCGCCAATCTGGTGGTATTCATGGGGGCGCTCTTTGCCCTTCGGGGTGCGGGGGTCCTTCTCTACCTTTGGGGAGGGCTCTCATGGCTGCGAGGGCTCCTGCTGGTGGTGGGAATGGTGGTGGCGGCGCCCGTCGTGCTGGCGGGTACCATGGCCGTAGGGATCGGAGATGCATGGTTGGATCTCCGGGCTCGGGCGGCGCGGAACGCGGGTTCCGCGCCCGAATAGACTCGAAGGAGTACGACATGAAGCTGATTCTGAAGCAGGCCGTGGCGAATCTCGGCGACGCCGGGGACGTGGTGACCGTGAAGCCGGGGTTCGGGCGTAACTATCTGCTCCCCCAGGGACTGGCCTACGTGGCGTCAGCGGGGAACCTCAAGCGCATCGAGGAAGAGAACGTTCGCGCGGGGGAGCGCGCCAAGCGCGACTACCTCGAAGCGCGGCGCCGTGCCTCCCAGTTCGACGCGGTGGTGCTGACCTTCAAGGCTCGCGCCGGTGGCGAAGAGGAGGATGCGAAGCTTTTCGGGTCCATCACCAGCGCCGACATCGCCGATCAACTGAACGCCCGGGGGCTGGATTTCGAGGTGGAGCGCAGGAGCGTGGACCTCGAGGAGCCCATCAAGACCCTCGGCTCCTTCCAGGTCCCCCTCCGTCTCCACGGCGAAGTCGAGGTGGAGATCGAGGTCCGGGTCGAGCGCGAGGAGGGGTGAGGCAGAAGCGGGGCGCCGGGTCGGGTACGGTCCGGCGCCCCGCCTTCTGTTTGCCCCCGTCTTCCACGTCCAGGTCGCCATGAACGAGTACAAAGACTCCACGCCGTCGAGCGAGCAGCGCATCGAGGATCTCCCCGAGGTGCTGGCCCGTGCCGCGGAACTTGCCCTTGAGCGCAAGGCCGGGGACGTTCTGGCCATGGACCTGCGGGGGATTTCCACGGCCACCGACTGGTTCCTTCTGGCCACCGGGAACTCGGACATCCAGGTCCGGGCCATCGCCGATCATGTCCTGGAGCGCATGCGCGCCGAGGGGCATCGGCCCAATCACGTGGAGGGTCTCCAGGGGGGGCGCTGGGTGCTCCTGGACTTCGTGGACTACGTCGTTCACATCTTCCACCCGACGGCGCGGGAGTTCTATCAACTCGAGCGCCTCTGGGGCGACGCCCCGGTGCAATTCTTCGAAGACGAGACCCCTTCGGCCGCCTCCGACGACGCGCCTTCCCGTTCGGGGTGATTGCCTGCTCCCGGCTGCCTGCCCTACTTTCGGCCGGAGGGCGCGAATCCGCGCCCGGAACGGTTCCACCTTCCTGCCGGATGCCCCCTGATGCCCGAAGCTTCGCGTCGCACCATCGCGCTCGATCCCGACGCCGTCACGCTTCCCGAGGGACTTCTCCTCCCCCCTGAGCAGGGAGGTGAGGTCGTGGCGTTCGTCGCTGACCCCCGGTTGCGGGATTGGGCACCGTCGGCGCTCTTCTCCATCGCTCGTGGCTGGACCCAGCGGGGACGAGCCTGCCTCGTGGTGGATGCGGACTTCGCCGGCCCCTCCCTCCCGCCCGGATCCGGGGTCACCCCCCGGGAGGGATTGTCCGACGCGCTCTTCTATGGCGCTTCGGTGGAGCGGGTGACGATGGAACTCCCCGCCCAGCCCTTTGACCTGATTCCAGCCGGGACGGTGGTCCCGGACGCGGCCCATGCCTGGGCTCATGACGCGTGGACCCACCTCCTCGCTCGGCTACGCTCCGAGGACCGGGTGGTCCTCCTCCTTGTCCCGGGGAACCGGGAGGGCGTGACTCCCCTCCTCGCCCGGGCCGACCGGGTCTTCCGCCTGGGGCTCGATCCTGCGGAGGGCCTGGAGGCCTATCCTCTGATTCACCCGGCCTTCCATTCCCTCGCCCGGGATCCGGCCGTTGCTCTGGAATCGGGCTTGCCTCGGGAGTCGGACCTGGCCCTCGATCGGGATCTCCAGCCCTTCCGAAACGTCGAGGAATCCCGCCTTTCCACGCGTCCGGTCGACGGCCTCACCCGTGCGGACCAGACGTCTCTGGCGGAGAAGCGGCCTCCCGTCACCCGATCTCTTGCGCCCTCCTCGATGACCGAAGAGGAGACCGGCCCACGGGCCGCAGGCGCATCGCCGCGTCGTAGTTCCCTGCCCTCGCTCCTCCTCGTTCTCCTGCTGCTGCTGCTGATTCTCGTCGGCGCGGTCTGGCTGGGATGGCTCGAGATTCCGGGCCTCGACCTGCCGGGACGGACCGCCCTCGCGGAATGAAGCTTCGGGCGCTCCGACTTCACGGATTCAAGTCGTTCGCAGACCGTACCGAGGTTCTCTTTCACGACGGTCTCACGGCCATCGTGGGGCCCAACGGGTGCGGCAAGTCGAACATCTCCGACGCCATCCGCTGGGTCCTGGGCGAACAGCGGGCCTCGGCGATCCGGGGAGCGCGGATGGAAGAGGCCATCTTCCAGGGAACGGTGCACCGCCGCCCGGTGAGCCGGGGGACGGTGGCCATGGAACTCTCCAACGAGGATGGGGCCCTTCCCGTTCCCTTCGGCGAGGTGGAGATCTCGCGCACCGTCTACCGCGACGGTGGAAGCGAATACAGGCTGAACCGAACGCCGTGCCGCCTCCGGGACATCCAGGACCTCTACCGGGACACGGGACTGGGATCCGGCGGCTACTCCATCATCGAAAGCCGGATGATCGACACGATCCTCTCGGAGCGGGCCGACGAGCGTCGGGGGCTCTTCGAGGAGGCGGCGGGGATCGGGAAGTACAAGGATCGGCGGAGATCGGCGGGGAGGAGGCTCGAGCGTGCGGAGGTGGACCTCCAGCGTCTCGAGGACCTGATGGGCGAAGTCGAGAGCAAGGTTCGGTCCCTGGCGCGCCAGAAGGGGAAGGCGGAGCGGTGGGGGGAACTGCGTCGTCGGCGCCTTGAGGCCGAGGTGTCGCTGGCCCGACGCCAGCTCGACACCCTGGAGACCCGCCGCCGGGAGATTCTTGCGGGGCTGGCTTCCGACGACTCCAGCGCGACGGCCCGGTCCTCCGGCCTTCAGGCTGCCGAGACCCGCCTGGAAACGCTACGGGTGGATCGGGTCCGGCTCGAGCGAAGCCGAAGCGAGGCCGCCGGGGCCCTTGAGGCCCTTCGGTCCGAGCTGGTGACCTGGGAACGGGACCTGGCCGTGGCCGCGGAGCGCGCAGAGAATGCCGAGCATCGGCTGGGCCGGCTCCATGGCGAGCGGGAAGAGGCCCGCCGCCGCCGGGGGGAGGCCCTGGAGGAACGCCAGGGGCTCGACGGGCGGGATGAAGGCGTGGAGGAGGGCCTTGCCGCCCTGGCCGCGTCGCTGGCGGCGGCCCGGGAGACCGGAGCCCGGGTTCGGGACCGGCTGGCCGGGGCCCGGGAAGAGCTGGACCGGGTGGAGGGAAGGGAGCGGGAGATCGCCCGCCGCCACGCCCAGCTCGGGGGCGATGCCGAGGGGGCCGACGCGCGACGCGACGAGATGCGCACCCGCATCCGGCTTCTGGAGGAGGAGGAGGCGCTGGCCCGATCCGACCTGGCCGAGATGGATGGCCAGGGTGACCTCTTCACGGACCGGATCGCTGAACTGGCCGCGGAAGCGGAGGCCGCGAGGACTGGGGTAGAGGCCGGCAGGACACGGCTCGACGAGCTCCGGACGGTCGTGGACCGGGCGCGCAAGGATGAGCACGCCGCTCAGGAGCAACGTGCCTCCCTGGCGGGTCGTCGATCTGCGCTGGAGCGGATGGAATCGGACAGGGAAGGGATGGATCCGGTGGTTCGTGCCCTCCTGGCCGCCGAGGTGGCTGGTGTGCACGGGATCCTGCTGGAGGCCGTCTCGGCTCCCGTGGAACTGGCGGAGGCGGTCGAGCGCGTGCTGGGGTCCCTGGCCCGGGCCGTGGTGGTCGAGGATGCGGAGGCGGCGCGGCGGGCCACTCGCTGGTTCCGGACCGCGTGGAAGAAGGGGGGAGGGATCGTGCTCCTTCCCCTGGATGCCCTGCCTCCGGAGTCCGACCCTCCCGCGGAGGCGCCAGCCGAAGGGCGCAGGGGTCTGCTCGCCCAGGTGAAGCCCCGGGGAGCCGGCGCCCCCTGGATCCGCGCCCTCCTCGCGGGGGTCCAGCTGGCCGAGGCCGAGGGCGGGGAAGAAGCGGACGACCTCCCTTCGGGCTCCGGGTTCCGCGTCAGCCGGGGAGGCGTGGTGGTGGATGCCCGGGGGGTGGTGCGCCTGGGGAACCCGGAGGGCTCGAGTGGACTCCTGGAGCGGAAGGCGCAACTTCGCGCCCTCCGAACGAAAGCCGACGAGGCGGAGCGGCATACCCGTGATGCTCGGGAAGGCCGAGAGGCTGCCCAGGCCGAACTTCGCGCGGCCGAGGAGGCTCTGGAGCGGGCCCAGCGTGCCCTTCGCGATGCCGAGGATGCCCATCGGGAGGCCCGCGCCGAGGAGGCGGCCCGCACGCACCGGCGGGAGCGGATCCTCCGGGTTCTCGAGGACGTGGGTCGACAGACGGAAATGGCCCGCACCGCGCTGGCTCGCGCCTCCGAACGGGCCGATACGGCGCGTCGCGAGCAGGCCGGACTCGAGACCGAGCGGGCCGAACTGGAGGCCGCACGGACGGCAGCCCGGGGCCGTGTGGAGGAGATTCAGGCCGCGTGGGAATCCGCCCGGGCCGAGGAATCCCGCCTCGGGGTGGAGGAGGCGCGGCTCCAGGCGGAGCGAACCCGGTTCGCGGAGCGGCTTCGCGACCTGGAGGCTGCCTCTGCCGCGGCGGAACGCCGCCTGGAGGCCCTCGACCGGGAAGAGACGGATCTCCGGTCGCAGGTGGAGGCTGCCACGCGAACCCGACGGGAGGGTCAGGTGGCTCTGGAGGCCCTCTTCGTGAAGCGGGAGGAGGCGGAGGCGAGGCTGGCGGGGCTGGATCGAGCCTGGGCGGAGCTGGACGAGACCACGACGGCGGCCGAGCGCGCGGCGCGGGAGGCCCGGGACGCGGAGCGAGCGGCGTCGGACCTCCGCCACCGTCTCGAGCTCGAGGCCGGGGAGCTGGACGGTCGCATCGGTCGCATCCAGGAGCGCCTCGAGGGGGAATGGGGACGCCCCATGCCCCAGCTCCTCGAAGAGGCCGCCGAGGTGGAGGGGTCCGAGGAGGAGCTCCGAGCCGAGGCCCGCGAGGTCGCCGAGGCCCTGGAACGGCTGGGTCCGGTGAACCAGCTGGCCGTGGAAGAGCATGAGGAGGAGAGTGCCCGCCTCGCCTTCCTGAAGGAGCAGCACGAGGACCTGGTCAAGGCCCGCAACGACCTCCGGGCCGCCATTCGCGAGATCAACCTCACCGCCACCCGTCTCTTCAACGAGACGTTCGACAAGATCCGGGAGAACTTCCGTTCCACCTTCCTCCGCCTCTTCCAGGGCGGAGAATGCGATCTCCAGCTGGAGGACCCCGAGGATCCCCTGGACTCTCTCATCGAGATCCAGGCATCTCCCCGGGGGAAGAAGACCCAGCGCATCGACCTGCTGAGCGGTGGCGAACGGGCGCTCACGGCGCTGGCGCTCCTCTTCGCCATCTACCTCGTCAAGCCTTCGCCCTTCTGCGTGCTGGACGAGGTGGACGCCCCCCTGGACGAATCCAACATCGGGCGGTTCATCCATCTCCTGCAGGAGTTCAAGGCCGACACCCAGTTCGTGGTCATCACCCACAACCCGCGCACCATCGAGGCCGCGGACTGGATCTACGGGGTGACCATGGAGGAGCCCGGCATCAGCCGGATCGTCGGGGTGAAGCTGGAGGATGCCCTCGAGGTCGCTGGAATCACGCCGACATGAGCCTTTCCCCATGAACCGGTCGGTTTCCGTGCGGCCCGTCCGTATCGGGATCATCGGCTCCGGCGTGCTCCTCCCCAACGACACCCGCCGCTGCTCCGGCCCCTGGGTCTCGGCCGAGTGCGCCCTCCGGGCTTCGGATGAAGGGGGTCTTCACCTCTCGCCGGTGAGCCTGGCCCAGATGGCCCGGGCGGCGGCACCGGAGGTCCTGATTCCGGTGCATCTCTATCCCGAGGTCCATCCGGACGAGCTCCCGGACCTCCTGCGGAAGGCGGGGTATACGGGGCGGGTGGAGATGGGACGAGATGGGCTGGCCCTTGCGGTGGGGTCGTCCGACGTGAGAATTCCATCGTCCCCCCACAGTTCGACCTGAGGCAGCGGACCGTTCAGGATCGGTAACTCGACTCCGCGCGGCTCGAATCCGGGCGTTGTGGGTCGGCCCCGCGCCGGCGGCCTTCCCGAAAAACCCTTCAGAGAAGAAATCATGCTTGTTGTCATGAAGCAGAGCGCCACCGAGGAGGAGATCGGGCGTGTCGTGGAACAGATCCGCGCCATGGGCTATGATGCCCGGCCCATCCCCGGACACCAGCGCACGGCCGTGGGGCTGATCGGGAACGACGGGAGGGTGGACTCCGCTCGCCTCGAAGGGCTTTCCGGTGTGCTGGAGGTGATTGTCGTCAGCCACCCCTACAAGCAGGTCTCCCGGGAGTGGAAGGAGGAGGACACGATTGTCACCCTGGCCAACGGAACCAGGATCGGGGGGAGCGAGATCGTCCTCATGGCCGGGCCCTGTGCCGTGGAGTCGAGGGAGCAGATCCTGGAGACGGCACATGCCCTGCAGGCGATGGGGGCCACCATCCTGCGCGGCGGAGCCTTCAAGCCCCGCTCCTCCCCCTACTCGTTCCAGGGGCTGGGCCTGGAGGGTCTCCGGTACCTGGCCGAGGCCCGGGAGGCCACCGGGATGGCCGTGGTCACGGAGGCGCTGGGAACCGAGGACGTGGAAGTGGTGGCGGAGTATGCCGACATCATCCAGATCGGGGCGCGCAACATGCAGAACTACGCGCTTCTCCGGAAGGCCGGGCAGTCGGGCAAGCCCGTTCTCCTGAAGCGGGGCATGTCGGCCACCATCAAGGAGCTCCTCCTGTCGGCCGAGTACCTCCTGGCCGAGGGGAACGACGAAGTGATCCTCTGCGAGCGAGGGGTGCGCAGCTTTGATACCCACACCCGGAATCTCCTCGACCTGACCGCCATCCCGGTGGTGAAGTCCCTCTCGCATCTGCCCATCATCGCGGATCCCAGCCACGGGACGGGGATCCGGGCCAAGGTCACCCCCATGGCCCGGGCGGCGGTCGCTGCGGGAGCGGACGGCCTGATGATCGAGGTACACCCGCGCCCGGAGGAAGCCCTTTCCGACGGGGCCCAGTCCCTGTACCTGCCCCAGTTCGGGGATCTCATGGACCAGATTCGGCATATTGCCCGGGCACTTGATCGCAACGTCGTCCCCTCTCTCCATGGGACCGCCCCCGCCATTTCGGCATCCTGAGTCTCCCGGCTGTTTCGAGGATCCCTGGATCCAGAAAGGGGCAAAGGCGTGCATTTCCCGGTCGTGGAACCGGGCAGGAGGGGGCGTGGGCCACAGGATGCGGACCGGTCGGCGCGGCGAGGAATTGGCGGCAGAGATGCTGGAAGGGAAGGGGTGGACCGTGCTCGCCCGGTGCTGGCGGGATGGCCCCCGGGAGGTGGACCTGGTGGCGGTGAGGAGCGACACGCTCCTCTTCGTGGAGGTGAAGACCCGGCGTGGGGGGTCGCTGGGGGACGCCCTCGCGGCCGTGACGCCGGCCAAGCGTCGGGAAGTCGAACGTGCCGCTGCCGGTTGGCTGCGAACGGAAGGGGTGCGAATCCGTGACTCCCACCCGTTCCGCCGCGTCCGATTTGACGTCGTCGCCGTCCTCCTCCTCCCGGGAGCCGAGCCCTGCATTGCCTGGGTAGAAGGCGCCTGGGTGCGAGGGGACCGAGAGGCTGGACGCGGGGCCCGCCGGGATGACCGGCGGGGTTCGGTGCGTTGACGCGTCGCGTCGGCCTCGGTAGCTTGAGACGTGCCCCAGGTTCGCAGATCGAAAGCCCACGAATCCCGTCAGGACCTCGCCGGTAGCAGCGGTAAGTGTGGTGATCGTTGCTGCGGTCAACCTGGGGCATTTTTTTTCGCCCACGCCCCCCTCCTCGGTTCCCCGGGGCGCGCGAGGACGCCGAAGAACCGAGGAGCCGTGAGGCCACCGGTCTTCGACGTGCCCGGCCCCGCCGACCTTCCCCTGCCCGTCGGCCCGTGACCCACACCGCCCTAGCCCGCAAGTACCGGCCCCTCACCTTCTCGGAGGTGGCCACGCAGGAGCACGTCTCCGAAACGCTCCGGCGGGCCGTCGCCACCGGGCGGGTTGGGCACGCCTACCTCTTCAGCGGCCCCCGGGGTGTGGGGAAGACGACCCTGGCCCGGGTTCTGGCCATGGCCCTCAACTGTCCGAACCGGACGGAAGACGGGGAGCCCTGCGGCACCTGCGGCGACTGCACCCGGATCTGGAGCGGGTCCACATCCCTGGACGTGGTGGAAATCGATGCCGCCTCGAACCGGGGAGTTGAGGATGCCCGGGACCTCCGGGAGCGGGCCATGTACGCGCCCTCCGACGAGCACCGGCACAAGGTCTACATCGTCGACGAGGCCCACATGCTCACCCGGGAGGCCTGGAACGCCCTCCTGAAGGTGCTGGAGGAGCCCCCCCCCCGGGTCCACTTCATCTTCGCCACCACCGAACCACAGAAGATCGAGCAGACCGCCGCCCCCATCCTGTCGCGCTGCCAGCGCTTCGACTTTCGGCGGGTGGGCGTCCTGGATATCACGGCCCGGGTTCGGGAGTTGCTGGAGCGGGAGGGTGTGGAAGCCTCCGACGAGGCCCTGCGCCTGGTGGCCCGGAAGGCCGACGGGGGAATGCGGGATGCGCTTTCCCTGACGGACCAGGTGCTCGCGCTCTCCGACGGGCCGGTCACGGCCGACACGGTGCGGCGGATCCTGGGTGTGGTGGGCGACGACCACTATCTGCATCTCTTCGACGTCCTCGCCGCCCGAGACCGTGCGGGCGTCTTTCACCTGGTGGAGGCCCTGCTGGACCAGGGGTTCGACCTGGTGGAATTCTACCATGGACTGGTGGAGGCCCTGCGGACCCTCCTCCGCCTCCGGGTCGGCGGAGGGGAGAGCGAGGTGGCGGCGGAACGGGTGGAGGACTGGCGTTCCCGGGCCGCGAACTTCGAGCCGGCCGACCTTCTCCGCATGCTTGGAATGGCGGCGGAGCTCGAGGTCAACGGGAGCCTGCGCCGGACCCAGCAGCCCAGGGTCCTGCTGGAGCTTCTCCTCCTGCGGTTTGCCTGGCTCGACCGCACGCTGGACCTCGAGGCCATGATTCGCGCCCTGGGCGGGGAAGGCCCGCCGCCTCCCGAATCCGAGCGCCCGGGGTCGACGCCGCTCCCTCCAGGCCCGCCTCCTCCAGGCCCGCCTCCTCGAGCCCCGGCGCCTGCGCCTCCCTCCCGCCCTGCCCCTCGCGTGCGTTCCGCGATCCCCGAGGCCGGGCCGGCGGCGGCGCCGCCGCCGGCGGAGCCACCGGCAGAGCCACCGTCGGAGCCACCGTCGGAGCCACCGGCGGAGCCACCTGCTTCGAGCACGTCGATGGCGGCTTCGGCGGCCACGGCGGCTGTGGCCGAGATGGACGTCGTGGCGGCCTGGCGCGACCTCGTGGCCTCCGGGGATGGACTTCCGACGGGGGTGTCGCCGTTCCTCCACGG
>Ga0114946_10000398_pt1 | contig 28598 bp, 20 predicted proteins | sample WalLakDeSediment_FD_88676 | JGI IMG/M metagenome (GOLD analysis project Ga0114946, IMG submission 88676) | Lake sediment microbial communities from Walker lake, Nevada to study Microbial Dark Matter (Phase II) - Walker Lake 11/02/13 Deep Sediment | ecosystem: Environmental > Aquatic >... | reverse complement strand
CCGGCCCCGTTAGCCGATGGCGACCAGCCTGGCCCCGTGAGTCGACCCCAGGCCGCCCACGCGCCGCGGACCCTCGCTCCGACGGCACGTGCCGAGGCGTGCGCGACACCCTCCAGCTGGTCAATCAGGTATTGCGTCGTTTCGCGCCGCGAGCCCGTAGCCACCGGCTGACGGCGCGCCTGTCTCAAACCTCTGATAGCGCGTACATGGACACATTCGCGCGACCAAGTGCCGTATATTGTCGCTGTTCAACGCTGCCGCTGACCCCTAGCAGCCTGTGGTGGAACCCGACGCGTCGCCTCGCGCCGGGATTTTCGTCGAGGGCTAGGAGCCGAAGCGCAGTTGTACCGGGCGTACTACTTGCCAAACTGCAAGCTTCGGCGACAACGCCCTCGGCGAAAAGACCAAGCGAGGCGTCGTGGCGGGTTTCACCACAGGCTGCTAGTATTGGTGCATGGCTGGTTGGGTAGTTGGCAAGCACTTCAGCGACGTGGTCAGCGAGCTGTTAGCCCACAGTGACGCCGCCCCGGCCATCATCGCCTCTCACCAGTTGGCGATCGCGGAGGTCGATCCCGCCGCCGAGCTGCCCTGGGACCGGTTTACGGCCACGGTCGCCGAGCTCGCGCGGACCGTGCCGGGGCCGGTCCTGGTCGAGTGCGGCGCGCGGATCGTCCGGGCGTCGCAGGCCGAATTCGAGCGCTGGGGCTTTGACACCGCCGACAAGGTCCTGGCCGACTGGGACGCCCCGTTCGGCGCGAGCATCATCGACGCACCCGAGCATCAGGCCGTCCAAACCCTCGAGCACGGCCCCGGCCTCGCCTACCTCCGCGCCGGCGCGATCCTCCCGGCGGCGCTGATCGAGGGCTACATCCGCGGCGTCGTCGCGATGTACGGCGCAGACCTCATCACGCTCGACTGCCACCGGGTCGCGATGGAAGGCCACCCGGTGCACCTGTTCGAGCTGCGTTATCGCTCAGGCCCGCCGCGCAGGCACCCCATGGCCCCGCGTAACCTGCGCGGGTTGGCTCCGCCCGCGCGCGGACTCGGCATGAGCAAAGCGCTCGGCTAAGGCGCGCCCGGGTCACAAGATGTGGCGGGACAGATCCTGATCGGCGAGCAGCTCACCGATCCGCTCGCGGACGTAGCTGGCGGTGATCTTGACGGTCTGCGGCCCGATCTCCGTCGCCTCGTAGGACAGCTCGTCGAGCACGCGCTCGAGCACGGTGTGCAGCCGCCGCGCGCCGATGTTCTCGAGCTGATCGTTGGCCGCCGCGGCGACCCGGGCGAGCTCGTCCATGGCGTCGTCGGTGAATTCGACGACGATGCCCTCGGTCGCGAGCAGGGCCGCGTACTGCTTGAGCAGCGAGTTGTCGGTGTCGCGCAGGATCCGGACAAACTCCGCCTCACCGAGGCTGTCGAGCTCGACGCGGATCGGGAACCGGCCTTGCAGCTCGGGGATCAGGTCGCTGACCTTGGCCATGTGAAAGGCCCCCGCGGCGATGAACAGCACGTGGTCGCTGCGGATCGGGCCGTACTTGGTCGCGACGGTGGAGCCCTCGACGAGCGGCAGCAGATCACGCTGGACCCCCTCGCGCGAGACATCGGCCCCGCGCGCGTTCTCGCGGCTGCAGATCTTGTCGATCTCGTCGAGGAACACGACCCCGAGCTGCTCGGCCCGGCGCACGGCCTCGTTGCGGACCTCCTCGCGGTCGACCAGCGCCCGGGCCTCCTGCGCCGCGAGCAGCTCGCGGGCCTCGGCGACCGTGGTCTTGCGCTTGCGCTTGCGCTTGCCGAGGGCGCCGAGCAGGTCCTCGAGCTGCGAGCCGAACTGCTCGCCCATCCCGTGGCCACCGGACCCGGGGCCCATGCCCGGCGGCATCCCGGGCATCATCGAGAACCCGCCGCCGCCCTCCTCCTCGATCTCGATCTCGATCTCGCGATCCTCGAGCTTGCCCTCGGCGAGCAGCTTGCGGAGCTTGTCGCGGCTGGCCTGATTGGCGGGAGCCGGCGCCGGCTTGGGCGGATCGCCAGGTCGATCGCCGTAGCCGTGGGTCGCGGGCTTGGTCACGGGCGGGAGCAGCAGATCGAGGATCTTGGTCTCGGCCTGGGCGCGAGCGGCCTCCCAGACCTCCTGCTCCTTCTCCTCGCGCACGAGCTTGACCGACATCTCGACGAGGTCGCGGATCACCGAGTCGACGTCGCGGCCGACGTAGCCGACCTCGGTGAACTTGCTGACCTCGACCTTGACGAAGGGCGCGCCGCTCAGCTTGGCCACGCGCCGGGCGATCTCGGTCTTCCCGACCCCCGTGGGCCCGACCATGATGATGTTCTTGGGCGAAATCTCGTCGCGCAGCTCGCCCTCGACCTGCTGCCGACGCCAGCGGTTGCGCAGGGCGATGGCGACGGCGCGCTTGGCCTTGTGCTGGCCGATGACGTAGCGATCGAGCTCCTCGACGACGAGCCGCGGGGTCAGGTTGTCGGTCGTCATGAGCTGGCCTCGCCGTCGAGCTCGAGGATGGTCGTGGTCGTATTGGTGAACACGCAGATCTCTCCGGCGATGCCGAGGCCGGCCTCGACGAGGGCGCGGGCGTCGAGTTCGCTGTGGCGCAGCAGGGCGCGGGCGGCGGACAGCGCATAGTTGCCCCCGGAGCCGATCGCCAAGACCCCGTCCTCGGCCTCGATCACGTCGCCGGTGCCCGAGAGCAAGAGCGAGCGATCCTTGTCGGCGACGATCAGCAGGGCCTCGAGCCGGCGGTAGCGACGATCGAGCCGCCAGTCCTTGGCTAGCTCCACGCACGCGCGGGTGAAGTTGCCGCCGACCGCCTCGAGCTTGGCCTCGAGCAGATCACACAGCGTGAGCCCGTCGGCAGCCGAGCCGGCGAAGCCCGCGAGGATCTTGCCACGCGCGAGCGACCGGACCTTGCTAGCGCTGGCCTTGACGATGGTGTTGCCCATCGAGACCTGACCGTCGGCCCCAAGCGCGACTTTGCCGTTGCGGCGCACGCACAGGACCGTCGTCGAACGGATCGGCGCGCCGGGCTCGAGGCCGGCGCGCGGGGGTTGAGGAGACATGGCGGGAGTATATCCCGGCCCGAGCCAGCCCTCGACGGGGGCCGCTCGCTTGCGTATCACCCCGGCGTGGACTCCCGCGCGCAGCCCCGCCTCGCCGTGCTCGCTTCGGGCGGCGGCAGCAACCTTCAAGCGCTGATCGACGCCCACGCCCGCGGCGACCTGCCGGCCCTAGTCGCGCTGGTGATCGCCAATCGAGCCGCGGCCGGGGCCCTCGAGCGAGCCCGGCGGCACGGGATCCCGGCCGCGTTCGTGGGTCGCAAGCAGCACGCCGATCCCGACGCGCGGATCCTGGAGCTGCTCCGCGAGCACCGCGTCGACGTGGTCGTGCTCGCGGGCTGGCTCGCGCTCGTCGGCCCGCAGCTGCTCGCCGCCTACCCGGAGCGCGTGCTCAACATCCACCCGGGCCCCCTGCCCCGGTTCGGCGGCAAGGGGATGTACGGCCAGCACGTCCACGCGGCCGTGATCGCGGCCGGCGTCGCCGCGACGGGCCCCACCGTCCACCTCGTCGACGAGCGCTACGACGAGGGGCCGATCCTCGCCCACGTCGAGGTCCCCGTTCACCCGGCCGACACGCCCGAGAGCCTCGCGCAGCGGGTGCTGCGTGAAGAACATGATTTGCTCTGGCGAGTCATACGCGACCACTTTTGCGCCAACTCGAGCGGCGGCTAGCCGGCTACGCTTGGACGCCGACCTGTGCGACCATCGCCCCCATGTGTTCGCTTCGCTTGCTCGCCGTCCCCACCGTCGCTGCGCTGTTGCTCTCGCTGGTCGCGTGTGGTCGAACCGAGTCGCTGATCCTGCTCGACAGCGCCGGCATGGGGGACGAGACGTGGAGCTACGAAGATACGGCCACGACGAACACCTCCGCCGACACCGTCGCCGACACCAACGACGAGACCAACGACGAGACCGACGACTGGCAAACCGGCGAGTGGGGCGACGAGGCCGTCGACACCTGGGGCGACGAGGCCGACGTCGACTGGGGCGAAGAAGAGGCGGATTGGAGCGATGAGCTCGACTGGAGCGACGAGGCCGAGTTCGATTGGGGTGAAGAGTTCGACTGGGGCGAAGAAGAGGCCGATTGGGGTGAGACGACGGACACGACCGACACCACCGACACCACCGACACCACCGACACCACCGACACCACCGACACCACCGACACCACCGACACCACCGACACCACCGACACCGGCCCCGGTGAGACCTGCGCGGATGGTGCGGAGTGCTTGATCGACTGCGGCAACTTCGGCAGCGCTTGCATCGATCAGTGCACGTCGACGCTGCCCGACGACGAGGCCAGCAACCTGTTCGACCTGCAGATCTGCGCGGTCCAGTCGTGCTTCTTCCTTGGTCTTTGTTCGCTCGACGACTTCAATGCGCCCGAGTGCGTGCAGTGCCGCCTCGGCGTCAACGCCAACCCCGCGGGCTTTGGCTGCGCCGAAGAGGGCTTGCTATGCGGGATCTGACCGCGCCCCCCGGTACGCGCGCGCATCCGTGCGGCGCGTGTTCGCCGGTCGGGCTCGCGGACTGAGCGAGGCCGTTGGTGGCTGTTCCTCGCGGGTGTGCCTGAGCTCGGTGCTGCCGGGCTATCATCGCGGCGCCGAATGGGAACCGAGTCCGACGACACCGACGAACCGGGGCTGTTCGATCGCTTCGAGATCCTTGGTCCGCTCGGCCAAGGGGGGATGGGCAAGGTCTCGCTCGCTTATGATCGACGGCTACGCGCTCGGGTCGCGCTCAAGGCCGTAGGCTCTGTGACCGGCAAGACACTGCTGCGCTTCAAACACGAGTTTCGATCGGTCAAGGGCCTCGCGCACCCCAACCTCGTCAGCCTCGGCGAGCTGTTTGAACAAGACAGCAAGTGGTTCCTCTCGATGGAGTACATCGATGGGACCAGCTTCCTCGACCACGTTCGCCCGCACGCCGATGGCCGCGCTGTCACCGAGTCGATCGCCCTGCCACGGATCAGCGACACCTCGACCCGGGTCTCAACCCTCGACCCGACCCGGGCCCCGATCGGGGCTCCGACCCTCGACGTGTTCCGCTCCTTGGACACGCGCAGCATGTCCCCAAGCGACGCGGCCGCGACCGGCGAGGGGCATGGGCATGGGCACGCGACTGGCCAAGCCAGCGCGGCCATGACCGAGGATCGCGTGGGCGCGACCCGAGCCGAGTCCGGTTCGGACACCCTGCACGACGTGCACGACGTCGCCAACATGAGCTTCGATCGTGGCGCCGACACGATCGACAGCCAGCGCGAGTTCAGCGATTCGAGCAGCACCGGGGGCAACGGCGCTAGCGTGTTTGAAGAGGGCCGCCTGCGCCACAGCTTCTTGCAGCTCGTCGACGCGACCCACACGCTCCACGAGTCCGGTCGGGTCCACCGCGACCTCAAGCCCTCGAACGTGCTCGTCACCGCGACTGGGCGCGTGGTGATCCTCGACTTTGGCCTGATCACCGAGCTCGACGACGCCCGCGGTCAAGCCGAGGGCGGCGTGCTGGGGACGCCGGCCTACATGGCCCCGGAGCAGGCCTCGGGGCTGCCCGCCGGGCGCCCGGCCGATTGGTACGCCGTCGGCGTGATGCTCTACGAGGCGCTGTGCGGGCGCTGGCCCGTGGTCGGCTCGTCGCTGACGATCATGGCCGACAAGCAGACCCTCGAGCCGGCGCGGCCGAGCGAGCTGACGGCCCAGGCGGTCCCGCTCGACCTCGAGCGGCTGAGCCTCGACATGCTCGCCCTCCAACCGAGCGAGCGGCCCGACGCCGCCGAGATCCTCGCTCGGCTCGGCGCGGGGCCGAGCTCGCGCGAGGGCGAGAGCTCGGCCCCCTTCGGCGCTTCCAACTCCTTGTCATCGTCGTGGATCCGCGAGCTGCCCTGCGTCGGTCGTGATCCCGAGCTCGCGCAGCTCGCCGGGCTGTTCGAGCAGACCCGGGCCAAGCAAGCTCGGCAGGCGCTGATCGTGGGCGACTCGGGCATGGGCAAGTCTTCGCTGGTCCGCGAGGCGCTGGCCCGGTTCGCGGGCCAAGTCGCGACCCGCCCGTGGATCCTGCGCGGCCGCTGTCACGAGCACGAGCAGGTCCGGTTCAAGGCCTTCGATGCCCTCGTCGATCAGCTGTCCGTCGAGCTGCCCGAGCGCATCCCTCACGGCGAGCTGCGCGAGCTCCTGCCCCGGCACGCGTGGCTGCTGTGCCGGGCGTTCCCGGTCTTGCAGCGGGTCAAGGCCTTCGCCGAGATGGGCGTGCGCCACGGCTCTTGGCAGCACCGCGGCGCGCTCCAGCGCCAGATGTTCGCGGCGTTCCGCGAGCTGTTCGCCCGGCTCGCCGAGCGCAGCCACCTCGTCGTCGTCATCGAAGATCTGCAATGGGCCGACCCCGGCAGCTGGTCGCTGCTCGCGGCCTTGACCTCCGGAGCCGACGCGCCGCCCTTGGCGTTGGTGGCCACGGCCCGGACCTCGCTCGCGCAAGCGCCCCCGGACCTCGCCCTGCCCTTCCTCGAGTCACCGCAGCTCGAGCGCATCGAGCTCGGCCCGCTGACCCACGCTGACGTCAACACGCTCGCCGAGCTCCATGGGCGTCCGCTCGGCGAGGGGCGTCCGCTCGGCGAGGGGAACGACCTCGCCCAGATCCTGCTCGACGTCGCCGGCGGCCACCCGTTCTTCCTCGACGTGCTGCTGCGCTCGACCACCGACTTCAAAGCTGGCGCCCTGCCTTCGCTCGGCGAGTGCCTGTGGACCGAGATCGAGGAGCTCGACGAGCCCGAGCGCGCGCTGCTCCGGGTCCTGGCGATCACCGATCGGCCCCTCGATCCGCCGGACCTCGGGAGCCTCGCCGGGCTCGGCTCGAGCGAGCTCAACCGGGCCCTCGATCGCCTGCGCGCCCGGCAGTGGATCCACTCGGGCAGCGGCGCGGACGCGGGCCGCATCGAGGTCTTCCACGACCACATCCGCCAGACGCTGCTCGGCCGCCTCGCGGGCGCCGACGCCCGCGCGATCCACCTGGCCCTCGCGCGGATGCTCGAGCAGCGCGGCGTCGAGCTCGACCGGATCGTCAGCCACCTCGTCGGCGCTGGCGAGCCGCTCACGGCCGCGCGTTGGGCCAGCGAGGCCGCCGAGCAGGCCATGGACGCGATGGCCTTCGAGCGCGCGGTCGAGCTCTACGCCCTCGCGCTGCGCCACCCGCCCGAAGGTTCCGCTGTCCATGACGCCCTGAAGATGGCCTACGCCCACGCCCTCGCGTGGACCGGTCGCGGGGTCGAGGCCGCCCAGGCCTACCTCGACGCGAGCAAGACCGCCGAGCGCAGCGCGGCCCTCGAGCTCGAGACCAAAGCGGCGATCCATCTGCTCTCGGCTGGCCAGCTCGAGTCCGGCTTCGAGCTCGTCGAGCAGCTCGGCCGCGAGCTTGGCCTCTCGGTCCCGCGCAACTCGACCACCACCTTTTTGCACCTCATGCGCGAGCGGACGATGCTCCGGTTCCGCGGCTTTCGGACGCCCAGTCAGACCGTCGAGCTGCGCTTCGAGGAGAAGCTCCGGCTCGAGCTGTGTTCGGCCGCGGCCCGGGTCTACGCGGTCCACGACATGTTCTTGGCCGGGTACTTCACCACCACCTACGTCCGCTTGGCCCTGCGCAGCCAAGATCAGGCCAGCGTAGCGATCGCCCTGAGCTTGGAGGGCGTGACCCGCAGCTACCTCGGCCACCCTGGCAAGGCCGAGGAGCTCTTGTCCGCCGCCGAGGGCCTGCTCGCGGGCGTCGACGACTCGTTTGTGATCAGCTCGGTGGCGATGCACCGCGGCGTCCACATCGGGCTCGTCGGTGACGATTGCATCGCCTACCGCGACGCGATCGTTCGGGCGCTTCGCCAGCTGCGAAAGTCCGGTCGGGCCGAGCGCGGCGATGATCTCGGCGTCGCGCTGCGGGCGATCATGACCAGCATGGGCTTGCTGATGCGCGGCATCGCTTCATCCCGAGCCGGTGACTACCGCTCACTCGAGGGCCAGCTGCGCGAGTACCTCGACGACGCCCGCGCCCGGGACGACCGCGCCGCGATGATGCACGCCTATGTCAGCCCGGACTTCGGCATGGCCCACATGATCCGCGGCCGCCCCGACATCCCGCTCGAGACCATCGGCCAGGGCCTCGCGCTGATCAACGGGGACGGGGTGAGCAAGTTCAGCCTCGGTCACCTCTCGGCGCTGCTCAGCCAGATCCGCTGCGCGATCTATCAAGACCAGCCTGAGCGGGCGGTGGCGGCGTTCGAGGCCGCCCGCGCGCCCATGCGTGGTTCCATGACCACGCGCGCGCCTGATGCTCGAGCCGAGGCCGCCGTCGCCGAGGCCGCGGCCTTCGTGGCCCTGTACGGCCACACCCACGACCCCAAGGCGCGACGGATCGCGCAGCGGCCGACCCGGTTCCTGCTTCAGTATCCCAGCGCCTACCATCGGGGCCGCGGCAAGGCGTTCCACGCGGCGACCCTCGCGATCGACGGCGACCGCGAGGGCGCCCGCCGCTGGCTGAAGATCGCGCTCGCCCGGCTCGCGGGTTGCCGCGCTCACGGTCACGCGGCCGCGGCCCGGCTCGCCCTCGCCAGCTTGACCGAGGACAAAGACGAGGCGCGCGAGCACCGAGCCAGCGGACTCCGGTTTTTCCTCGACGCCGACGTCAAGCAGCCCGAGCACCTCGCCGAGATGCTCGTGCCAGGCTTCGGCCTCGGTCGCGGCGCCTGATTCTCCGCGGCCCTGCGTGCTACCCTGGCCCGCGTGCCCCCCCAATCTTGCCGTGTTTGGGTCCTCGCCCTGGCCTCGTTGGCTGGGCTGAGCGCGCTCGGTTGCACGACGACGACCCGGCTCGTCGCCGCCGACGGATCCCATCGCCTGATCGGCCGCGACGCCAACTCGGGCGTCACCGTCGTGCTCACGACCGAGAGCTGGTCTGGCGACGTGGGTTGGGGCGAGGACCTAACCATCATCCACCTGCTCGTCGCCAACATGGGCAGCGAGCCCTTGCTGATCGCCCCGGGTGACTTCGAGCTGCGTGACCGCCGAGGCTTCCGCTACACCCTCTACGACGCTGGCGGCGCCTTTCAAGCGGTGACGACCGAGCTCGAGGATTACGCGCAGGCCCCGATCTACGATCCCGGCCGCAGCCACCGGTACGAGCCGATCGAGACCTACGACGGCGAGCTCAGCCAGGTCGCCCTGCCGTGGGGGGTGCTGCTGCCCGGGACCCAGATGCGAGGCTTCGTCTACTTCGACGACGTCCGCAGCAGCGCCAACCATGCCACGCTCGTGTGGCGCGCCCAGACCCCCGACCACCGTCCGCTCGCCGACTTCGGCTTCGAGCTCCACGTCTCGCGCCAACCGTCTCGCTAAGTCGCGCTAAGGGAGTGGCCCACAAAAAAGGCCACCCCCGAAGGGGTGGCCCATCAGCCGCGGATCGAAGCGATCAGCTGCCGGGGACGATGCAGACGCCGACGTCCTCGTATCCGGGAGGCGCCATGCCTTCCTCGAAGAACGACGTGCACTCGGTCCCGGCCTGGGGACAGAACGGACCGCTCAGGTCACAGAAGCTGCCGCAACAGGCCGAGCCAGCGCAGGCGGGAAAGAGCTCCGCGTCCAGGCAGCCGGTGCCCGCGATGCAGTCGTTGATGAAGCCGCAAGGCTCGCCCAGCGGGATGTCCTGCGTCGTGAAGATGCAGGCGAAGTTGCCGGCGGCGAAGAAGCACGCCAGGCCCGGGCTGCAGTCTTGCAACAGTGGATCGCAAGACACGATGCACAGGTTGATCGAGCCCGAGTTGGCGATCAGGCAGTTGGTGTTCGGACCACACTGCGGGTTGTCGGGGTTGCCCGTGCAAAACTCGGTGCAGACGCCGACCAGCTGGCCGTCAGCTTCCATGACATCCCAGCACAAGCTGCCGTTGCCACAGGTGTCCGTCGCTTCGACGGCGCCGGTCGACGTGCACGTGTCGCCGGGCGAACCGTCGCCACCGAGCGTGACGCACTTGTTCGCGTCCCAGGTCCCGCCGCTGCTGGCATAGGGGACGCACTTCTCACCCTCGGGGCAGTCCTGCGCGAAGGGATCGCACTCGGAGATACCGATGATGTCGTTGTTGTCGGGGAGGAAGAGCCCGCCGCCTTCGCCACTATCGCTATCGTCGTCGCCGTCGCCGTCGCCGGCGGTGGTCTGATCGCCGTCGCCACCGGTGGTGTCGCCGTTGCCGCTGTCGTTGGCGGCGGTGGTGCCGACGGTGGCGGCGCCAGTGTCAGCAGAATCTTTGTCATCGCCACAGCCGGCGAGCACCAAGCTCACCGAACCGCAGAGCATCATCGAAAGTACAAGAGTCTTTTTCATGTCGTCCCTCGGGTTGAAACCTGTCGTGAAAATCTGGGGGTGAACCTTCGCCCGACCCCGGTGTGTGGAGTTGTGCCGTTGTGGGTCACCACGCAAAAGATGCGTGCCTTACGCCCCGGTCCGGACTCGCTGTCCGCACCAACCATTACATACCGAAACCCAGCCATGCAAGACAAAACTGAACTACCAAATCTTACTTTCTACACAAAAGACCAGGCATCCCAGAATACTCCCGGTGTATTCGGAGCGATTTAGAGCACATCCAGCGAGAGACTGTGGTCACTAAACACACATCAGGATCCAGGGTGGGAGTGGGTTCGATCTCACATGCAGCGTGAGAAGGCCAGTCAAACCCCATCAACAGGGGTCCTGTCAAACATCTTTGCGCCTCGGCGCCAAGTCCGGTGGCGGATCGTGCGTCGCCCCATCGGGACCGCTAGGCGTGGATCTCTCCGCGATTTCAGCGCTTGGGCCACGTCCGATCGGCCGCCAAAATTGGGGAGCGGAGCGCGCGATGGGTGAAGATCTACTCATCCGCGGCAACCGCACTCGGTCGAGATCATCGTTTCGCAGCTTTTCCGGCGCGCTAAAGCCAATCACCGACGTTTTTGGACGTTGACACCCGAACGAGCTTGTCTCTATCCTGCGCGTCGCCGCGGGCTCGCAACGAGCTCGCCAACACGTTGAGAGGGAGCTGGTCTTGAGCGCACCGAAGAAAGGGAAGGACCTGAGCGCGTTGAAGGCGCGCCTTGCTAAGAAGGCCGCCGGAGGCGAGGGCGAGGGCGAGGCCCAGGGCACATCGCCCCAGGCCGCGGACGTTCCGGCGCCTGGGGCAGCCAAGGCATCCGTGCCTGCGCCGGGCGAGGTTCAAAGGCCCGTGGCCGACATTCCGGCCCCGGGTGAAGTCAAAAAAGCCATGGACATCCCCGCCCCGGGCGAGGTCAGCAAGCCTGTTGCTGATCTCCCGGCGCCGGGCCAGGTACAGCAGCCGCGGCCTGCACCGCAGGGCGACATCGCTGACGACCCGATGTCGGGCGGCGTGGCCTTCGATCCAAACGTCGGCCTGATCGACGACATCGGCGACATCAAGCCGCGCAGCGGGATCGGCCTACCGATCTTCGCGGGCCTGATCGGCGTCCTCGTCGGCGTCGGCCTCGGCTACATGGGCCATCGGTCCACGGAGTCGCGCAGCCGCCACGAGTCGGCGCGCAGCAAGGCCGTGAAGATCGAGGAGAAGGTCAACGAGATCGAGGCGACTCGCGCGCTGATCTCCCTCCGGGTCGGCGAAGCCCAAGAGGCGCTGAAGGCCAAGGAGCCCGAGAAGGCGATCGAGGCCCTCAGCGGGATCACGGCGACCTACGCCGAGCTCGGCGATGTCTTGGGCTGGCAGATGGGGGCGATGGATCCCAAGACCGTCAAGGCGATCTTCAGCCTGGCCGAGGCCAACAACAACCTTCAGCTCGAGGTCGGTATTCTCAAGGGCTGGGTCGACTCCAACGCCGAGATCCTCGCGGAGCGGACCAAGGGGCCGGCTAGCTTCGTCGTCGTTCGCAACCAGCAAGGCGGAGCGGTCCTCGCCGAGTACGCTGGGGCGGTCTGCGACGACATCCCCGATCCGCTCCCCGAAGGCTTCAAGCCTGACGCCCTCAAAAAGTGTGAGGTCGACAGCCTCGAAGGCATCCTCGAGGCGCCGGCCTACTTGATCCGCACGGAGATCGGCGGCGAGACGTCGCTGGTCGGCGCCGGCCAGGCGATGTTCCTGATCCCCAACGGGCAGATGTACACCTACGCGATCGGGGCCAAGCCCGAGGCCAACGCCAAGGCGTACTTCGACATCCGCATGGGCAAGCTCGACGAGGCCCTGGGCCACATGGTCAAGCTCAAGGAGTCGGCGCTCGAGGGGATCGAGCACTACGTCAAGGATCCGCCCGTGAATGGCGACTGACAGCAAGGTCAGGTCGAGGGTTTGGGTGACCAACCCTGCGAGAGCCGGCCTCATAGGCTGGCTCTTTCGCTATGGGGCGATCGTGTTGGTGCTCGCGCTGGTCGGCCTGGGCTTGGCTGGACGCGCGGCCTACGGCTACTTCGCCGAGGACCTCCCGAACCTCAACACGGTCTCGGCCTACCGCGACTCGGCCCCCGGCGTCACGCGGATCCACGCGGCCGACGGGACCCTGCTCGCGGAGCTCGCCCGCGAGCACCGATCCTATGCGGAGATCGGCGACGTGCCGGAGCCGCTGATCGCGGCGTTCCTGTCCGCGGAGGATCGCCGGTTCTTCGAGCACGCCGGCCTCGACTTCCGCGGGCTCGCCCGCGCGCTCAAGGCCAACATCCGGTCGGGGACGGTTGTCCAGGGCGGCTCGACGATCACCCAGCAGGTCGCCAAGAGCTTCTTGTCGGATCAAGAGCGCACCCTCGACCGCAAGGTCCGCGAGGCGATCTTGTCACTGCACATGGAGTCGCGCCTCGGCAAGGCGGCGATCCTCGAGATCTACCTCAACAAAATTTTCCTGGGTCACGGCGCCTATGGCGTCCGAGCCGCGGCCAGCCGCTACTTCGACAAGGAGCTCGCCGAGCTGAGCTTGGCCGAGTCGGCGTTGATCGCCGGCTTGGCCCAGGCCCCGAGCCGCTGGTCACCGGTGACCAACCCCGAGTTCGCGCTGCGTCGGCGCAACGAGGTCCTCCATGACATGGTCGAAGCGGGCTACATCGAAGTCAGCGTGGCCAACGCGGCTCAGACCGAGCCGATCGTCCTGGCTGGCACCCGCGATCCGTTCCGCTGGCGCGCGCCGTTTTATGCCGAGCACGCGCGCCAGGTCGTCGAGCAGCTCTTGGGCGAGGACGCGGTCCTCGCCGACGGCTTGATCATCGAGACCGCCGCAAACCTGAGCGTCCAGGCCGCCGCCGACCTCTCCGTCGACCTCGCGCTCCGCAAGCTCGATCGCCGCCAGGGCTGGCGTGGGCCGGTCGCCCACCTGTTGCAGGACTCGACCCGCGAGCAGCTGCGCGAGCGCATGCGTCGGGAGTACGCCGAGGCGCCCTTCGCCGATCCGCAGCGGTGGATCCTGGGCCTCGTCACCAAGGTCGAGCGGTCCGCCGCAGACGTCGAGCTGGGCTCGCTCGTCGCCCAGCTCCCGCTCACTCAGGCGCGCTGGGCGGCGCCCTACGACCGCAAGTCTGGGGCCAACGACCAGACGACCGCGACCCTCGACTCGGTCTTGCAGGTCGGGGACGTCATCTGGGTGCGGCCCCGGCTCGACAGCGAGGGCCAGATCGAGCGCGACAAGCAGACCAACGCGGCGCTGCTCGAGCTCGGTCAGACCCCGCTGGTCGAGGCCGCGATCTTCACCTACGACCACCGCCGCGGCTACGTCGAGGCCATGGCCGCCGGCCATGACTTCGATCGTTCGCAATTCGATCGCACGACCGGCGCCTGCCGCTCGCCAGGGTCGGTGTTCAAGGCCATCTACTACGCCCTCGCCCTCGACCAAGGCCGGCAGATGGACGACGTGCTCGAGGCCAAGCCCTGGGAGCCCGAGCCCGGCGAGGAGTGGAACCCCCGCAACATCGACAAGACCATCGACGGCAAGGTCTTGCTGCGCACCGCCCTGATCAAGTCGCTCAACACCCCGTCGATCCGTCTGTTCGTCGAGGTCGGGGTCGACGACACCATCCGCTTCGCTCGCAGGCTCGGGTTCACCACCGAGTTCGTCCCCGATCGGGGCTTGTCGCTCGGAGCTTCGTGCGTGCGCATCGACGAGCTGACCGGCAGCTTTGCGGTGTTCGCCCGCGGTGGCAGCCGCCGTGATCCCATCTACCTGCGACGGGTCGTGGACAAGCGGGGCGAGCTGCGCCTCGACCAGCGCCACCCGATCGACGGGGCCGTCGACGTCGCTGGGCGCATCGATCGCATGGCCGCGCTCGCGGGCGATCCACCCATCCAGGTGCTCGACGTCCGCAGCAATTTTTTGATCAGCCGCTTGCTCCGCGAGGTCGTGACCGCGGGGACCGGGGTCCGGGCCGGTCACATCGGCGCGCAGGCGGCCGGCAAGAGCGGGACCTCATCGGGGCGCTACAAGCGTGACGGTCGCTGGGATGATCTCACGACCGACACCTGGTTCGTCGGCTACACCTCCTCCCACGCGACCACGGCGTGGATGGGCTTCGACGACCGCAACGAGCGCTCGCTCGGCGACGAGGACGCGAGCTACACCACCGCGATCCCGATGTGGACCGACTTCATGAAGCTGGTGGTCGAGGGCCGCACCCACGACAAGGTCCCGGCCTCGATCCCCGAGGGGATCGGCAAGATCAACGTCGACGCGACCCGCGGCGGCCCGCCCCTCGATGGCATGCCGCAAGCGACGATCTACTATCGCAGCGACCTGCGGAGCCCACCCTCACCATGATCGCCATCTTTGCCCTCCACGCCGGCGTGCTCGTCGGCATCGCGCTGCTCTTCGTGCTGCTCGTCGGCGTCGTGATCGCGTTTGAGAGCGACCAAGGCCGGGTGCTCTTAGGGCGCCTACGCTGGTTTCGGCGCCTCGAGCAGATGCACCCAGCCGAGCTGCGCTTCCACGGCATGATCTCGCTCGGCGTCGGGATCTGCGGGTTCGCGGCGCTCTTGACCCTCAAGCTGCTCGCGTCGGTGCCGGCCTGGACGGCCCTCGCGCTGGGGACCTTCACGGTCCTCGCGGTCACGCTCGGCGCCGCCCTGCTCGAGCGCGCCGCCAAAGACTAATCGGCGGGACCCTCACTCGAGGATCGCCGCCGACGGATCAGCGTCTAAGCGCGTCTAGAAGTCGCCGCTGAGCTCTTTACACTTGGCCGCGTCCTCGACCAGGTTGCCCGCATCGTCGTAGCAGATGTCACTGCCACCGAGCACACCGGCCACGTCCTCGGTGAACTCGCCGTGGGTGAGGCTGCCGGGCAGGCGCATCCCGTAGCGGGCCTCGGCCTCACCGTGGACGAGCGAGACCATGAACGAGCCGTGGACCGAGGTCATGTCGAAGGCGCGGAGCTTGTCACCGTCGGCCGTGTCCCATTGAACATAGTCGAGCAGCTTGATCTGGGTCTCTTTGTCGAACTCAGCCTTGGCCTCGGGGGTCGGCCCGAACCACTTCTTGAACTTGTCGTCGAGGATCTGCTGGTAGGTCAGACCCGGCCAGGCTTGGAGGCCGTAGGCGTAGTTGATCTTGTAGAGATCCCCATCCTTGAAAAAGAAGAACTTCTTCAAGGTCGGAGTCATGATCCAGATCATCTCCTCGCTCTCGTTGTCCTTGAACTCGTGGCCAATCACGGAGACGCCCCAGCGGTGACGCGCGGCGGTCTCGAACTTGACGTGGTTCTTGGCGATGTCGGCGATCTGGGTGCGCTTCCACTCGCGGTTCCTATCCTGCTGCATCGGATCTTTGGTCGTGGCTTGGAGCTCGGCGTACTCGTCCTCGATCTCTTTTTCGATCTGGCCGATGACCGTGCGCAGGTCCATGCCCCAACGAAACCGCCCCATCAGCTTGCGCGCGCCGTGGGCGGCGGTCACCTCGGGGGCCGGATCGAGCAGCGAGCACTGCTTGTCCTTGCCCTTGCCCGTGCACTTCTCCACGGGCTGCTTGATCGGCGGGAGCTCGGCGCGCGTGCCGTAGTTTTGGTCGAGAGAGGCTTCCTCATCCTCGGCCGAGTACACGGTGCGCGAACCGACGAGCTTCTCCTCGTCGTCGATATTGGGCGATTGGGTGCCGGACTTGTCGCAGCCCGCGTGCACCGAGAGGCCCGTGAGCAGCACACCCAACTGGAGCACGCCCAAGCGAGGACGGGCACGGGGATCGGTGCCACGGGGATGGGTGCCACGGGGATGGGTGATGATGGCGCAGATCGAACGCTTCATGCTTGGCCTCAACGGCCCGAAGCTACCACTAGGTTCGGGGCCGATGCCACCCCAATGCCGCCCCAAACGCCCGCATGGGCGTCAGCGAACGCGGGTCTTGGCCCCGGCCATCTCCAGGACCCGGACAAAATGCTGTTTCTCGACGGGCTGGACCGAGAGCCGCTGGCCGCGACGGACCACGAGCATGCCCTCTAGCCCGCGATCAGCCTCAGCCTTGAGCGCATCGAGGCTCACGATTTCGGCGAACGCCTCGACGAACTCGACATCGATCAACCACCAGCGAGGGTCGTCTGGATCGCTCTTGGGGTCGGCGTACTTCGAATCGGGATCAAAGGCGCTGGGATCGGGATAGGCGGCGCTCGCGACCCGGGCGACCCCGGCGACCCCGGGGGGCTTGGCGTTGGAGTGATAAAACAAGATGAGATCGCCGACCGCCATCTCGTCACGCATGTAGTTGCGGGCCTGGTAGTTGCGCACCCCATCCCAAGGCTCCCGCTCGACGCCCTCGAGATCGGCGATCGAGAATACGTCGGGTTCGCTCTTCATCAGCCAGTAACGGCGGCGCTGGGCCATGGCGGGCATGGTAGCCGTGCTGTCAGTCCCAGGGCCAGGGCACGGCCAGCGTCCACGGCCCCCGGTACATGCGCTCGATCGACCGGATCATGCCGTCGTCGGCGACCACGTAATCCGTGGGCATCGCGTCTCCGGGCATGTTCTGGATGAAGAACCGGGTCATGTAGAGGTCGGCGCCGTCGAGCGCGTTGGCCTCTTGGACCTCGGCCGGCGCGTGCTGCCCCCACACGCCAACGCGCACGCCGTCGAGCCCCCACTGCCCGACGAAGTGCTGGCGCAGATCGAAGTCGGTCAGGAACACCGGCTCGCCGCGGCCGAGGTCGTGGCCGGCGCGAACGGCCCAGGCGAGATCTTCGAGCTGCGGCCAGATCATCCCGCAGTCCGGCACGATCCAGATCGTCTGGCTGCCGCCGGCGCTGGGGAAGCTGTAGATCTGCTCGAGGTCGAGCTCGGCGAGGAGCAAGGGTGGGAAGCTGTCGCCGGTCGCCGGCGGCATCATGGCCTTGGGATCGCGCTGGACCACGACCAAGCTGGTGCTCGACAGCGGCGTCCCCCCGCTCGGGACCTCGGGGTGATAGGCCCGGACGACCACATGCAAGGTGGGATCCTCGCGCGGGAACACCCGTGCACGTCGCTCGGCCGGGATCTCGAGCTCGACGACCTCACCCGCGGGGACCATGGCCGCGAACTCGAGCTCGCCGTCGATCCACAATTCGGCGCGGAGCGGCTGCTCACCGGGGTTGCGCATGCGCCAGCGGATCGGGCCCTCGAACCCGACATAGATCCCGCGCGGGACATCGAGCTCGAGGTTCTCGCCTTCGGGATCGACCGCCCACCGCTCGGCGTACACCCAGTCCGAGGTCAGCAGCTCGCCCTCGTGAAACACCCCGTGGAGCATGTTGCCGATCCGTTCGTTGCCGAGCCGCCCAGCCGCGCCAAACCCTAGCAGCCGCGGCTCCGGTTGGCGGAGTGACCACACGAACACGCCCGAGAGCGTGACGGCGGCCGCGACGTCGCCGTCGATCAAGCCGCTGGTCACGACCGCTGGCGGCTCGAACATGCGGCGCACGATCAGGGCGTCGTCGACCACATCGACGATCGCCATGCCACCAGAGCCGAGCCCGACCGCCACCGTCGAGCCACCGCTGGCGTCGGCCGAGAGCCCCAGCGCCGGCCCGGACAGCGCCAAGCGATCGACCTCGAGCCACTCGCCGGACCACGTGCCAGGGTCGAGCAGGCGCAGCTGGGCGCCCTGCCCTTCGACGTCCGCCATCAAGGTCACGACCCGCGCGCCGAGGGCCACGCTGACCCGCGCGTTACCTTCGACTCCGGTGTCCCGAAGCTGCGAGAGCTCGCCGCGAGCGTCGATGTCCGCGACCCACAAGCCGCCATCAAAGTGGTTGAGGACCAGGTAATCGCCCATGACCTCGACATCGCGCGTGCCCCAACGCTCTACGGCAAACGGCGCTCGCCGACGCAGGCTCCCGGGCGTCGAGATGTCGTAGCGCTCGATGGTCGGATCGGGGCTATCGAACGGCTCGTCGGTCCCGCAATAGAGCGTGTCCGAGGGGGCATGGACGGCGAGGCTGGTGCATCGAATCAACGCGCCCTCGACCATCCCCTCCTCGGTCAAGCTCAGGCCGCCGTCGGGCTCGAGCCGCATCGCCGCGACGGCGCGGTTGCTGTTGGCGACGTAGACGTGATCGTCATGGACCACGAGCTCGATCAGGTGATCGTCGCGGGACGCGGAGCCGCCTCCTAGCAGGCTCACGCCAGCGACCACGACCACCTCGTTCGCAGCCACCGAATCCCCGCAGCTCGTGAGCGCGAGCAGCAGGACCAAACAGCTCCGGTGCACGACTACATCATAGCCCAATGGTGCCCACCATACGAAGAGGCGACCACCGCAGGTGGCCGCCTCTTTAGGCCCTGATCAAGCAGCGCCTAGCAGCCTGTGGTGGAACCCGACGCGTCGCCTCGCGCCGGGATTTTCGTCGAGGGCTAGGAGCCGAAGCGCAGTTGTACCGGGCGTACTACAAGCTTCGGCGACAACGCCCTCGGCGGAAAGACCAAGCGAGGCGTCGTGACGGGTTTCACCACAGGCTGCTAGAACAGGCAGGTGCCCCGCAAGTTGCCCTCGCCATCGGGCCCGCCGTGGGGCTTGCAGGTCGCGCCGCAGTGGCACTGGGTCCCGCCGATGACCGTGGAGTCGACCCAGCAACGCAGCGAACAGTGCTCTTGACCGCCGACGATCAGCGAGCAGGTGCCGGAAGCCGAGGTCTGCGGGTGCTGGGTGCAGGTATTGGCGATGCCGGTGCACGGCGGCGAGCAATAGCTGCCCGAGACGCCAAACGGGTTGTTGACCGGGACCTGCGTGTAGGTCGTGCCGCTGCCCGGATCCCACACCGGACACGCTCCGTTTTGGATCGGGCCATACGGTTGGGTGGGATCGAGCTCGTCGAGGGTGCAGGAGCTCTTGTGGCAAGCCTGCTGCGTCGGGTTAGACTCGCGCGCCTTCTCGACCTGCTCGATGCAAGTCGTATAACACGCGATCGCTTCGTCTTGGGTGCCACACCAGCACGACCCTTCGGCCCCGTACTTGGCGTCGGTCGAGGCCAGCTGATCAGGCACGATCGCGCCGATGCATTGGACGAACAAGAGACACTCGTCAGGCGCTTCAAAGCAGCCGTCACCATCACCGGGGGTGCCGTCGCCGTCGCCGGGGTCACCGTCACCGTCACCGTCACCGGCGCCGGTGTCACCGGGGTCACCGTCACCATCACCGGTGGCGGCATCAGCGCTGTCGCCGTTGCCATCGTCACCGTCGCAGGCGGCCAAGCCGAGGCTCAGAGCCAGCCCAAGGAAACTGATTGAAATCAAGGGAAACTTTCGCATTGGTGTCTCCGGGTCGCAGGGCAATCTAACATAACTGTTGACCATATTGCAGCGAATTTTAGAGGCGTGATCGGCGTATTGGAGGCCCGATCCAGGCGGTCGTCAAGGCGGCGCGGACCGAGCTCGAGCGAGGGTCTTGGGCCCCCGGGGATCGGCGAGGATCCGCTCTCGGAGGCGGTACAGCAGCGCGTGCGCGTCACGGGGGCTGAGCTGATCGGGGTCGCAATCCTCGAGCTCGGCGACCACGTCGGCCGCAGCCTCGGTCATCGGCGGCGGCGCTTCGCGGTGATCGATCTCGGTCGCCGAGGGCGCCTGCGGAGCGAAGAGATCGAGCTGGGGCCCCGGAGCCGCGCGCTCTTGTGCCTCGAGCCGGTCGAGAATTCGCTGCGCCCGGCGCAGCAAGCGGGCCGGGAGGCCCGCGAGGCGGCCGACCTGAATCCCGTAGCTGCGCCCCGCGGAGCCGCTCTCCACGCGATGCAAAAACACGATCTGCCCGCGGTGCTCGTGGACCGCGACGTGGACGTTGCGGATCCCCGCGAGCCGAGCCTCGAGCCCGCACAGCTCGTGATAGTGGGTGGCGAACAGGGTCCGGCAGCCGACCTGATCGTGAAGGTGCTCGGTGATCGCCCAGGCCAGGGCGAGGCCGTCGAAGGTCGCCGTGCCCCGGCCGATCTCGTCGAGCAGCACCAGCGAGCGCGGCCCCGCCTGCGCGACGATCTGCGCGGTCTCTCGCATCTCGACCATGAAGGTGCTCTCGCCGCGGCCGAGATCGTCGGCGGCCCCGACCCGGGTGAACACCCGGTCGATCAAGCCCACGCGAGCCCGGGCCGCGGGGACGAAGCTGCCGAGGTGGGCCAAGACGCTGATCAGCGCGACCTGGCGCATGATCGTGCTCTTGCCGCCCATGTTGGGCCCGGTGATCACCCACAGCCGGGCGGTCTCGGCGGACCCATGGGTGCCGGCCGCGAGCGCGGTGTCGTTGGGCACGAACCGGCCGGCCCCGAGCATGCGCTCGACGACCGGGTGGCGGCCCTCGACGATGTCGAGCTCGGGTTCGAGCACGAGCTCGGGGCGGACGTAAGCGTGGGCCTCGGCGACCTCGGCGAGGCCGGCGAGCACGTCGAGGCTCGCGAGCGCGTCGCCGAGGATCACGAGGCGCTGGCCGGCCTCGCTCACCGCCTTGCGCAAGCCAGCGAAGAGCTCGTGCTCACGCTCGAGCGCGAGGGTCTGCGCGTCGAGGACCTTGGCCTCGAGCCCGGCGAGCTCCTCGGTGACGTAGCGCTCGGCGTTGACTAGGGTCTGCTTGCGGACCCACCCGCTCGGGACCTTCTTGACGTGGGCCCGGGGGACCTCGAGGAAGTAGCCAAACACGTTGTTGTGCTTGACCTTGAGGCTCGTGATCCCGGTCAGCTCGCGCTCGCGGGTCTCGATCGCGGCGAGCTTGGTCCGGCCGCCGGCCGCGAGCTCACGCTGCTCGGCGAGGACCTCGTCGGCGCCCGAGCGGATCATCCCGCCCTCGCGGGTGTTGGGCGGCGGGTTGTCGACGAGGGTGCGCTCGAGCTGCCCGCACAGCTCGCCGAGCAGGTCCTCGCCGAGATCGAGGATCGCTGGCAGGCGCTTGTCGATCCGGCGTGAGCCGAGCTCGGCGAGCAGCTTGGCGATGCCGGGGACGGCCTGCAGGCTCGCGCGCAGGGCCCCGAGCTCGCGGGGGCTGACGGTCCCGAGCCGCGCGCGGGCGGCGAGCCGGACCACGTCCCGGACATCCTTGAGCCGCGACTGCAGCTCCGCGCGCAGGCGCGGCTCACCGAGCAGCGCCGCGATCCCATCTTGGCGGGCCGTGATCGCCTCGATGTTCAAGAGCGGCGCGCCCAACCACGCCCGGAGCAGGCGCGCGCCCATCGATGTCCGGGTCTGATCGATGGCCCACAGCAGCGAGCCTCGGCGCTGCCCGTCGCGCAGCGTCCGGTAGATCTCGAGGTTGCGCAGCGAGGTCTCGTCGAGGACGAGGTGTTGGCTGGGCTCGTGGCGACGCAGGCGGTGGAGCAGCAGGGTCTGACCGGGCTGCGTGGCCTCGGCGTAGGCCAACGCCGTGGCCGCGGCCTCGGCTTCTTCGTCGCGCAAGCGCGAGTTGGGCCCAGCGCCCAGCGTGGTCCCGCCCTCTTCATACAGGTGCCGGACCCGGGGGATCAGGCTCAACGCCGGCGCCGCGCCAGCGAGCGAGTCGCCGGTTGCGAGCGCCGGGCAGTCGGGCCCGAGCTGCGCGCGAAGCCAAGCGTGAGTCGAGCGCGGCGCGAGGATCTCGCGAGGGCTCAAGCGCGCGAGCTCGGCCCGGAGATCGTCGGCTCGCTTGCAGCTCATGACCACGAACTCGCTCGACGAGATGTCGAGGGCCGCGAGCGAGGCCGCCGGTGGATCGAGCCCGGCCGCCGCCCCGCGCTTGGCCGGCTTCCCGGGCTTGTCCCCCGGCTCCCCCGCCGCCCCCGGCTCCCCCTGCTCCCCCGGCTCCGCGCTGTCGACCAGGCTCTGGGCCCGAGGGCCGGGGACTAGCGCGACGAGGTAGTTGGGCTCGCCGCCGCGCAGGTGCTCCTCGTCGAGCAGCGCCCCGGGGGTCACGATCCGCACGACCTCGCGGTGGACGATGTTGGGCCCCTTGCGCTTGCGCGCCTCCTCGGGCGACTCCATCTGCTCGGCGATCACGACCTTGAACCCGCGCTCGACGAGGGTCCGCAAGTAGCCCCCGATCGCGTGATAGGGGACCCCGGCCATGGGCACGGGATCCTCGGCGTTCTTGTCGCGACTGGTGACCGCGATGTCGAGCACCGGCCCGACGATGACCGCGTCCTCGAAGAACATCTCGTAGAAGTCCCCCATTCGGAACATCACGATGGCGTCGGGGTAGCGGCCCTTGATCTCGAGGAACTGCCGCATCACCGGACTATCGGCGCTGTTGTGCGGAGCCGGCACGGGCCCGCGTTGTAGCGAATTTTTCACCCGCGCGGGGCCAACCAACGAAAACGGGCCCCGTGAGGCCCGTCTCCGTTGGTCGCGCTTGGATTCACAAGCTAACGACGTAGGCGATGATGTGCTCGGACTTCTCGAACGCCTGCTTGGCGGCGAGCGCCTCTTCCCACTGATCGAACTCGCCGATCCGGACCCGGTGCCAAGCGCGGCCGCGAACCTCGTGGCTCTCGATCCGCGCCTCGTGACCGTTGCGCGCGAGCCTGTCGACGAGCTTGGCCGCGTCCTCTTGCCGGGAGAAGGCCTTCATCTGCAGCGTGAAGCGGCGGTTGTCAGCCTCGGGCTTGCCAGCCTCGGGCTTGGCCGCCGGCTTGGCCGCCTCGGGCTTGGCCACCGCTTGCGGGGCGACCTGAGCGAGCGCTTGCGGGCCCGCCACGCTGGCCTCGAGCTGCGCGGCCTCGGCCTCGGCCTGCTCGACCCGCTCGGCGCGGACCTCGTCCTCATCGCGCGGCGGGAGCCCCGGGTCGCGGGTCGGCGGCAGCGCCTCGGCGTCGGACTCGGCGAGGCCCGAGCGGAACGCGAAGCGCTCCTCCGGGGGCTCGCCGTCGAGCAACGCGAGCGAGCTGTCGCCGCCGAGCGCCGCGGCCGCTTGGCCCGGCTCCCACTGCAAGCGACGGCCGGTCATGATGCCCAGCGCGAACACGAAGCAGCCGATCACCGACAGCCCGAAGAACAAGAAGAAGAGCTGACGGTTGTCGAGGGAGAGTTCGACCTTGTCCTTCCATTTATGCATTTCACGCATTTGTCTGATTTCCTAGCGAATCTGAGTTCCCAACGAAGAAGAAGCCTCGTAATCCCCGTAAACGATTTGCGGCAGCGGACGAAAAAATCCGCGAAAGCCTCACTGCATGATCCGCATGGACGCCGCCGGGTCGCGCAGGGGCGGCAAGCTGGCGCCGGTCGGCTGCTCGCCGTTGGGGTCGGTGCCGACCCGAATGATCTCGCGGGTCGCTGGATATTTGAGCTCCCAGCTGTCCTCGCGCTCGACCGCGGCGCCGCGGTAGAACTTGCGGACCCGCTCGAGCTTGAAGCCCCGCATCCCCCGTTGGACCACGACCTGGGCGCCCTCGCGCAGCTTGGGGTCGCTGCGGTGGACGGTCTCGTAGGGCATGGTCTCGCTGAGCGTGCGCTCGAACGCGACTTGGTAAGGCCGCTGCGGGCCGAGGATCTCGGTGTGGACCTGGCCGCGGCTGACGGTCATGTGGATCACGACCGGGAACTCGTAGGGGTTGCGGAGCACGAGATCGATGCTGTCGTAGACCACGGTCGCGTCGAGGCCCATGTCGACGTAGCCGCTCGGGCGGCTGTGCGGACGCGCCTCGACCACGTCGAGGCCGGCGAAGAAGCCGGCGCCGAACATCGTGCTCGCGACCTGGCAGATGCCGCCGCCGACCACGTCGATGATCTGTCCGCCGGAGATCCCAGGCGCCCAGCGGTAGCCGTTCTCCGCCCGGCGATCGCCGACCACCTCGTTAAAAGAAAACCGCGCCCCGGGCAGGAGCACGTAGCCGTCGAGGGCCGCCGCGCCGACCTTCAAGTTGAAGGTCCGATCGCTGTACTCCCCGTCCATCGAATAGGGCGTCGAGAACGAGCCGAGGACCATGCCGATGTCGAGCTGATCGGCGAGCTGCCCGAGCGGGTCGTCGACGGGCGGCTTGTAGGCGACGGCGAGCTCGATGGTCTCGGCGCCGGCCGCGAGCCCGAGCGCGACGCTCGACAGCGAGTCGTAAGGCAGCAGCGCCGTGCCCCGCCGGGCCCCGAGGACCTTGCGGGCCTCGAGATCGAGGCGCGTGGGGAGCGACATGGTGTCGACCTCCGGGGCGAGCTCGAGCAGCTGCTCGAGCGCCCGGCGCTCGTCGAAGCGCATGCCCACGCGAAGCTCGACGGCCCCGGCCCGCGCGCGCGCGCGGGCCTGAAGATCGGCGAGCAGCTGCCCGCTGCGACCGAAGCTCAGGGCCTGCTCGACGACGGCGCCAGGCTCCGGCACGGCTCCGAGCGCGCGCGCGGTGATCGAGGTCTCGACCGGCCCGGCGCGCAAGGTCAGGCTGTGATCGAGGGTCCGCTCACCCACGTCAGCGACCGCCGCTTCGAGCTCGGCCCGATCCAAGCCGCCGATCTCGACGCCGGCGAGGGTCAAGCCGGGGACCGCGGTCTCGCCGGTCTGGCCGCTCTCCCAGGCCCCAAACAAGATCGCCGCCGCGGCGACGCTGGCCGTGAGCATCGCGAGGCCCTCGACCCCAGCGAGCGCCGCCCACACGCCGCCGCCCCTGCCCTGCTCGAGCGCGGGCTCCGGGCTGGGATCGGGCGAGGGATCAGGCGTGGGCTCGGGCGTGAGGCCCGGTCGAGCGCGGCGGGCCTGCCGGCGGGGTGCTCGGGCAGCCCGGGCGGCGCCGGCTTCCCCGCGATTGATGCGGTAGGCGCTTGCGGTCATCGGCTTACTGGCGGCCAAGCTAGGCAGTCCGGCGAAAACCTCCAAAAAAACGCGGATCTTCGTCGGTCGTCGGGCGCCGGACCCTGCCGGGGGGCAAAATCCCTGGGAACCGAGCGCCACGTTCAGCGTCAGGCCGCGGTATGAATCAGGCGATGCCCGCGAAGGCGCCCGAAGGCTACGGACGAAACAAGGACAAGCGGACCGGCGTGAAGCTGTGGCTCGCGGTCGTCTCCGCCAACCTCATCGGCCTGTTCGCGGCCGTGTACGTGTCGAGCTACCTGCGCGCCGGCGCCGGCAACCCCGACACCCTGTTCCTCTTCTATTACGGCGCGATCGTCCTCGCCGGCCTCGTCGACGCGCTGTGGCTCGACGAGGTCCTGTTCAAGGGCGCGTTCCGGCGCAGCCTCCAGGGCAAGACCAGCCAGTTCGTCGGCAAGAACGACAGCGTCGAAGACGTCGCCGCGGCGATGCAGCCGAGCGCGATCAGCTTCCCGGTCGTCGTCATCATCTGCTGCTTGTTGACCTACGGCCTGTTCAACCAGCTCAACCAAGGCTTGGACAGCTGGTGGCGCGACATCGGCAAGCACGCTCATGTCCTGCGCGATCCCAGCTCGTCGACCGCCGCGCAGCAGCAAGCTCTAGTTGAGCTTTCGGTTCGTATCCGCCCGGAAGTGCTCGCAATTCTCGAGCCCGAGCTATACGACGGCGACCCCGAGGTCGAGGCCTTCGCGGCCTGGGCGATCGGCCGGCACAAAGAGAGCTCGACGATGAACATCAACCGCGTGCCCGCGCTGTTCGAGCGGGTCCGCAACGGCGCGCCGCCGGTCCAGCGCGAGGCCCTGCTCGCCCTCGCCCGGCTGCAGCACCAGGCGATCGCCGACCGGGTCCGCGCCGAGCTCAGCGCCGAGCTCAGCGCCGGCGGGCCCGTCGACATCCGCTTGATCTGGGGCCTAGGCTACCTCCAACACGGCGACTCGCTCGCGGTCCTCGACAAGGCCCTGTACCACCCGGACGTCGAGATCCAGCGGATCGCCGCGTGGGCCCTGGCCCAGCACCGCGACAGCGGCAAGGGTCGCAACGCCGCCGATCTCCTCGAGCAGCGCCTGCCCGCCGCGCCGCTCGCCAGCAAATGCGCGATCGTGCACTCGCTCGGGGTGCTCGCCGACGAGCGCTCCAACCTCGCGCTCATGCACGGCTACGACTCGCTGACCCCCGAGCAGCGCCAGGTCGTGTGCGGGCGGATCTCGATCTTCGCGGCCCCCGACGGCAAGCACGACCGCGAGGACCTCTTGATGCCGCAAGAGCGCTACGCGACCAAGACCCTCCAAGCGATGGGCGCCATGCGAGCGACCACCCCAGAGATCCGCGCTCAGGTCGAGCCCTGGCTCGAGTCGCTGATCGCCGCGCCCGAAACCGAGCCCTTGCTGCGCGAGTCCGCCGGATCGCTGCTCAGCGGCATCCGGGAGCAACGCGACGATCGCTCGCGCTAGCGATCGTTTTTCGTAGCAAATGCACCGTCCCGGCCGGGCTTGGCTTATGCTCGCGCCCCGTGCTGTCCCCGGGCGCAATCGTCGATCCCGAGGATCTCAGGATCCCCGGCGAGCAACCGGGGACACCGATGGTCATCCTCGACGACCTCGGGCCGATCCCCCACGGCCAGCTGTTCCGCGCGCGCCAAGGCAAGAGCTTGCTGCTGCTCACGGTCTTGGCCCCGGAGGCCGTGATGCAGCGAGAGCTCCGCGATCTGCTCGCGCATCAGGTCCTGCTCGCTGGCGAACTCCAGCATCCGAACTTGCTGCCGACCTACGGCTTCGTCCGGCTCCCGCTCGGCGACGACGGCTTCGACACCTTATTCTTGGTCCGCCCCGATCCGGGCTGTCCGACCTTGCGGCAGTGGCTGCACGAGGTCTGGCAGGCCGGTCACGCCCTCGATCCGCTCAACGCCGTGGCGATCACCGTGCAGGTCTGCGAGGCCCTCGCCGCGCTCCACGAAAACTACGCCCACGGCTACGTGACCGCGGACAACATCTACATGTACCCGACCGGCGGCATGCCCCAGGCGCTGCTCTCGGGCACCGGCGAGGGGCCGCTCTTGCCGTTTGCGCCGGACTTCGAGCGCTTCGTTCAAGCCGGGTATCTGCCCATGGCCGGGCGCGAGCTGTTCGAGTCCCCGCACATGCCTCGGGTCGAGACCGACGTGCTCGGGGCCGCCGGCTTGATCCTCGAGATCCTCACCGGTCAACCGCTCGAGCCCGGTATGGATCTCGAGCGCTTCAACCTCCCGCCCCGGCTCGAGCGGGTGCTCGGCGTCGCCAGCCGACCCGATCCCGACGAGCGTCCCCAGGATATTTTGATGTTCTCCCGCCGGCTGCAGGCCGCGGTCGGACTCGGGGATGATCCCATCGAGCCCTCGGCGGTGCTCGAGCCCGTCCACCACGGCGACCACGCCGATCCCCGTTACCCCGCGGTCCGGGCCAAGCCCTGGCGCCCGCCACCTCCAGCGCCGCCGCCTTGGGCCCCGGACGACGAAACCTCGCCGGGCTCGGGGGCCTGGAACATCGGCGCGCCCACGCCGGGCTCGGGGGCGTGGAAGCTCGGCGGGCCGACGCCGGGCTCCGGGGCCTGGAACGTCGGCGCGCCGCCCCCCATGACCGCCCCACCCGCGTTTGGCCGCGACTTCCCCGTGCGCAACGAATCCCAAAGCGACGCCCGCATCGAACCCAACGGCCCCCGCCCCGCTGCACGCACGCAGCTGTTTGGCGCGGCCCCGCCCCCGCCGGTTCTCAAGCCGCTCGCGCCGGCTCCCAAGCCGCTCGCGCCGGCTCCCAAGCCGCTCGCGCCGCTCGCCCACTCCGTGTCGATCATGATGCCTGCCCCCGACGGCAGCGTGATGGCCTCGCTCAGCCGCGGGCCCCTCAACTACGTGATCATCCGCCGAACCAAGCGCCATGGTCCCTACGACATCGCCCAGCTCGAGCGCTTGATCCCCATGGGCAAGCTACGCAGCATCGACGCGATCGAGGTCCAGTCGACCAAGCAGCAGATCCTCGCCGTCGATCTGCCGGGGCTCCGGCCGCTGTTCGAAGCCCGCGCGCGCGAGGAGGACCAAAGCGTGGTGCGGACCATGCCGACCGCGCCGCCAGCCCCTGCCCCCACGCCGTCCGAGGACAGCGGCGGTCGCTCGCGGCTGTGGGCGGTGATCGGCCTCCTCGCGTTTGGGCTGCTCGCAGCCGCGATGGTCCTGGCCCTGCGTTACTAGCAGCCCGTGGTGGAAGTCCTCGCGCCGCCTCGCTTGGCCTTTTCGCCGAGGGCGGTGTCGCCGAAACTTGTAGTACGCCCGGTACAACTGCGTTTCGGCTCCTAGCCCTCGCCGAAAAT
>Ga0114946_10000397_pt1 | contig 28607 bp, 23 predicted proteins | sample WalLakDeSediment_FD_88676 | JGI IMG/M metagenome (GOLD analysis project Ga0114946, IMG submission 88676) | Lake sediment microbial communities from Walker lake, Nevada to study Microbial Dark Matter (Phase II) - Walker Lake 11/02/13 Deep Sediment | ecosystem: Environmental > Aquatic >... | reverse complement strand
TATCTCCACGAATGCGCCAAAGTCCGTGATACGGACTACCCGACCGGTGTAAATCCTGCCTAGGACAGGCGTTTCGGTGAGAGCTTCGACCATCTCGCGGGCCTTGCGGGCGCTTTCGCCGTCAGCAGTGGCGATGAATACAGATCCATCTTCACCGATGTCGATCTTCGCGCCGGTCTCTTCCTGGATACTGCGAATCATCTTGCCGCCTGGTCCAATGACTGCGCCAATTTTATCGACGGGGATTTTAACAACCGTAATGCGAGGGGCATGTGGTTTCAGGTCAGGTCTGGGCGCTGGCAAGACTTCCATCATCTTATCCAACACTGCCAGGCGGGCTGTGCGGGCTTGGTCTAGCGCCTCAGAGAGGATTTCAAATGTGATTCCTTTGATCTTAATATCCATCTGCAGGGCGGTGATGCCTTTGTCGGTGCCAGCAACTTTGAAGTCCATGTCACCCAAGTGATCTTCGGCGCCCAGGATATCTGTTAGAACCACGTACCGGTCATCCTCTTTAATCAGGCCCATCGCAATGCCGGCAACAGGGGCTTTGATGGGAACACCGGTGTCCATCAAGGCCAGTGTCGAACCGCAGACTGATGCCATGGATGATGAACCATTTGATGAGAGCACTTCCGAAACCAACCGCAGGGTGTAGGGGAATTCTGCTTCAGTTGGGATCACCATGCGCAGGGCTCGTTCAGCTAAAGCGCCGTGCCCAATATCTCGGCGGGATGCGCCGCGTAAAGGCTTGGCCTCACCGGTGGAGAATGGCGGAAAATTGTAGTGGTGCATATAACGCTTCGATTCCGCCGGGGATAGACTATCGATCTCCTGGGCCTCCCGGGGGGTTCCCAGCGTCGCCAGGGTGATGACCTGTGTTTCTCCACGAGTGAAAAGACCGGATCCGTGTGCGCGTGGGCTTACATCAACCTGGCACCAAATTGGGCGGATTTCCTTGGGAGCTCGCCCGTCGGGGCGTATTTGGTTTTCGATGATTTGCTGGCGGACAGCTTTTTTATAGGCAACCTCAAAGGCGTTTTTTGCATTTTGGATCAAATTCTCATCTTCTTCAGATACCTCCGCGATAGCTTTTTCCTTCAGGGCATCAATTTCCTGATTGCGGGTGGCTTTGTCATAGGGTTTCCGCAGGATATCAGACAGAGGACCTTTAATGCTCTCATCCATCTTGATCTGAAGCTCTTCTTCGACCTTAAAGGGAGTATATTCTCGTTTAGGTTTACCCAACTCTTGGGCCATTTGTTCCTGAAGATCGATCATCGGTTGCAGGGCATTGAAGCCGAATTCAAGTGCTTTGATAATAATGTCTTCACTGATTTCTTGCGCGCCGGTTTCGACCATCAAAATGGCTTCCCGTGTGGCTGCCATGCGCAGGTCTAGCTCTGAATATTCCATGTCAGCAAAGGTTGGATTGGCGACAAAATGGCCTTCCAAATAGCCAACGCGGACAGCACCAATGGGTCCTTCCCAGGGAATATCAGAGATGGTCAGGGCGGCCGAAGCAGCATTCAATGCCAGCACATCGATTGGATTTTCTCCATCCGTGGAGAAAGAATATAGAATAACCTGGACGTCGTTACGCAGATCTTTCGGGAAGAGCGGGCGTAGAGGCCGGTCGGTCAAACGGGCAGTGAGGACGGCTTCCTCAGTGGGTCGTCCTTCGCGGCGGAAAAACGAACCGGGTATACGTCCACCTGCGTACATACGTTCTTCGTAGTCCACTGTTAGAGGGAAGAAGTCAATCCCGTGGCGGACATCTGAACTCATTGTAGCCGAGGCGAAAATGACTGTATCTCCCAGTTGGACCGTAACGGCTCCCCCGGCTTGTCCTGCCAGGCGACCTGTTTCGACAGTTATTGTCTTTTTGCCAACTGTGGTTTGAAATTGTTTTCCTTCTGGTTGCATTTTAATCTCCTGTGATATTTAGCCACCAGTCAGGGACTGAGGGATGATGACAATGAATAAGACCAGGTTGTCTTGCCTTGTCGCCATCTTTCAATACCCAACCGGTGTGTATAGATGAATTTTTCGTCTCATGAGGGATAACCATCATGGTTAGGTTTGAAAACCCCCCATATATTCATTATTCCGAACTCACGATTAATCGCCTTTTCAAAATCTGACAAGTAGATGGAAATTGGTTCCATCTACTTGTCCAAATAATATTATTTTCGGCGAATGTTCAATTGTTCTGTTAATGCCAAATAGCGATGATAATCTTGTCTCCGTATATATGCCAATAGGCGGCGCCGCTGACCAACCAGCTTGAGCAACCCGCGCCGGGAGGACTCGTCGTGTTTGTGAATCCTCAAATGGTCTGTTAGATATTGGATGCGCCCAGTTAACAAGGCAATTTGCACCTCAGGTGAACCGGTATCGCTTTCGTGGCGAGAATATTCCTGAATCACTTTTGTTTTCGATTCTTTGTCATAAGTCATGACGTCTGCTCTCCTAAAGATTGATTTCGGCAGGTCTCCAAACTGGCAGCGGCTTGCCGTGGTCCATATTTTGCCGCCGGTTGGTCTAGTCGGATGGTGATTATACCAGAGAACCTTGAAAAAAAGGGTTCCACACCGATTTTTGCCAGTGCCTCAGATCTGCTGTAAGGGATCCTTCATGGCTTCGCGCAATCCCTTTTGGAGTTCCACAGGGAAAACTGAAAAGATCTGCCGGGTGATCCAGGCGGTATCTTGAGAAGCCATGTTCTGTCGCAGGAAGTAAGCGCATTCTGTGGGGGATCGCTTTGCTAACAATTCCATAACCAACAGTAGATCTGGACGAAGAGGGGCTGGAGCAACTCGGGCTAAGGGATTCAGCAGCCTAAATAATACGGGTAGGTTATCAAAAGAGCTATCCTTGATTAACGGCTGCACTGCCCTGAGCCCCAATGCCTGATCGTGGAAACTCGAACTCTTTAGGCATTTCTCCAAGAAAGATAGGAAATCGGCTGGGGCTTCTTTTCTCCAGCGTGACAATCCTTCTGCGAGTAATGCAGTGATTATTCTCTCTTCACCTTCCTTGCTCCAGGCAGATAGGCGGAGCTGTATTGGTTCAATTAGCTCAACAGGGAGCAAACCGAGGATGCGTGCTGCAAGCAAGCGGCATTCGTACTGCTTTTGTTCCCATAAAAGATCACAAAGCACCAGACCCGTATCCTGGTCACCCGATAGCCTAGGTCCTAGTTCTAGCAGTATTTGTCTGAGCACTGGAGGCGGCACATTGTAGGCTGGCAACAAGGGAGGAGGTTTGCCAGATTGGCCAGGGCGGTGGGTGCGGTCTGAGTAATAATCCAGGATGATGTGCAAGCTGCGCACAAAAACCGTTGGTTGGGAGATCAAATCTGCAAGTTGTGCAGCCTGGATTCTCAGGCGAGAAAGTTGGATTGCAGGCATAACATCTTATGATGGATCACCGCTACAGGGGAATGCCCGATAGATCAATATGCTTTGGCAAAATATACTTTTACCGGTGCAGTTTGCCCACATGAGATGCATTTTCCTTCACCACCGGGTTGCTCCAAGGGAATGCAGCGAGCAGTTGCCTTTGTGTCGGCTTTGATGCGATCTTCACATTCTGTGCGGTTGCAGAACCAGGTATATGCCCATCCATTTTGAACAATCTCTTGAAACTCCGCGTAATCTTTTGGCTCGTGGGTGTTGGCATTGCGGAATTCCAGTGCTCGATTGAAAAGAGAGTCTTGGATTTGGTCAAGTATTTCGCCCGCATGTATCGCTACCTGATCGCGGGGGATAAACGTTTTTCCAGCTTTTCCTGGCATATCCCGGCGAGCAAATGCAACAGTATTATTGGCTACATCTTTGGGTCCAATCTCGACCCGCAATGGTATACCGCGCATTTCCCAATCGTTAAATTTATATCCAGGGGTGACCTCGTCTCTTGTATCTAGATGAACCCGCAAAGCTCGCTGATGATCAACCAGCTCTGCTCTGACCTGCTTCACCACCGGCAATACCTTGGATTTCTCTTCATCATTGCGGTAGATGGGCACAATTACGATCTGGGTGGGCGCTAGCCTGGGTGGTAGTACCAAACCTTGGTCGTCCCCGTGCGTCATGATGATAGCACCAATAAAACGAGTCGAGAGACCCCAAGATGTGGTCCACACGTGTTGCAATTCGTTATTCCGATCTAAGTATTGTATGTCGAAGGCTTTGGCAAAATTTTGTCCGAGGAAATGGGATGTTCCTGATTGCAGGGCGCGTTTATCACCCATCATAGCCTCAATGGTTGTAGAGTGGACAGCGCCGGCAAATTTCTCACTCTCTGTTTTGAAGCCCGGAATTACCGGTACAGCCGCCTCATTGACTGCAAAGTCACGGTAAACATCCAGCATTTGCAGGGTTTCTTGCTCAGCCTCCTCGGCGGTTGCATGGGCTGTATGACCTTCTTGCCAGTAAAACTCCAACGTGCGCAAGAAGAGCTTGGTGCGCATCTCCCAGCGCACTACATTACCCCATTGATTGATCAAAACCGGAAGATCACGGTATGACTTAATCCACTTGGAATACATATAACCGATGATTGTTTCCGAGGTCGGGCGAACGACCAATGGTTCTTCCAGCCGCTCACCCCCCCCGATGGTAACTACTGCCAGTTCAGGCGAGAAACCTTCTACATGTTCTTTTTCTTTTTCCAGAAAGGACATGGGGATTAAGAGTGGAAAAGCAGCGTTTACATGACCCGTTGCCTTAAACCTCTTGTCCAGGGCTTGTTGGATGTTTTCCCACAGAGCCCAACCATATGGTCTGACGACCATACAGCCACGCACAGGGGCATAATCTGCCAGCTGGGCTTTAATTACCAGTTGGTTATACCATTCGGCGAAATTTTCATTACGAGAAGGTAGTTTGTCATTGGTCATGGGTTAAGTATCTGCTTTCATGAGAGATAATTGCGAGCCTCACTCCCCGTTTTGTAAGCGGGACACGGCTTGTTCGATGCTTGATCTGAATTCTAACATTTCTCGTTGGATTACAGGTATGTAATCTCCTTGGACATGGAAGAATGTTTCAAAGGTAATCTTCCAGCCGGAGCCAATTAGGATCAGTGGGCGAGGTATGATGCTGCCGGTGATCATTTGGTTCCACATCAGAGAGATTTCAGCCAAGGTTCCAGGCCCTCCTGGAAGGGCAATGGCAGCATCACAGGAGTCAATCAAGGTAAACAGGCGCTCCCGCAGGGTGGAGAAATGCATCTTCTCCGTCACCCACTGATTAGCGCCAACCGGGCGCCAGGCTTCAATTTCATCACAGGTTACCCCGATGACTTTCGCGCCGGCTTCGAACGCTCCATGAGAGACTGCCTCCATTGTTCCGATATAACCGCCGGTGAGTACAGTATACCCTGCCATGCCCAGTAGTTTTCCCAAGCTTTGAGCCTCTTTGTAGGCTGGTTCGCCAGGTTTTGGGCTGGAGCCACCGAAAACGGTCACACGTTTGATTGTCATTGGTCTATCCCCTCACTCGATGCTTTATCGCTTTGTATACAGGTTCAAACCAGATGGATTCGATATCAACTTGACGCGTTTCAAGAATGGATGTTGGAATATGAGCCAATAAGTCCACCCAATCGGTCAGGAATACCCACAACAAAGCAAACTCCCAATCCCGATCCCACTCTCTGTCTGACCATGCAAATCCATTCTTATTCTCCAGCTGATCTCGGTATCTGGCAACGATTTCGGCCTGGGAGATAGGCATAGGTGAAAAACGCCAACGAGAGGTTTGGTAGAATTTAACCATGTCTAGGATACCTGGACCAACGCCGACATGCTGCCAATCATATGTAACTATATTCCCGGAAGGCGTAGCGAACAGGTTGCCAGGCCAGTAATCGCCATGGATTAAGGTAGGAGGGATGTTTTTCAATTCTGAAGCAATGTCCCCTGCTCCTTTGACCAAGTCTTCCAGCATACTGAAGTAAGCTGGCCTTTGGGTGAAAATTGGGAGAGTGCCTCTATTCAACAAACGTTGCACGCCTGTCGTAGCAGCTTGGACATGTACCTCAAAATCCCGAGTTAGCGGACGTCCCAGCCAGTTGTAAATTTCCAGATCTTCATCCAGGGACCAAAAGCGATCATGTAGTGTAACCAGGTTATTGATGGCAAGCAAATATTGAGAGGTTTCCCATTGGTCGCAGGCCGGGGAGGCTTGGACATGGTCGAAGATCATCCATGCGCCGTCAGGCTGGGCGGCGAATAGAGTAGGGATTTCAACAGGGATTTGCTCTGCCAGACAGCGGTAAAAGGACACCTCCCGTCGCCCTGCCCCAGCCATACCTGCCCGTGTGGTTCCTTGGGGTTCCTTCAAAACCAATTTAAATCGTAATTGTCCGGTGCTTCCCTGGCATACTACCTGGATTCCTCGAATCCGCCCAACGGATGGACGCCGGTCGGGAAGGTCAAATTCATTGATTTCGCGTACAGAAAGCCTATTGTCGCCTGTATGGTTGCGTAAGCCGGCAGTCAACTGCGCCCGGCTGAATGCCCAGGGACGTTGTTCTTCGAGTACAGAATTAGAATGCATCATATCCTTAGTAAGATGGAGTGTAATTGTCTCAATTATGCTCCATCACTACGGGTCCCGGCTGCCCACCTGCGCTTATAGTTATGTTCAAGTTTGCTTAGCACGGCTTGTTCGAGATCAATGTCTGCGATGCTTGCCAATTGGAGCAGATAGAGTGCTACATCTGCCAATTCGTCTGCCAGTGCTTGAGGATCTTCAATCTCCTCTTGCCACTGAAAGTGTTCGAGCACCTCCGCTGCCTCCAGGTTAAGTGAGATAGCCAGATTACGCAATGATTGGGAGCGTGGGCTGTCTGGTTCATACCAGCCTTGTGAACCAACAAAATGATGCATTTTCTCAGTTAGCTCTTTGATATCCATTGGCAGTTGATTATAACTGGTCTCATCCAATCGAGAAGAATTTATTCCGTTGCTCTTTGGGAATTCCTGTAAATGGATTCTGGCCTCCATCAGGGATTATTCATACAGAGCCAGAGCTTTTAATGCAGCCTTTGCTGAAATACGCTGTTCAGGGTGCCAGCCAGCCTCAACAGACATGCGAGTCAGGTGTTGTAAGACTGCTTGCTGGCTTTCTTTATCCAGCCCGGAAAATGCTCTTTGCACTTTCCTGCTTTCTCGAGAAAGCAGATCGTTCCAAAGGGTTTCTAAATCTATGTTGTTGTCCATATCAGAATGTTTATTGTATCAAATTTTGGACTTACGCACTTCGATGAAAAAGACTCGGAAACACATGGCGCATGTGCCTTCCATACACACCATTTCACGAAACGACGTTATAGTATATTACAATAAAGGCATACAGGCTTGCTTAAACGGAAGATTGGATGGAGGTCATCTCATCCAGTAGGGAAAAATGGTTTATGCGGATTATCCTGACACACGAACAGGCAGATTTTGATGCGATAGCTTCTCTCTTGGGAGCTTATCTACTTGATGAAACCGCATTGCCGGTCCTCCCTAAGCGAGTGAACCGCAATGTGAAAGCGTTCCTCACTTTATATGGCGTGGACCTTCCTTTTGTTGAAAGGGGTGATCTTCCTCGTGAGCCGGTGGATTCGATTACTCTGGTTGATACCCAATCTATGGTTAGCGTCAAAGGTGTCAGCGCCCATACCCAGGTGCGCGTGATTGATCACCACGATCTCAGGGAGGACCTACCAGAGAATTGGATTGTGACAACAGAGGACACCGGAGCAGCGGCAACCCTGTTTGTTGAAGGCTTGCGAGAACATAATGGTGCGCTTAGTATGGTGGAAGCTACTTTGCTCTTACTAGGCATATATGAAGACACCGGGTCATTAACCTATTCTCGCACCACCGCCCGGGATTTGCGGGCAGCTGCTTATCTGCTTGAGCAGGGAGCAAACATCAGTATTGCCAACGATTTTCTCAATCACCCCTTATCGCTTGAGCAGCAGGCCATTTATGACCAGCTTAGATCAGCTGCAGAGACTCATCATATTCATGGACATATCGTCGTCATTTCTTGTGGAGATGCCCAGCATATGGATGAGGAGCTTTCCACGATTGTTCATAAGCTACGTGACCTGTTGGACCCTGACGCTCTTTTAGTGTTCATCACGACCCGTGGGGGCATCCAATTGATTGCACGTTCCAACAAAGATGGTATTAATGTTTCAAAACTGGCCAGTCATTTTGGTGGGGGAGGCCATGCACGTGCTGCTGCGGCATTGATAAAAGATCGTCAACTGAAAGATGTTTGTTCAGAACTTCAGGAAATCCTGCCGGATTTCATATTGCCAGCGGTGACCGTCTCGCAAATTATGTCGCACAGTCCCCAGGTGCTCGCTCCTGAGACTCTGGCTGACGAGGCTGCCAGCTTGATGCAGCGCTATGGATATGAGGGCTTCCCAGTTGTACAGGCAGGAAAGGTCGTTGGTTTGTTGACCAGACGAGCAGTTGACCGGGCTCTGTCACATAAACAGAATTTCCCGGAGATGAACTTATCTGCCGCACGCTTGATGGAAGCGGGTGAAGTGACCGTGCATCCGGATGATTCTATTGAATATCTGCAAAGGCGGATGACCGAAACCGGTTGGGGGCAGATTCCGGTGGTTGATCCGGAAAACGGATTAATTATTGGGATTGTCACTCGAACCGATGTATTGAAGACCCTCACCCAGGAAAGTGGATATACTGGCAGACAGAACTTAGCCTCCAGGCTTAAAACAGTATTGCCACCTGCTCGTCTGGGCTTGCTGAATGCCATTGCCCGGGCGGCTTACGAAAAACGCAACGCCCTGTATATAGTGGGTGGCTTTGTGCGAGACTTGCTCCTGGACCGTCCAAGTCTGGATTTTGATTTGGTTGTTGAAGGAGATGCAATATCCCTAGGGAAAATGTTGGTGAAAGAATATGGGGGTCGCATCACCAGCCACGCCCGTTTTGGCACAGCAAAATGGTTCATTTCAGATATCCGGGACAGCCTCCTTCGTGATTTGAGATCGGAAGAAACAATCACTCCAGGATGGGAGGTTGAGCCAGCGGACCTGCCGGAATTTATTGACCTGATCTCTGCTCGAACAGAGTTCTATACACATCCGACGGCTTTGCCAACCGTGCAGCGCGGCAGTATTAAGTTAGATCTTCATCGCCGTGACTTCACAATTAACACTCTGGCGCTTCGTCTGGATGGATATCATTATGGAACTTTGTATGATTTTTGGGGTGGCCTCAACGATCTGCGCCAGAGGTTGGTACGTTGCTTGCATTCACTATCTTTTGTGGACGACCCAACCCGGATGTTACGCGCCATTCGATTTGAGCAACGCTTTGGTTTTAGGATAGAAGAAAGAACTCTGCAATTGTTGATCGAAGCTCTACAGTTGATTGACCGTGTATCCGGGGACCGTATCCGGCATGAATTGGACCATATTCTTAATGAAGAACAAGCAGTACCAATGTTGGCTCGTCTGGATGATTTGGGACTATTAAGCGCTATTCATCCTGAACTCAAGTGGGATGATTGGATCCAAAGCCGGATTAATTATCTTTCAGGTAACGGTTTGTTGGAGATCAGCCAGAATAAGGAGCTCCAAAATTTTGAGCCAGCTGAGTTGCGCAGGTCGCTAAGTTATATTTTATGGGTGGTTCGCCTTGCTCCCGATCGGGCCCGGCGGGTGCTTTCCCGTTTGAAGTTACGGAGGGATTTAGCCAAAGATGCTCTCTCTGCCTGCGAGTTGTGGAGAGATCTGGGTGCTCTGGTGGGTCGCCCACCCAGTATTGTTACCATATATTTAGAGAAGTTTTCAATCTTGTCGATCAAAGCGGTTTATCTGGCAACGGATGATCCGAAACAGCGGGAGCTTTTGTTGGCATACGAAAACAGTTGGAGTAAAATTACGCCTTCTGTGAGTGGTCACGACCTGCGCGCTCGGGGCCTGCCACCTGGACCGGTGTACCGGGAAATCCTAGATGGTTTGCGATTTGCCTGGTTAGATGGAAAGATAAACACTCTTCAGGAGGAAGCAGCATTATTGGCTGAATTGACTAACCGAGAGCACGCGGGCAATTAAATTATGGACCGTCTCTCTAAATTGCTCCGGCATCCCCGGATCTTACAAACTTTGCCGGATGAGGAACGATCATATGTGCTTGCGCGGGTGAAATTTCGCCTGGCATTTCGCTCTGATCTACTGGCGCTTGAGTGGGATGGTGAATTTGCTCATTTTCGGAGATTATACGCGGAAGCTTACCGGTACACCGAACTGGGGCAGGCGGTTATTTGGGTGGCTGAGTTGGTAGATGCAGGCCTTATTGGGCAACTTTTTGTTCACTTAAAAAGCGACCGTAGGGAACTGGCAGACGGAAGGACCAGTGCTTATATTTATGGGTTTCGGATTAGGCCGGCATACCAGAGCAAAGGGATTGGTACCAAGCTGCTTCAAATAACGGAAAATGATCTTGTTCAAAAGGGTTTTAAATTTGTAAATTTAAATGTTGGCCAAGACAATAATCGTGCACGCCAACTTTATGAAAGGTTGGGTTATCGGGTCATTGGAACAGATCCAGGGCGTTGGTCTTACTACGACCAACACGGTAGACGACAGGATGTCAATGAGCCAGCCTGGAGATTGCAGAAAGAATTGTAATCCTTGACATTGAGATTTAAAAAACCCTTGCAGGTTAATAATATCCATGCTAGAATCATATATGGTGGGGGGTAGCGAGTGAGTTCTTGTCGAAAAGTGGGTTCTCCCCACTTTTCTTGCATATAGAGCCATACGTCTGCCCTTGTTGATCGAATTTGGAGAAATGTGTAGTATGAAAAACGAGTTTGTTTTGGCTTTCAACGAAGTTCTGGAAGAGAAACAACTGCCAAAGGAGGTGATCCTGGAAGCGCTAGAGGCAGCCATGGTGTCTGCTTATCGCCGAGCGGTCAATGCTTCCAATGCGCAAGATGTTAAGGCCAAGATTGATCCGGAAACTGGGAAAGTCTCTATCTATGCAGAGAAGGAAGTTGTTGAAGTCGTCCAAGATTCTCGCACTGAGGTTGCACTGAGCGAGGCACTTCAGGTTGACCCTGAAACTGAAATGGGTGGTATGGTGCTGGTCGAATCCACTCCCCAAGATTTTGGACGTGTAGCCGCCCAAACAGCGCGCCAGGTTATCCAACAACGCATCCGTGAAGCAGAGCGGGACTCACAATTAAGCCATTACAGCAAGCAACTTGGTGAGATTGTCAATGGCGTGGTTCAAGCTATTGGACCGCAGGGGGTAACACTTGGCCTGGATATGAAAGCAGAAGGGACGATGCCTCGCAATCAGATGATCCCTGGCGAACGCTTTCGGGTCCATGATCGGGTGCGGGCATTGTTGTTAGAAGTCAAACACACTCCACGCGGTCCCCAGATCATTCTCTCTCGTGCTCACCGAAATTTTCTACGTCGCTTATTAGAAAATGAGGTTCCTGAAATTTATCATGGCCTGGTAGAAATACGGTCGATTTCCCGTGAACCTGGTCAACGTTCAAAAGTCGCCGTAGCAGCCCTTCAAGCAGGCGTTGACCCCGTAGGCGCGTGTGTTGGTATTCGGGGTGTCCGCATTCAAGCCATTGTTCGAGAATTGAACGACGAAAAGATTGATGTCATTGAATGGAACGCCGACCCGGCCGCATACATTGCAAAAGCGCTCAGCCCTGCTAGAGTGACCGGAGTATATCTCAACGAGCGTGCCAAAGGGACTAAAACTGCTACAGTGGTTGTGCCTGAAGACCAGCTCAGTTTGGCAATCGGACGAGATGGTCAGAACGCCCGACTGGCAGCTAAGTTGACCTCCTGGCGGATTGATATTAAGAGCCTCCCAGAAGCTGCCAGCGATGCCCTGTACAAGCTTCAGAATGTCCCTGAATATGCTTTCATGTTGCCTGAGGAAGAAAATGTCATCCATCAGGTGGAGGCCATTCTAGCGAAGAAGGCCGAAGGACGGCCAGTTACACCTGAGGAATACCACGCGCTCAGCCAATTTGTGGATCGGATTGAACGCGGCCTGATTCGCCAGCGTATGGAAGAAGAGAAGGTCAGGGAAGATCGCGATAAAGCTGCCAGAGAGCTGGTTCCTGATGCTGCCTTTGAGATTCCTTTGGATGAGTTGGACATTGCCGAGCGGTTCCGAAATGTGTTGCTCGAATCTGGCTACTTGAATGTTGGCGAGCTGATTTATCAGATGTCAACTGATCCAGATGCTATTCTTGGTCTAAGTGGAATTGGGCCTAAAGCCATGGCTGAAATCGAGCAGGCATTGGCGGCTATTGCTCTACCCGAGGAAGCCGAGCCGGAAGAAGCAGTTGTGGTTCCTACTGAAGCCGAGCCGGTTGATGAAGTTGAACCCATTGCTGAAGTAGTGGTTGCAGCTCCGGTACTTGAAGGTGTAGAAGAAATTGTTCCAGTTGAAGTGGTTGAAGAACAAGCCCCACAAACAGAGGCTTTGGTGGTTCCTGAGACTGTTGAAATAGAAGAAGCAGAGATTGAAGAAGCAGTCAGCGAAACCATAGAGGAAGAAGAAGAGCTACCTGCGACTTTGGATGAAATCTTTGCCCTTAAGCCGGAAGTGCTTGATATGGTTGACACCGGTGATGAGGAAGATGACGAAGAACAAAGCCGTAAGAAGAAGAAAAAGAAGAAGAAATTTATTGAAATGGAATACGATCCCGAGAAAGATGTCACGGTTGTAAAGAAGAAACGCAAACGTGGCACTGATGAATGGAATGATGAGTGGAGTTTATAACAAGAGAAAATAACAGTGCCCCCAAAAACTGCAAGACGTAAGCACGTGCCTCATCGGACCTGCGTAGGTTGCCGGGCGGTTTTACCGAAACGGACGTTGATTCGGGTGGTACGTGGCCTTGACGGGGTTCATGTAGATCTGACAGGAAAATCGCCGGGGCGCGGTGCATATCTTCATGATCAACGATCTTGTTGGGAGCGCGGGTTGAAAGGCGCTCTGGCAAATGCACTCCGAACTGAATTAACGGTAGAAGATCGGGAACAGTTGCTGGCTTTTTTACAGACTTTGCCAGAAGAAGATACGCTCAGGGGGGCGGATGATGGAGAGTGAGGCTGCCAAGCCATGCATCTCCCCAAACTCATCCGGTGTCTTTAGCCCGTCAATAACGCGGATTTGGCGGATGGTTGGCGAATGGAGCGTGTTGAGGATTAAGGTAGGCGACGGACAGAAGTCATTCTTTTGCCCAGGGTGGAGATTCTGGTTGGATCCATAAGCGCACTCCACGCAATGTAGCCTAAGGGTTTTCGTACCCCATCGGCTCACTATGCCCACCTAACCCGCTCATTGGGGCGCGAACAATTATGGAATCAGGAGGTACCTTATGAGCGATAATGGGCATAATGATAAAACCATTGAGTTGCCCGCCAGCATCACCGTACGCGAGCTGGCTCAGAGTATCAATTCTAGCCCCATTGAGGTTATCAAAACCCTCATGGCCAATGGGGTGATGGCGAACATCAATCAACAGATTGATTTTGATACAGCCGCGATTGTAGCTTCTGAGATGGGCTATGAAGCGACTCTGGAAGCGCAAGAGCAAGCCACAGATGAAGATCAGGGGGAGATTCCACTTTGGCGCCGTATGATTGCAAATGAGCCAACAGATCAGTTAATGGCTCGCCCACCTGTAGTAACCATTCTGGGTCATGTAGATCACGGGAAAACAACCCTGTTGGATGCTATCCGGCATACGGATGTGGCTGGAGGAGAGGTAGGAGGAATCACCCAACATATCGGCGCCTACCAGGTAGAACATAACGGTAGGTTGGTTACCTTTTTAGATACCCCAGGTCATGCAGCCTTTACTGCCATGCGAGCGCGCGGCGCGCAGGGAGCAGATATTGTTGTCCTGGTAGTTGCAGCAGATGACGGGGTGATGCCGCAAAGCAGGGAGGCAGCCGCGCATGCCAAAGCTGCCCACGTACCGATTGTCGTGGCCATGAATAAAATGGACCGGGCAAATGCTGACCCAGAGCGGGTCAAACAGCAATTAGCTGAAATTGGATTAATCCCAGATGATTGGGATGGAGACACAATTGTGGTTCCCATGTCAGCCAAACGCAGGGAAGGTCTCGAGGATTTGTTAGAAGCGATTTTATTGGTTGCAGACAATATGGACATCCTGGCTAACCCGAATGGAGCGGTCATTGGAACAGTAATTGAGGCTGAGCGTGAACGGGCCAAGGGGGTACTGGTGACCCTGCTGGTGCAAAATGGTACGCTTTCTGTGGGGGATGTTGTAATGGCCGGTACTACCTTTGGGCGGCTACGAGCCATGTTCGATTACCGCGGGCGAAAGGTGCGTAAAGCCGGGCCAGCTACTCCGGTGTCTGTTATGGGAATCAATGATGTTCCCCAGGCAGGTGACGTGTTCCGGGTTGTCTCTTCGGAAAAGGAGGCGCGATCGATCGTTGAAGAGCGGATCCAGCAACACTCTCAGCGGGATACTGTTCAAAAAGCCCCGGTGACCTTAGAACAGTTATTTGACCGATTCCAGGCAGGGGAAGAGCGTGAGCTACGTTTGATTGTTAAAGCTGATGTTCAGGGTTCTCTTGAACCAATCATCTCTTCCCTTAACGATTTGCAGGGTGGAGATATTGCTGTTAATGTTTTACACGCCGAAACTGGGAATATTGGTGAAAATGATATCATGCTGGCTTCTGCCTCCAAGGCCATTGTGATTGGGTTTAACGTCAGCGCAGATGCTGCCGTGCGCCGTTTGGCAGAGGTTGAAGGCGTTTCAGTCCGCCTATACGACATCATTTATCGCCTCTTGGAAGATGTAGAAAAAGCCCTCAAAGGAATGCTTGAACCTGTTTTGAAAGAGACCATCCTTGGACGCGCCGAGGTCAGGGCCATCTTTCGCATCTCGAAGCTAGGAAATATTGCCGGCTGCCGCGTAACGGAAGGTGAGATTCGCCGCAATGCACGCGCAAGAGTTCTTCGAAATACTGCATCAATTCATGATGGAGAAATCCAATCTCTCAAACATGTACAAGATGATGTCCGCGAGGTGCGCCAGGGGTTTGAGTGTGGGATTGCCTTAAAGGGTTTTTCCGATTATGCTCCTGGAGATGTGATAGAATGTTATTCGGTTGAGAAAGTAGCAGCCGCTTAGGGTGGAGGAATAGCGTGGTTTCTAAATTGCGTGCACAGCGTATTGGACAACGATTTCGAGAAGAGCTATCGGAGATATTGGTCACCGGTAGTTTGGATCCTAGGCTACGAGGTGTTTCGATAACGGAAGTAAAAATCGATCGGGAATTAGAGTACGCGAGCATTTATTTTTCAGCAGTGGAGGGATCTGAAAGGGCTCCGGAAATTCTGGCGGGCTTCAAGCATGCGCAGGGGTTTCTGCGTAGTGAACTTGCACGCCGGATTGAGCTTCGTTCTTTTCCGCGCTTACGCTTTTACTGGGACCCAACTTTTGAGAAAGCAGAACATATCGAAAGACTGTTTGCTCAGTTGCAAGCAGAAAAGGAGACTGGTAAGCGGCCCGACGAGATTGCCTCAGGAGAAGATAGTACCTTAGATGACACTCCTGAGGATAATTCAGAGGCTGGAACGGATGAACAATGAACTTTTGACCTCAATTCGAGGTTGCTTGGAGGGGGCTGAGCGAGTCTTAATTGTTTCTCATATTCGTCCTGATGGAGATGCCGTCGGTTCTGTACTGGGTTTAGGGCTGGCCTTGGAGGGGGCAGGGAAAGATGTCCAGATGGTTCTGGAAGATGGTGTTCCAGCTGTATTCCACCATCTGGAAGGCAGTGAGCGGATTCAGAAACGTCCAAAGGGTGTTTTTGATTTGGTCATTGCGGTGGATGCATCTGACCTGGATAGGATCGGGGAAGCTTTGCTAAATCTTCGGCGTAGTGACAATGCTGAAGAAAGCGTACCGGATATCAATATTGACCATCATATAACGAACCTTAATTTTGCCAGATATAACCTTGTCATAACAGATGCGGCGGCAACGGCAGAAATTATTGCCAACCACCTGGAAGATTTTGGGTTGCCGCTCAGGCAACCAATTGCATCTGCTTTGCTTACTGGCATTATTACCGATACACTTGGCTTTCGGACCTCTAATATGGCTCCCCAAGTTTTCCACACGGTAGCCAAGTTAATGGAAGCTGGAGCTGACCTGCCGAGCTTGTATAACAGTGCTCTTCATAAACGTTCTATCTTAGCTGCTCGGTTGTGGGGTGTGGGACTTTCAAAATTGAGACAGGATGGCCCCATTGTTTGGACCAGCCTGACCCAGAAGGACCGGCAGTCAATTGGATATCCTGGTCGCGATGATGGCGATTTGATTAATTTGGTTTCTTCAATTGAAGAAGCTGCAGTTGCCATGGTCTTTGTTGAGCAGAACAACGGTACGGTTAAAGTTAGCCTGCGGGCTCAGTCAGGACTGGATGTTGCGCAGGTTGCCCAAGGTTTTGGTGGTGGGGGGCATAAAGCTGCAGCAGGGACTCAAATCAATGGAACGCTCGAGGAAGTGCAGGAAAAAGTATTGCAGGCTGCACGAGCATTGTTTGCAGAGGAGAAGTTGTAACGGGTTGATTGGGTTTTGGAGATTTATTGTTTTTGTGTAGAATTCTAAGCTGGGAGTGGAAATGAACCAAGAAGATCATATCAAGAACGTTGTATCTGGAGTGCTGGTAGTGGACAAACCGGTTGGTTTGACTTCGCACGATGTAGTTCAGATAATACGACGGGGTACTGGAATTCGCCGGGCTGGCCATACGGGAACCCTGGACCCCCGAGCTTCGGGTGTCTTGGTTGTATTAATTGGACCCGCTGTGCGCTTGAGCGAATATGTTTCTGCGTCTGACAAACGCTATCAGGCAACGATCCGTTTAGGTAGCTCTACGGATACATTTGATGCAGAAGGCAGAATAACGTCATCTGCCTCTGTGGAGAATATATCAGAAGAGCAATTTGAAGATATTCTCGATCACTATGTTGGAGAAATCGAACAGGTTCCCCCTCCCTATTCGGCGATCAAAGTTGGAGGGCGAAAGGCCTATGAAATGGCGCGGGATGGCGAGGAAGTAAACCTGGAACCGCGCGTGATCCAGGTGTATAGTTTGGAGCTGTTGGAATGGGATTCACCTGAAGCAGTTGTAGATGTCTTTTGCTCATCTGGGACCTACGTGCGTTCGCTGGCAAACGATCTTGGAAATGAACTAGGGGTCGGCGCACACCTGGTAGGGCTGCGCAGGACCAAAAGCGGTCGTTTTACCCTCCGGGATGCGGTTCCATTGAGACGACTTCAAGAGGCATTTATTGCTGGTGATTGGTATAAATATCTCATTCCCGCTGCTGAAGCTTTGGCAGAATGGCCGATGGTGGAGTTGGATGCTGACCAGGTGGAGTTAGTGCGCCATGGTCACCGCGTCCCAGCGGAATCGGGTTCGAAAGGTTGGGCGCGGGGAGTCAGTGAACAGGGCGACCTGGTGGCTTTGCTTGAAGTAGACGAAGATAAAAGCGAGTGGCAGCCACGTAAGGTGTTTTTCCAATCATAGTTGGATTGAGAGCTGGACGTTAAAGCAAACCGCCATAAATAATTTTGCAAACTCGTAAGCAAATGGGGCGGTTTGTTCAGCGAGGAGACACTGAGCATTTTATGCAACATCATTACGCTTTGAATTCCCTCTTTCTGAATAATACCTGGTTAACCATCGGCTCTTTTGATGGCGTCCATCGCGGGCACCAGGAAATTGTGCGGAGATTGAGCTCTGGTGCGCATGCACAAGGAGCTCAGGCAGTTGTGCTGACTTTCCATCCCCATCCCAAGAAAGTATTGGGAAAAAGCAAAGATTTTTATTATTTAACCTCGCCTGTGGAACGGGCTGATATTTTGGGGAATTATGGCATTGATATTGTTGTCACCTTTTCGTTTGATATGCAGGTTGCTGGAACTTCTGCTAGGGATTTTGTTAAAGAGCTCCATGCTCACCTGGGTTTCACCCGTTTATGGGTCGGCCCAGATTTTGCTTTGGGGCGCAAACGGGAGGGCGATGTGCCAACCTTACGCTTGCTTGGAGACGAGTTTGATTTTATTGTTGAGACCATTGATCCAGTCAAAGTTGGTGATAGCCAGGTCTCTTCCAGCAAAATTCGAGCCTTGCTGGGTGAGGGGGATGTAGAGCAGGTAAGCGCTTTGTTAAACCGGCCATATTCGATCGGCGGTACTGTGGTGGCGGGAGATGGGCGCGGGCGTACCATTGGTATTCCAACGGCAAATTTGCGAGTTTGGGAAGAGAAACAATTACCCAGGTCAGGGGTTTACGTCTGCCACGCCTTGGTGGGCGATCAAAATCATGGGGCTGTAACCAATATTGGTATTCGTCCTACTTTTGATCACCGGACCATGGCTCTACAAGTTGAAGCTCATTTGTTGGATTTTGATGACAATCTTTATGGTCAAGAAATTGAATTGGAGTTCTTATACCGCTTGCGAGATGAACGTCGATTTTCAGGTCCACAGGCTTTAGTAGCCCAAATTCACCAGGATATTGAGCAGGCCCGGGTAATGCTTGCGGAGAAGTCATCGTGAAACAGTATTTAGATATGTTGGCCCATGTGTTGGACTCTGGTGTCAAACGAGAGGACCGGACAGGGACCGGGACTTTATCGGTTTTTGGCTATCAAATGCGGTTTGATCTTTCCCAAGGCTTCCCTTTGGTAACGACCAAGCGAATTCACCTTCGTTCGGTCATTATAGAGTTGCTATGGTTCTTGCGTGGAGACACGAATATCAAGTATTTGCATGAGCATAATGTAACCATCTGGGATGAGTGGGCAGACGTAAACGGTGACTTGGGACCCGTCTACGGGTTCCAATGGCGATCCTGGCCAAACCCTGATGGGACAAAAATTGACCAAATCTCAAACGTCCTCCAGCAGATTAAACAGAATCCATCCAGCCGCAGGCATATGGTTGTGGCTTACAACCCGTCCTGGGTTGACCAGATGGCTTTACCGCCTTGCCATGCGATGTTCCAGTTTTATGTTGCCGATGGAAAACTCTCCTGCCAGCTGTACCAACGCAGTGCAGATATCTTTCTGGGCGTTCCGTTCAATATCGCCTCGTATGCTTTGCTGACCCATATGGTTGCTGAGCAAACGGATTTGCAAGCGGGCGACTTTATCTGGACGGGTGGAGATACACATCTATACTTAAACCATATCGAGCAAGCCAGGCTGCAATTATCTCGCGATCCCTATCCTTTGCCCCAATTAGAGATAAAAAGAAAACCAACCTCATTGTTTCAGTACCAATATGAAGATTTTGAGATCAAGGATTATAACTATCATCCGGCTATCAAGGCGCCAATTGCTATTTAAGAAAGTTAGATGGAATTTATGAATGTTTCGTATTCCTGCGCCGAGCGATAAATTCATAAATTCCTTTTATCCCGATTTCAGTTTGATGAAATTAGTTGCCAATGGTTGTATCATTAATTGTTGCCGTTGATAATAATTGGGGAATTGGAATCCATGGTGGACTGCCCTGGCGGCTCTCATCAGATTTACAACGCTTTAAGAAGCTTACCATGGGTCATCACCTGATCATGGGGAGGAAAACCTATGAATCCATCGGTAAACCCTTACCAGGTCGGACTACCATTGTCGTAACTCGTAATTCAGAATACCATCCGAATGGTTGTCTGGTGGCCTCATCAGTCAAAGAAGCCCTCAATATGGCAGAAGACCGAGACGAAGCAGAGGTGTTTGTTATTGGAGGGGGAGAGATCTATAAAGAGGTTATCGACAGGGCTGATCGGATCTATTTGACGCGTGTGATTACCCTCCTGGAGGCAGACACTCATTTTCCGCCGCTGCGAACAGGAGATTGGGAAGTGGTTGAAAGTTCCTTTCATTTTGCAGATGAGAAAAACGAATTTGCTTCTACTTATACGCTTCTCTATCGGAAGTAGGGGGGTATTTATAAGTTGTTGCTAAAATCCGAAGGTTGGAAATCTCCTTGACAGAAGTGTCCAAACCATGATATAACCCAGCCTAATAACAACCCAATATTGAAAGACTGTGAAGAGGACGAGTAAACGCTGCAGAGGCGATACAGAGAGCGGGATTGGGTGAGAGCCCGTACGTACAGCAGCGTTGAATGGACCTCGGAGTTGCAGGGTGAAAGGTATTTTATGCTGACTAGCCCGAGCCGGAGATGCCGCCGTTACACTGGCAAAAGGTATAAGCCTGAAATGAATGGCCGTACCTGATAACGAGTGAGGCTGGCCTCTGGGAAACCGTCGCATCATCGACGGTTTTTTGATTAACTGGCTTTTTAGGAGCTAGATTTCCAGACAGCCTAATCGGGGTGGCACCACGGACAGCGCGTTCGTCCCCTTGCGGGATGAGCGCGTTTTTTTGTTTTGATAAGATGAACCGAAAAACTTTCGAAGAAACATAACTGGTCAGCTTAAACATCATAAGGAGGTAGTCATGAACGCAGAAACCCGCTTTTTACTTTCAGAGTCTGATCTTCCACGCTTTTGGTACAACATCAACGCAGATATGCCGGTCCCGCCAGCCCCTGTGTTGCACCCTCAAACGATGGAGCCAGTCACACCGGATTTCCTTTCCGTGCTGTTTCCCATGGAGCTGATCCTACAAGAAATCAGCACCGAACGGTATATCCAAATTCCAGATGAAGTGCGTGAAATTTACCAACTGTGGCGCCCAACCCCCTTGGTCCGTGCTCGGCGCTTAGAGAAAGCTTTGGGTACTCCGGCGCATATTTATTACAAAAACGAAGGTGTGTCGCCGCCCGGAAGTCATAAACCAAACACTGCTGTTGCTCAGGCGTTCTATAACAAGGCCGCGGGAGTACGCGCCTTAACCACAGAGACAGGTGCAGGGCAATGGGGATCAGCACTTTCTATGGCATGCAATTTTTTTGGTTTAGACCTTGAGGTTTATATGGTCAAGGTTTCTTACCAACATAAACCTTACCGGCGGGTTTATATGGAGTCATTTGGCGCGCAGGTCTTTCCTAGTCCGACTGAGCACACCCAGTACGGCAAGGCTGTGCTGGCAGAACACCCTGACAGTCCAGGTTCTTTGGGAATTGCTATCTCCGAGGCAGTAGAAATGGCAGCTGTCTCTGGAGGGAAAAAGAAATATAGCCTGGGATCTGTTCTCAATCATGTTTTGCTCCACCAAACCGTTATCGGTGAGGAAGCACTTAAGCAGATGGACATGGCCGGTGAATACCCGGATGTCGTGATTGGCTGCGTGGGCGGCGGTTCCAATTTTTCTGGTCTGGCGTATCCTTTCTTGCGTGAAAACCTGCACAATGGGAGAAACACCCGCTTTGTTGCCGTGGAGCCTAGATCCACTCCCTCGCTAACGAAGGGAGTGTACACCTTCGACTATGGTGATACAGCTAAAATGGCGCCGATTGTAAAGATGCATACCTTGGGGCATGATTTTATTCCCCCAGCCATACATGCCGGCGGATTGAGATACCATGGGATGGCCCCCAGCCTATGTGCACTTTACGATCAGGGTTTGATCGAAGCAACCGCTGTACCCCAACTGGCTACTTTTGAGGCCGCGTTGCAATTTAGCCGTGCAGAAGGCCTTGTACCAGCGCCTGAGTCCGCGCATGCCATTCGAACAGCGATTGACGAGGCCTTAGATGCAAAGGAGAAAGGTGAAAAGCGCGTGATTTTGTTCAACCTGTCTGGACATGGCTACTTTGATCTGGCATCCTATGAGTTATACCTGAATGGAAAGCTTCAGGATTACGATTACCCTGAGGAGGCAATTCAGGATGCCATGGTTTCTCTACCAAAGGTACACTTACCCGCGTGATAGATGGTCATTTCTTTTTGAGTAAGTTTCTCTTATTGAGACTAGGGCTGAAGCTTAATAGAGTGATCCGAGCGACTTTTAGAAGCCCGTGATTGGTTCTTCAGATGTTACCGTAGAAGATCCCAGGTTTAGGAGTGCGAGTGTGCATACACATACTCGCATCCCTAAATCATGGGTTACACGATTATTCTTTCCAGGGAGACCCTTGATTAACTTTCAACAACCGGAATGGTGAAGTGAAAGGTTGTCCCTTTACGATACTCTGTTTCAAACCAGATCTTACCCCCTTGCATTTCAACCAGTGTTTTGGTGATATTCAAGCCTAAACCTGTCCCGGCTGAATCGCGAATCTTTTGATCCTCCGAACGGAAGAATTTCTGGAAAATCTTTCGTTGATCTTCTTCGTTGATACCAAAACCATTGTCCTTGATGCTGATATGCAGAACCTGAGCAGCTCCTTGAGGATCCCATTGGTTCTCAGCCACATCTGCGTGAAGGGCAATGGCACTATTTGGAGGTGCGTATTTATGCGCATTGACGAGCAGGTTAGTCAGGATCTGAATTAGCCGAGTGCGGTCACCCCAGCCTAGCGGTAAGCCGTTCGGAAAATCAATTGAAAGGTCTTGTTCTTTCTCCTCTACCTGTCGCCGCACAGAACGGACAACCTCATCCACCACTTCTTGGAGATTGACCGCAGCAAAATCAAGATGCAAGCGACCAGTTTCAATTCTGGAAACATCGGCCAAATCCGAAACTAAAGTTGCCATCCGGTCTACATTCGAGCGAATTGTGGAGAGAAAATTTGATTGGGCATCATTGATCGGACCCACCACCCCAGCAGAGAGCAAATCGGTAAAGCCTTTGATCGAGGTCATGGGAGTCTTTAATTCATGGGAGACAAAAGAGACGAACTCGCTTTTAGCCAAGTTTGCCACTTGTACTTGTGAATAGAGCTGGGCGTTAGCGATAGCAATAGCCGCGTGATCACTCAAGCGGGAGAGAAAAGCCATTGTTTCTTCCGGGAGCAACTGATCTGTGTTGCGCTCTAGCAGCAGTACGCCGATAGTTTGAGTTTCACGATGTATGGGCACTATGATCTGCGTTTGACTGGTTGGAAGCAGGCCTTTAAGCCCCGATTCGTTGCTGACTCTGCCCGCTTGCGGCGTTCTGCTTTCTACGGCTGAGTGCAAAAGTCCGATATCAGTGCGTAGAACAGCATTTGACAATATCTCAGCGGAATATCCTACAGAAGCCACAGCAGAAACATCACTTTTCTCTAACCATCCTATCATACCGGCATCTGCCTGTGATTGGCGCATCGCCCAATCAAGCGTGATTTCCATAGCTTTTTGCACATCCAGGCTGGCGTTTAGCTCCCGATCGATCCGTTGCATTACCGATAGTTCTTGCACGCGCGCGGCTAAAGCCTGGTCGGTAAGCGTATATAAGCGGGCATTTTCGATCGCAATGGCTGCCTGGCTATTGAAGGCCGTCAAAAGTTGTTGGTCCTCTACATTGAAAGGGAGTTTGTCATTCCGGTTTACCACCTCGATAACCCCAATCACCTTATCTTGGACCTGCAAGGGCACCACCAAGATATTTCGGGGTTTGTGAGCACTTTCCTCACTGCTAGGCTCAGCTCCGTCTGTGGCTAGCTGTGTTCCAGTGGCAAGGATAGGTTGCCTGGTTTGTACAGCTTGGCCGACCAGACCGGTATCTATGGGAAGACGTTCTCCGATCAATTCTTTTGCTATAAGGCCTCTGGATGCTGCAAAGACCAATTCCTCCTTTTGGGGATCAACCAAAAGAAGGCTACCGCTAGAGCAACTCATGATCTCAATGGCGCTGTCCAGGATTTGTTCGAGTAAGCGATCCAGATCAAGAGTAGATGTCAGCTTGCGGGTTACTTCATTTAGCTTTGTTAATTGTTCTGTTCTTCGTTGTGCATCTTCTAATAAGCGACCTTTTATGATTGCCCCGGCTGTCTGGTCGGCAATTGCCTGTAAGATGTCGAGCTGTTGGTTGGTGTAATTTACGGAGGGATCCCGGTTACCCAAGGAAATCACCCCTATTGTATCCAGCCCAGAATTGAGCGGCACACCCATCCAAGCAAAGATACCTTCCATTGCAGGACGGACTGCATAGCGTTTACATTCTCTCTCGTAATCGTCGCTCAACAAAGATCGTTGGGATTGCAGGACAATTCGTTCCAGCCCTTGCCCTGGAGGTAGGGGTAAACTTTCTTTGTCATTCAAGCGCTCGTCGTTTTCCAGGTAAAAGACATGATAAAGATGACTGCTGTGATGGTCTTGAAGCGTAATCCGAAAATCCAATGAAGGGATCACCTGAGTGGTCTGGGCAAAAACCAATTCCAACATGTCATCAAAGGCCAGGGTAACATTAACTCCTTGGGAGACGCGGGTTAGAACATTCATTTCTTGCATACGGCGCTCCAGGTTTTTGGCTGTTTGAATCCTTTCAATCAATCGAGTCGCTTCCTTCGCCAAGGATTCGATAAGAGCAATATCTTTGTGCAGGTAGTCTTCACCACTCTGGAGAGGTCCAACAATCACCCATCCAGTCAGGCGATCTCTACCCGTCAGCGGTGCGATCACATGCGCATTAAGCATCACCAGACGAGCATTTTCTGCTTGATCAAGGCCTGGAAAATCATTGCTCTCTGAGAGGTTGATCGAACAGCGCTTTTCTGCCAAAATCAGGGCTAGAGAGCTTTCCATTGGAAAGCGTAGATCAGTTGTCGTTTGGCCATCCTTATTCGGATAGGCGATGAAATGATTACTGATCGGGTCAAGTATAAAGATATGGGCAGATGCTGGTTGAAAACTTTCTACCAGGTATTTATGCAATAAAGTTACGATTTCGGAAAGGGTTTCAGCTCGTTCAAGGTGGCGTTTAAATGCTTGCAGAGGTTTCTGGTTTGTTGTCGATTGTTTAGAGAAGGCCAGATCGATCTTACCTTGCAATCTTTCTCGGATTGGATTGACCAAAAAAGCCAATAAAACAATGACACCGCCTATGAACAGGGGATTGCCAACCTTGAGGGTTCCCACCAGCACCAGGCTGGCGCCAGCGACAATCAAGGCGTAAGCGATGGCTACCAGACTGGTCAGGAGACCATACAGCAGAGCGCGCCGGATGAGTAGATCTGTTTTTACGGGCATATAAGAATTGTATGTCAGCCTTTGAGGGAGTGCAAGCTGTTCTGGTGAAGAAACTATTTGAAATGCACAACCAAAATGGGAGGTGATCCCTGACTGCGAAGGCTTTAGCCGGAGCAGTTGCAGTTATTCAATACCGTAACGTTTAAGATAATCCTCAACAGCCGCTTGATGACCCACGTCCTGGTGGGCTTGTTCGGACAGGTACCATTTATGCTCCAAAACCTGGCAGTAAAGTTCAGCAGGACTGATACCCAAATCCTGGTTTTTCTTGAGATCCAGCATTGGCGCCAGTGATTTTATAGTGGGTTCGTATATGTGCTCTAACCAATGGTACGCAGCCACACCGAGGGGAGTGCTGCGGTTGTTTTGTATCGAAAGGTTGGCTTTCAACTCCTGGATTTCATTCATCATCTGGCGGGCTTGCATTTCCTCAGCAGCCATTCCGGTGAGACCCAACAACTGGTCGCGGTGGAAATTTCTGTCTGTTACCATGAACCGCAAACGCAGCTTTTCTGTATTCTCAGATGTCTCGAGGCGAACTTCGCCGACTGAAAAGCCAAGCGCATTCAACGCTCGCAGCCTTTCTTGCACACGATAGCGTTCTTCTGGACTGATGATCTCCTCCCTGGTAACTTCGTCCCACAGTCTTTGGTAACGCTGTCGCAGGTTGCTGCCTGTGATATGCAAAGATGCCGATGTTGTTCGATTGACCTGAGCCAGGTTAGCCAACTCCCTCATCTCGCCATCTACGTTTTCTTCCATGATCAACAGGTCCTGAAAGCGGTGAGGTGGCGGTAAACGGGGTGGATAGATTTCGGCAGTCTCTGCATCGACCAAGTATGCTTGAAGCGCTCCGGCGTCTCGGCGAAAGAGGGTATTGGAGAGTGAGCAATCCCCCCAATAGACACCGGCCAGATGTAACTGGACCATCAAACCGGCCAATGAGTCCAGGAAATGGTCCCGGTAACGATCTAATCCACTGCGCATAAATAACGTGCGATAGGGTAACGAGCGATCCAGATAGCGGGTGATCAGAATACTTGTTTGGAAAGAGTATGTGTGCACATCGAGATAACCTACTGGCATCACTGCCGGTAGACGCACCTCTTCAATCTGACGGAGCAGGTCATATTCCCGTTTGGCAATACCGGCGGGGAGCTCTTTGAGTGCATACAGGCAACCATCGTAATTAACAAATACAACTGGATGACGGGAAATGCCACGCGGTACTTGTTCTAAGCGATCCGAATGCCCTTCCCACTCTTTCATGGGAAGGTCCCAGGGCAAATCCATAAACAGGGTGGAATAATTTACAAATTCAGAGCGCAGAGTTAAATTGGTAAGCCGTTCTGGTAATGGTGAGTGATCGTCTATGGAGGCCATACTTCAATCTCCTTCCGAAAATTGGCGTGCCTCATTTATGTAACTCAAGCTTTGGTGACGGAAATATGTATTGTATAGGGTAGCATAATGCCCACCTTGTTTCAAGAGGCTATTGTGCGTACCTTCTTCGATGATGCGACCGTTATCCAGAACGATAATGCGATCGGCGGCTTTTACGGTAGACAAGCGGTGGGCAATTAAGATGCTGGTTGTGTTTTCCAGGATTAAATTTAATGCCTGCTGGATCTGCCACTCGGTAAACGGATCAACGCTGGCGGTAGCTTCGTCCAGAATGAAAATGGCAGGTTTCTGCACCAAGACCCTCATTAAGGATACCAGCTGGCGTTGTCCCATAGAAAGACGGTTGCCGCGTTCACCAACCTCTGTCATAAATCCATTGGGCAAAGTCTCCAACCATTCACCATTGCCGATTTTGTTCGCCAAGGTTTCAATTTCGCCTTCTCCTAAATTCCGCGCACAGGCATAGCAAATATTTTCCATCACGCTTCCAGAAAACAGGAAAGGTGTCTGAGAAACCACGCCTAGCTGCTGCCGGTATGTCGTCAGATCGAAGGAGCGGATATCCATCTCATCAACAAGAATTTTGCCTTTCTGAAACTCATAGAACCTGGCGATCAGCTTGGCGATAGATGATTTACCTGCTCCGGTATGCCCAACCAGGGCAATATTTTCTCCCGGCTCGATCTTCAAGTTGAAATCTTCCAGGATAGTCTCTTTCTGGGAGTAGCGGAACCAGACGCTTTCAAAGCTGATTCCCCCTTGAAGTGGCGGAGTTGGGCGTTGGTCAACCTGGACGACAGCAGGCTCTGCATCGATGAGGGCAAAGATGCGTTCTGCTGCAGAGAGACCGGACTGGACCTGGGCCCAAAACGCTGATAAATTCAGAACAGGAAAGAAAAATCTATCCAGGCTTTGTAAGAACAGGAACCAGGCGCCGATTGTAACAGCGCCCTGAACAGCGCTGATACCGCCTACATAAACCAATATAGCAGTTCCAACACCCCCCAAAGCGTTCAGGCTCGGAAACACCATCGAGAGCACCAATCCGCGCCGCACGTTGACCCGGTAGGATGTCAAATTGGCATCATCAAATTCTGCGAAAATTGTCTCTTCCTGGCGGAAGTTTTTTGCCACACCAATCCCACTAACCGTTTCCTTAATGGTGGCGTTCACATTTGCCATGGCCCGCATGCCCTCTCGGGTGACTGTGCGGGCTAATCTGCGAAAACCGAGCGCAGTTAAGAAGATAACCGGGATAAATGCAAACATCAACAGGGACAGGCGCCAATCTATGCTGACCAGGATTGCTCCTAAGATCAACGCCTGGATTAATTGTCCGATTAAGTCTGTCAGCAGGGTGACGATCTGACCAAAATCGTTGCTGTCAGACGAGATCCGTGAGAGGATTCGTCCTGAGGAATATTGGTCATAGAATGAGAGGTCGTGTTCAGCGGCAGAGCGGAAGGCATCCGTTCGCAGAGTCATCACAATATCCCCCAATACGGTGACCGTCCAGCGCCTGCGCCACCAGTTTGCTCCCCAAGTGATAAGTCCTGCTGCAAAAACTGCACTTGAGAGCAGTGCAATCGTCAAAGGATTCATTCTATCTGCCAGGAGATCAACCCCCCGGGATACGATCAGGGGGCCTGCTGCTCCTGCCAGGGAGATAACCAGGATCAGAATAACCACAACAGCCAGACGAGACTTGTGGGGACGAAAATACTGCAACATTCGCTTGATCAGCTGGCGGTCGCTGTATTGCCGGTCATATCCTTCGATTTCGAGTGCGCTAAAAAATCCCATCTGGTTTCAATCGCTAAAAATACGCTGGTAAGCGAGAGATGTTTGCATCAACTCATCATGAGAGCCAATTGCAGCCACCTTGCCTTGGCGCAAGACAATGATCAAATCTGCCCAGCGGATTTGTGACAGACGGTGGGTTATGATGAATGTTGTGCGACCTTTGGCAGCGTTATAGATGGCGCGCTGGATCTTATCCTCTGTGGCGCTGTCGATCGAGCTGGTTGAGTCATCCAGGATCAGGATAGGGGGGTCTGTCAGGAAGGCTCTGGCCAGGGCTATTCGCT
>Ga0114946_10000396_pt1 | contig 28608 bp, 24 predicted proteins | sample WalLakDeSediment_FD_88676 | JGI IMG/M metagenome (GOLD analysis project Ga0114946, IMG submission 88676) | Lake sediment microbial communities from Walker lake, Nevada to study Microbial Dark Matter (Phase II) - Walker Lake 11/02/13 Deep Sediment | ecosystem: Environmental > Aquatic >... | reverse complement strand
TTTGTCCTTTGGTACAGTGGCCGCGCTCGCTGGTGATCAACGAGCCAGCGAGCGCCAGCAGCCGGGCAGGCCCGTGGCGAAAATCCCGGCGCGAGGCGCCACGAGGACTTCCACCACGGGCTGCTAGAGCGAGTATTGAATGACCAGCTCAGGCGGCTTGGTGTCGCTCTCGCTGCTGTGATAGTCGCTGCCGTTCGAACCACTCGAGCGCAAGTGCAAGCCATGCATGGCCTGGCCGTTCGCCCAACCCTGCACGACCGAGGTCACGTCGATCTCGACCCAGCCGATCGGGGTTGAGAAGCTCGTGAACGCGGCGCTCGAGCTCGGCCGGTTGTTGTAGGTCACGGTCTTCTCGGACCAGCTCTGGGTGATCTTGCGGGCTTCGGTCGTCGCGCCGGCGTCGTAGGCATAGAGCCGAAGCGTCGCCTTTTCGATGGTCGCGCCGTTGGCGAGCGCGCCGAGGCTCTCGGGCTTGATGTAGACCTCGCGGACCGGGCTGCCGTCGATCAGCAGCCGGGTCGCGGCGCCGTAGTTCTTATTCGGCGAGCCGGCGTGGACATAGGAGTCCTCGAACGCGGTCAGGACCAAGACCTCGACCTCGCCCTCGCCCGGCTCACCGTCGTCGCAGTCACCGTCATCAACGTGACCTTCGCTGCCCTCGCGGACGATGTCATACTCGTCGACGATCTCGCCGGCGATGTTCTTGAAGTAGGCGTGGGCCTTGTTCGGGTCGCCGTCGACGTTGAAGTCGATAAACAGCGCGCCCGGCCGCATCGTCCAGCTCTTGATGATCTGCAGGCTCTTCAAATAGAAGTTGGTGGTGTAGATCGTCGCCCACCAGGTGTCGTCGTCGTGCTCGTTGGCGTGGTAATCACGCAACGACCTGCCGCCGGCCCCGCTCACGGTGACATAGGTGCTGCCCTTGCCGACGACCATCAGGCCCGGATCACCGGTCGCGCCGTGGCCGTTGTTGGCGTTGCCCAAGTCGGTCAGGGTCAAGGTCCGCGAGTAGCTGTGCTCGTGGCCCGTGACGATGATGGCGCCCTCGTCTTGGCAGGCCTGGTACACCCCCCAGCCCGTGTCGTTGGACTTCCCGCCGGGTTGCATGTCGTTCATGTTCTTGTGCCACACGCACACCGACCACAGCGCGTCGCTCTTGCTCAGCTGGTCGCGCAGGTAGTCGGCGCTCGCGGTCTTGCTGTCGAGGGTCCCGACCCCGGACATGGCCAAGAACAGGCCTTTGTAGGTGCAAGCGCTGTTACGGCCCGGATCGCCCGTGCAGGTCGCGCCGTCGGCGATCGCGTTTTGCATGCGCTTGATGATCTTCGACTGATAACCGTTCGACCCGGAGAATTTGTCCTTATCGTGGTTTCCGACGGTCGCAAAGATCGGATACTGGGAGCCGAAGGTCGAGGTAATCTGCTCGTCCCAGGCGGTCGGGTTGTCGTTGTAGTCGAAGTCACCGGCGATGACGAAGAAGTCCACGCCCTCGGACTTGATGAGGTCGAGCACCGCGAGCGCGCTGCTGCCCCGGCCCTGATCGCCGATGAACGCGACGCGCAGGTTCGGCTTGGTCGCGGTCGCGGCCGCCGCGTGCGCGGCCGCTTGGCTCTCGACGTCAATGGGCGCCTCAGTGTCGCCCTCGTCGTAAGTCAGCGCAGTCGCGCCGCCGTCGGGCTCATCGCAAGCTCCAAGGCCAACGAGCGCGAGGGGGAGGACGAAGGTGGAGATGATTGAATTACGTGTCATAGTGTGACCTGTCTACATGCGGCATTCGCATCCCCGCGCATTGCGCCGGGACCAATGACGCACGGTGTCCAATACCGTACGCGGCTCACTCCGATCGGTCTGACATGCGGCCATTTTAAAATCAAGTTACACGATCGACACCCACGCTATTCACATCAAGCGCCATTTGGCACTCTGGCCGATAACGCCTCAAACCCAAGCCTGGCCGCGCGTCCGCGCGCCCGCCTACATGAGCGGCTACGGTCAATTGCGGCCGTTCTTCGATCACGCCCGCCTGAAAACAAATTGACGCCCAGCCGTCCACGCACAAAGCCGGCTGAATATACTAGCACCCAACTCGCTCTAATTACATGCACGCCCGAGACACCGCGCCGCGCACCGGCGCCTCACTGAACCGCGGCGGCCGGGAGCAGGATGTCGACCTCGGTGCCCTGCTCGCAGCGGATCTGCATCGCGCCGCCGTGCTGCTGCACGAGCGAGTGACAGATCGCCATGCCGAGGCCGGTGCCCATCGGCTTGGTCGAGAAGAACGGCTCGAAGATCCGCGAGAGGATCTCGCTGGGGATCCCGGGGCCGTCGTCGGCCACGCGCAAGACCAGCATCCCGTCCTCGGCCCACCCGAGCGAGACCACGATCTGTCCGCCGGTACCGTCGAGCGCCTCCATCGCGTTGCGGATCACGTTAATCACGACCTGTTGAAGCTTGTCGCGATCGCCGCTGATGTGGAGCGGCTCGCTCGGGAGCTGCGTGCGCAGCTCGATGCCGGCGCGGGACGCCTCCGGGGCGTGCAGCTCGACGACCTCGAGGATCATCGCGTTGGCGTCGAACCGGCGCAGGTAGATGTCCGCGGGGCGAGCGAAGCGCAAGAAGTCCTCGACGAGGTGCGAGAGCCGGGCGAGCTCGCGCTGAACCGTGGAGATCGGCTCGAGCAGCTTGGGGTCCTCGCCCGCGACCCGCTTGACCCGGCGCTCGAGCAGCTGCAGCTGCAAGCTGGCGGCGTTGAGGGGGTTGCGGATCTCGTGGGCGAGGCCGGCGGAGAGCGTGCCGACGGCGGCGAGCTTCTCGGCGATCCGCGCCCGCTGCTCGAGCTCCCGCGAGCCGCGTTGGAGGCGGACCTTCTCGAGCGCGCGACCGACCGTGGCCAAGAGATCGGCCGGGTCGAAGGGCTTGAGCACGTAGGCGTAGGCGTCTTGGCCGACGGCCTCGATCGCGTCGTCGAGCGAGGCGTTGCCGGTGATCAGCAAGACCTCGCCGAAGCCGTCGCCGGACTGCTTGAGCTGCGGGAGCAAGGACAGCCCGGTCGCGTCGGGCAAGCGGATGTCGACGAGCGCGACATCAAACCCGGCCTTGGCCCGCTCGACCGCCTCGGACCCGCGCGTGGCTCGGGTGACCCGCGCGCCCTCTTCTTCGAGGATCTCGGTCAGGTTCTCGACTAGGTCCTCGTGGTCGTCGACGAGCAGTACGTGGGCGTCTACGAGGTGCTGCTGGAAAGGTGTGGACGCGGACATGGCTGGCGCATCATACGAGCGAGCGCAGGCGCTCGAGCAAGATCGGGACCGGGAACGGCTTGGTGATCACGACCACGTCAGCGGACGCCCGTTCGCCGTGAGCGCCCGCCAACCGACTGAGCTCGATCTCCTCGGGGTAACCGGTCATCACGATGACCGGCCGCATGCTGCCGTCGGCCCGACGCGCCAGCTCCCGCGCGAGCGCCATCCCGCTGCCGTCGGGCAGGCGCAGATCGATGAGCGCCGCCTTGAAGTCGACGGCCGCCGCGAGCTTGCGCGCGAGCGCGACGCTGGTCGCCGGGTGCGGCAGCACGCCGCGCTCCTCGCAAAGGATGTCGGTGATGTTGCCGCACAGGGCGACGTCGTCCTCGACGATCAAGACCGCGCTGGTCGCCGCGGCCACGCACTCGACTAGCTCGAGGAACGCGTCGAGATCGAGCGGCTTGCTGACGACCGAGAGCGCCCCGGAGTGCTGGGCGCGGGCGAGCGTGTCGCGATCGGCGTAGCTGGTCATGACCAGGACGGGCGTGCTCGGGCTGCGCTCTTTGAGCAGCGAGAGCAGCTCGAGCCCGTCCATGCCGGGCATCCGCACATCCGTGACCACCAGGCTCCAGCGGCGCTCGTCGAAGCAGGCCAACGCTTGCTTGGCGTTCATCGCGAGGCGCACCTCGACGCCGAGGTCCTCGAGGATCTCGGCGATGTTCTCGGCGAGCGCCGCGTTGTCGTCGATGACCAAGACCGAGGTTGTGCGCAGGTTCATGGGGCTTTTTGGGGGAGTGGGAGGGCGTCGGGCAGGTCCAGCGTAACCCTCGCCCCGCCCTGAGCACGATTGACCGCGCTCACATGGCCACCATGACGCTCGATGATGCTCTTGACCAGGGCTAGGCCCAAACCCGTGCCGCTCGGCTTGGTCGTGACCAGCGGCTCGAACACGGTCGGCAAGGTCTCGAGCTCGAACCCCACGCCGGCGTCAGCCACGGCGAGCGTCACGTGCCGGCCCTCGACGATCGCGCGCACCGAAATGTAGCCGCCGCCGCTGGCACCGCGCTGGGCCTGGACCGAGTTGATCAGCAAGTTGACGAGGGCCTGTTTGATCAGCGCGGCGTCGACCCACAAGATGAGGTCGGCGAAGCCCTCACGCTCGACGATGAAGTCGTCGGGCACCCGCGCGACCTCCATCGCGCTCTCGAGCAGCTGCGCCGCGTCCACTCGGTCCCTGCGCGGGGGCTGGTTGCGGGCCATCTCTAGCAAGTGCGTGATGATCCCGTCGCACTCGTCGACCTGATCGGCGATCTTCTCGATGTGCTTGCTGGACCGCGGATCGCCCTGCATGCGCCGGCGCAGGATATAGAGCGACGACTCGATCACGCTGAGCGGGTTGCGGAGATCGTGGCCAATGCTGGCCGCGAGCTGGCCGATCGTCGCGAGCCGCTCACGCCGGCGGAGCCGGTCCTCGACCTCGAGCTTGTAGGTCTCGAGCATGATCGCCAGCTCGAGATCAAACAGCCGATCGAGCGCCTGCCGGAGCCGGTTGAGCTCGTCGAGGTCGGCGTCTGGACGGATCGCAAGCTCGCTGTTGACCACGTCGTGAAAGTCGACGCGCATCACGTTCATCGCCGTGATCATGTAGCGCTGCGGCAGCCCGATGCGCACGTGAATGTGGCCAATGCGGGCCCGCTTGCGGCAATACTCTTCGTCGTGGGGCCCGGCGAGGCCGCTGCGCATCCACTCGACCAAGGTCTGCTTGAGCCGCTCGACCTGAGCAGGCCCGCCGGAGATGGTCTCGTGGGCCTGCGGGTGGCGGAGGATCCGCTCGTAGAAGTGCTCCGAGATGCGCTCGAAGTGCGGCGCCGCCGTGGGCAGGAACTCCTGGAGACGGGCGGTATCTTGGGGCCCAAAGCCGATGTAGTTCGTGACCTCCTCGAGGAAGGTCATGGCCGCGACGGGCCCGATCGGGTGCTTGTGCTCCATCTGCATGTGGGTGCTCGATGCGGGTGCTCGATGTGGGTTGCGAGGCGGGCTCCTAGGTCACCGCGCGGCCAAAGCTCGGAGCGCGTCGGTGGTCGTGAACACGCCAACGACCGCCTGCTCAGCCCCCGGTTCGATCACGATCGCCGCGCCGAGCTTGCGCTCGGCCATGGTCCGGGCGACATCGGTGAGCTTGGCGTCAGCCGTCACCGTCCACGGCTCTTCGGTCATCGCCTCGTTGACCATGACACGCTCGACGTCGACCCCCGGCAGCGATTCGACCAGCGCGATGTCGCGGCTGCTGACCACCCCCACGAGGCGCCCACCCCGGAGCACCGGCAGGTGGCGCACGCCCCAGTGGCGCATGCGCTCGTGAGCTGACGCGAGCGTCTGTTCATCACCGATCGTATGCGGTTGGGAGGTCATCCACGCGGCCACGCGCTCGTCGTTACTCATCACCATTACCTTAGTGCGAAGACAGGCGCGCTGCCTAGGATGCTGGCGCTGCAAGTTTTGCCTCGCGCGACGCGCGACCGCGCAGGATGGCCTCAGTACTGCGCCAAGAGGTACCTGATCACGTCGGTGCTGGTCACGATCCCGACCAACTTGCCGTCGTCGACGACCGGCAGCGAGTGGAACAACCCCTCGCCGAGCAGCTCGGCCGCGCGCCGGACCGTGTCCTTGGCCCCGATCGTGGTCAGCTCGGTGGTCATGACCGATTCGATGGTGTGCTCGCTGTCGAGCATCGCGTCGACGGTCCGCTCGTCGACGCCGTAGATCGCCAGGCTCAAGCCGAGCATGTCCGAGGCGCTGATCAAGCCGACCAGCCGATCACCGCTGACGACCGGGACATGATGGTACGGGTTGTTGGCCAACATCCGCCGGACCTCACTGAGCTTTTGCCCGGTGTGCGCGGTTGCGACGGTCGTGGTCATGATCTTAGAGACAGCTTCGTTGCGCTTCATGTGGTTCTCGTCCGCCAAAATGCGCACAGCCGCCCCGCATGGCAAGCCGAGGTGCCGGCAAGCCTTGCGGCCCCGCGCTAGCTAGACCGCCGTGGTGCGACGAGTCACGCGGGCAAAGTACACGCCGCTGATCACGAACCCGAGCCCGCCGACGGCCGCGGTCACCCACGAGAACTGGATCATGAACTCGAGCCAGCTCAGCTCCGGGCCCGAGTCCTTGAACACCAGCACGCCCACGGTCCCGGCGTAGCCGAACGCGTCGGTCACATAGATCATGAACAGCGAGGTCGCGACGACGCCGGTCGCGGCGATCAGCCGATCGAAGAGCACGCAGCCGTAGGGCACGTAGGCGAGGTACAGGCCGATCCCATTCAAGGTCATCCACGTGACCCCGTCGATCAGGCCGACGCCGAACGCCGCCGTCGCCCCGGCGATCAACGCCGCGCCCGCGCCCATCAGCCAGTGAATCGCGAGCAGCGCCCGGCGGTTGTCCTTGATCAGGAACACCCCGGCGAGCAGGACCAACACGCAGGCCCCGACGACCGACTCGGTCAACGCGAACACGCTCGCGTCGAGGACCCCGAGCTGAGCGAAGACCTCGGCCGCGAAGTTGTCGCGGAAGTCTCGGTAGGCCGTTAAAAATACGTAGAGGACCGTGAGCGCCACCAGCCCCGGGGCGAACCGAGCGAAGAACGAGCGCCGCTCGGCGCCGTTCATCACGACGCGCGCCGTCCGGGCCTCGACATCCGCGGCGCTCGGGCCCGGGAGCTTGGCCAGAGCCGTGACCGCGAGCAAGAACAAGGGCAAGAACAACGCCCCGGTCACCGCCGGCATCCAGTCCTCGGGGATCCCGGAGTCCATCAGCAGCCGGCCGACGGACTTCACGATCCCGCTCGCGATGATGTACGAGGCCGAGAGCCCGGCCCCGAGCAGCTCGGTCAGGCGCCGGCCCTCGAGGAAGCCGAACACCAGGCCCCAGACGGCCCCGAGCGCCAAGCCGTTGAGGAACATCGCCGCGACCTTCCCGGTCGTCGGCAGCAGCGCGAACCCGAGCAGCGTGAGCTCGGCGAAGCTGATCAGCGCGATCAAGCGCCACGCTCGGCGCCGCGGCGGCGTCTCGCTGACCAAGCGGATCCCGATGAACTTCGACAGCGTGTAGCCGACCACCTGGCTGAACACCAAGACCAGCTTGAGCTCCCGGCCGAGGACCTCGCCCTCGAACGCCGCGGCCGCGAACGGCTTGCGGAACGCGTACATGCAAAAGTAGGCGGTGAACGCCGCCGTGATCGCCCACAGCGCGAGCAGGCGCTGGTCGGGTTCGCGCTCGCGCTCGGGGGCCACGGCGCGAGCATAGCGGCCCCCGGCCGAACCCGAGTCACCCGACCTCACGCGCCCGACGCGGTGAATCTGAGCCCAGGCCGCACTGATCCGTTGACCGCGGACGGCCTGGCGGTATATGCGATCGGAACGGACCCCCGATCATGACAAAGCGCTCCATCGAATTCGCCGCCCTGGCCATCGCCCTGACCTTCGCCGGTGCCTGCAAAGGACGCACTGCGGCGTGGGACGAGAAGTCATCCGCCCCTGAGCCCAAGGGAGCCGTTGGTGCCGACAGCTCCGGCGCCAAGGTTGCTCCCGAGTCCGTGGAGGCCGGCATGGCCTCGTGGGCAGCCCGCGCCGAGAGCAAGGGCAACGTGCTCGATGCGATCGCCGCTTGGGAAGCTTCGCTGGGTTGCACGGCGGGCACGACCCAACCCTCGGACCGCTGCAAGGGCGTCGCAACCACGAGCGAGACCGCGGTGCTGCTCGCGCTGATCACCCGGGCGTACTACTTCACCGCCGACGCTTACCTGCGCGACGAAAAGTCTGACTACCTCGACTACATGAACCGCGCCGTGTGGTGGGGCGAGCGTGCGTTGATCGCCGCCTCCCCCGAATTCGGCGAGCGGATGCGCAACAAGGGCAAGTTCCACGAGGTCATCGGGGTCGTCGGGATCGAGGCCGTGCCGGCGATGTACTGGTACGCGACCGCGCTCGGCAAGTGGGCCCGCGCCTCGGGCTTCGGCGTGTTGGTCGGCCAAAAAGACAACATCAAGGCGACCATGACCCGGGCCCTCGAGCTCGATCCCCAGTACTACCACGGCGGGCCACACCGCTACTTCGGGGCGTTCTACGCGATCGCGCCGGGCTTCGCCGGGGGCGACACCGACAAGTCCGCCGACCACTATAAGAAGTCCCTCGACATCGCGCCGTACTTCGTGGGGACCAAGGTATTGATGGCCGAGAACCTCGCAACCAAGCTCGACGACGAGGCGATGTTCGATCGTCTGCTGCAAGAGGTGGTCGACGCGGACCTCAGCGACGTGCCCGCCGAGATCATGCCCGAGATGATCGTCGAGAAAGAAAAAGCCCAGGAGCTCCAGCGCAAAAAGGACACGGACGACCTGTTCTAATCTTGGTGTGAAGGCGGCGACGCAGCTTGGCTCGCGTCGCCGCGCATCGGCGTGGACAGCGTTCCACGTCGCAGCGTACGCTGTGTGAATCGCCACTTGTTCAATCCATTGGACGCCGACTACAACCAGTCAAGCGCGAGGGATCTGAACAAGACCCCCTCGACCACGTCGAAAGCCCCGCTCATGACCGACACGAAGAAGCCCCTCTCGACCACCCGCCGCAACTTCATAGCTGGTACTGCCGCTGCGGCGTCTACCTTCTTCATCGGTCGACCCAAGGCCCTCGCTGGTGAAGCGGAGATCACCCTCAAGTTTGCGACCGTCGCGCCGCCTGACACCCCGTGGTCGCTGCACACCAAGCGGCTTGGCGACACGGTCAAGAAGGGCACCGACGGCCGCGTCCGCGTCAAGGTCTACCTCGGCGGCGCCCTCGGCGATGAGGACTCGACGGCCAATCGCTGCCGCAAGGGCGGCATCGCCGGTTGGGCCGGGACCTCGGCCGCGCTCGCCAGCATCATCCCCGAGCTCGCCGCGCTCGAGCTCCCCTACCTGTTCCCGTCGCTGGCCGCCGCTGACGACGTCCTCGACAACAAGGTGACCGCCGACATCGAGCGGATGCTCGAGAAGGCCGGCTTCAAGCTGTTGTTCTTCTCGGAGAACGGCCACCGCTCGATCGGCACCAACTACGGCTTCATCAAGAGCGCCGCCGACCTCAAGGGCAAGAAGATGCGATCGCAGTCGCACGACGTGCACTTGAACACCTGGCGCGCGCTCGGTGCCTCGCCCCAGCCGATCTCCGTGACCGAGGCCTTGACGGCGCTCCAGACCGGCGTGGTCGACGGCTTCGACAACACCCCGCTGTTCACCTTCGCCGCGTCCTGGTTCCAGGCCATCTCCCACTTCACGCTCACCCGCCACAGCTACCAGCCGGCCATGGCGGTGATGCACAAGCCCACCTTCGACGCGCTGCCCAGGGACGCCCAGGAGCTGTTCGTCGGCAAGATGAAGGAAGAGTCCGCCTGGGGCCGCAAGAAGGTCCGCGCGATCAAGCAGCAGCTGATCGACAACTTCGGCGCCGCCGGCATCAAGGTCCACGAGTCGACCAAGAGCGAGCTCGATGCCTTCGCCAAGGCGACCTTCCCGACCCACAAGAAGTTCACCGACAAGTACGGCACGGGCTTCTACAAGGCCATCACCAAGGGCCTCTAGCCCCCGCAGCTGCCGCAGCTGCCCCGAGCCCGGCCGGACGCGAGCGTCCGCCGGGCTCTTTGCTTTGGTTCTGCTGTTCCGTTGGCCGGGTGCTAGGTAGTAGGATGTCGCGGTGGAGTTCCTAAAGAAGCTCAACCACTGGCTGTACCAGATCGAGCGGATGATCGTCGTGGTCTCGCTCGTGGTGATGTCGGTGGTCGTGTTCCTGTCGGTGGTGCACCGCCGCTACGCCGATCCCGAGAGCGTGCTGGCGAGCAAGCTGGCCAAGCTGATCGGCGCCGAGCGTGACACGGCGAGCTGGCAGAGCCTGCAGGACCTAGCCGGGCCGATCTCGCTGGTGCTGCTCGCCGGAATCATCTACCTGGGGTTTCGCACCGCCTCGCGGCGCCCGTTGTTCAACCGCCCCGACGCGACCGGCAAGACCCACAAACAGATCCACGGCGAGCCGCTCTCGCACCTCCAGTGTGCGATCTATGCGGCCGCCACGATCCTCGTGTCCTGGGCCCTGCTCGTGCTCTTGTTCGGCACCGGCAAGCTGGAGCAGTTTGAGTGCATCGAGCTGCGCCTCGCTGGGGACTACAGCTTCCACTGCGGGCGGTTCCCCGCCGGGCTCGCCTGGGCCCAGCCGCTCGGCCTGATCTTGACCTTGTGGGTCGCGTTCCTCGGCGCGTCGATGGCGACCAAGGACAACCTCCACCTCAAGGTCGAGGCCGTGCAACAGGCGATGCCCGAGACGGTCCAGCGCATCAGCGGGCTGCTCTCGGGCGTCATCACTGCGGGCTTTTGCCTGCTGCTCGGCTACCTCGGCTACCGCTACTTGCTCGGCGAACACGAGCAGTGGGTCGTCTCCGACCACCTCGGCGGGCTCCACGACGGCATCGAGATCCCCAAGTTCGCCAGCTTCGCCGTGGTCCCGATCGCCTACCTGATCATGGCCGCCCGGTTCGTCGGGATCGGCGTGCTCGCGTTTCGCGGCGAGCTCCAAACTGGCTCCGCGGAGATGCGTGAGCTCGAAAAGCACCAAGCCGCGTCGGGCGAGGCCGTCGATCTCGAACCCGTGCAAGCCCCGCCCGACCCCGGCGACGACCCAGCGATCCCAGCCGATCAGGAGGACGGACAATGAAACTCCTCACACCTCCGCCCGCGTCGATCCGCAAGCGCGCGGCGACGATCGGCAGCTTATGTGTGTTCCTGGTCGTGGCCCTGATGGCCGTCAGCGTCCTGGCCAACGACGACAGCCTCGTGACCGAGAGCGCCAAGGTCGGCACCGGCATGGGCATCACGCTGCTGTTCGCGGCGCTCGCCGCGATGGTCGTGCTCGGCATGCCGCTGTTCGTGATCATCGGCGTGCTCGCGATCTTGTGCTTCTTGCTGATCGGCGAAGACTTTCGCGGCTACGAGACCCTCGATCTGCTGCCTGACAAGGCCGCGGACATGATGACCAAGAACGTCTTGCTCGCGATCCCGTTCTTCGTGGTCAGCGGCTCGATCATGAGCGCTGGCGGCATCGCCCAGCGACTCGTCGACTTCGCGCGCGCGCTGGTCGGGTGGATGCCCGGCGGCCTCGCGATCTCTGCGGTGTTCTCGTGTGTGATCTTCGCGGCGATCTCGGGCTCGAGCCCCGTCACGGTCATCGCGATCGGCTCGATGATGTACCCGCAGCTGGTCAAGGCCGGCTACGACCGCCGCTTCACCCTGGGCCTGATGACCTCCGGCGGCTCGCTCGGGATCCTGATCCCACCGTCGATCCCGATGCTCGTCTACGCGATCGTCGCGTCCAACGCCCAGTCGATCGACGTCGCCGAGCTGTTCCTCGCGGGCGTGGTCCCGGGCCTGATGATCGGCCTGCTGATGGCCACTCGGTCGGTGTTCAACGCCGAGAACGTCGAGCGCGAGACCTTTGAGCTCAAGGTCGTGTTTCAGCGGCTCCGCGACGGGATCTGGGCGGTCAGCCTGCCCGTCGTGATCCTCGGCGGCATCTACTCCGGGATGTTCACGCCGACCGAGGCCGCCGCGGTCTCGGTGATCTACGCGCTGGTCGTCGAGCTGCTGATCCACCGCGACATCTCGGCGCAGGACATCCCCAAGATCCTGACCGAGGCCGTGATCAACATGGGGACCATCCTCATCATCATGGCCCTCGCGTTCGGGCTCAACGCGTTCTTGGTCGAGGAGATGATCCCCGATCGAATCGTGGTTTGGATCCTCGCCCGCGACCTCACGCCGATCACCTTCTTGCTGATCGTCAACGTGTTCCTGCTCCTGGTCGGGGCCCTGATGGACTCGATCAGCGCGATCTTGATCATCGCCCCGCTGCTCGCCCCGATCGGCGTGCAGCTTGGCATCGATCCCGTGCACCTCGGGATCATCTTCATCGTCAACCTCGAGATCGGCTACTTGACCCCGCCGATCGGCATCAACTTGTTCGTGGCTTCGTCGGTGTTCCGCCAGCCGATCGGCGAGGTCGCGCGCGGCGTGATCCCGTTCATCGGCCTGATGATGATCGGCCTGGTCGCGGTGACCTACATACCCACGATCTCGCTCGGCCCGGTCAACTGGATCATGCGCGACGCGCCGATCTACACGCCCTTCCCCGACGCCCCAGACCTCGCCAAGCTCACCGGCGACGACGACCCCGACAGCGACGAGGTCGTCGGCGCTGAGGTCGGCCCAGCCGAGCCCGTGGTCGGACCTGCCGGCGAACGGGTCAAGACCGTGGCCGAGATGATGGCCCAATCCGACGACGACGACGATGACGACGATGAGCCCGCGGGCGAGACCGGCGAGCCGAAGCCCGAGATCCCCGATGATGACGACGACGATGACGACGAGGATCTGAAGCCGGCGTTCGACGGCAAGGGCATGAACATGGTCCCGCCGACCCCCGACGACGACTAGCGCGCCTAGTCGCCCCCCTCAGCTCTCGATCACGACCCACTTGCCGTTGAGCAGGCGCTCATGCGGCAGGTACCGCGCCTTGTAGGCCATCGAGGCGCACTCGGCGACGTACAGGCCGAGGTACACCCAGCGCAGCCCCCAGCGATTGCACAGCTCGATCTGCATGAGGATTGAGAAAACCCCGGGGCTGTACTCGGCTAGGTCTGGATCGAAGAAGGTGTAGACGGCCGAGAGCGCGTCGCTGCCCCGGTCGACGATCGCCACGCCGCCGAGCCGCGAGCCGCTCTCGTCGTCGATGTGGTAGCGGATCTCGAAGCTCTCGGTGCACGAGTCGACCAAGAACGCGCCGTAGCCGGTCTCGTCGATGGGGTCGCCCTCACCCATGAGCTCGCGGCCGACCTTGTGCTTGTTGTAGAGCGCGACCTTCTCGGCGCTGAGGCAGGGCTCGCCGATCTCGACGCGAAACAGCCGCTCGCCCCGGCGATAGATCCGCCGCTGGGTCTTGTTGGGCTTGAAGGTCTCGACGTCGAGGCGGATGGCCTCGCACGCGTTGCAACCGGGGCAGGCCGGGCGGTACAGGACCAGGCCCTGGCGGCGATCGCCGGTGTGCAGGCGCTCGCTGAACTCGGCCGCGGTCAGCGGTCGAGTCGGGAGGCGCATCGGCAACCGAGCGACCCGCGACTCGATGTACGGGCAGTTCGTGTCCTCGTCGTAGACGAGTAGCTCAGGCGGGTGGCCGTCGAGCAGCCGCGGACGTCTTGTGCCCACGCTCATGGACTCTCCGGGAAAGGGCGAACAGGGACACCGTAGCACGCGTCCGATCCCGCGCCCCCACGGCCAGCGAGGACCCGCGGGCTGTTCGTCGTTTACCCGTAAATCGCCCGTCGCTCGCCCTTGGCCGGCGCCCAGCGGCGTCGGTCGCGGCCCGGTCCGCGCAGCGCTACATGCGACCGCGGAGCATCCCGTTCCAGTAGATCTGCGGCAGGGCGTAGGCCTTGAGCGCGTACATGCTGTAGCGCTCCTCGGCCTGGTCAAAGCCGAAGGTCTCGGCCGGGTTCCCGTCGTAGTCGAACTCGGCCAGGATGCAGGCGCCGTAGCCGGTGATCAGCGGGCACGAGGCGTAGCCATCGTAGCTAGCCGCGAGCGGGCGCCCGGCCCGAAGCGCGAGCAGGTTCTCGACGAGGACCGGCGCCTGCTTGCGGATCGCCGCGCCGGTCTTGGAGGTCGGGAGGCTCGAGCAGTCGCCGAGCGAGAACACGTTGGCGTAGCGCGTGTGCTGGAGCGTGTGCTTGTGGACGTCGACCCAGCCGCTTGGGTTGGCGAGCGCGCTCGCCTTGATGAAGTCGGGGCTGCTTTGCGGCGGGGTCACGTGGAGCAGCTCGTAGTCGAGGACGACCCGCTCGTTGTCGGCGCCGACCTGCTCGAATACGGCCTGCTTGGCCTCGGGCCGCACGGCGACGAGGTTGTGCAAGAACATGGTCTCGATCCCCCGGTCCTCGATGATGCGCTCGAGCGCCTCGCGGTACTTTTGGACCCCAAAGATCCTCGGCCCGGGCGCGGCGTAGACGACCTTGGCGTTCGCGCGCACGCCCTGGCGACGAAACGCGTGCTCAGCCAAATACATGATCTTTTGCGGGGCCCCAGCGCACTTGATCGGTGTATTGGGGAAGGTGAACAGGGCCCGGCCGCCGGAGAATTTGCGGATCGCCTCCCAGGTGCTGTCGACGGTCTCGTAGCTGTAGTTGCTGACGATCCCGTGGCTGCCGACGGCGCCGGCGAGGCCCTCGATCTTCCCCCAGTCGAGCTGAATCCCGGCGGCGACGATCAGCTGCTCATAGCGAATGAGCTCGCCGCTCGCGGTCGTGACCGTGTTGTTGGCGGGATCGAAGCTCGCAGCCGAATCGCGGATCCAGGTGGCCCCGCGCGGGATGTAGTCGGCCTCGTTTCGCTCGGTCACCTCTTTGGCCATGACCCCGGCGCCGACCAGCGTCCACAGCGGCTGATAGTAGTGCTTGGTCGAGGGCTCGATGATCGCGACGTCGGGCGGATTGGGGCTGTTGCGGAGGCGGGCGGCGACGCTGAGGCCAGCGGTCCCCCCACCGATGATGAGAATTTCGTGGGTGCGGGTCATCGGTCTCGTGCCTCTTGGCTGAGCTGGGGGGGGAGCTGGGGGGGGAGCTGAGGGAGGTCGGCCTTGGCGCCGAACCGGCGGGCGACGTCGATTGCGAAGCCAACGGCGCGCTGGACCTCGGGCTCGCGCAGGGCGCCGAGGACACCAAACAAGCCGAGCTTGCTCTCGGGCCCCTGCTTCGCCGTGGCCAAGGCTCGCGCCGCCTTCCCGACCGCCTCGATCGCCCCGGGGGTGAGCAGGTCGGAGTCGAGCAGGTGCTGGATTTGACCGCTGCTGAGCAGCCGCAGCCCGGTCTCGATGGCGCGAGCGAGCTCGGGCACGATCCGCTCGAGCGCGAGCCCCCGGGCCGCGGCCTCGCGCGCGAGCTCGTCGAAGGTGTCGACGGCGATCGCCAGCAGGCTCGGCGACGAGTCGAGCAGATCGAGGGCCGTATGCAGCTGCGCGAGGGTGTCCGGCCGGGTGATCCGCTCGACGAGGGCGACCAGGGCACGCAGGCGCTCATCGAGATCACCGAGCTCGCGGGCGAAGTCGTCGACCGTGTCGCCGGCCAGCCCGAGCAAGCCCGGCGCCGCCCCAATCAAGGGATCGAGCAAGGCGAGCCGGGCTTCGATGCGCTCGAGTCGAGCGTCGATCCGTTCGAGCAGCGCGGCTTGGCTGCCGAGGGGGGCGGCGAAGAGCGCGGAGGCCGTGAGCGATGGCGGATTGGGTGGGGGCATGGCGGACGTGGCCCCAACAGAGCAAAGCGCGGGCCAAGGCTAAATTGCCAAGCGCCCTACGGTCTCCCCCACACGCTGGTTGCAAGGGGTTGCAACCAGTGCAACCGATGCAACGCCCCGCACCCTAACTAAATTAGCCCGCCACGATCGGCAAGCTGCGGGGCGTCGGCAACGCCTCGCGGATCAGCTGCTCGACCCCCGCGACCCAACTCGGGTGAGCGTTGAGCGAGGGGATGAGCTCGAGGGTCTCGCCGCCGGCGTCTAAAAAATCCTGGCGCGCCCGAATGCCGAGCTCCTCCAAGGTCTCGAGGCAGTCGGCGACGAACGCCGGGGAGAACACCGCCAGCTTGCGCGCGCCCTGCTTGGCGAGGGCTGGGATGACCTCGTCGGTGTAGGGCTTGATCCACGGCGTCCGCCCGAGCCGTGACTGAAACGCGATCGACCAGCGCTGCTCCAGCCCATGGGCGTCGCCGAGCTCGAGCAGCGCCGCCAAGCCCCGCGCCGTCGCAAAGCACTGCGCCCGGTAGCAGTTGCGGTTGCCGTCGACGAGGCGCTCGCAGCAGTCGACGCTCGCGAGGCACACGTTGGGGTCGGCGCTCGCGAGCACGTGGCGCTCGGGCAGGCCGTGGAACGAGAACAGCACGTGATCGGGCGCGAGCGCGGCGAGCTTGGCTCGGGCGACCTCGGCGAACGCGGCGAGGAACGCCGGGTGATCGTAAAACGGCGGGATCACGCTGATGTAGGGCGTGTTCCACAGGCCCGCGGCCTCCCGGTAGACCCGCTCGACGGTCGAGCCGGTCGAGCTCGAGGCGTACTGCGGATACAAGGGCAAGATGATCAGCTGATCGCAGCTTTGCGCGCGCAGGCGCTCGAGCCCGGCCGCGATCGAGGGGTTGCCGTAGCGCATCGCAAACTCGATGGGGTGCTCGCTGACCCGCTCGCGCAAGGCGTCGAGCAGCGCGCGACCGTGGACCAGCAGCGGCGAGCCCTCGCTCGTCCAGATCTCGCGGTAGGCCGCGGCGCTGCGCTTGGGCCGAAACGGCAAGATGACCAGGTTGAGCAGCAGCCAGCGCCCTAGCGGGTTAATGTCGATCACCCGGGGATCGGAGAGGAACTCGCGCAAGTAGCGACGCACGGGCCCAGCCTCGGGCGCGTCGGGGGTCCCGAGGTTGACCAGCAAGATCCCCGTGCGATGTGGCGTGTTCGGCAAGGCCGCGCCACTTTGACCCGCGCCCATGCCCGTGGCAAGCGAACGCCCGCGCGAGCAGCAGGGCGCCGTGATAAACCCGCGGCAATGAACCTCGAGGGAAAGACGCTCTTCATCACCGGCGCGAGTCGGGGTATCGGTAAGGCGATCGCGCTGCGAGCCGCCAAGGACGGGGCCAACGTGGTGATCGCGGCCAAGACCGCCGAACCGCACCCCAAGCTCGAAGGCACGATCTACACGGCGGCCAAGGAGATCGAGCAAGCCGGCGGCAAGGCCCTGCCCTTGGTCGTCGACATCCGGTTCGAGGATCAGATCCAAGCCGCGGTCGCGCAGGCCGTCGAGACCTTCGGCGGCCTCGACGTGCTCGTCAACAACGCCAGCGCGATCATGCTGACGGGGACCTTGCATACCCCGCTCAAGCGCTTCGACCTGATGCACGGGGTCAACGCCCGCGGGACCTTCGCCTGCTCGCAGGCCTGCCTGCCGCACCTGCTCAAGGCCGAAAACCCGCACATCCTCAACATCTCGCCGCCGCTCAACATGAGCCCGCGGTGGTTCAAGGGCCATGTCGCGTACACCATGGCCAAATACGGCATGAGCATGTGCGTGCTCGGGATGGCGGCCGAGTTTGCGAGCAAGGGCGTCGGCGTCAACGCGCTGTGGCCCCGAACCTCGATCGCGACGGCCGCCATCAACAACCTGCTCGGCGGCGAGCAGATGATGAAGCAGTCGCGGACCCCGGAGATCATGGCCGACGCCGCCTACGCAGTGCTGACGCGCGAGGCCGCGAGCTGCACCGGCAATTTCTTCATCGACGACGAAGTGCTGCGCGCCGCCGGGGTCGAGGATCTCGATCGCTACGCGGTCGACCCCTCGCAGGAGCTGCTGCAGGACTTCTTCTTGGACTAATTTCTCGGTCTGATTTTCTGGACCGATCGAGGGGCTGCGCTCGAGCTCGCCGCGTGCGTCCGCGCGCTCCCCAGCCTATATACTCCGCAGCGAGTGGAGTTCCTGGCTTTCAGCGTCGTCTTCGGGCTGCTCGCGACCCTGCTGGTCCGCCTGCGTCGGCGCCCAGGCCCTGCGCGGCGCAAGATCGCGTCGCTGCGCCCGGGTTGGGTCGAAGTCCGCGGCCGCGTCCGCGCGCGGCGGCCCGACAAGCTCGCGCCGATCTCCGGGCGCGAGTGCCTCGGCTGGGCGGTGCTCGTCGAGCAAGAGACCGGCGCCTACGGCTGGGAGACCGTGGTCGCGCTCGACGAATTTGGCGACTTCGAGCTCGAGGACGACACCGGCACGATCGCCGTCCGGGCCGCGAGCTCGCCGATCGTCGTCGGCGTCGCCGAGCAGCGGGGCAGCGCCGGCCCGTTTGATCCGCCGCCTGCCCAGGTCGTGCGGTTGATCGCCCAGACCGGCGCCGGGCCCCGCGGGGTGCTATTCAACAAGGGCTACCGCTGGCGCGAGTGGGCGCTCGTCGATGGCCACGAGATCGTCGTGCGCGGTCGGGTGATCAGCGAGCCCGGCGATCAGGGCGTGGGCTACCGGCGCATGAGCGAGATCCTAGTCCTCGCTGGCGGCGCGTCCCGGCCGCTCGAGCTCGACGAGTGAGCGGATTGATCGCGCGCGGACATTCGCCATGGTCGCGCGCGGGTTAATTGCAATCTGACGCAGCGGCGATTCTGCGATCAATCGGACACGCGTGGCCGATTGAGTAGGCGCCGGCGCCCCGGATCCGAGTATCGCGGCGTTCGGCGCCGATCTGACCGGCGCCGCGGGCTGCTGGAGCAGCGCGGCGTTTTTGTCGTGGTCCCGCCAAGCCCCCTGGTTTGGGGGGGCCGCGCCCACGCGAGGTTGACCGGCGAGCCCGCCGACTTACCGTACTTCCCACGCCGCATTGGGGAACTTTCGCCCAAACGGTGCCGACCAACCCAAGCTGCCGTAATAGCTAATTAACCCCGGCAGCCTGCCCGCCCCCAGGAGAGAACCACAATGACCGATCCTAACGCCAACCAGTTCTCGCTGCTCCCGCTTCGTCGCGGGGTCTTGCTGCCGGGCACCGTGTCGACCCTCCCCGTCGGGCGTGCGCGCTCGTTGGCGTTGGTCGATGCGGTCAGCGCCGGAGACATCATCGCCGTCGCGTCGCAGCGCGAGCCGGAGACCGAGCAGCCAACCCTAGCCGACCTCTACCCGATCGCCGTGCTCGCCAAGGTCCACCGCGTCGGGCGCAGCAACGACGGCAGCGCGCGCCTGGTGGTCGAGACCCTCGAGCGCGTGCACCTCACCGAGCTGCTGCAAAGTGAGCCGTACATCCGGGTCGCGTGCAAACCGGCGCCCGATGAGAACGCCGAGCGCACGGAGGCCAAGATCCTCGCCGAGTCCCTGCGTGAGCACGTCCGCGAGCTCGCTGGCGAAGCGGGCGGCAACCTAGTCGAGGCTGTCGCCAAGAACCTCTCGCCGGCGCGGCTCGCCGACACGGTCGGCGGCCACCTGCCGCTCGAGCGCCACGCCGAGGTCGAGGTCCTGATGACCCTCGACGTGCTCGAGCGCCTTCGGCTAGTCGCGCGCTTCGTCAACGAGGCCCGCGAGATGCACGAGATGCGCCAGAAGATCGACGAAGAGGTGCGCAAGCGCCTCGGCAAGCAGCAGCGCGACGTGATCTTGCGTGAGCGCATGAAGGCGATCCAAACCGAGCTCGGCGACGAGGACGAGACCGGCGAGCTCGACAAGCTCGAGACCCGGATCATCGAGGCCGACCTGCCCGAGGAGGTCCAAAAGGTCGCCGCGCGCGAGCTCCGACGGCTGACCAAGCTCAACCCCGCGCACCCCGAGTTCAGCGTCGCGCGGACCTACCTCGAGACCATCGCCGATCTCCCGTGGAACGAGCGCGCCGAGGTCTCCGATGATCTCGATCAGGTCGCAACTCAACTCGACGCCGATCACTTCGGCCTCGACGACGTCAAGCAGCGGATCCTCGAGCACATGGCCGTGCTCAAGCTGTCCGGCGGCAGCAAGGGCACGATCTTGTGCCTCGCGGGCCCGCCCGGCGTCGGCAAGACCTCGCTGGGTCGCTCGATCGCCGAGGCCACCAACCGGCCGTTCGTGCGCATCTCCTTGGGTGGCGTGCGTGATGAAGCCGAGGTCCGCGGCCACCGGCGGACCTACGTCGGGGCGATCCCCGGGCGGATCATCAACGCGATGCGCAAGGCCGGCGTCAAGAACCCGGTCATGCTCCTCGACGAGGTCGACAAGCTCTCGCAGGGCTGGGGTGGTTCACCCGAAGCGGCGCTGCTCGAGCTCCTCGACCCCGAGCAAAACCACACCTTCACGGATCACTACCTCGAGCTGCCCTTCGACATGTCCGAGGTGATGTTCGTGATCACGGCCAACGACCTCTCGCAGATGTCGCCGCCGCTTCGCGACCGGCTCGAGATCGTCGAGATCAACGGCTACACCCCCGAGGAGAAGCTCCAGATCGCCCGCGGTCACCTGCTCCCGCGCAAGCTCGAGGACAACGCCCTAGGCCCGAGCGACCTCGAGATCGACGACAACGCCCTGCGCCACATCGTGACCGACTACACCCGCGAGGCCGGCGTCCGCCAGCTCGGGCGGGAGCTGAGCAAGCTCGGTCGCCACGTCGCCCTGCAGGTCGCCCGGCGCAAGCCCGACGAGAAGGCCGAGCCCGTCCGGGTCACGCCCGCGGAGCTCGACGAGTACCTCGGCAAGCGCCGGTTCTACAACGAGGTCGCCGAGCGCACGGCGGTCCCCGGCGTCGCAACCGGGCTCGCGTGGACCCCCGTCGGCGGTGACATCTTGTTCATCGAGACCTCGCAGATGCGCGGCAAGGGCAGCTTGCAGATCACCGGGCAGCTCGGTGATGTCATGAAGGAGTCGGCCCACGCGGCCCTGACCTACGTGCGCAGCAACGCCGACAAGCTCGGCATCGATCCCGCGTTCCTCGACACCCGGGACATTCACATCCACGTGCCCGCGGGCGCCGTGCCCAAGGACGGTCCTTCGGCGGGGGTGACGATCTTCACCGCCTTGACCTCGCTGCTCACCGGTCGCCGGGTCCGCAACGACACCGCGATGACCGGCGAGTGCACCCTACGCGGCCGCGTGCTGCCTGTCGGCGGCATCAAGGCCAAGGTCCTCGCCGCCCACCGGGCGGGGATCACCCGCGTGATCCTCCCGCACCGCAACGCCCGGGACATCGAGGACGTCCCGGAAGAGGTCCGCTCACAGCTCGAGTTCATCGTCGCCGAAGACATGAGCGAGGTGCTCGACGCGGCCCTCGAGGACGAGCACGCCCCCAGCCAATCGCAGGTCGGGCTCCCACACATCGACACCCTGGACAGCGCCACGCCGTCCTCTGAGCTGAGCTGAAGCAAGGCAACACCCAACGCAAAGATAGGGGGAGCGTGCACCCAAAACCCCGTCGCCGGTCAACCGGCGGCGGGGTTTTTTAGGTAGAGCGCGGCTACGGCCACGACTCGACGGAAACCTCGAACGGGAACAACTCAGCGGGCTCCTCGAGGCTAAACCGAAACACGTACAGTCCCGCGGGTAGGTCGAACAACGCGACCCCCGAAGTCGTGAGGTACGAGTACACGTGGCGAAGCGAGTAGACTACCGAGGCCATGCCCTCGCGAGCGCAGCTTCGGAACTCCACGCGAACGTGAAAATCGACGGGTGCCTCGAATCGGAGCCGATAGTTGCCTGCTTCTGGCAAGTCGACGAGGTGCTGAGCAATGAGCGGACCATCGTCGCGGCCCTCGACCCCGGGAGCACCACACGTGAGGTTCATGGTCCAACTGCCTGGAAAACTCGTGATGTCGGTCCCCTCGCATGCCTGATCTTGGCGCAACTGCCCGAGCGACCAGTCCGGGTAGTTGCTGAACTCCGCGTCGATCTCGTCGAGCGACTGGCCGAACACCTTGGTCAGCGCCGAGTCCAGCGATGCCGAGCTGTTGATCGTTTGCTTGCAAAGTTGTTTGAGCCCGTCGAGCCCGCGAGTTTCGAGCAGGAAGGCCACGAACCTCGCCGCCAGGGGATAGAATTCGAACGCCAGGACCCTGGACCGATTGGAGTCGGCCGCCGCACGCAGATCGCCCGACGTCAAAGCTTCCCGAAAAGCAAACCCGTAGAGTTCGGCCCATCCCTCCTCCAACAAGGTGGGACATGGAAGCCCCCGAACTGCGTGGGCAATTTCGTGGCGGTGAGGGAGGTCCGTCGAGGCCAAATAAGTCGAGGTTGCACAACCCCTTGACTTCTCACACGGCCAACACGCATCCTCCCTCGACTCGAAGAGCATGTACTCGAATGGGTTGGGCGGCTCCCCCCACGCCTTGGCGACCCACCGCGCGTGGTCTTGCCCAGCCTCGAAGCCGGCGGCACAAAACGGCGAGAAGTCGTGGCCGTAGGCGAAGACATCGAACACGTCGCCGGTCTGCACCTTGCTAGCCAGGGCAGCGCACTCGTCGCGCTCGCAGGCAGATGCGAGCGCGAGCGCCACCAATAGACCCACACCCACGGTCTTCTTCACCCGCTGCCCAGCCTCGCTACGTGGATTTTCGATCGTCATAGCGCCACTGAGCGTCAGAACCACTCTGACGAGTTGACCGTCAAGGTCCACGTATACGAGGCGTCGTCCACATACTCAATCTGGAAAGAATTGAGCCACCACACGCCGGCACTGTTCATGGTTGCAGTGATATCCGTCGAACTCGGGAGGGCGAGCGTGGCTACGTCGCCATCACTGACGCCAACCACGACAAAGTGGGCGTTCCCCGCCGGGATGGTGTACGTGCATGACCCGCCGATGCAGGTGGTAAATCCCAGCGCCTGTTTGTACAGTTCGATGCGCCCATCCGTGATGGTTTCATTCAGCGTTCCATTGGACACGACCAATGGCCCATCGACGTAAAGCACCATGCTGTCGATGGCAAAGTCGTAACTCGTACCCACCGAAAAGCTCGCCGTCGAACAGTAAGGATCCATGCAGGACGTCGAAAGCGAGGCGAAGCCTCCTTCGCCACTGACACGGCCGCTACCGATGATGGGCCCGAGGAGGTCAGCGTCCGCCTCGTCGAGTTCAACGTCGTAACTGTTGATGAGGGGCGTACCAGACTGGTCGGTGAACACCACGGTATCGTTATCGTGTAGGGACGTGCACTCGTTGGGGGTCGCGGGCAGGTAGAGGTCGTCGATGAACGCAAAGTTGATCCTCAAGAAAACGTCTTCAAGCACGTCCTCCCATGGGGCATCCTCATCTGGAAGGTTCCATGTCGCCATCAAGACATCGGGGTGGGTCGAAGAGTCTGCCAGTTCAAGTTCGTTCATGCACTGAGTTGTGCGCGCTGCGATCCAGTTCTGTAGGTCCTTTGCTTTGGGCTCGGCGAGAAGCGGCACATGGCCATCATCGATAAATGTTTTCAGTCCAGCCGACAGTGACATGCAGGCCTGTTGACGGAAGTCTGCCATGCAGTTTTCTGCGTACACCGGCCAGAGCTGCTCTTCCTGCTCCTCGTCGTACGCGCCACAGCACGCCATCACCTTGGGTTGTTGATAAGGCTCAAAACCGTCGCCGAAGAAAGTGAAATTTGCGCTAGGGACGAAGAGCTCCAATGGTGATGCGTTGTAGGTAAAACCGACGGAAGCCAAGAACTTCCCGTTACATTGATGCATATACCCCGGGTTCACTCGCAGCCCTCGCCGGGGTACAGGCGCCCGAGGCTGTCGCGGGCCGTCGACGCGACCATGGGGTTGGCGCGGCTGGTCCGGCACAGGGCGTCCCGGACCAGATCGCTGGGTTCGGGCGCGTGCCCGAGGGCTAGGGCGAGCTCGCGGGCGAGCTCCGAGAACCGACCGTCGATCAGCAATTCGGCGACATACTCGGCGCCGGTCGGATCGTGCTCGACGAGCTGGCGCGCGGCCTCGGCCCGCTGGGTGAGGGGCACCGCGGTGTCGTCGAGCAGCGTGCGCAGGCTCTTGAAGGCGCGCTCGTCGGCGCAGCGCCCGAGCGCGGCGATCGCCGAGCGGCCGACTCGGGCGTCGCGGTCGCCACCGGCGCTGACCGGGCCGCCGACCCGGGCGAGCGTGCGGACCGTATGCTTTTCACAAGCGCCAGCCTCGGCGACGCGGGCCAGCGCGGCCTTGCGGACCTCGGGCCAGGCATGGGTCTGGCTGTGGTCGAGCCAGCCATGATCGGCGTCGAGCGCAGCGAAGCGGTAGCCGAGCTGGGCGAGGCGCGGGGCCTCGGCGTCGAGCAGCGAGAGCTCGGCGGTGAGCCCGGCGGCGGCGGCGTCGGGGAGCGCGTCGAGGGCGAGGGCGACGAGGATCTCGCCGGCTTGCGAGCCCATCAGCGCCGCTTTGCTCTGCTCGCGGACCAGGCCCTGAAGCACGGCGGCCCCGAGCCCGAGCCGCGCGAGCCCGTCGATCGCCGCGACTCGGATCTGAAACGACGCGCCCGGATCGGCGACCAGCGCCTCGAGCCGGGCGGAGAAGGTTGGGTCGGCCTCGCAGCAGGCCGCGCGCAGGATCAAGAGCTGGGCGAGCCGACCTTCGTTGGCCACGTCGGCCTCGCCGTTGTCGTGGTCAAAGTCGCGATCGATGCCCGCCGCGATCGCCCGGCCGTCATCGGCGTTGGCCCGGGACCGGCGGATCAGCGCGCGACGAAGGGTGCTTTGCAGCTCGCTCGCCCCGTTGCCAACCATCGCCATCAGGCCGCCGAGCTTGTCGCGGGCGGTGACGTCGATGAGCGCGTCGAGCAGCGCGCCGCGCTGCTCGAGGCTGAGCTCCCGATCGCCGACGAGCTTGGTCAACACCGGGGCCGCGCTCGGGCCTTGCTTGCGCAAGAGCTGCATCCACAGCTCGGTCGGCCGGTTTTGGATCATCGCGCCGCGCAGCTGCTGGCCGAACATCTCGACGTGCTCGGGCTGCTTGAGGGCGGCGAGGACGTTGAGCAGGCGCTCGCGCTTGTCGGGCCCCGGCGCGGGCACGGCCTCGAGCCGCGCGACCACGGCCGCAGCCGCGAACGCAGGCTGATCTTCGAGGCGCGCGCGGGCGTCGAGGTAGGCCTTGCCGCGGTCGACGAGGATCACCTCGACGTCGGCCTTGGCCTGCTCGAGGCTGTAGCCGTCGTCCGCGACCTCGGCCGTGGGCGCCGGAGCCTCGGCCAAGGTCGGCTCCGGCGGCGCGAACAGGTGCAGGGCCAGCGCGAAGGTCAGCACGCCGGCTACTCTATCATCCGATCACACGCCGTCGAGGTCACTGCCCCCCGACCGCTTGGGCCGGCTCCTGGGCCTTGGCGCCGGTCGCATGCACGACCGATTTCCCGCCGACCGTCGACGCGATCCAAAGCTCGCTCCGATCGGGGAGCATCGCCGCGCTGACCGCCGTCGCGCCCTCGGGCAACGCGACGATACGCCAGCCCCCGTCGGGATCACGATGCCACAGCTCGCTGCCGACGATCACCCACAATCCGCCGTCCTTGGTCGCCCACAGCCCGGTCGGCGCGTCGTTGATCGCCTCGAGCTTCCAACCACCGGTCTCGTAGTGGAGCAGGTGGTGCTTGGTCGCCTCTTCGTGTTTGACGGTCGCGGCGAGCGAGACGCTGTGGCGTTGACGGGCGGTCTGGAGCGGGAAGCTCCAACCCATCTCGAACGGCAGGGCGACCGCCGCCGCGTCGGCGCAGGCACGATCCTCGCAGTTGGTTTGCACGTAGTTCGTATGCCAGTCCGTGCTGACCAAATAGATCCGGCCAGAGTTGGTCTCGACGAATGTCATGACCTCGTCGCCCTCGTAGACGCTCGCGGGTGGATCGCTGGTCCCGCCCGCGACCCGGGTAATCGTCTCTTCCTCGCGGACCAAGAGCCCACCCTTGGCCCCGACGCGAACCTCCTCCTTGTCGCCCACGAACCGCTGCTCACCCCGGTACTCCTGTGGGACCCACCGCTGGTTGTTGCGCAGGCGCATGAGCCTCAGCGAACGCGCCTCGTAGTCGTCGCCGTATTCGTTCTTGGCCGTGATAGTCTTGGTCTCGACATACCAGGCGTTGTTGGGCCAGTCGCCGATCAGGTCGCCCTGCGGCGCCTCGATCGCCTCGCGCAGGACCAACTGGCCCGCATCATCGAGGTCGTGGTAGCCGCTGGCCGAGCGCGCGAGCACGCCAGTGTGGAGGTTGATGAAGCTGATCGATTCGGTCGGGGTCGCGGCCTCGCGCCAGCTGACGGTGGCCTGGGTCGGTGCGACGACCGTGACAGGGACGACCTTGTCCTCCGCCGCCGGCTCGGCCTCGGACCCGGTTTCGGCCTCGGCTTCGACTTGGGCCTCGGCCTCGACTTGGGCCTCGGCCTCGACTTGGGCCTCGGCCTCGACTTGGGCCTCGACTTGGGCCTCGGCTTCGCCGGTTTCAGCGGCTGGCTTCTCGGCGGAGGTCGGCTGCTGCGTGGGCGCTTCGGTTGACGCGGCGGCCCCCTGCGCTGGATCGTCGCTCGGCTTGGTGCAGGCCGATACCAAGCACGACAACATCGCGGCTGTGAACATCGAGCGTTTCATCGACCGCCACTATAGCATTCAAATCGCAAACAGCGCCGCGAGCACGACGAGGCCGATCAACGCCAAGCCGAGCAGGATCCACCAGGTCACATCAACGCCCTCGACCCGCGCGAGCGGTCCGGCGCCTCGCCGAGCGAGGGCCGAGGGGAGGATCCGCTCGTCGGGCCGCGGCGGGCGGTTGACGAGCTCGACGACCACCAGCAGATCGCCGGCGCCCTCCCCCTCGATCGCGCTCGCGGCCCCCTGCCCGCGCAGCCGCAAGACCGCGCGATCAGGCAGGGACTCGGGCAGGTGGAGCTTGACGAAGCCGGGCTCGTCGTCGCCGAGCACGACCCGCTCGACGAGCTCACCTTCGGCCGCGAGCCGCTCGGGCACCGGCGCCAACAAGGTCGCCCCAAGCGCGGCCCGAGGGACCTCGACGCTGACCCGCAGATCAGGCCCCCGCGCGCCGCCGTCGGCTTCGAACACGCTGCCGAGCTCAGCCACGGGCGCAGTGTCCCTGCCGCGCGGGCTCCCGGCAAGCGGCGCTCAAAGATCGACGCAGGTCGCGATCAACACGATCAAGGCGAGGACCACGAGCAACCACAGGCGTCGACGGCGATGCCACGGCGCGTGCATGATCAGGCGCTCGCGGCGTCGTTGCGGGGCTTGGCCTCGCTCGCGCCGAACCGACGGGGCACATCGAGCTCGATCACGTCGATCATTTTTTCGCTGTAGTGAAAGGTCTCGTCGTCGAGCTCCCACTGCGTGTCGATCTGGGTCGGGAGCTCGAGCTCCCCGAAGCTGCGGTGCTCGCTGTAGCGGACCACCCAGCGGGCCGTGTTGGGCTTGCGCGGGCCGAGGTAGGGCCGATCTTCGGTCTCGAACCGGACCACGTTGCCGAACTCCTCGAAGAAGAACACGGCCGAGACCAGCAGCTCGCCGTCGAGCATGCTGAACCGCGCGGCTCGATCGCTGATCGGCTCCCAGCTGCGGGTGCCGTCGGGCAGCAGGGCGCCGGGCAGCAGGGCGAGCTCGGCGATGTAGCCGAGCAAGATCTCGCGGCGGGTCGCGTCGTCCTGAGCGTCGCGGGAGTGAAGCGAGCTCAACAGCTTGGCCAAGAAGTGCCCGCGCCCGCGCAGATACAAGCTGCGCACGTCGACCCAGACCAGCGGGAACGGCCGAAGCCGGGCGAACCACAGCCGCGCAGGGGCGGTCGCCACCAAGTAGCCCTCGGCGACGAACTCGGTCCACGGCCCGCCAAAGTTGTGGCGACTGCGGCCGCTCTCGCGGGTCCGCGTGCACGACTGGTGCGGCGCGCCGTCTTGCAGCGTGCGCCGAAAGAAGCGCTGGACCGGCTCGGGCAGCCCATCGAGCTCCTTCTCCGAGTAGTAGGTCGGCATCGTGTCGATCTCGCCAAACAGGTCAGCGACCTCGGCGTCGATGCGCCGCTCGAACGCGGTCCGGTTGAGCAGCGCGCCGACGATCAGGCCCGAGAGCAGGGCCGCGAAGGTGAATGTGAGCAGAGCGAGCAGAGGCATCGGCCCCGCCTGCTTATCACAAAGCTGCGCGGTCCGAACACCCGCGGCGCGCAACGCATGAACAGCGAGGCGAATTACCCTTCGCTGACGCAGACACCGACGTGCGCGTAGCCAAGCGGCGCCTCGCTGAGCGCCGGCACACAGCTCGGCGCCTGCGCGGGGCAGCTCAGCGCGGGCTCGGCGACGTCGCAAAACGGCGTGCAACACCGGTCGCCCGCGCAGCCTGGGAGCTGCTCGGCCGCGACGCAGGCGAGCCCCGCCGCGCAGTCGTTGGGCCGTTCACAGGGCTCGGCGATCGACGCCGGCGCGACGCCGGCGGGCATGCACGCGAGCGCGTCGGCGACGAGGGTGCAGGCGTAGCCGAATGTGCACGGGTCGCCGAAGGGATCGCAAGGCGCCAGGCAAAACGGCGCGTTCACGGGATCAGCCATGACGCAGGCCGTGCCGTCGGGGCAGATCGGATCGTGGGGCACCCCGCCGCACAGCGCCACGCAGGTGCCAAGCTGGCTGACTGGATCGACGTCCCAACAGATCGCCTCGCGCTCACAGGTGTCGAGGCCCGCATAGACCCCGCCGGTGCGCTCGCAGGGTTCGCCGAGCTTGGCCGGGCCCGCCTCCGCGCAACCGATCGTGATCCACCAGTCCGGCGTCTCGGCGTAGGAGGTCGGCCGGCACTTCTCGTCTGCGGGGCAGTCCTGCACCCAAATGTTGCAGCGCATGCTCAGGTGGCAAACC
>Ga0114946_10000395_pt1 | contig 28625 bp, 39 predicted proteins | sample WalLakDeSediment_FD_88676 | JGI IMG/M metagenome (GOLD analysis project Ga0114946, IMG submission 88676) | Lake sediment microbial communities from Walker lake, Nevada to study Microbial Dark Matter (Phase II) - Walker Lake 11/02/13 Deep Sediment | ecosystem: Environmental > Aquatic >... | reverse complement strand
TATGCTCCCTATTATCTGGCCAGTATTGGTTGTCACATAGCCAATTTGTCTAACAGGAGATACCTGGATGGTGGCACAATATACCACACTGAGGGAGGGCTTGTCCCAGACCTCAGGCTCAATCTCCTAATGGTCTGCCCCAGTGGCTATGGGAAAAGCTATACTCCCAAGAGGTTCATCAGTGAGGGCTCTAAAACAGGCTTTTTGGACCAGAGTGGCATCAATGCAGTGTATAGGGGCTTTATGACAGAGGCTGGCCTTATAGGGACCTTCAAGGATGGTCAAGAGATAAGAGGGCTGGCCTGGACCCACAGGGATGGCATCATCTGCCTCAATGAGCTGGATGCAATCCAGGGAGAGGGCGAGAACAGTGGCAAGCTGGACAATGCCATCCTGGACTTCCTTGATGATGGATGGGTCCACAAGACCCTCTCTGGAGGAGACATCAACTATCAGTCTTTCTCCACACTGTGGGCTGGGACCCAGCACTCCAGATTTAAGCTCTCCAGTGGTCAGGGCAGGAGATGGCTCCTGATGGAGTTCATACCCTCATCCATTGAGAGACAGGCCCTCAAAACAACTAAGAGGTCAGCCAGAGGTCTCAAGCCGGATTTTGTAAAGCTTGGTAAGGTAAGAGCAGGCTTCTCCAAGCTCCTGAAGGGCTTTGCGGTTAGAGAGCTAAGCTGGTCCCAGGACCTCTATGACTATCTGGACTTCATTGACCCTGACCTAACCCATAATGATGAGGAGCTGATTGGGAGGCTGGCCCTTGGATACAACATAGTAAAATACTATAAGCCAGGAGCCAGAAATCTGGATGTCAAACTGGACCCCACCCTGGAGGGCCTCATTGACAGGTCCCTATTATGGAGAGCCAGCATCATGGGAGACAGCCATGGAGCTCAGCTGCTCAGCATGATAAAGGAGCATCCAGATGGCATCCAGATGAGCCACTTGAAAAAGAAAGCTCAGGCCTTTGGTCTGAGTTATGTGGAGACAGCAGAAGTGCTGGACAGTCTCAAGAGACATGAGGCCATAATCATGTCCAGGATAAAGACCAAGGGGAGACCAGTGACCATGGTCAGAGCTAACCCAGAGGTTATGTGATGACCACTTTAGACCCCTTGGTCAGAGAAAAAAGGCCTTTTTGGCCATCTGGCTTATTTCTTACTTATTTCTGGGAGGATGTGAGCCAGACAGTGAAAAAAAAGAAGGTGACAGAAGTATGAAAAAAGAACAGCAGCAGATAGAGAGATTAGTGCCAGATGAGGCAGTCAGCAGCAGGGCTGATGAGCTGACAGATAAAGCATGGAACCACTCCATGCTCATTTATGCTCTGGGAGGAGATGCTATCATCATTGAGGATGCTATCATGGTCCAGGGTGATAATCCTCTCCTCTTGGAGGAGAATAAGGAGCTTTTGAGGGATTGGGTGGAGCTGGTCACAGAGCCCATTAGGGCCCAGCTCCGAAAGAGCCCTAATCATATCTTGAGCTGGGGCAAAGCCATGCAAGACGAGTTAAGGGTCTCTCCATGTCCTTGGTGTCTTGGACCCTTGAATAGGACTAAGCTTGGGCTGGTATGCCATGCTTGTGATTGGACCTATGGGAGGAGACCCTAAAGGAGGCCAATAATATGGAACCAACAGAACCAGAGCAAGAGCAGATACTACTGGAGAAAGAAGCCAAAGTCCAGACCAGAGAAGCTGAGGGCCCAGCCCCCCTGCAAGCAGCCAGACACACTCTCAGCTTCAATGTGTTCTTTGATGAGCTGGTCACAATGGAAAAACGTAAAACCACCAGGAGCATCAGACCCATAAAAATAGGAGACCGTTTGAGCATCTATTGGGAGAAAGACAAAGATATCTGGCATAAGCCCTGTCACTGGCTCTATGATGCCAGGGTCATAAATACCATGGAATGGCAGCTCCCCCCATCCAAAGACCACCCCCAATGGATAGGTCAATATAGCCTGTTAGAAAATGATGTATATGGCCCTGAATTTCCATCTGGATGGGGGTGGACCAGAGACCAGACCTGGGACTATCTATCCAGTCTCTATGGACCAGGAGCCAGCCTGATAACCATAACATGGGAGCCCATGGGTTTATTACCATCTCTCAGAGAGCAGACCCTCCTGAAAAGGCTCCATCAATGCCAGAGCCTAAAGAGACTAACCAATCAGACAGGTCATAAAAATGTCCAGAACCAGAGGAGCCAGTCATTTTTTGCAGACAGTGCAATTGCCAGGAGGAGAAAATAATGGCACTAAAGAGGCTGTCCATAGTGGTGGATGAAAAGCTTTGGAGTGATAAGCATGAGGACCAGATGAATTGTCTTGAGCAAGCTCTTATTAATGCCAGTGGCTGGCCACATGATTATCCAGCTATAATGTCTCCTTGCTTGCCAACAGATGGGTCAGTAATAGCCAAGGAGAGAAAAGAGGCCCTGGGACCATACCTGACAAATATTGAGCAACAGATGACCCTGGATTATAAACTCCTCCAGATAGCCCTTGGTATCAGGACCTGCAAGACCATTGGGGAGGTCACAAGCCTCCTCAGAGAGGTCTACGATATGGACAGACAGGAGGCTCCATAATGACCACCTATTATAGAGAGCAGTGTCATGGCTGCAAAGACCTAACCACATCTGCCAGAGACCACCCCTGCAACCAATGCAAGAGACTATACCCAGACCTATACAAAGAGGAGGACCCCCAAACATAACAGGCCCCCCCTAACAGACCCCCAAAACAGGCCCCACAAGGGCCACCTAACCCCCTTACACCCCTTTTCTATAACCCACCCTCACAATACCATAGACACCACCCAAAAACCCACAGAACCACCACAAGACCCCCCACACTCTATTTTACACTTCACACCATAAAGTTTAAGTCCAAGCACTCCCATAGACCAGACCAGTGATAAAAATGGCTAAAGCAGACTGTAAAAATGGAGTGGATTACTCATCTGTGGAGCTCCCTGACCCTGAGGTCAAGCCTTATGGCCAGTGGACTTATGCTCAGAGGAGGGCCTTTTTGCTGGGAGAAGTGGTTAGGCTGGGTGGTAGTAGGCTGGTCTCAAGGACTGAGATGGCCAGGCTGTTTGAGAAATCTATTGGCCAGCTGTCCCAGGATATCCAGGCTCTGGATGCCTATGTGGCCTCTAATGTGTCCAGCAACCAGGTTAAGAGCACTGTCCTGACCAGCTTTGAAAAAGCGTTTAGGGACCTCCAGGAGCATGGTAAGAGTGTGGAGGCCTATGAGATGGCTCTGTCTTTTGCCAGCTATATGCAGAGCATTGGGGTCTTGGAGAGAGAGGCAGACAAGATGGACCTCACTGGGCCCATCCAGATAGTTATTCAAAGGAAGGGCTCTGACCTGTCAGGAGAGCATCAAGATGGTTGAGCTGGCCTTTCAGACCAGTGACCCCCAAGCAGATTTCCTTGAGCTCAATTCCAGGTATGTGGCTTTTGTGGGTGGAGTGGGATGTGGAAAGACTTGGGCAGGAGCACTGTGGTGTCTGCTCAGGGCCATGGAACAGCCTGGTATGACTGGGCTGATTGGGAGCAGGACATATCCCATGCTCAGAGATGTCATCATCCCTGTCATCCAGGAGGTTATCCCTAAGGACCTGGTGAAAGACTGGAATAAGAATGAGGCCATCATGGTCTTGGCCAATGGTGCTAAGTTGCTGTTCAGGTCCTTGGAGGGAGAGCTTCAGGTGGACAGGATAAGGGGGCTGACTGTAAATTGGGCTTGGCTGGATGAGGCCAGCTATATTCCCCCCTATGCCTTCAAGGTCTTGAGGGCCAGGATGAGGCAGGGAACAGGGCAGAGGATGGCCCTGACCACCACCCCTAAGGGCTTTGATTGGGTCTGGGAGCACTTTGGAAAGGAGGGGCATCCTGAGAGATACCAGGCCATCCTGGGGGTGGCCAGTGATACCAATCCTTTTGTCAGCCCTGAATATTATGAGGACCTTAGGTCCAGCTATTCTGGAGATTTCTTGAAGCAGGAGTTTTATGGGGCCTTTGTCAAGTTCTCTGGCTTGGTCTATCCTGAGTTTAGTGTCCAGGATGTTCTGTCCAGGAGAGATGTTGATGAGCTGGTCAGTGGTCCTGGCATTGTGTGGAGATATGGTTATGATGCTGGCTTTACCAATCCCAGGGTCTTGCTCCAGGTGGCCCAGTTGCCTGATGGCAGACAGGTCTTGACCAGGGAGTTTTATCAGAGGAGGGCTCTGTTGTCCAGCACTATCCCTGTCATCAAGGAGATGCAGGCTGGGAGGCCTGGGCCTATATTGGCTGACCCATCTGCTAAGGGAGAGATTGAGGAGATGAGGGCTGAGGGTCTGGATGTTATGGCTGCCTCTAATGAGGTCCAGGGTGGCATCCAGCACATTAAGAGCTTGCTGGCGAATGGGAGGCTATTGGTGTCTGAGGAGTGCCAGATGACTATCAATGAGCTTAACTCATATCATTGGGATGAGGAGAGGGATAAGCCTGTGAAAGAGATGGACCATGCTATGGATGCTCTGAGATATTGTTTGGGCAAGAGGGGGTCTGGGCCTAAGAGGCCTGGTCTCTTGCGGAGGGCAGTGTGATGGCCAGTAAGTTCCAGCTCAGGAGGTTGAAAGAGGCTCTGGATTATTGTGGTCCTGATGCTACCAGTCAAGAGCTGTTTTTGTGGCTGGAGGCTAACTATAAGGTGCATGGGTTGAGGTCTGCTCAGGCTGTGAGTAGGCTTAGGCCTCAGGTCCAGGAGGGATGGGTGTCTCCAAGGGTTGAGTATTATAGGGTTAGGTATGAGCTCAAGAAGCTCATATAGTGGCAACCATGGGCTCTCAGGAGCTCTCTCCTTGGGCCTCTCTTGTCATCTGTGGCTTTATCCTACTTTGAGGCTGAGGCTCATCAGAGAGCAGGGAAGGGCCCCTTATGGAGCAACCTTTATTAATTCCACAAGCTGATTAAGGGAGTGATGTCCAAGAGCTCCAAGTCCCCAGGATTTTTCAGGAGGCTCATAGGAAAGAAGCCATCCACAGCCAAGGCTCTCAGGGCCAGGCCCACTCCCAAGAGCCACATCAAGACCTCCCTCACTGGGAGGAGGCAGAGGAGGCAGTGGTCTACTAAGGGTGGAGTGGGCATCCATGACCTCAGAAGTCTCAGAAAGCTCAACTATACTGTCAGCACTGCCATTGATGCTGTCATCAGTGACAGAACCAAAGAGGGCTGGGAATGGCTTCAAGAGGAGACCACTGAGCCATCACCAGAGCAACAGCTCAAGAGAGACAAGTTGGAGAAGCTGCTCAGGAGACCCAATCCTCAGATGACAGGTAAAGACCTACTCAAGGCCATCAATGATGAGCTTGAGACCACTGGAGATGTGTTCATAGAAGTGGTCTATGGCAATCTAATAAACATGGCCACTGGCCAAGTGGTGGGTAGAGAGCCAATCCAGATGTGGCCCATCTTAGATGGAGAGGTATCCATCCTATGTGACCAGAGAGGGCTGTTGCCAGACCCTGATACTGGTCTGCCTGCATATCAGCAGATGTTGGATGGTAAGATGGTTGCAGAGTGGCTGGCTGATGAGGTCATCCATATTTGTGCTACTCCTGGCAGGCTGTATGGAGTGCCCAAGCTTATCAGTGTCATCCTACTCATTGTGACCCAGCAAGAGGCCATCCGGTATAATCATGCCACGTTTAGTGGCCAGAAGGTCCCAAAGCAGATGGTTAGCCTTGACACCAGCATTGAGGACCTTGAGAGGATGCTGGACAGGATGGAGGAGGAGGTTGATGCGAACCCCCAGACTGTTGAGTTTCTGGCTGGTAAAAATGCCCAGGTCCTCAAGTTGATGGATAGCATGAGGGACATGGAGTTTCTGGAGCTGGTTAAATATCTGGAGAGGAGCATCCTGGCCAGGTGGAGGATTGCTCCAGTGGCCATTGGTATCAGTGAGGCTGGAGGGGCTGGCATTGTAGTTGGCAAGAGCCAGACTGACAAATATTGGGACATGATTGAGGAGGGCTCTGAGCAGATAAGTGAGGCCCTTACTTTGTGGGCCAGAGACATCTGTGGGCTGACTGGCTACTATCTCCACATCATCAGTGCAAGGGATGAGGAGGAGTTGGAGCAGGCCCAGATTGATGATATTAGGCTGAAGGGGAACATCTTGACTGTGAATGAGATTAGGTCCAACATGGGTCTGGAGCCTGTTCATTGGGGAGACCAGCCCTTTAGCCCCATGGGAGCTCAGGCTCCAAGCTTATTCCAGATGACTGCTGCTGCAAGTCCAGGGGGGCCTGTCCAGGCCCCTCTGGCAAAAACAGCCAGAGTGCAAGCTGACCCAGAGGACCAAGTGGTCACTGTGGACTTGACTGACAAGCTCCAGGAGATATATTCCAGGATGAGAAGGGACCTGCTCAGATTGGTCAGGAGGCAGGACCTCATCTTGACCAGTGGACAGCAGACCACATCCAAGGCAAAAGGCATCACTCAAGAGCAGCTATTAGCTGAGGCCAATGATATTGCTGCCAAGTATGCAGTGGAGATGGACCAGGCATCAAAGGAGGCTCTGTTAGATGCCTACTTTGAGGGCAAGGCAGGAGCTGCCCTGGACCTCCAGACCAGCCTCCACATGACCAATGATGACATCATAGAGCTTGAGGCCCTTCAGAGGGCCTGGGCTAACACTGCCATAGTCACTTTTACAGAGGACCAGGTTAGGGTCATTGAGACCAGTCTGGCCCAGGTTCAGGATGCGCCTGACCTCTACACATATAGGACACTGGTGGAGCAGGAGCTGGAGACTAATCTGTGGAGGGAACAGCACAAGCTGGACAGGATTGCCAGGACCAGCATTAACAGGACCAGCAATCATGCCAGGGGCCAGATGTATAGGGAGATGGCTGGAGAGAGTGACCCCCTGGTAACTTGGGTCACTGCTCTGGACACCAGGGTCAGACCTGCTCATCAGGCTCTCCATGGCCAACAGCTGAAGTTATCTCAGGGTCTGGCTGAGATTGATGGGTCCATAAATTGTAGATGCAGACTGCTCAGGACCCAGGAGCAGCTCCCCAAGGGAGTGCCTAAGGCAGAGGACCTGGTGGAGGACATCAGGGCTGAGAGGGACAGGGCTAATGAGCTGGCCAGATTATCATATTTGCAGGGGGTTGATTAGGATGGCTATTGAGTTCAGGGTTGATGGGATGGATGAGCTGGTGGCCAAGATGAGGGGGATGGCCAGAGGAGATTTGGATAAGGCTGTCCAGGATACTGTCAGAGAGTGGGGGACCTATGCGTTTAATGCCAGCCAGATGGCTTGTCCTGTGGATACTGGCATATTGGCTGAGAGTGGAGAGATGTACATTGAAAATGGAGGGATGTCTGCTGTCATCAAATACAAGGCCCCTTATGCTATGGCTGTTGAGTATGGCTGGAGGAGGGATACCCCCATCCTGCCAGTCAATAAGAAAGCTCTAAGCTGGGAGGCTGGGAAAAAGGGGAGGCTACTCTTGCAGGCTAAACCTAATCCAGATAATAGGGTGACTGTCTCTAAAGTCATTACTCCTGCCAGGTTCAAGGGCATCAGTTTTGTGAGAGTGCCTGTCAAGAGGGCCCTGGAATATTTGGGAGCTTTTTGGGGCCAGTCCATTGATAAGCTCAAGAGAGGGGATTTAGGGTGACAGATGAGAACAGTGACCAGGTGGTCAAGGATGTCAGGATTGACTTTGAGATTATGACCAGAAAGAGCTCTCAGGATGGAGCTCTGGAGATTGAGGGCTATGCCAGCACTGATGCTCTGGATAGGGATGGGGAGAGGGTGGATATTAGCTCCATGGATATCTCTGAGTTTTTGGATAATCCAGTCTTGCTCTATCAGCATGACACGTCTAAGCCTATTGGCAGGGTAGTCCAGCTGGAGAAGGTCCCTGACCCTGAGGATGGTGACAAGCAGAGGCTCTGGGTCAAAGCTGTAATCAGTTCTGAGACCAGTCTGGGACAGGAGGTTATCAATCTCATTAAGGCTGGGATATTGAGGGCTTTCTCCATTGGTGGCAAGGCTGCTCAGAAGGTCAGGCAGGCTGGGGCTATTGTGCTCAGGGGTCTGAAGCTTTTTGAGCTGTCCATTGTGAGTGTCCCTGCTAATCCAGAGGCACTGTTCAGGACCAGCAAGGACCTGGGCCCTTTTTGGTCTCAGGTCAGTGAGGTCCAGATTGCCAAGGCTATCAAGTTAGGTCTGGCTAATACTGAGGATGAGGCCAGATATTTCAAGGCCATGGAGATGGCCATATTACAGTCACAGCCCACAGGGCATGACGGAGGAAAAGATATGACAGAGAATGGAGATGCCCCCCAAGGGGGCCAGGAGATAGAGAAGCAGGATGCTCCTGCTGTCCCTGAGGAGCTCATGGTCGAGATTGAGGCCATGAAGGCTCAGCTTGCTGAGCTCTCCTCCAGGGTGGCAGCTCTTGAGAAAGAGCCAGAGCAACCAGAAGCTGAGCCAGAGGCAGAGACAGAGACAGCCATAGTGGCTGGAGAAAAAAAGAGCCTGGCAAAGCCAGCCCCATCCACCAAGACTGTGGATGTGAGAAAGATGGACAAGAGCCAGAGGCTGGCTCTGGCCAAGAAAGCCTGGGAAGCCAGATACAAACAGTAGATGGTCCAGGAGATAGGAGGGAAATAACATGAAAAACTTTGAGATGGACCTTGATGTCCAAAAGGCCCTCACTGGGACCACAGAGCTGGATGGAATAATTCCAGAGGTTTGGGCCCAGGAGGTAGAGGAGGCAGCCAGGCCTAACAGGGTGATGAGGGGGCTCATTGTCCTTAACACTGAGCTGCTGGATGCCCCTGGGGATATAGTCCATATCCCTAAGCTGGGAAATTTGACAGCCAATGTGCTGACAGAGACTGACCCTATTGTGGCAGAGGCTTGGGATGCCACTGTGACAGTGGACCTGACCCCCACAGAAGTGGGAGCTGGGGTCACTGTGACCAAAAAGAGCCTGAGGAGAGCCTATATCAATGTGATGGAGCAGCTGACCAAGGAGCTTGGGGAGGCCCTGGCTCTGAAGGAGGATGCGGACATCATAGAGGCTGCTGTTGATGAGGCTGGTCTTGTCATCTATTCAGCTGGGTCTGGAGTGGATGACATCACAGCAGATGACATATTCACTGTGTCTCTGTTCAAGGATGCCATAGCAGCCCTTGAGGCAGCCAATACACCTGAGCCAATCAGATGCCTGGTCCACCCTGTCATCAAGAGGAGCCTGTTGGAGGATGAGCAGTTTGTCAGTGCCTCTGAGTATGGTTCTGCTGAAGTGGTCAGGACTGGAGAGATTGGAGAATATCTGGGTGTCAAGGTGTTCAAGAGCACTCAGGCCCCCCATGCCCCAAATGCTGGCAGTGTAGAGGTTTACTCTACTCTGTTCTGGGGAGCAAGGGGCATCTGTGAGGCCATCAAGAGTGAGCCTGATTTCACAGAGGAGGAGGATGCTCTGGCAAGGACCCACACCATGGCATCTGTCATGGAATATGAGGCCAAGGTCCTCAACGATTACCAGGTGGTAGTCGTGAAATCCGCAGGAGGCAAGGCTCCCCCAGTCTGAGACTGGGAGAGCTAACTCTTAAACCCCCACTGGGGGATTGGTCCTTGGGTTATTTTTTTACCTGCCCTCGGACCAATCTCCCTTACTTTGGGAGGGAGACTGATATGATAAGAACCACTATGAGAAGGACCACTCTAAAGCATGGGAGGAGTAGGGTTGAGGGCCAGACACCAATGGTGACTGGTCTGACAGATGCTCAGAGGGCCATAATCTTTGAGGAGATTGATGCTCTGACTGTGGCAAAGGCCACTGAGGCCATCAAGAAGGTGGTTGATGTCAGGCTCCTGGAGACCCTGGACAACTATGCCAGGCTCAAGGGAACCAGGCAGGCTGCTGATAGTAGGCTTGCCTCACTTAGGGGAGAGTGATTTGGATGTCTGGAGCTGACAAAGTGAGATATAGTATCCAGGAGGTATTGTCCAGCATCTATGATGAGGCTAACAAGTCCATCAAGGCCAGTGTGGACATTGAAGGCAGCACTGTTGAGGTTGGTGCTGTCCAGATTGAGGACCCTGATACCCCAAGCCAGAAGGTCAAGGTGGATGCCCAGCAGAGGTTGCATACCAGGGCTAATATGCAGGTCCTCCAGTCAGATGTCTCTACATCTAACCCAGTGCCCACATCTATCATGGATGAGGCTCTGGCTTATGATGATGTCAATGACCTCTGGAGGATGACGTTGGTGGAGGATGAGACTGGCTGGCTGGAGAGCATTGACACTCTCTTGGCTACTCAGCTTAACATTCCTTTGAGCAACTTGGAGGCTGAGCTTCAGAGCTTGGTCTCTTTGTCAGAGAGCTTGGAGCTCAATGTTGAGCCTCATGTGGCTTGGAAGCATTGGAGCCATGTGAGTGACCCTCTGCCAGCACTCCCAGCTACTGTGACCTTGGACTTTGGGGCTACTGGGAAGCTGTGGGACATGACCAATGATGACAGCACTGGCCCCACAGGTAATAGCTTGGAGTATTCTCTGGATGGTGGTATCTCTTGGGCTGAGCTCAAGAAGGGAGAGAGCTTGACCAGGACTGTCTGGACCCAGATTATCCAGCTGAGGAGGGCTCCTGCTAATGCAGCTGTCCTTTATCGGGTGGATGCTGAGGGAGAGGCCTGAGGGGGTTGCTGGATATGGCACTGAGAAAGCCAGGTCTGATGCCAGGTGATGTGACTGGTGATGATATTGTGGATAACAGTATCACTGGCCAGCAGATTGATGAGAGCTCTGTGATGGCTGAGGCTCTTGGGACCATTGAGACCAATACAGATAAGGTCCTTAAGCCAGATGGCCTGGGTGGTCTTTTGTGGGATGATGCTCCTTCTGCTGTTGATGTCAATGCCATCCATGTGAATGAGGATGGAGAGATATATGGCATCACTAAAAAGACTGTTCCTGTGGATGCCGATGTTTTGGTGATGGAGGACAGTGAGGCCTCTTTTGCCAAAAAGCGTCTATCCTGGCTTAGGATAAAAGAGGGTATCAAGGCTTATACTGATACGTTGTATTCTGAGACTGATGAGAAGGTTAAGGCCAGTTCTACTGATGCAACTGCTGGCTTTTTGGGTGACAAGGTGGATGGCTCCACCATTGATGTGAGCTCTCAGAAGCTGACTGTCTTGGACAGTCCTAAGCTGGAGGGTCAGAACCTGGCTGGGGTCAGGGCTCATGCTCCCAGCATCCATGGAGATAGTCATCTGCCTGGTGGAGGGGACCCTGTGACCCATAAGGAGCCTATTTGTCTCTTGCCAGTTGGTGGTTATCCAGCTATCATTGGTGGCAATCAGTCTGGTTTTTTGAGGCTGTTCCAGAGCACTGTTGGCATCAGTGCCATTGAGGATTATAATAAGGTCAGGATGCCTAAGTGTAAGGTCCTCTCTATCTGTGGCAGAGTGATTGGGGAGGGCAGCACTCTGACCCTTAGGGTCAGGCTAAATGGTCTGGACACCAGTCTTGTAGGGACTGTCTCTGACCCTGGTGTCTTTAAGATTATTGGTGATGGCCCCATAGATTTTAATGAGGCTAATGAGCTGAGTGTGTCTTTCTCCACAAGTGCTGGCAGTGGTAAGTCTGTTGCTGGTCTTGTGGTTGAGTATTCTCAGGAGGTTATCTGATGTGGATAAACAAGTGTCTGGACCATAGTCCTCATTATATCTGGATAAGTGAGGTTGAGCCCACAGTCTGTGTGGACTGTGGTGGTTCTAACATTGTGAAAGAGCAGGAGTGATGATGTTGCCTGTGTGGGTCCAGAATTTTGATGACAGGCCAGAGGGAGAACGCCCTCCATTAGGCTGGGAGAGTAACATTATTGGGTTAGCTCCTCTTTATGCAGTCACCCAGATTGACAGTGTAAGCCCTCCCCATTCTATGAGGGTTAGGGCTGCTTCTGTTTGGACCCAGACGTTCCCTGAGTGGACCCAGGCTACTCCCAAGAGGCTTAGTCTCTTTCTCAAGAGAGGGCCTGAGGCTACTGTCATATTGGATGATTTGATTGGGGGGGTGGCTTTATCAGAGGAGACTGGTCCTGATGCCTCTTTTGTGACAGCTCTGGCTCTGGCTAAAGTGTTAGGTGACAGGCAAGTTAAGGTCTGGGAGGATGGGGCTTTTGTCAATCCAGGAGATTATCCTTGGACCACTGGGTGGAACAGGGCTGACCTCTATGTGGACTTTGAGACCCAGGAGCTTCAATGGAGGCTGGGGCTCCCATCAAATATGGGTCCATGGGTTAGGACACCTTTGTCAGAGGAGACCACCCAGATAAACCAGATAAGTGTGTTTGTCCCTGGTTCTCAGGTTTCTATTCTCTATGATGACTTTGTGATGAGCCAGGGCCCCTTTATGGTCCCCAGCAGACCCTGGCAGATTGGGAGGCCACCAATATGAGCATCCCCCATGAGATACCTGACTGGCTCTTTGACATCAAGGAGGACCTGGGAGCCATCAAGGCATATACCAAGACCCAGGGCAGGGAGATTGGGGAGCTCAAGAGCCAGGTGGCAGGGGTCAAGAGCCAGGTGGACATACTGGTCAGGGACACTGCTGTCCTTGATAGCCAGATAAAGAGCCATATCTATGATGATGGGGTTCACTTGCATGATGGGGAGATGCAGAGGACTATCAGAGAGGAGATGGACAAATATGGGCTGATGAGGAGGCCTATAGAGTGGATATCCCGCCATCAGGTCAGTGCTATTGGTGGCTTGGTCACTCTGGTGTTTATAGTGCTGGAGACGTTGAGGAGGCTTGGTTATCTATGATAAATAATATTGAGTATAGGGTCCAGACTGCTGGGATAGCTGTGGATTTTTTGGTGATGGAGAAAGCTCTGGCTCTGGAAGCTTTGAGGTTCAGCCAGCTCCCTGGCTATCCTACTGCTACATTCTCATCGGGTCTGAACAGAAAAATAGATGGTAGGCTGATGATTGGGGTGGACCATGTTGATGTAGATTTGGTTGCTGGTGATGTGGTCTCTGTAAAGTTGTTTGGTCACAGTAATGGCAATGTCTGGCCTGATAATAATATTGGCTTGGTCATCAATGATGCAGCTGGGGGGGCTGGGGTTGATGTGTTTGACCAGGTGTTTGAGAGGGTCTTTGTTGATGGTTCTTTTTCATCTGATTGGAATGAGGCTATTCTCGAAACGTCTTTTCAGGTTCCACTTTCTGGGACCTATAATTTATGGGTGTATTCTGCTAATCCTATATTGGGTGTCAGTGCTGCTCTTAGTGGGGACAGTGGGACTAATTTGGTCTGGTGGCAGGTATTTGGTGGTAGGATGGCTGGGAGAGTGATGAGGGAGAGCATTAATCCACCTGTGGATAGGGGTCCACAGTGGGATAGGCTGGACCTTATCCAGGGCTTCAGTGGTATCTGGGATAATTCTAACTTGATGTGTCCATATTCTCTCCAGACCCCTCCGGTTTTTGTCGTTGATGCTCAGGTCTTGATTGGTGTCTATGATAAGCTTTTGAGCACTATGGCTGGTTATCTATATGATGTCAGAACGGCTATTATATCTGTTGAGGATATTTGGGCTCATGTTCCATCCTCTCCTGTCTCTGATAGTGTAGCTGAGCTCTTATCGGAGGCTCATAGTGATATCCAATCTGCCACTTATGGTTTGGGTGCTCTTAAGGACTTGGTGGATGGTCTTAATGACCTGTCTGCAAGTGATGTCTGGGACTTCCTGATAGATGGGACCCCTGCTCAGTTGGTTCTCAATAATGGGACCAATCAATCCATCTCTGCCAATGGCCATCTGGTCAATGGGGTTTATGGGCTCAATGCAGCCAAGACCCAGAGGGACACCATCCTGGCTAATCTGGCCATAGTGGATGGCAATGTAGATGATATTGAGACCCTCCTGGGCTCTTTGACACCATTGTCAGGACTGGACACTATCTCCAAGGTCCTGGAGGCCACATATACCAAGGTGACCAGCTTTGTGGGTGGAGGTCTTGGGGAGAGGCTGACCAATCAAGATGGATTTTTGGATGGTCAAGCTCCTCCTGTTTGGCATGATAATGGCCAGGGCCCTGTGAATGATGGACAGAACCCCCTGGATGATGTGCTGGTCCATGCTTATCTGGAGGACCCTGTGACCCATAAGTGGACCAGGCTCTTGACTGTGACATGGACCACAGTGGATGGTAAATGGACCATGATGCTGGATGATGGCATATACATCCTGTGGTTCTATAAAGATGGCCATGTGGATGCTCTGGAATGGAGGGCTATTAGCCCTGATGGGTCAGTGCCTAATCCTACAACTGACCCCAGGGATTATGTGTAAGGAGGAGTAAGATATGACTGAGCTTATCCCTGTTGGACCTGGAGGTTACTGTAATATCCAGGATGTGCGAGCGTTTTCAGGTATCCCTCTGTCCAGGGTTAGTGATGGTCAGCTTTTATCTGCAATACAGATGGGGGATAGCCAGATAAGCCTCTTGACAGGTAGGGTTTGGAGCCCAGTAAATATAGGAGAGCAGTTGCATGATACCACTGGATATAACACTCTCAGGCTCATCCATTATCCAGTCATATCTGTGTCCAAGCTGGAGGTCTGGAATGGGACTGAATGGATATCCAGATTAGAATGGGACCCTAACACCAGGACTGGTTCTTGGAGGATTAAGCAGTCTGGAGCTGGTATCCTGGAATGGATTTCTAACCCTCCAGGCAGGATGAGAGATGCAGTTAGGGTCTCCTACAAATATGGTTATGAGAGCATACCTGGCTATATTAAGGACCTGAGCATCAGGATGGCCAGCATTTTTGCTCTCCAGATGGATGCTGGACAGTCCAATCCTTCTGGTTTCCAGTCTATCACAGAAGGGGCTCTGTCTATCTCTTGGGGCAGTGGAGCCCATGATGGGAGGATTAAGCTCCTCATCCAGGAGACTGAAAAGATGTTAACCAACATAGGGGGGAAGCTGGACTATGCCTTTATTAAATCCTGATTTGTTTGGTCAGGTCATCCCAGTGCTCCAGCAGACCATAACCATCATTCATAGGGTGGAGGATAGTAGAGATGAATATGGTCAGCCAGTGTTTGTGGAGACCACCAGCACTGTGATGGGTCATTTCCAGGTGGTCAAGGCTCCTGACACTGTGACTGAGCTGGGCATCAGGGTCAGCAGGAGTGCCACCATCTTTGTCCCTTGGGGCACTGAGATTAGTGTTAATGACCACATCATAGCTGCTGATTATCCAGACATCAGATGGAGTGTGATTGGCACTCCATATAAGTCCAGCCTCCAGATGGAGTGCATGGTCCAGGAGGTCATCCCACAATGACCATACCTGACAGCCCTCCCATAACTGATGCTGAGCATAAACTGATTGCATATCTCAAAGCCAAGCTGGATAGTGAGGTTCCAGACTGGTCGGTTAGGGTGTCTCTGGCAAGCAGCCAGAGGACCTATGAGACCCCTCTGGTGACTGTCAAGTCTCTGCTGGATGCTACTGTCCCAGAGAGTGTGACTAATGAGCTGGACAGGGTTGATGAGACTATTGAGGTTAGGGTGTTTGCCGATACCCCAGCCAGAAAGAGGAGGCTCTTGAATAAGATACGAGAGCTGCTCCAGGACACCAGTGGTGGCTTGGAGCCATATTGCTGGCTCAAAGTGGGCACTGGAGCTAATCTGGACACTCTGAGCATGGCAGAGGGGATATATCAGTCCACTATCAATGTGATGATGACCAGGTTTGAGATACCAGGAGAGGATATAATATGAGCTGTGAGAATTTAGCTGGCCACAATGCCAGATTATACATGATTGATGAAAGCCAATATGGAAAGACCCCAGCTGCTGGAGCATGGGATTGGATGGGGGTGGTCAAGGACCTGTCTCCCACGTTCAACCCCAATGTGACTAAGCTCACTGGCATCAGCAGCAGGAGATACTTGGAGCGACTGGATGGAGACCATCAGGTCAATTTAAAAGCCCAGCTGGCTCCCAAAGGACCTAAGAACATCTTGGACTGGTTCAAACTGGCTCTTGGCTCCTCCATGGGGGTCACTGATGACTGCTTGCCCAGCAAGAGCCTGGAGGCTATCCTGGCGAAGGATGGGTTTTACATGGCTAACCTCTACAATGGAGTTAAGCTCAAGAGCCTGGGCTTGTCTTGGACTTATGGTCAGCCATTGAGCTTGGATTTGGATATGGTGGCTCAGGCTGTCCAAATATCCAAGGTCAGTTCAGGGGCTCCTGATTGGCTCACTTCTTATGTGGGCTTCCAGGGTTCCAGTGGGACCCCCTTGACTATTGGGAGCAGGGTTGCTCAGCCAACTGTCCCAGCCTATAATTTCACTGACATCCCAAGGCCACAGATAGATTGGGGAGCTGGCCTGGTCAGTCTGCCTCCTATTGATGGGCTGACACTAACCGCAGTCAATAATCTGGTCCTCATACCTGGCTCTGTTGAGGGTGATGATGGGGAGCTCTATCCGTTCCCTGAGGAGTGGTCTGAGGAGGGTCAGGAGATGACTGTTGGTCTGACTATCAATCCTAAGCATCTGGACATATATGAGAGGCTGGTCAATAGGCTGGACTTGATTGATGAGCTCAAGCTCATCCTAATGCATCCAACAGGCTCTGGCTTGTCTGAAACAATATTTAGCTTGACTGGAGGGGGCATTGATACTGGGGATATGAGCATCAAGGAGCTGGTCCTTATGAAGCAACCTGTCAATCTCTCATTTAACTCACTGACTACTACATCGACATAAAGGCCTCTTGCAGGCTCTCTGTTGCACTTTCTCTTTGGGGAATAAGGATATAACCCCTTGGGGCATATATGTGGAGAGAGGGCCCAGAAGGCCCATCATAGGCACTAAATCAAGGGTGATAAACATGGCAAAGAAAGCAACAAAGCATGAGCTCATATCTGTGAGCTCAGAGGATGAGAGCAACTACTCAGACACTCCAATCCTGGATATACACACTATCTTGGAGGAGCACAAGGAGACCAAGACCCTGGTCTTTGAGCCTCAGGGCTACAAGGTCAGGGTCCAGAGGCCCAGCATGGTCAGCATCCAGAGGGTTTATGCCTCCCATGGGGCTCTCTTGGGCAGGAATAGGGAGCTGAGGGACAGGGTGGCTGCACTGCATGGCATAGCACAGTCAGAGTGGTCCATGGATGACAAGGCTGACCTGATGCTCTGGAATGAGGTTAGCCTGCCATATCAGCTGGACATCTTGAGGCTGACTATTGTGGAGCCTACATTGACCCAGGAGCAGCTGATAGAGTGGATGGCTACTCTGGAGCAGTCCCAGCTTAACAAGCTCTATGAGATAGTGGCTGAGATGACATCTCCACCCAAGGCTGAGGAGATTGAGACCCTAAAAAACTCCTGATGTCTCCTGAGGTCCAGGCAGTATTGGATACTGCTGGAGCCCTTGGGAGACTGGGACTGGGAGAGCTCACAATAAGACAGGTCCATCTGATGACCATGTGGTCTGAAGTTAGGTATGAGAGGGAGACATTGAGAATGATGCTGGCAATGAGGAGGGCAATATATGGCTGATGAGGAGCTGACGATTAGAGCCAATTTTGATGACAGATATACTGATAAAATGGTCACTGCTGCTGATGAGACTGAGGAGTTCAGGGACCAGCTGGATGCCACCAGGGATAGTGCTATGGCTGCTAATGTCTCTTTCATTGCTCAGATGCAGGCTCTGGATGGTGTTGCCTCTGGTTATGGCAAAGCGTTTAGTGGGGCCAGAGAGCTGGGCCTCATCAATGATGAGCTGGCTGTCAAGCTCAGAAAGGTCAAGGGGGTTCTGGATTTGACTACTGGGTCAGCTAAGATGCTCCAATCTGCTCATCAGATGTTGGCCACTACTAACACAGCTATGCTTATTCCATCCCTGCTGGGGGTGGCTTTTGCTGCTGGGGCTGTGGCGTTTGCGTATATGGCCACTAACGCTGAGAGTGATAGGCAGAGGGCTTTATTCTCTGTCTTAACTGGGGTCTCTGTGGCTTTGGCAGCTGCTCAGTTTACTCTGGCAGCAGCTGAGGCATCTGTCTGGGTGGCTAAGGCTGGTCCTGCTGCTCCTGCTATGGTGGCTATAATAGCTGGGAGCCTGGCAGCTATGGCCACCTATATGGCCAGCACTAAAAAGGATATGAGAACCATGTCTAAAGAGCTGATGCCTGAAGGTCAAACCAGCCCTGGAGAGGTCAGGATGATTGAGGAGACAGGCCTGGTCAAGGTGCATAGGGGGGAGGAGATTATCAGGCCTGCTGAGATATCTGCTCCAGGTCCCATGAGGAGGATGAGGGGGCAAGAGGGAGGGCCTATCATCATCCTCCAGGGGGTCTGGGATATCAATAGCGAGACTGGTCTGAGAGCTATTGCTGCCAGGCTCAGTGCCTATATGGCCAAAGATGAGGCCAGGATGGGCATGACCAGTAGGACAGGAGTGTGATTGATATGCCTACATGGACTTTGACTGATGGAGTGAGCACTTTTACCTTGAGCCAGGTGGTGGAGTGGGATAGGAATAAGCTCCCTATCAGGAGGGAGATTGATGTTCAGGGGAGGAGCTGGTCCAGGGTCCTCCATGATGGAGCTATGGCTCTGAGGATATGGATGAGAGGGGTCATATTGGACACTCTGCCCAATCAAGAGCTGGCTGTTAATCTGCTCTTTGAGTGGCAGAGGGATGGCACTCTCTTGACCCTTTCTGCTCCAGGAGAGACCTATTATAATGGCCAGACCAAGTTGATGGTGTCTGATTATCGGGCTCCCAGGATGATAAGCAGTTTGACCCACAGATGGGTTGAGCTGACTTTGGTCCAGAAAGAGGGGGTCTGAGAGTGTCATATATCATCCAGATTGGGGCTCTTTCGTTCCAGCCTGGTGATGCCAATGCTATAGTGGACTGGCAGCTTTGGGAGAGCATCAGAGGTCCTGGAGAGCTGACCATAACTTTGGAGAGGAGGCCCTCTGGTTGGGGGATAGTGCAGGGAGATATAGTCACTGTGTCTGAGGGGGGTGTCCAGACGTGGATGGGGGCTGTGAGAAAGCTTGCCAATGACCCAGAGGGCAATTTGGTCATTACGTGTTTGGATAGATTGGCTCATCTATCCGGCTCTGGCATTGATGAGCTGTTTATGAGCCAGTTTACAGCTATCAAAGAGCCTCTGTTTTTTGAGCTCTTGGGAACCTTCCCGTATCCTTATGCAGCCATCCCTCATAGTGATTGGCAGAAGCCTCTTAGGGATGTTAAGCTCATGTTCTATGAATTTTATAAGACAGGTCCTGCCAGGGAATGGATAGAAAGGGACCCTCCATGGCCTGGAGCTCCTGTCACTTGGGTTAGTGTGGTTAAGCTGCCTCCTGTCTCTGGTGGTTTATTCACTGGGACAGCTCTGGCCATAAATTTTAGGGGATGGGATGCTTGGGTGACTGGCTTGTCTATTCCTATGTATATAAACAGGCTTAAGTCTGATGGGAGCCATGACCCGACTGCTCTTAGTTGTTATATTTTGGTTGAGAGGGTGGATAATCCATCTGGAGCAGTGCTCCCCTTGCCATCAGCATTGTCCAGTCCTACTGTGTTTGTCAATCCTGCTCTTAATGTTCCTTCTACTTTGACTTGGGACTGGAAATATTTTTTGGGCATATTCCAGCATCTGGACCCTAATCAACTATATAGGTTTACGTTGAAGGTGAATGAGCTGGACCCGTTTGGGAACATTCAGTATTATGATGTCAGGATGCCCATGGAGAGTTATTTTGAGAATAAGGAGAGGACTATTCACAAGTTTGACCAGACAGGAACATGGCTGTCCACTCCCCAGGTCACTGGATATGTGAGAGCTAATCTTATTCAGGAAATGGAAGAGCTGACTGAAGGTCTGGACTTTTCCATTCAGTCCAGTGGAGGGGTAGATTATATAGTCTTTGATAAATGGAGACAGCCAGACATTCTCTCTTATCCATTCGTTGAGGCCAGCTATATCAGAGGGAGTGTCCAGCTAAATAATGTGCTTAGGAGCCTCTGGTATGCTGCTGGGATGGAGCCCAGGGGTAGTGTCCCTCTATCCATTACTATCCCTGCCCTGGATGCTACTGGCAGCACTGTTAGGGACATCCTGGACATATTGATGGACCAATATGATGTTTTTTCTTATCTCAGCCAGAGCGACTGGAAAGCATATTATGGGTTGCTCCCAGACCTGTCATCCTCTCCTGTTCTCTATGTGGACCAGGGAGAGAGTGGCATATCTACCAGAAATCTGATTATAGGTCATTCTATGGTCCAGTCATCTGATGTCATCTATACTCAGATTATATCCAGATGCCAGACACTCAAAAAGTATCCTCAGGTAATCAGGAGCCAGTCCTCGTTTGTGTCTGACCTGGATGTAAATCCAGATGCTCCATCCTTTGGTTTCACTCCTGGCTTTTATTCCACTGGCCAGGTCGAAAAGACTGGCTGGGCCAGTCTGGATGATATGAGAATATTGGCCAATCTGGAGCTGGCTAAGCAGCAGCCTGTTTGGACTGGAGAGCTGTCTCTGGATGGTGTTTGGCCAACAGTCCTGAGGCCTGGGAGCATCATCCATGTCAGGATTGATAGCATTGGTTTGAATGAACCTCTCAGAGTGGAGGATGTCACCAGGGGGAGATGGACCACCAAAGTCAGGCTCTCCAGAGATGTTGCTAACCTTGTCAAGACCATGCGTATGATGGATAGGAGGCTGAACCAATCTGAGAGGACCAGTATCCCTGAGGACTTTGATAGGCAGAGGACCATCATGGCTAAGACCAAGCTGGCCTCTCCCCAGACAGCATTTATCAACGGTGGTAATGCTTTGGTTATGGCCAATGGGTGGGCCAGGATTGAGGATTTAAGTGGTCTGCCTGTCACTCCATGGGTTTTGCCAACTGACACCTTGGATGTTGGATTTCCAGCTGACACCAGGAGACACACATCTTGGTTCTTTCCACCTAACATGGAACATAGGAGGATGCCTAAGATGGGTCAGGTCTTGAGGGTGGCCAGGTATCCTGAGAGTGTGCCTGGTAGTATGGTCTTTGATTTTACTGTTCCTTTGGCTCCAGATTTTATTTATAAGTGGGCTAAATTGGGCATTGTGATTGGTCTTGAGGCTATTCAATAGAGCCAGCAGTTGATTTTTATGCCACTGGCTTGGGTGGTTGCAACCAACAAAAATTATATATGCTTCCAACTCCATAGGGGCATCTATGCAGTTCCTGAGTGACCCTGTGACCAGCACTGTTTTTGTCACTTTAGCTCAGGCCCTGCAAGGAGTGACCAAATATGCAGCAGCAGCAGAGAGAGGCTGGGGCAGCCTCCCAAAACAAGAGCCCAGAGCAGCTCATACAGAGTGAGCAGACATATAAAGAAAAAAGGTTGAATATAGAATATAGAATAGGCCCAGATGGTGATATTTGGGAGGTTTTTAAGGACTATCAAATAGCTCCTGGGATATATCTTGCCTCACCAGGAGGGTCTTGAAATGGCAGAGACCGTTAACTTTCTCAAGATGTCCACAGAGAAGCTCCAGATAGAGTTTAAGAGCAGGGCTGAGCTTCTCAGAGCCCTCATCCAGAATGAGACTACCAAAACCTACACTGAGGACAGGACCCTCAGAGAGATGTGGTATCAGGCCATAAAAATCCCTCTGATGAGATATGAGCCAGACAAGTCAAGACAGCCTAACTGGGGCAGAAAGGCCAGCCAGGCTCTCAGTGCAGTGCTCTCTGACATGGTGTTATCTGGAGAGCTGAAATACAGGGATGTTGGCATCAAGGACAAGAGCAGGGACCATGTGGATGCTACTGGTCCTTTTGATGATGTCATCATCTTTGTGGAGGATAATGCCACCTTTGTGAAGGTCAAGACTGTGGCTGAGGCTTATAGATGCTGGGCCATTGAGGGCCAGGGTTTTGAGGCTACTGCTCTCATTGAGAAGCTCATAGGGATGCTGGAGCTGAGACATGGCTCTGAGTGGTCCTACAAGCGTTATTTGCTCATTGGCCTCACTGACTATGATGCCTATGGCTTCAAGATACTTGAGGACCTGGAGAGGAGGATGACCACTTTGGGGGTCTCAATCAGGGCCAGGAGAGCTGGCATCTGCCCATCTGATGTTCCCCTTGAGGACTTGGACAGCTTGAAGTTCAGCATCCCAGTAAACTGCCCCTATGATGAGGCATGGGTTGAGGAGCATGGCATTGATGGAGCCTATGGTCTGGAGCTTCAGGCTGTGGACAGCCTCAGGAGAAAGGAGTTGCTCATAAAGGTCCTTGAGGAGGAGTGCCCAGAGAGGAGCCTCTATGAGTGGCTGAAGCAGAGCAGCTGGAAGGACCTCCCATATTGGTCCATGGATGCTGTAACCATCCAGTTGATGGGAACCATCAAGAGTGAGATATATGACAAGGTGGAGCAGCTCCAGAAGGATGGCAGATGGTCTGATGACAGAGGTCTTTTATCATCTGGCACTGTTCAGAGGAGGGCTAAGACCACTGGAGTGTTTAGCCATAGCCTGAGTGACCACCCTGAGAGAGTAGTCAAGCACATCTTATCTGCTTATGTGGATGACTTATGCTGGGATGGCTCTGAGCTGAGCATTGTGTGGAGTGAGGGAGAGGACCCAGCTGACCAGGAGGATGACCAGGATGAGTGAGCAGACAGGTCAGAAAAGCCTTGCCCAGGCCCTTGAGGCTTGGGCTAACCTTCTCATAGTGGAGGCCAATCTATCTCACAATACAGGGACCATAGACCCCTCTCTCAAGGGGGCTCAATATGCTCTCAGGACTGTGGGAGTGTCCCTCATTGATGTCTTAACCTCTGAGGGCCTTTTTGAGCCCTCTAAGCCTCTTTCTCCTACCAAGGATATAAGGACACCTCAAAGCCCTGCAAGGTTCTCAGAGGCATCAGGAGAGCCCATGGTTGCCACTATAGGGGTTAGGGTCCGAGAGATGGCAGAGCAGGGAGAGATAAGTGGTCAAGTGGCCTTTTATCTTTATCATGGATACTGGGCTGATGGGAGGGGCAAAGTATGAGCAGAGAGGCCAAGCTCTGGAGAAAGCTCAGACCTCATGGCAAGCATAGCCAAGGAGCCCATGTCTATCTGGATGCCTACAAGCTCCAGGAGGCCCTCCTCCAATGCAACATCAAGGACCCCTCAGACCTGTCCAAGATGAGATATCGGGTCAGCTCCACCCAGACCAACAGGAGAAGTGCCAAGCTGGTCATAGAGGTCAAGCATCTGGATGACATAGACCCCAATGACCTGGACTAAACCTTCTTATCGGGGCCACAGTGCCCCCTCCTTCTTTATGGAGAGCTTCAGGGTTTAACTCCCTGGCTCTCCTCAAAAACAGGAGCCCATTATATGGCTAAAAACAGCAGCAGTGACCCTGGGGCAGGGTCCACAATAGAACAGCCCATAGCAGGAACCAGCCAGATGGCTGGGGCAACCATGAGCAAAGAGAGCCTTTTGGCCCTCCCAAAGGACAAGCTGGTGGAATACATAGAGCTCCAACAGCTGGCAGGAGACACCCTCAAGAGGAGGATAAGCATCCTCCAGGGACAGCTGAGCAAGCAGCAGAGTGTCTCCTTGAAGTGGGGAGCTAAAGAGCGAGATATAGCCAATGTAGAGGTCAAGACCTATGGGATGACTGGTCTCCAAGCAGCCAATGAGACCATCTCCACAATGGTGTCCAGCCTGTTCACCCTCCAGAAGCTGGGATTTTTGTCTGGAGTGGATGGGGTGGCAGACCTCCCCAAGAAGCTCAAGGGACTGGACCTCTCAGAGCTCCAGATGACCAAGGAGGACATCTGAATGACCTCAATGGCAGAGCTGGAGAGACAATTGCTCAAGAGCATGGGGCCAGCAGAGCTCCAAAAGGCTATAAGGCAAGCCATATCCGAGGGGGCAAGAAATAGATATTCTGCCCTCAAGAAGCTGGCCAAGGATGTAGGCAGCACTATCCTCAAAGAGGACCAGGTGACTGGCCTATTTCTCAAGGGCTATGAGACCAAGACAGGCCATGGTCTCCACATAATGACAGAACAGGGACCCATAAAGGTCAAGTTGGACCCTCAGACACCAGCTCCAGACTTCAAGCTGAGCCCACTGACCCCCATCAACATCAGCCAGGTCAGGACATATCAGGGCAGCAGTGAGGATATGACCTGGATGCAGACCAGCCCAGAGACAGTGATAACCAAGGAGCCCAAGCTCAGCAAGGATGAAATATATCACTGGGCCCAGAGACCTGCTGATATCAAGGACAGGAGGAGGATGGCAATCCTGGCCCCCATCAGGTATGTCAATGACTTGGCAGACTGGCAAGATGGGATAAAAGGAGAGGCCAGGCCCATAGTGACCACCCATGACACCAAGGTCAATCTCAAGCTGGTCATAGGTTCTGACAGTGAGGGCATGGGCCAGGCCAATGTCTATATCCCAGACCTGGACACTCTAATCATGCTGCTGGGGAGCACTGAGGACATTGACTGGCTGACCCAGATGGAGCATGATGGCCTCCATGATACTGCCATGCTGGAGCTCAGTGACATGATGAGGGACAGAGACCTCCTCATCATAGGAGTGGCTGACCCATTCAGATGGGTGGCTCCAGATGACCCTCAGGCAGGAGTGGCAGTCCAGAAGGGAGACATGAAGCCCCCCAAGGGCAAGGAGGATTGGGTCCCAATCAGGATGGCCACCCCATCAATCAAGCTCTGGGGAGACAGCCTCTTGATGTGGGTAGATGAGGGCTTCAACAGCACTCTGGACCAGTTCATAGACATCTTGGACCCAGAGCTGGCCAAGAGCATCATGGATGACCTCAGACAGAGAGACAAGCCAGTCATACCAGCCACTGTCCAAAAGGTCCTCAAGGCAGACAAAAAGGCCTATGATGTGGCTGTCCAGTATCTGGTGGAGCTGGGTGATGTGGTGGAGATAGATGGCAAAATATCCATCTTGCAGCCTGATGAGGCTCAAGCTGTCCCTGACAAGCCACCAGAGAAGCCCCCTAAGGCCAAAGAAGCCAAGGTAGGACCTGACACCCTCCCTGATGTAGATATGAGCTCAGGAGGGCTGTATAAGGCTCTCAGAGCTCTGTTCCCCAATGAGGGGGACACATTCACCAAGGCAAGTGTCTTGGAGGCAGCCAAGAGCATTGGCATGAGCCTCCAGGGAGCCAAGATTGAGTTTGAGGCTCTCATGGAGCAGGGAGACATCATCAAGCAGGGGGAGAGAGGCCCCTATGCCCTCTTTTGAGGGCTAACCCCCCCTCCTTTGGATGGTGAAAAAATGCAGCAGCAGATATATCAAGACCTGGAGCTCCCCAAGGGCTCCCAGGTCCATGTTTTTAGATTTAGGGGCAAGCAGTGGCCACATCACCTGGAACAGTGGACAAAAATCACCCTCCCTGATGGGTCCTATTATGAGGTTAGGGATAGTGCTGAGAGCCAGCTCTGGTCTCATTGTGATGGAAATCTCAGAGACCTCAGAAAGGTCAGAGATTGGAGGATTAGAAATCTAAGAGCCCAGGAGCTCCTAAATCAGAGGCTATCAGACCAGTCACGGAACCCCCTAATATTGAGGTTGCCAGAGGGCTCCAGACAAGTGGCTGGAGTAGTGACCTCTCTTTATACTGAGGTCACTCATACTGAGGTCTTTGAGACAGTAGAGATGCTCCTCAAGGCCAATGGTCTGGAGTATAAGGTCATCCATGAGATTGAGACCAGCAGAAAGACCATGAGGACTTTGATGTTGGACCAGCAGATTGGAGAAGGGATTGACACCCATACAGTGGGCTTGACCCTAACCAACAGTGAGACAGGGATGGCCAGTGTAGGTGTATATCTCTATGTCAGGAGACAAATATGTTCCAATGGTATGATGGCCAATACTGGCATCCATAGCCAGAAGCTCAGACACATTGGTGACAAGACAGAGCTCCAGACTGAGCTTTGGAGGATGATAGAGCAGACTATTCAGTCAGCCAGCTTTCTTATCCCTGCCATCAATGCATCTAAAAATACTTGTGTTATTCAGATGGATGTAGAGAGGTTTTTGACCAAAGACCTGCACTATCCAGACCATCTGTCCAGGACCATCAGTCAGCGTCAAGGTCAGCATGAGGGCTGGACTGTCTATGGTCTGGTCAATGCTATGACATGGGTGGCCAGCCACCATGACCAGTGTGCTAAGAGCTATCAGCTGAAGCTCCAGCAGGATGCTCACAGATTGCTCATGGAGCACAATGATGACCCATTCACCTTTCTCAAGAAGCTGAGGCATGAGCATGAGAAAGAGGAGGCTGCTAAGGTTTGAGCCAGCTGGAGAAAACTATTGGGACATTGGTTGAGGACCAGATGGTCTCCTTGCTCCAGATGTGGGGTCTGAATGTGGAGGCTATTAGATGCCAGGGAGCTGACCTGAGGGTCAGCCATGATGTGGCTGTCAGCTATGTGGAGGTCAAAGCAGTGAGGTCGAAAGTCAGAGACTTAAGTGTTTGGCAGACCAGGGATGGGATGCAATCATGTAACAGGCTGAGGGATGGCAAAGTCATTATTAGGCCTGAGAGCCATGAGATGCTCATCCAACATCAGGGCTGTTGCTATGTCTTTATCGTTTATGAGTTGGTCACTCCTGATGAGGCAGAGCCAGTCATATTATGGAAGGGCATCTATTGGACCCCTGCTGACCATATCCACATTAAGCCAGATAAGAGGGCCTCAATCAGTGTCTCCCAGCTCCAGCAGCAGTTCAAGTCTTTTCATCCCAGGAGCTTCATATCCTGGATGAAGGAGGGATAAAAAATGACAGCAGCAGCAGGATGGGGAGACACCTTCTCCTCTAAGCCTAAGACCAGACAGCTTGGGACTGGCCAGAAGCCCCTTGAGCCTGTCATCCATACCAGTGATGGCAGGGTCCTCCAGGGACATAAAGAGCTCAAGGGCCCCTCAGTCCACACTAACCAAGCCAGACAACATGGCTGGTATAACACAGCCACCAGCCATGAGACGTGTCTGCCTGCAAGGGTCCCAGGGCTCCAAGAGCTCCTTGGGGCCAAGGGCTGGCCAGAGATGAGCATTATTAATGTGACTGGCATTGGTAAGTCTGGCAAGACCACTCTCTGCCTCCAAGAGGCCATGCTCCAGGCTAAGGCCAGGGTCCCTGTTCTCTACATATATAATGAGAGCCCCCAAGCCAGATTTATGACCATAGCCAATAGCCATAGACAGGAGCTGGACCTTAGTATGGAGGACCTGGTGACCATGAGGTTCTTAGACCTGCATGGCCAGACACTCAGAGACCCCAAGCCTCAGAGCATTGAGAGGTTCACCAATCAATTTGTGCTCAAGGAGATTGGGGTGGAGCTCAGAAAAGTCAAGCCCAAGCTGGTGGTCATAGACAGCTTGTCCAAGCTCTGCAGACTGTGGCCAGCACAAGCCTACTATTTTGCCCAGTGCTTCACCAAGGGCCTCTGGGAGATGATGGAGAAGGATAACATCAAACCAGCTGTCCTCTGCATCAACCAGAAATCGGGGGGTCACTGGGAGGAGAAGGATGCCACAGTCCTGGGAGGCTATGGAGTAGTCCATGAGATGGATGGCTCTATTATATGCTCCAGGACTATCATTGACAACTGGTCTGCTGAAAGATATGGCCTGCCTATTGGGAGTAGTATGAGGCTCATCAGGATAGAAAGCCTAAGGGACATGGACACTGATGATGATGAGCATCTGCTCATCAAGGACCATGGAGCTCTCAAGATTGGAGCATCCATGGAACAGCTCAGGATGGGGGCTCTTAAGTCTAAGACCAAAAAAGGGAAACGGGCAGGTGGATAAATGGACCAATGGCAGGGCATCATATCACTCCCTCCTAAGCTCAGGACCCCTCTGGATGACACAATCCTCCAGATGCTCAGCCAACACATGATAGATGGATGTTTGACCACAATAGGTGTTAGACTGGTCACAGCCAGGCTTTTTCCATGGCTTATGGGGGAGACCTGGATGTGGGGCAGGATGGTTAAGAGAGAGCAGCTCCAGCAGATATTGGACTGTTGTCTCAGGGCTGACTTGGGCTGGGAGCATGATGGATTTTTCAGGCTGTCCAGTGATGTCCAGGACCATATTTGCAGGATGCTCTCCACCCATCCCATGGGGGCCAAGGTGGCTGATAGATGGGCCAGTCTCATGGCTCCATTGTTATTGGCAGGTCCTTGGTCCTCTAAATCTGAGATGCTATTGAAAGCGACCCTAAGAGATGTGGAGATGTCCATCCAGATAGAATATGATAGGAGGTTTGGCAGTGTCCATCTTTGATGTGGCTCTTGAGTATTTGGTGGACATGGGGATGCTATGGCCTGACAGGTATGCTCCCTATTATCTGGCCAGTATTGGTTGTCACATAGCCAATTTGTCTAACAGGAGATACCTGGATGGTGGCACAATATACCACACTGAGGGAGGGCTTGTCCCAGACCTCAGGCTCAAT
>Ga0114946_10000394_pt1 | contig 28727 bp, 22 predicted proteins | sample WalLakDeSediment_FD_88676 | JGI IMG/M metagenome (GOLD analysis project Ga0114946, IMG submission 88676) | Lake sediment microbial communities from Walker lake, Nevada to study Microbial Dark Matter (Phase II) - Walker Lake 11/02/13 Deep Sediment | ecosystem: Environmental > Aquatic >... | reverse complement strand
GTGTTTCCGCCTGCGCGATCACCGACCCAGATGTCCCCACCTGCTGCCCCGTCATCCGCTCCGTCTGCCACGCTGCAGACCCTGTCCCGGGTCTTCGGCTTCACCTCGTTTCGGCCCCAGCAGGGCGAAATCATCGACGGAATGATCGCGGGCCGGGATGCCTTCGTGCTCATGCCGACGGGCGGCGGAAAGTCGCTCTGCTACCAGGTTCCCGCGCTGCATCGCGACGGCACGGCGGTGGTCGTCTCGCCGCTCATCTCGCTGATGAAGGACCAGGTGGACGCGCTCGTCGCCAACGGTGTGGCCGCAGCCTTCTATAACTCCTCGCTGGAGGCTGGCGACGCCCGGCGCACGCTGGCGCGACTGCATGCCGGCGAGCTCGACCTCCTGTACGTCGCGCCCGAGACGCTGATGAGCGATTCGTTCCTGGCGCGCCTCGACAGCTTGCGCATCGCGCTGTTCGCGGTGGACGAGGCGCACTGCGTCTCCCAGTGGGGCCATGACTTCCGGCCGGAGTATGTCCAGCTGGGCGCCTTGCGCGGCCGCTTCCCCGGTGTACCGCTGGTGGCGCTGACCGCGACCGCCGACCCGCAAACGCGCGAGGACATCGTCAAGGTGCTGGGGCTGGCGGGCGCCCCCCGCTACGTTGCCAGCTTCGACCGCCCGAACATCCGCTATACGGTCCGGGAAAAGCATCAGCCCTTTGAGCAGCTGACGCGGTTCCTGGCGACGCGCGAAGGCCAGTCGGGCATCGTCTACGCCCTGTCGCGCCGGCGGGTCGATGAGCTCGCCGAGAAGCTTGCGGCCCGGGGCTTGCGGGCAGGGGCCTATCACGCAGGGCTCGGCGCCGCGGAGCGCGGCCGGGTCCAGGATGCGTTCCTGCGCGACGAGCTCGACATCGTGGTGGCGACGGTGGCGTTCGGCATGGGCATCGACAAGCCCAACGTGCGCTTCGTGGTGCACCACGACATGCCGAAGAATATCGAGGGCTTCTACCAGGAAACCGGCCGGGCCGGCCGCGACGGCCTGCCGGCGGAGGCGCTGCTGCTGTTCGGCGCGCAGGACGTGGTGACGGCCAGGGCGCTGGTCGAACGCGGCGCCGGCGAGGAGCGCCAGCGAATCGAGTTGCACAAGCTGAATGCCATGGTGGCGCTGGCGGAGAGCCTGACGTGCCGCCGGCGGGTGCTGCTGGGTTACTTCGGCGAGCGGCTTGCCGAGGACTGCGGCAACTGCGATGTCTGCCTCGAGCCGCCGGAGCGCTTCGACGCCACCGAGGACGCGCGCAAGGCCCTGTCCTGCGTCTACCGCCTGAACCAGGGCTACGGCATCAAGTACGTCATCGACGTGCTGCGCGGCCAGTCGAACGAGCGGATTCTCGCGGCGGGCCACGAGCGGCTGTCGACCTGGGGCATCGGCGCGCACCACGGCGCCCAGGAGTGGGCCTCGATCATCCGCCAGCTGATTCACCGCGGCTACCTCGAGCAGGACATCGCCAGGTACTCGGTGCTGCGCCTCACCCCGGCCGCGCGACCGCTGCTGAGGGGCGAGGAGACGCTCGAGCTCGCCCGGCCGCGCATCAAGACGCCGTCGCGGCGCAAGGCGCCCAAGGGGCCGGCGGGCACGGGACGCTATGACGAAGCCCTGTTCGAAAGGCTGCGCACGCTGCGCAAGTCACTGGCCGACGAGCAAGGGGTTCCGCCGTACATCATCTTCGGCGACGCCACGCTCGTGGAAATGGCGCGTGAACTCCCCGCCACGCCTGCCGCCCTGCTCGACATTTCCGGCGTCGGCCAGAAAAAGCTCGAGCGCTACGGAGAGGCGTTTCTCGCCGTGATCCGCGCGGTCTAACCAAAATTGGGGTCAGAGCTCCATTTCGCGGGCCGCGAAATGGAGCTCTGACCCCAATTTGTCCCCCAATTTTCCCCCGGACGTTGTGACAGTTCTGTTACATTCTGGTTACACGCCGGTCTGGGTCGCATGCGCGCAGCTTCATCAAGCGCCTGATTTCATGGCAAAACCAGCCCTAGACAAGGACCTCAAGCGGCTTTCCCGGCTGGAAGACGCCTTGCGCGGCGTTGGGCGCGGCCTCGTGCCGCTCAGCCTGGCCCTGCTGTTCCTCGTGGTGGTCGGTATTGCGTCGGCGGCGTTCGTCGGCGTCAGCGGCAGCCTGGTCATCATCGTCGCCGCCAGCGTCATCGGCGGCTACATGGCGCTGAACATCGGCGCCAACGACGTCGCCAACAACATGTCACCCGCGGTGGGGTCGCGTGCCCTGCGTATCGGGGTAGCCGTGGCGATCGCGGCGGTGTTCGAAGCAGCTGGCGCGATCCTGGCGGGCGGCGATGTCGTCGCCACGGTGTCCTCCGGAATCATCCGCCCGGAACTGATGCCGGACGCGACGGCGTTCACCACCGCGATGCTATCGGCGCTGTTCGCCGCGGCGTTGTGGATCAACCTCGCGACCTGGGTCGGCGCGCCGGTGTCCACCACGCACTCGGTCGTCGGCGGCGTGCTCGGCGGCGGCGTGGTCATGGCCGGGTTCGGCGCCGCCGACTGGAACGTAGTCGCGCGCATCGTCGCCAGCTGGGTGGTTTCGCCGGTCCTCGGTGGCGTGATCGCGGCGAGCTTCCTGCTCTACATCAAGCTGACGATCCTGTACGTGCCCGACCCGCTGGAGCAGGCGCGCCGGCGGGTCCCGCTGCTGGTGGCGATCATGGCCGGGGCCTTCACGACGTACCTCGTGCTGAAGGGCTTCTCGCGCATCTGGAAGGCGCCGGTCTGGATCGCCCTCGCCATGGGCGGCGCCGCGCTGGTGCTCACCCTGGCGTGGCTCAGGCCGATCATCGCGCGCCGTGTGCAGGGCCTGCCCGCCAACAGGTCGGGCGTGGGCAGCCTGTTCACCATTCCCGTCATTTTCGGCGCGGCGCTGCTGTCCTTCGCGCACGGCGCCAACGACGTCGCCAACGCCATCGGCCCGCTGGCCGCGATCTACGCGTCCGTCACCGAGGGCGGCGTGGTCAGCGTGGCGCGAATACCGCCCTGGATCCTGTTGATCGGGGCCGTCGGCATCGCCACGGGGCTGATGCTGTACGGGCCCAAGCTGATCCGGACGGTGGGTTCCAAGATCACCAAGCTGAACCGCATCCGAGCGTTCTGCGTGACCCTCTCGGCCGCCATCACCGTGATCATCGCCTCCGCGCTCGGGCTGCCGGTGAGCTCCACCCACATCGCGATCGGCGCGTTGTTCGGCGTCGGCTTCCTGCGGGAGTTCATGACCAACCGGCGGGGGCGTGATGCTCTCGAGGTCATGCCGCTGCGGGAAGACCCCGAGGCCATGGTCGCGCCGGATGCGCTCGCGGACGGGATGAAGACGAGCGCGCCGGAGAAGCTGCGCCGCCGGCGCCTGGTGCGCCGCTCTCACCTGCTGACCATCATCGCCGCGTGGATTATTACCGTGCCGGCCAGCGCAGGCTTGGCTGCGCTGATTGCCCTGGCATTGGCCTGGACCGGCCTTCCCGGCATGCCCTGATCACGACTCGAGCGAGAACGCATCCCCGTCCAGCATCGCCGGGAAACGCTCGCGATGCGCGGCAAGCGCTGCGGCGAGCAGCGTGGTCGTCACCACCATTTCCTCATCGCTGCACTCGCTGGCCGGCTGGCCGGCTGGCCGGGACGCTCGACATCGAAGCGGAACAGGTGACGCTTGTCGTAGTGCCGGAGATTGCCGTCCGGTGTGGCCCACAGCAGGCGGTTGAAGACCACATCGCTGACGCGCAATTGCACGCTGCCGCAGACTGCAGCATCGAGCCGCGCCGCCTGGTCTCGCAGCGACGACACCGACTTACCGTAATCATCGCGATTTCCGGCCGGGTCGTGCCAGCGCGTGGCGCCATGGACCAGCGAGATGCGGAGGTTGTTCATGCGGGTCGCTACAACTTCTCCAGCCTGCCGATCGCAGCGTCCAGCGTCGCCTCGTTCTTTGCGAAGCACAAGCGCGCCAGGCGCTGTCCCTCCGGCGGCGTCTCGTAGAACGGCGACAACGGGATCGCCGCGACGCCCTTGTCAATCGTCAGCCAACGGCAGAACGCGGCATCCTGGAGGTCGCTGACCTGCGAGTAATCCACCAACTGGAAATACCCACCCGCCACAGGCAACGGCTTCAGCCGCGTGCCGAGCAACTGCGCGCGGAAGCGGTCCCGCTTGGCCTGGTAGAAGGCGCCCAGCTGTTGGTAATGCTCCGGCTCCACCACGAGCATCTCCGCGAATGCATGCTGCGCAGGCGTAAACGTAGAGAACACGTTGTACTGGTGCACCTTGCGGAACTCGGCGCTGAGCGCCGGCGGCGCAACGCAATAGCCGACCTTCCAGCCGGTGCAGTTGTAGGTCTTGCCGAAGCTGGACACGACGAAGGCGCGCTCGCGCAGTTCCGGGCAACACAGCACGGATTCGTGTCGCGCGCCATCGAAGACGATGTGCTCGTAGACCTCGTCCGACAGCAACCAGATACCGGTCTCGCGCACGATTTCGGCCAGCCCGCGCATTTCATCGGCCGACAGCATTGCGCCGGACGGATTATGCGGGCTGTTGATGATGAGCAGCCGCGTTTTCGGCGTCATCGCATCGCGCACCCGCTGCCAGTCCGGTGCGAACGTCCGTGGGTCCAGCGGCACGTGCACGGCACGCGCCCGGGCCAGGTCGATCGCCGGTTCGTAACTGTCGTAGCAGGGGTCGAGCACGATCACCTCGTCGCCGGCATGCACCACCGCATGGATCGCGTTGAAGATCGCCTCGGTTGCGCCGCTGGTCACCGTAATCTCGGCGTCCGGGTCGGGCCGATGGCCGTAGACACGTGCCGATTTCGCGGCGATTGCGGTGCGCAGGGCAGGGATTCCGGCCATCGGTGCGTACTGGTTGTGGCCGTCGCGCATCGCCTTGGCCAGCGCGTCGACCAGCCGGTCTGGTACGGAGAAATCGGGGAATCCCTGGCCGAGGTTCACCGCGCCGTGATCGGCGGCCAGTTGCGACATCACGGTGAAGATCGTGGTGCCGACCTTCGGCAACTTGGTTCCTGGCATCGGTTTACTTCCCGGTCCGGAAACGACGACCCGATGCGCGAGCGTGGATGAAATGGTGGCCAGGGACAGAATCGAACTGTCGACACCGTGATTTTCAGTCACGTGCTCTACCAACTGAGCTACCTGGCCGTCGGCGGGAGGCGCGTATTAGACCCGCGCGGCCGTTAGCCAGTCAAGCCGGAAAGGCATCCGCCCGCTTTGACCCGCCGAACAACAGGACGATACCCTGATGGCCCGCAGCACCCCGGTAATTGTCCCCCGTGAGCCCAGCCACCCCCGTCGCTCGAAGCAGCCGCACCGCGGAAGCCGCCTCTGAAACCCTCGCGGCGGCACGCGCGCGCACGCTTGCACTCGCGGCGCCGCTCTCGGCGGAGGACGCCTGCGTGCAGAGCATGCCGGACGCCAGCCCGGCAAAGTGGCATCTCGCTCACACCACCTGGTTTTTCGAACATTTCGTCCTCGCCGCCCGCTCGCCCGGGTACAGCGCTTTTCACCAGCGCTATGACTACCTCTACAACTCCTACTACTTCACGGTCGGGCAGATGCACGCCCGGCCCCGGCGCGGGCTGATCACCCGCCCCTCGCTCGAGGATGTCCTCGCCTACCGCGCCCATGTCGATGAAGCCATGCAGGATCTCCTGGCGCGCGAGCGTGGCGATGCAGGGCTCGAGTTCCTCACGACGCTCGGAATCAATCACGAGCAACAGCACCAGGAACTCCTGCTGACCGACATCAAGCACTTGTTCGCACAGAATCCCCTGCTCCCGGCTTACACGGAACTGCCGCGGCCAGGGAACGCCGACGCCGCCCCGTTGGCCTGGCTGCCGGGTCGCACCGGCAGCGTCGACATCGGCCACGCCGGCGACGGCTTCACTTTCGACAACGAGACTCCTCGCCACCAGGCACTGCTGGGCGGGCACTCACTGGCCTCGCGGCTCGTGACGAATGCCGAGTTCCGGGCTTTCATCGATGACGGCGGTTATGCGGACCCGGCCCTGTGGCTGTCCGACGGATGGTCCGTCGCAGTCGCGGAGGGTTGGCGGCATCCGCTTTACTGGCAGGACGACCTCGCGCAGGAATTCACGCTGGGAGGGCTGCAACCCATTGCACCGGCCGCGCCCGTGATTCATCTCAGCTACTACGAAGCGGATGCCTTCGCGCGCTGGGCCGGCTGCCGACTGCCCACTGAAGTCGAGTGGGAGGCTGCGGCCAGCGAACAGCCAATCGTGGGCAATTTTGCGGACACCGGCGCCTGCCATCCGCGACCGGCCGACAGCGGCCCCGGGCTCCGCCAGCTGTTCGGGGACGCCTGGGAGTGGACTTCGAGTCCCTACGGACCCTACCCGGGATTCAGGCCGCTCGCCGGTTCGCTGGGCGAATACAACGGCAAGTTCATGTGCAGCCAGATGGTGCTCCGCGGCGGCTCCTGCGCCACGCCGCCAGGACATGTCCGCGCCAGCTATCGAAACTTTTTCTATCCCGCCCAGCGCTGGCAATTCAATGGCATCCGCCTCGCGAAGGATGCCCCGTGACGGCAAACCTCCGCAGTATCGCCGACTGCAGCCCAGACGAGGCGGTGATGCTCGACGACGTGCTGCGCGGCCTCGCGCTGCCGGTGAAGAACATCCCCTCGCTGTATTTCTACGATCAGCGGGGCTCGGAGTTGTTCGACGCAATCACGGCGCTGCCTGAGTACTACCCAACCCGCACCGAGATCACCATCCTCGAGGCGCATGGCGTGGAGATGGCCGCGGCCGTCGGGCCTGGCGTGCGGTTGATCGAGCTTGGCTCGGGCTCGGCGCTCAAGACGGAACTCCTGCTCGCACGGCTGGAAGCCCCGGCGGCCTACGTGCCGGTGGAGATTTCCCGCGAGCACTTGCTCGCGTCCGCGGCGCGCATCGCGGCGGACTTTCCGGGCCTGGAAGTACTGCCGGTCAATGCGGACTTCACCGAACCGTTCGACCTGCCGGAGCCGAAGCATGCGGTGGTGCGACGCAATGTGGCTTTTTTTCCCGGCTCGACCATCGGCAATTTTCCCCGCCCGATGGCGGCCGATCTGCTGCGCGCCACCCGGCGCGAAGTCGGCGCGGGCGGCGCCATGCTGATCGGCGTGGACCTCGAAAAAGATCGGGCCATTCTCGAGCGGGCATACAACGACGAAGCCGGCGTGACTGCCCAGTTCAATCTCAACCTGCTGGCCCGGCTGAACCGCGAACTCGGGGCAAATTTCGACCTGCGGGCGTTCCGGCACCACGCGGTCTGGGATGACGCCAGGGGCAGGATCGAAATGCGGCTGGTCAGCCAGCGGGCGCAGCGGGTCAGCCTCGGCGGCCGGCACTTCCAGTTCGATGCGGGCGAGATACTGGTGACCGAGTACTCCCACAAGTACTCGCTGGAGGGCTTCAGGGCGCTGGCCGAGGCGAATGGCTTCTCGGTGGCGCGAGTCTGGACCGACCCGGAACGACTGTTCTCCGTGCAACTGCTCGAGGCGCAGGACGGCGACTGATCGGCCCCGGTGATGGGGGCCCGCTTTCAGTCCGGCTCGGGTGGCACAAACCCCTCGGGCTTCGCGGCGCCGTCGCCGAAGAAGAACTGCTCCATCTGCTCGCTGAGGAACTTGCGCGCCTCCGGCTCGATGACGACGAGGCGGTACTCGTTGATCAGCATGGTCTGGTGGGCCAACCACCGGTACCAGGCCTCCTTCGAGACGTTCTCGTAGATGCGCCGGCCGAGTTCGCCCGGATACGGCTGGCGTTCCAGCCCCTCGGCCTCGTAACCCAGCAAGACGCACTGCACGGTCCTGGTCATGGCGATTCCTCTTGTTCGACAACGGCACGGCTCGACGCCAGCGCCGTGATGAGCCGGCCCACTACGGCTGCGAGCCCGAGCCTGGCCGGCGAGCGGGCGTTATACCAGACCCATCGACCCGGCTCCATGACCGCGGGAGTTTCTCCGGCGAGGCGCGCGGGTACGGGTTCGATCTCGAGTTCGAAATGGGTGAAGCCGTGGCGCACGCGCGGTAAGGACTCGGCGCGCTCGATCACCGCACCGAGGGCGCGTTCGGCCCATTCCGCGGCCGATGCCTCGCCGAGCTCGGGCGGGCACCAGAGGCCGCCCCAGATACCCTGCGGCGGCCGCCGCTCGAGCAGTACCGCGCCCTCCGGATCCTCGAGCAGCAGCATCCGCGTATGCCGCAATGGGCGCGACCGCCGCGGGCGCGGTCCGGGAAAATCTGCCTGGCGTTCCAACCGCCGCGCCTCGCAGCTGGCTGCCACCGGGCATTGCGCACAAGCCGGCCGCGAGCGCCGGCACAGCGTGGCGCCGAGATCCATGATGGCCTGCGTATAGTCGGCGACGCGCGCCGCCGGCGTATGCCGCTCGGCAAGCTCCCACAGTTTCGATTCCGCCGCCGACTGGCCCGGCCAGCCCGGGACCGCGTGCACCCGCGCCAGCACTCGCTTGACGTTGCCGTCGAGGATGGCGTGACGCTGGCCAAAGGCCTGCGCAAGAATCGCGCCGGCGGTGGACCGGCCGATGCCGGGCAGCGCGAGGACCTCGGCAAGCTCCGCCGGGAAGCGGCCGCCATGCCGCACCATGATCGTCTGCGCCGCGGCGTGGAGATTCCGCGCCCGCGCGTAATAGCCGAGGCCGGACCAGTGGTGCAGGACCTCGTCGATGGGCGCCGCGGCCAGCGAGGCGACATCCCCGAAGCGCTCCATGAAACGGAGAAAATACGGGATTACCGTCGCCACCTGGGTCTGCTGCAACATGACTTCCGAGATCCAGACCCGGTAGGGAGACGGGTCGACCTGCCACGGAAGGTCGTGCCTGCCCTCCCGCTCGAACCAGCCGAGCAGCGATGCTGCGAACGCGTCACTCATTGCGCAGCAGGGCCAGCCGGTCCGCCTCCGCCATGGTCTCGAGAGTCATGCGCTCGACCGACCGCGCAAGGATCGTCGGCCCGAGAATGGGCGCCACCGGGAATGCAGGCACAAAACGAGCCTCGTAACGCAGCCGCGTACCGCCGTCTCCGCTGGAGAAATGCCACTCAGTGGCGCCCTCCGAGAATGAACCGCGCCCCGGCACGTCCATCGCGCGCAGCGTGAGGCCCTCGACCCGGATCTGCTCGACCCGGCGCACCGTGCGACAGAACACGAGCACACAGCCCTCGAACTGCGTGAAGACCTCGGTAGTGTCGGGGCCCACCTGTCCCAGCGAGCGGCTCTCGACCATGCGCTGATGCAGCCGGTGGATCTCGTCGTAATCGGTCAATACTGCCAGCAGCTGGCCGGGCGTCGCCTGGAAGACGGCCTCGATCCGCAGTACATAGGCAGGCCCGTCGCGGGTCGTCTCAATTGAGGCCAGCTCGAACGCATGGCCCGCCGGCGTCGCGCCGCACAGCAGCAGGACGCCCGTGGCCAGTCCGAACCGGCGGCTGGGGCGCTTAGTCGTTCCGGCGCAATCTGTCACGCAGACCACGGACCTTGTCGATGGCACGCTCCGTGAGATCCTCTTCGAGCGCCTTGCGATCCTCGCCCTCGATGCCGAGGCGCTCGAGCGCTTCCTGCTGCACCCGGTCGCGCGCCAGACCGGCAAGATCGACGCTCACCGACGGCGAATCGAGGCTGCCGCGCAAGCGCAACGGCAGGCTCGCGCCGGCGAGCTCGCTGCGCTCTCCCGTGGCCTCGTCGAGCGCTTCGCGCAGCACCGAGGCCGTGAGCCGGTAATCGAGCGTCGATTCGACCAGGTTGACCTCGCCCCGGCCCGCCAGGCCCAGCGACTGCAGTCCGCCGACCAGGTCTTCGTTGACCAGCAGTCCGTCGCGAATCACCGCGGTGCCCTTCAGCTGCCGGAACTCGGTGTCCGCGGAGCTGCGCTGGGGCACCGGGCGGCCACGCGCCACAGCATTTGCCCGCTGGATCTCGTACCAGATATTGACGCCCTTCAGTGCGCCGTTGGACACGTCGAACGAGACTTCGCCGTTCAGGCCCGACATGAGGTCGGCCGCACTCGAGGCGGTGGTGGTCAGCTGCACGCCGAGCTGGGCCACGCCCGCAAGCCGCTCGAAGCCCGACAGGTCCTGCACGAAGGGCAACAGCTGCAGCGCAGACAGCGACTGCTCGAGGCGAAAGGTCGCCGGCGCCTGGCGGGCATCCAGCCGCGCGGTGCCGCGCACCTCGCCGCCGTACAGTGTCGCGCCGAATGGCTGCAGCGTCAGCACACCGTCCTTGGCGACCGCGCGTCCCTCGAGATCGGTGAGCGTCAGGCCGCTGACCTGCAAACGGCTGGCGCGGAAAGTCGCATCCAGGTCGAGCCCGTCCAGCCAGTCAAAGGCGAGCTCGATGTCCTCGGCGGGACTGCGCCCGGGCGCCTGCTCCTCGGGTTCCGGCGGCAGGTAACGATCGAGATCGATGGCGTCCAGCGCCAGCTGGGCCCGTACCCGCGTGATCTCGCCGAAGCCGATCGTGGTTGCGCCACTCAGCGTGGTGTCGTCGAGCAGCAGCAGGAATTCTTCGAGCTGGGCCTGGTCGGCGCCGGCCTGGTAGCGCGCGTTCAACGACGCCTTGCCCAGCACGGCCGGGTCAGCCGTGACGGGCGCCGCCTCACCAAGCTGCTCCAGCAAGGCGCGCGGGGAAAACTCTGCCACCGCCAGGCGGCCGCTGAGCGCCGGGGCGTCCACGATGCGTACGCCGGTGACGTCGGCGGTGACGCGGATGCCGGCGAACTCGGCCGTCAGCTCCGGGATCGACAGCGTCTGTGCATCGAGGTCGGCCGCCAGCTTCGGCGCCCGCAGCGCGAATGATTGCCGGCCGCCGGCGACATCGGCATCTCCGTCGAGCGCCAGGTCCGTCACCGTGACCGCGGCAAAGTCGTCGGCAAACTGCAGCCGCGCGCCGAGACGGGTATTCACCGTCTGCGCGCCGCCATCAAGCCTCACCAGGGTCTCCGCCTCGAGCGGGAAAGCGCGGCCGGGCGCCAGCTCGCCCGTGGTGAGCTTCGGGATTATTGCCTCCACGATGCTGCCAGCCTGCCGGTCCTCGTAGCGCACGACCGCGTCGGTGAGACGCAGGCCGCCAATGTGGTCCAGCTGCATGGCCGGGCCGCGATCCTGGGCCGGCGCGGGCGCGCCGCGGCCGCTGTCGTCGCCGAGATCGGCCCAGTTATTGGAGCCGTCCGCGAGTTGCAGGAGGTTCAGGCGCAGGCCGTCAAGTCGCAGCGTGCTGATCTCCAGCCGGCGCGACAACAGCGGCACGAGGCGCGCGCCGACGCCGGCCGAGCCGATCTCAGCGAAAGGCGCATCACCGAAGCCCGGCGGGTTGCCGAGACGCATGCGGCCAACCTCGAGCCCCAGCCAGGGAAATACGCTCAGCGAGATCTCGCCCTCGATCTCGAAGCTGCGGCCGGTCTCTTCCTCGACGGCTTCTGCGATGCGGTCGCGGAAGTCGTTGGGATCCACAACCAGCGGGATGATGATGACCGCGGCAATGACCAGCACCACGATCAGCCCGACCAGGCCGAGGATGACCTGCAAGACCTTGGACATCGGGAAAGGCTCCTGTGGGCGGCGTCAGCGGACGCCCTCAGGGCTGATTATACGGTCCGCGCCCGGCGCCGGCTCACGGCCATCGGTCCGCCGCCTCGCGGAGCTCCGCGGCCGGCAGCGGCCGACTGATGAGGAAGCCCTGCACCCGGTCGCAGCCCGCGTCGTGCAGGAACTCCAGTGCTTGCTGGGTCTCGACGGCCTCCGCGGTGGTCTCGAGGCCGAGCTCGTGCGCCAGCAGGATGATGCCGCGCACCAGGCGCCGGGCATCCTCGTCCTCGTCCAGGTAACTGACCAGCCGGCGATCGATCTTGAGCTCGCTGAACGGCGTGCGGTAGAGGCTGGTCAGCGAGGAAGTCCCGCTGCCGAAGTGCTCCAGCGACAGGCCGAAGCCATGGACCCGCAGCCTCGCGAGCATGTTGATGAAACCTTCCGGGGCCTGCGCCATGCCTGGCTCCGGGATCTCCAGCACCAGCAGCCAGGGCTGCACCTCGTACTCGTAAACGAGCCGCGCGAGCCGCTCCGGGAAATCGGGATCGGTGACCAGCACGGGCGACAGGTTGACGCCGATGCGCAGCTGCAGCCCCTCGCCACGCCAGACGCCGAGCTGCTGGACGGCGCTCAACAGCACGCAGTCCGTGATGGCCGCGATCTGGCCCTCAGCCTCGGCGACCGGCAGGAACGCGTCCGGCAGCACTGGGCCGTGCACGGGATGCTGCCAGCGCGCCAGGGCCTCGGCGCCGTCGGCGCGCCAGCCGGAGTCGGCTCGCGCCAGCTGCAATTGGTACCAGGCCGTGATCTCGCCGCGCATCACGGCCGCCGCGATGTCTGTCGCCGAGAACTTCAGCTCGCCGGCCAGCGCCCGAAATGCGACCTCCAGGCCCTCCTGGGACAAAGGCCGCGCCAGGAAGCCGGCGACGGCCGTACCCGTCGCCTCCGCCAGCGCCCGTGCCACCCGTGTGCCTTGATCATCCGGGGTGCCCAGCAACAACAGCGAGGCGCCCGAGGCGGCCACGGCCTGCATGGCCACGTCCAGCGCATCGACCGCCTCCGGATCGAGAATCACCACGTCCGGCCCGAAACCAGGTACCACCGAGGCGATGCCCGTGCCAGAACTCATCCGCCTCACCAGGACGCCGAATGCGAGCGCCGCCTCGTCCACCGCGCGGGTGGCGAATTCGTCCCCGCCGACGATCAACAGGCGGCGGATGGGTGTCGTGTGCGGCACCGGCTAGCCTGCCTTTTCGCGGTCGGGGTCCGCCCGTTCGGGCGGCGCCGCCTGGGAGCCCGGATGATCCAGCACCGATGCGAACGCGCCCTCCAGCAACTCGTCAAGCCCCGACCGCAGGCCATGCCGGGCCCGGGCCAGTTCAGTGCGAAGCCGTGCCGGAATCTGCTCGGCCGCGCTCAGCGCCGCAATTGTCTCGCCATGCTTTGCGCGCTCGGCGTCGAGTGCCTCCGCCAGGCGTGCACCCTCCTCGCCGGCCGCCTCGGCCTGGCGGCGCAGCTCTTCGGCCGCTGCGCGCGCCCGCTCGGCCGCGCCGCGCGCCTCCTCAGCCTCCTGGTGCGCCCGCTGCAGGCTTGCGCGAATCTGCTCACGCTCAGCCTCGGTGGCTGACAAGGCGACCCGCAGCTCTTCGGCGACCCGTGCATGCCCCGCATCCGCATCGTCGTCCGTTGCGATCGGCTGCGTCGGCTGCGCGAGATCCGAGACCTCGATGCCATGCACCAGGAAGCCCAGCATGTCGCCGGCGGCATCCCGGCGCGGCGCGACCGTCCAGCGTGTCACGCGCCCGTCCGCAGCACGGGCATCCTGGACCGACTGCGGCGCGCCCGCGGCAACCGCCGCCAACGCTTCGCCCACTGTGTCCGCGTCGACGCGAGGCAGCACCTTGAGCACGTCACGCCCGATGATGGGCGCGCGGCCAAGCACCGCGGCATCCTCGTTGGCGGCCAATACCTCGAAATCACGGGCGACACGAAAAATCGCTCCCCTGACGGCGCGCAGGTCGCCCTCGGCAGCCTCCAGTGCTCCCCGCAGCCCCGCGGTGGCCCGGCGAGTCGCAGTGATTTCCTCGTGGGAGATGACGGCGCCGGCGATCCCCGGATTAAGCAGCGGATGCACGTCGATGCGCCAGCGCCGCTGGCTGTCGCCGTACTCGCAGCTGAAATGGTCGGCCACGCCGCCGATCACCTGGCGCACACCCCGCGCGAGCTCGTCCGCATCGAGGTCGCCGAAAGCCCCGGGCGTGCCGAGGAACTTGCGCCCCGGCACAAAATCGCCGCCCGCATGACACGCCGGGTCGCTCAACTCCGCCCACGCGTCGTTGCAATCGGTGATCACCGCCGCGGAGTCGACCACCGCCTGGGGCACCCGCACGGAATCGAACACGGCACGGAGAAATCGCCGGCCCTGATCGAGCTCACGCATTTTTCTCTGCAGGCGCTGGGCATCAGACAGCACGCCTGAGGCGTATTTCAGCTCGCCGCGGCTATCGAGTGCGGCACGCCCCCGGAGAGTGCACCAGCGATAGGCGCCGCCATCGACCCTGACTCTTGCGTCGAGCGTCCAGGGCTCAGCGGTGGTCGCCAGCTCCTCGAGCTGCCGGAGCAGCAGCTCGCGATCATCCGGATGGACCCGGGCCCGCACGGCGTCGAGCGATTCGCTGCATTCCGGCGCAGGAAGCTGCCAGAAAACCGGTTCGGCGGCCGCCAGCCAGACTTCGGCATGACCCGCATCGTAGTGCCAGGCAAGGTCGCGGGTGGCTCCCAGGCTCGCAGCCACGCGCTGGCTGCGCCGGCGCGAGCTCTCCCCCGCCCTGGCGCGGGCTGTGGCGCTGGTCAGCCGGTCCAGCAGCCCGGCGGAGTCCATGGCCTCCGGGGCAAGCCGGTCCTGGGCGCCGAGCGCCATGCAGGCCGCCACATCGGGCCCGCCGCCGGCCGCGTCCAGCGCCACCACGGGCAGGTCGGGCGCGATGTCATGCAGGTCCGACAAGAGATGCAAGCCGTCGCCATGCCCCAGCGCGAGGTCGACCAGCGCCACGTCATAGGCGCCGGCGCCAAGCCTGCGCCGCGCGGTCGCCAGGCTGTCGGCGCCCTCGAGCAGGATCAGGCCGGAATCCTGTCGTTGCAGGCCGAGGCCGATCCGGCGAATGACGTCCGGATTGTCGGCGATCAGCAGGATACGCAGGGACTGGGGCATCGGCGTCGTGAGACTCTGCAGAGTGTGACGGGCCGAAATTAACACGATCCCGGCCCGGAGTCGTTGCGTCAACCCCGCATTTCGGCCGGGGCGACCCGCCGCGCCTGCGGCTGGGCTCAGATGCCCGGAACGCCGAGTATCGGCGTCGCGGACTCCTCCCGGGGCCAGCGCTCGCGGGGCACGGGGCTCCGGAATTCTGGCGGTTTCACCACCAGCAGGTCGCACGGCAGCTGGTCGAGCACCCGTTCGGCCGTGCTGCCGATGAATATCCGGCCGAAGGGATTGCGCGCAATTGCGCCCATGACCACGACGTCAGCGCCGGTCTCCCTGCAATAGGCGGGCAACGCCGCCTCCGGCCGGCCCTCAACGAAGGAGACGCGGGCCGGACTCGCATCGGCGGCCCCGAGGACCTCGTAGACGGCCTCCCGGCGCGCCTGCTCGAGGAAGGTCTCGGGCAGATCCGCCGCCATCGGCTGCTCGGCCTCGCCGATGATGGCGCGCAGGGTTCGTTGCCAGGCATGGAAGGCATGCAGCGTCCCGCCCGTCCCCGTGGCCAGGCGCTCGGCCATCGTGAGAATCTCGATATCGAGGTCGTCGCGCCGGCCGTGGCGGCCGCCCGGATCGATGGCGGCGACCACCACCGGCTGATCGCGCCATGGACGGCCCCGGGTAAGCAGCACCGGCGCAGGACTGTGCCGCACGAGCTGCCATTGCGCCGAGGACAGCGGCCGCCCGCCCGCGCCTTCGCCGGCCGGCAATGCCACCACCAGGAGATCTGCGCCGCGCTCGAAAACACGCCGTATGAACGCCTCTTCGATGGGATGATCCCAGGCGGCATGACAATCGATGCGGCCGGCGAGGCCGAGCTCCGGGACGTAGTCCTCCAGCCGCTGCCGATTTCGGGCGACCAGCATGTCCCGCGCGTGCTCGAGTTTCTCGCGGTTCTCGAAGTGGGCGAGCGAAACCTGGGAATTGTAGACGGGGCTGAAGAGCTCGAGGCTGGCGTCCAGCCCGGCAGCCAGGCGCGCGCCCAGCCCCGCCGCGGCCATTGAGGTCGCGTGGGGATCGATGCCGACAAGAACTCTGCCAAACTTGTCCATGACGCTGCGCCCACGGCGTGGCGGCCGGATGCCGGCCGGTCGCGGGATGCGTCGAACGCGTCCCTGCAGTTATTCTAGACCGCATTCCGCGCCCCGGCCACGCGGTGCGACGTGGCGATCACTCTCGAAACGGACTCAATCCTCCCCATGAAATCCCGCGAAAAACGGCCGGAGGTCCCGGCCCCGGACGATGCCCGGCGGGCCGCAAACCGGCTTTCGGCGCTGCTCAACGCCACGCCCGACGCGGTCGTGATCATCGACGGCAAGGGCCTGATCGAGTCGTTCAATCCGGGCGCGGAACGCGTCTTCGGCTATAGCGCCGACGAGATCCTTGGACGAAACATCGCGGTGCTGATGCCCACACCGTTCCGCGCCGGCCACGACGGCTACATCCACCGTTACCAGCAAACCGGGGAAGCCCGTTTCATGCTGGCGCCGCGCGAAGTCGAGGCCTGCCGCAAGGACGGCACCGTGTTCCCCGCCGAGGTATCGGTCGGCCAGGTCGACGGCGAGGGAATGTCGGGCTTCATCGGCATCATCCGCGACATCAGCGGCCGCGTGGCCGCGGAGGCCCGGCTGCACCAGGTCGAGGCCAACCTGCTTACTGCCCAGGCGTTGGCGCACGTAGGCAGTTTCGAGGGCGACTGGCCCGAGGCCAGGATCAATTTCTGGTCCGACGAGTTCCTGCGCATCGTGGGCCTCGAGCCCGGTCACCCGCCCTTGAGCCCCGCCGAGTTTGTGCGCCGCTTTGCCCACCCCGAAGACCGCGAGCGGGTCGAGGCACGGCTCGCCGAGGACGGGAATAAGGCTTCGGGCGGCGGGGAGCTCGAGTACCGCATCATCAGGCCCGACGGCACCATCCGGCACATCCAGACGATCTACCAGATCAGCGCCAATCCGCTGACCGGCGAACGGCGCATGCAGGGGACCATCCTCGACCAGACGTTCCGGCGACAGTCCGAGGAGGCGCTGCGCCGGGAACGCGACCGGGCCCAGCGATATCTCGATCTCGTCAATGTCATGATCATCGCGGTAGACCGCGCGGGACGGATCACGCTGGTGAACCGCAAGGCCTGCGAATTGTTCGGTTACCCCGAGCACGAACTGCTGGGCAAGGATTTTTTCGCGGCCTGCCAGCCGCCGGGTTTTGCTGGCCGCTCCCGCATCCTGTTCGAAGAAGCCCTCGGGGGGCGCGAGGCCGGCTTCAGCCTGCTCGAGGGGCCGATCATTACCCGCGACGGCCACAACCGTCGCGTGTTCTGGCGCAACCAGTTTCTCCGCGACGAGTTGGGGCGCATCACCGGCGTGCTGAGCGCCGGCGAGGACGTGACCGAGCAGCGTGAAACCGAGGCCCAGCTGCGCCAGGCGGAAGAGGAACTGCGGTTGATCTTCCGGCGCGCCCCGGTCGGCATGGCCACGCTGTCAGCCGCGCACCAGGTCGACGGGCGGTATCTCTCGGTCAACCAGGCGCTGTGCAACATGCTCGGCTACGCCGAGGGCGAGCTGCTGTCGCGCTCGGTGCGCGATGTCACCCCGCCGGAAGGCGTCAGCGAGACGCTGCGCCAGTTCCGCCTCCTGCTGGCGGGCGCGGACACCGTGAAGTACGAGAAGCGCTTCGTGCACAAGGACGGTTCGATCGTGCACGCCCTCGTGCACCTGAGTGTCATCGCTGACCACGAGGGCAAGCCGCTGCTCATCATCAGCCAGATTCTCGACCGCACCGATGTCGTGCTGGCCGAAATGGAGGCCAGGAAACAGCGCGAGCGGCTCGCGCACGTGGCGCGGCTGGGCACGCTCGGCGAAATGGCGGCCGGCATCGCGCACGAACTGAACCAGCCGCTGGCCGCGATCGCCAATTACACCCAGGCGTGCCAGCGCCTGCTCGCCAGCGGCGACATGGAGCCGGAGGAGCTCGGCCAGGTTCTCGGCCGGGTGACCGCCCAGGCGCGGCGGGCGGGCGACGTCATCCAACGCTTGCGTGCGTTTGTCCGGCGCCATACCCCCGACCGCAGGCACCGCGACGCCAGGGAAGTGGTGCAGGAGATTTTGCCCCTCGTGGAAATGGATTGCCGCTCGCACGAGGTAGACCTGCAACTCGATTTCCAGGCTGACCTGCCTAAGATCCAGGTAGACGGGATCCAGCTCCAGCAGGTGTTGCTCAACCTGACGCGCAACGCCGTCGAAGCCATGAACGCCGTCGAGCCCGAAACGCGCCGGCTGCTCATCCGCACCGAGACGCTGAACGAAGACGAGGTCGAACTCACCGTGACTGACACGGGCCCGGGGGTACAGGACAGCCTGCTGGAGCAGCTGTTCGAGCCGTTCTTCACCACCAAACCGGAGGGGATGGGGCTCGGACTGTCGCTCAGCCGGTCGATCATAGAGGCGCATGGCGGCGTACTGCGATACGATTCTGGCCCCGGAACGGGCAGTATTTTCAGGATCAGGCTCCCCACGGCGCCGGAGGAGTAATAAATGGCATCGAGCGAAGCGACGGTTTTCATAGTTGACGACGACGAGGCGGTGCGCGATTCGCTCGGCCTGCTGTTGAGATCGGTCGGTTACCGGGCGCGCTGCTACGCCGGCGCCAGGGATTTCCTCAAGGCCTTCGATCCGCGCGACTACGGGTGCCTGGTGCTGGACATCCGCATGCCCGGCATGACCGGCCTGGAGCTCCAGAAACACCTCGCCGAAATCGGTTGCAACATACCCATCGTGTTCATCACCGGGCACGGCGACATCCCGATGGCGGTGGAGGCCGTCAGGCAGGGCGCGGTCGACTTCCTGCAGAAGCCCTTTGCGGACCAGGAGCTGGTCGATCGTATCAACGATGCCATGAAGCAGGCCGCCCAGCAGCGCGAGGGCGAGCTCGAGCGCCTGGAGATACTGGACCGCGTCGAGAGCCTCACGGCGCGCGAGAAGCAGGTGATGGGACAGGTGGTCCTCGGCAAGGCCAACAAGGTGATCGCCGGCGACCTTGGCGTAAGCCAGCGCACCGTCGAGATCCACCGCGCACGGGTCATGGAAAAGATGCAGGCGAACTCGCTGGCGCATCTTGTCCGGATGGTCATGGTGGCGGAAAGCCAGGCCAGCGCCTGAATCTCCCGGCGCCGGGCGCCGCTTAGGTAGATGTTCGTATTTCAATGCCGGCAGCGAGTTTCAATACTCGCAAGGCCAGAATAAGAACATCACAGAGGACGTCAGCTCCGGGCAGGGCGGGCGAGCCCTGAAGCGTTGCCCGGTTCAGAAATCATGGCCCCAGTCTCCGACAGCAGCGCTGAGGCACATCAGGCGACCATTTGCGTCGTCGAGGGCGACGTCCAGCAACGGGCTGCGCTCTCGCAACTGTTGAGCCACCTTCAGCATGAGGTCAGCGCCTTCGACTCGGCGGAAGCGCTGCTGGGCGCGCTCGCCGAGACCCGGATCGGCGTACTCGTGACCAGCCTCGAATTGCCCGGGATCAGCGGCCTGGAACTGCTCCACGAGCTGCGCAATCGCGGCAGCCAGGCGCCGACGATCCTGCTGGCCGCGGAATCGGACGTGGCGACGGCGGTCGGGGCGATTCGCGCTGGTGCGGTCGACTTCATCCAGAAGCCGGTCATCGACCGGATCCTGCTTCGCCGCGTCAGCGACGCCCTCGAGCACGACGGCTAATCCGTCATTTCGGTGCCTCCCGGGTGCGATCACTTTGTGACGGGGTTCGCGCGCATTGTCTCGCTCAAGCGTCTAAGCTGCGCGATGTAAAGGGCGAGCCATGACCGCAATACTGAGATTTTTCATTTTCCTGGTGCTGCTGGTCGCCTTGGCGCTCGGCGGGTTGCGGCTGCATTTTGGCGGGGGCCAGTCCTATCCGAAGCTCGCGGGCACGCCCGCGGTGGCCGAGAGCGGGCTCGAGACCGTGCTCGCCTACCACGAGCCGGTGGGCAACGTTGCCGTCAGCTCGACCGGCCGGCTGTTTTTCACGGCGCATCCCGAGGGACGACCGAGCGGACCGCGGCTGCTGGAATGGCGCAACGGCATCGCCGAGCCCTTTCCCGCTGCCGACATCCAGGCCGCCGTCTTCGATACTCCCCTCGGGCTGGTGATCGACCGCCAGGATCGCCTGTGGGTGATCGACCCCGCGAGCCACGGATTCGGCCGGCCGCGCGTCGTCGCCATCGACCTGGGTACCGGCAACATCGTCCACGAGCACGTCTTCCCTCGCGACATCGCGCCGCGGGGCTCCTTCCTGCAGGATCTCCAGGTCGATCCCTCGGGTCGCATGGTCTACATCGCCGACGCCAGCTTCTGGCGCAAGTCCCCGGCGCTGATCGTTTACGACACCGCTACGCGGCGCTCGCGGCGGGTACTGGAGCGGCACGCCTCGGTGCGCGCGCAGGACTGGATCATTACCACGCCGATGCGCGAGATGACCTTCATCGGCGGCCTCATACCGATGAAAATCGGCCTCGACGGCATCGCCATGGATCCCGCCGGGCAGTGGCTTTTCTTCGGCGCCATGAATCACGACACGCTGCATCGAATTCCCACCAGTGCACTGATGAACCACGAGCTGTCGGAAAATGCGCTTGCGGAGAGAATCGAGCCCCTTGGCAAGAAGCCGCTGAGCGACGGACTGTCCGCCGACCTGGCGGGCAACGTGTACGTGACCGACGTGGAGACCGGCTCGGTGCTGCGCATGGCGCCGGGTGGAGAGCTCGCCACGATTGTGCGCTCACCCCGTATCCGCTGGGCGGACGGCCTGTCCTTCGGGCCCAACGGGTGGCTCTACCTCTCCGACAGCGGGCTGCCGGAGGTCCTGCTCAAGACCCGCGGCCATATCCGCGACCATGGTCCGTATCACGTCTACCGCTTCCGCCCCGGCACTAACGGGGTCCCGGGGCAGTAACCCACAAGGCTAGGGACATTCCGCATTCCGGCCAGTAATTGACCCCGGTCAATGAAATCGCGGCGCAGCAAACATATAAATAATCCCGGCAGTCGAGACCACACGGACGTGGCGCCGGCCGGTACGCCAGGGAGGCACCGCCGGCCGGTCTTGGTCCTGATGGTCCCGGCTTCCGACACTCTCCTCTTGGTTTAGGCCCTCGCAACGCAAGTTCGAGGGCCTTTTCTTTTGCTCCGTACTTTTCCGGACAGCGGAATCCATGGACCACGTCTAGTGTTGCAGTAGAGGGAGAGATTCCGCTCTCCGGCCGCAAGGAGTAGCGGTCATGAGCCACACGGTCCTGTGCCGCAGGTATGTCCGCCCGGGAGAGCCGGAGCCGCTGGTAGCGGATTATCGGCGACTTCACGACACCTTCCGTTGGGATGATGCGCGTGGGGAGCTGGACGGCCTGCCAGGTGGTGGGCTGAACATTGCGCATGAAGCCCTGGATCGCCATGTTGCGGCGGGATTCGGCGAGCGCCTGGCGATGCGTTTTATTGCGCGGGACTGGACCCGCGATGACTACACCTATGCCGAGCTTTCCCGGCTCGCAAACCGGTTCGCGAACGTGCTCGCCGGCCTCGGCATCGCGCCGGGCGAGCGGGTGTTCTCGCTCGCCGGCCGGGTTCCGGAGCTTTACATCACCTTGTTCGGGGCGCTGAAGGCGGGCGCGGTGTACGGCCCCCTGTCCGCCTCCTTCGGCCCGGAATCCGTGCAGTCGCGGCTCGCCATCGGCAACGGACGGGTGCTGGTCACGACCCTGGCCTTGTTCAAACGCGATGTGCTGCCGATTCGCAATCGCCTGCCGCTGCTCGAATATGTCCTCCTGACAGACGCCAGCGGCGCGGGGCTGCCGCCCGGCACCCTGAGCTGGGCGGACCTCATGGAGGGTGCGTCGGATGATTGGAAGATTCCGCCGACCTCGCCGCAAGCGGCGGCACTGCTGCACTTCACCAGCGGCGCCACCGGCGAGCCCAAGGGGCTAGTGCACGCGCACGAGGCCGTGGTCGCGCATTACGCCACCGCGCGCTTCGCGCTCGACCTGAACCCGGGCGACGTCTACTGGTACACGGCCGATCCGGGCTGGATGGCCGGGATCTCCTACGGTGCGCTCGCACCGCTGGCCATCGGTGCGAGCGTCATCGTGGACCGCGAGGCGTTCGACGCCGAGCGCTGGTACCGCATCCTGCAGGAAGAAAGCATTAACGTCTGGTACACCACGCCCACGGCCATTCACATGCTCATGCAACAGGGCAACGCGCTCGCCACCTCGCATTGCTTCTCGCGGCTGCGGCACATGGCGAGCGTCGGCGAACCGCTCGATCCCGAGACCGTGGTGTGGGGTCGGGATATCTTCGGCATGCCCTTCCACGACACCTGGTGGCAGACCGAGACCGGCGCGATCATGATCGCCAACTTCCGCGGCTGCGAAATCCGTCCGGGATCGATGGGCCGGCCGTTGCCGGGCGTCGAGGCCGCGATCCTGCGCGTCACGCCGGCGGCGGACGGCGGCGAGCCGGCGGTCGAGGAGATCACCGCCCCGGGCGAGCCGGGCGAACTGGCGCTCAGGCCGGGCTGGCCCTCGATGTTCCGCGCCTGTCTCGACGAAGACGAGCGCTACCGGCGCTGCTTCGCCGGCGGCTGGTACCTCACCGGCGACGTGGCGCGTCGCGATGCCGACGGCTGGTTCTGGTTCGTGGGCCGGGCGCTCAGTAACGGCCCGGCTTCATCGGATACACCGGCAGCTGCTGCTGCTTCGCGGCCTCGTAGTACGGCATCATTTTCGGCGCCAGCTTGCCCAGCGTTTCCTGTCGGTTGCCGGGCGCCGGATGTGTGCTGAGAAACTGCGGCGGGCCGCTGCCGCCGACCTCGCCCATTTTCTTCCATAAAGACGCCGCGGCGTCCGGGTGAAAACCCGCCTTCGCGGCGAGTTCGATGCCGATGCGGTCAGCCTCGGTCTCGGCAGTGCGGCTGTTGGGCAGGTTGACGGCCAGCAATGCGGCACCGGCGGCGCCGGCCATGGCCCGATCATCGCGCGTGCCGATGCCGACGGCGAGCACGCCCAGCTGTGAAGCCATTACCACCGACATCCGCTCGGCGGTGTGGTTCGCCAGGGCATGGGCGATTTCGTGGGCCATGACTTGCGCGATCTCGTCGTCGGTGGCCTTGGTCTGCTCGATCAGCCCGGTATAAATCGCCATGCGCCCCCCGGCCATCGCCCAGGCGTTGACGGTCTTCGGGTCGTCGATGACCTCGACGCTCCATTCCCAGCTCTCGGTGTGCGGGTACATTTTTATGGCCTGGGCCACCAGCCGGCCGGTGATCAGGTTGACCCGCTCGACCAGCGCCTGGTCCTTGCTAATCAGGCCTTTCTCGTCGAAAGCGCGCATCTGCTGGACATAGGCGGTCTGCGAGGAGGAAATCGCCATGTCCGGCGATACCAGCATCAACTGGCGGCGACCGGTAGGACTGGTGGCGCAGGCCACCAGGACCACGCTCAAGAAACCGATCAACAGGGCCTTTTTCATCTGCAGTGACCTCCGGGGCCTGGCGCGGCCGGCGCCAAGCCGGTGCGCGACTGGGGTGCCCTCTATCATATGCCAGGCGTGACGCACGTGGCCGCTCCCGGCGCCGTGCGCGTTACCAGGTATTTGATGCGCCCGGACGGTTGGTGTTCCCGGGCTGGCCGGCTAGAGTGCCGGAATGCCTGGAAACCCGCGAGCAGTCCGTGAATGCTGAGCAGACCGTGGACGCAGTGATCATTGGCGGCGGCCACAACGGCCTGGTGTGCGCGGCGTACCTTGCCGGGGCAGGCCTGGCGGTGACCGTCGTGGAAGCGCGCAGTGTCATCGGCGGCGCGGCCGTGACCGAGGAGTTCCACCCGGGATTCCGCAACTCGAGCTGCAGCTACACCGTAAGCCTGCTGAATCCGCGCGTGATGGCGGATCTGCGCCTGGCGGAGCATGGCCTGAGGATCGTCGAGCGCCCGTTCGCCAATTTCCTCCCCCTGGCCGACGGACAGGCATTCCGCTTTGGTGGCGAACTGACGGCCGGCGAGGTGGCGCGGCTCTCGCAGCGGGACGCCGCGCGTTTGCCGGAATGGTTCGCCATGCTGGAGCGGGTGGTGGCGGTGTTGCGCGTGCTGTCGACCATGACGCCGCCGAATGTTTCGGACCGCTTCGTGTTCGCAGACTGGCTGGCCTCATGGTCGGTCGCGCGGCGCCTCCGGGGGCTGGACATGCGGGGCCGGCGCGACTTGCTCGAGTTGTTCACCAGGAGCGCCGGCGAGTTGCTGGACGACTGGTTCGAGTCGGATCCGCTCAAGGCCGTGCTCGGCTGGGACTCGATCGTGGGTAATTTCGCCAGCCCGTATGCGCCGGGGACGGCCTACGTGCTGTTGCACCACGTGTTCGGCGAGGTCAACGGCAAGGCCGGCGCCTGGGGGCACGCGATCGGCGGCATGGGCGCAATCAGCGAGGCGATCGCAGCGGAGGCGCGGGCGCGCGGCGTGGCGATTCACACCGATGCGGCGGTGGCGCGCGTGCTGGTGCGCGGCGGGCGCGCGGTCGGCGTGGCGCTCGCGGACGGCCGGGAGATCATGGCGAAAAAGGTCGTGGCGGCGGTCAACCCGCGGCTCCTGTATACGCGGATGTTCGACGCGGCTGACCTGGAACCGGAGGTGCTGGAGCGATTCGGGCGCTATCGTTGCCAGTCCGGGACTTTCAGGATCAACGTCGCGCTGGCGGAGTTGCCGGATTTTTGCGCGGCGCCCGGGACGCAGCTGCAACCGCATCACTCCAGCGGCATCCTCGTCGGAGATTCACTCGGCTATTTCGAGCGCGCCTATTTCGACGCGAAATCGAAGGAGCACAACCCCGGCTGGGCCCGTGCGCCGGTGGTGGAAGTAGTGATCTCGTCGACGCTCGACGCGACGCTTGCACCACCGGGTGCACACGTCGCGAGCCTGTTCTGCCAGCATGTGAATCCCGCGCCGGACGGGGGATGGGACCTGCATCGCGAGACGTTTGCGGACCTGGCGATCGCGACCGTGGCGCGGCATGCGCCGAACTTCGCCTCGAGCGTCCTGGGCCGTCGCGTGCTGTCGCCGCTGGACCTCGAGCGGGACTACGGACTGCTGGGCGGCGATATCTTTCACGGCGCCCTGGGGCTCGACCAACTGTTCAGCGCGCGGCCGTTGCTGGGGCAGGCCGACTACCGGGGGGCGGTGCCGGGCCTTTACCTGTGCGGATCAGGCGCGCACCCCGGCGGCGGCGTGACGGGCCTGCCGGGGATGAATTCGGCGCGGGAGATCCTGCGCGATCGTTAGCGCGCGATTTTGACCCCCTGATCGCGCTTCTAAGGCCTGATTTGGGCGCGCTCTCGGAGCGCTTTCCTACTATGATTAATAAGTTGCCGCGGTCCGACCCGCGGGGGTTTACACGGATGGGCATTTGATGCAGATTGAATGCATCTTCTAAGGAAGGGGGGAATCGCCTGAAAGCGTTCCGACGCCATCCGCTAGTGCTCGCCGCTTTGCTGGCCGCGCTGTTCGTGCGTGGGCTGGTGCCGGAAGGCTTCATGCCGGCGCAGGGAGAACTCGTGGAGTTCTGCACCCTGCACGGGCCCCGCGTGATGCTGACGGATCCGCTGACGGGCGAGCTCCTGGACGCGGAGGAAGGACAGCAATCCGCGCCGCCGTGTCCCTGGTCGCTGCTGCTGACGACCCTGGCCACGCCCAGCTTGCCGGCTTTCCACGCCGTCACCGGCGCGGCCCCGCGCCCCGACGTTCAACCCACGCAAGCCCCGAGCGCACGCGCGAGCCTCGCGCTGCCGCCCGCCCGCGCCCCGCCCTCCCGCTCCTGAAGTTCGCTCTCTTTCGCCAATAGCTCTAGTGGCCGCCCACCGCTGGACGGCGCAGACCGTGCGCCTCCGCATGATGCCGGCGCTATGTCTGCGTCATGGCGTACTGCCCAACCTTCAGGATGACCATCAGCATGAATACTCGAACATATCCCGCCTTGATTCGCCCGGACCGGCTTTTGTTGGCTGTCAGCGCAGCCTTGCTTGCGCCGCCCGTCCTGGCCGAGGAAATACAACTGGATCCGGTCGTGGTCGAGGCCCAGGTAGCAGAGCGCGGACTGCCTGCCGGATTGCAAGTCGACGCGGAGACAATCCGCCGCCTGCGCCCTGCCACCAGTGACACGGCAAGCCTGCTGCGCGACGTTCCGGGAGTCAGCCTGTACGGCGCTGGCGGGCTGTCGAGCCTGCCGTCGATTCGCGGCCTGGCAGACGACCGGGTCCGGATCAAGATCGACGGGATGGACCTGATTGCCTCATGCCCGAATCACATGAACCCGCCCTTGTCCTACCTCGGACCGAGCAACGTTGGGGTCATGATGGTCTTCGCCGGCATCACCCCGGTCAGTGTCGGCGGCGACAGTCTCGGTGGCACCATCGTCGTCGAGACACTGCGCCCCGAGTTTGCCGCGCGCGGCGAGCAAAGCCTCTCGAAGGGCGAGGTGAGCAGCTATTACCGCAGCAACAACAATGCCTACGGCGGCAGCGCCAATGCGACCTTCGCCACGGAGGTCCTTGGCCTGGCCTACAACGGCAGCTGGAGCCAGGCGGACAATTACACGGCTGGCGGTGACTTCAAGGCCACGACCGCGACCGGCCGACCCGGCCGCAACCTGCCGCTGGACGAGGTGGGCTCGACGGCCTACAAGACGCAAGACCATGCCCTGGACCTTGCGCTGCAGACGGGCCGCAACCTGTTCGAGCTTGGCCTCGGCTACCAGGACCTGTCGGAGCAGCTGTTTCCGAACCAGCGCATGGACATGTTCGACAACGAGCAGCAGCGCGCCAATCTCAGCTGGACCGGTGACCTCGCCCGCGGCGTCATCGAAGTCCGCGCCTACCACGAGAGCGTCGATCACTTCATGGACTTCGGTCAGGACAAGCGCTTCTGGTACGGATCGAACACCCAGCCGCCCGCAGCGCCGGAAATCGGCACGCCATGCGACCCTATCCGCTTCGCGGGCGACCCGGCAGGGACTTGCGCCGCAGGCATGCCGATGTACAGCGAGGGTCGCACGACCGGCGCGGCAGTAAAGACCGACATCGACCTGTCCGCCGACCAGCTGTTGCGCACGGGTATCGAGTACCAGCGGTATCGCCTCGATGACTTCTGGACCCCGTCAGGCGGCGGCATGGGGCCGGGCACGTTCCTGAACATCAACAACGGCAAGCGCGATCGCTGGGCGGCCTTCGGCGAATGGGAATCGCAGGTCAGTCCGGCCTGGCTGCTCCTGCTCGGCGCGCGCTACGAAAGGGTGAACACGGACGCCGGCGACGTCCAGGGCTACGCGACGACGCCGCCGGCGATGGGCAACCAATTGGCCGAGGCCGCCGCGTTCAACGCGCTGGACCGGGACAAGACTGACGACAACATCGACCTGACCGCGCTGGCGCTGTACACCCACAGCCCCACCCTCGACATCGAGCTGGGCGCCGCGCGCAAGGTGCGATCACCGAGCCTGTACCAGCGCTACACCTGGTCTACCTGGGCGATGGCGGCGATCATGAACAACACCGTCGGCGACGGCAACGGGTATGTCGGCGATGTCGGCCTGAAAGCGGAAACGGCCTACAAGGTCTCGACCACGTTCGACTGGCACGCCGCCGACCGGGCATGGGAGCTGATCGCCACGCCATACTTCACCCGGGTCGAGGATTACATCGATGTCGTGCCTGTCGGCAATTTTGCCGCGGAGCAATTCAACGTGCTCCGGTATGCCAACCAGCGGGCCCGCCTGTACGGAATCGACGTCTCCGGAAAGATGCCGCTGGGGCACAACGCCCTCGGCGCCTGGGAACTCAGCGGGGTTGCGAGTTACATCAACGGCCAGAACCGCGACAGCAATGAGGATCTCTATAACATCATGCCTCTGAATGCCAGGCTGGCCCTCGGACAGAAACTCGGCCGTTGGGACAACGTCATGGAGCTGGTCATGGTGAAATCGAAAGATGATGTCTCGGCGACGCGCAACGAGGTCACGACATCCGGCTACGCATTGGTCAACCTGCGCGCCGCACATTCCTGGAAGCGATTCAGAATCGATGTCGGCGTTGAGAACCTGTTCGACCGGCTCTATTCGCTGCCGACCGGGGGCGCCTACCTCGGGCAGGGTTCCACCATGGGAATCAACACCGTCCCTTGGGGGATCGCCGTGCCCGGCATGGGCCGGTCCTTCTACGCCGGCGTGACAGCGAAATTCTAGGCAGACCGCCGCCGGAGCCCTGGTGCTCCGGCGGCGGCTTGAAGCCCTCCACGCTGCGGTAGGCGAGCGCGGGCAAAATTACGGATGGTCCGGCCAAGGAGCGGCGCCTAGAATCACGCGAGGCCGGCAACGTCCGGACGCCCAATCATGCCCAACAAGGATTCAGCCGGTGATCAAATGAATAGCGCGCGCAGGGAGTTTTTCGAGGGCCTCGGGCTGACGGTGCTGGCCCTGTTCTTCACGGGCATGCTGCTGACAGCCGCGATCGTCGCGATCGGCAATGCCAGTTACCTTCGCGCCGCCGCATTCGGGCTGCCGGGCCTGTTCGCCTTGTACTGGGCGCTGCGCTTCGCCCGGGCGCAGTTCGCCGCCTACCGGGAGCAAGGCGGCTGGGAACGCTAGACGCGGACATCCGCCAAGCCGACCAAGACAAGCCGAATCATCCCGGCTCAATCCGTCCCAAAAGGAAAGGCCCGGCGGTCTCCCGCCGGGCCTTTCTGGTACGTTAGTCCCGCGTACGTGAGTCCCGCGGCGTCTCCCTACTTGATGACGCGCAACTCGACGCGACGGTTGGCCGCGCGGCCCTCGTCCGTGGCGTTGTC
>Ga0114946_10000393_pt1 | contig 28750 bp, 25 predicted proteins | sample WalLakDeSediment_FD_88676 | JGI IMG/M metagenome (GOLD analysis project Ga0114946, IMG submission 88676) | Lake sediment microbial communities from Walker lake, Nevada to study Microbial Dark Matter (Phase II) - Walker Lake 11/02/13 Deep Sediment | ecosystem: Environmental > Aquatic >... | reverse complement strand
GGCCCGATCCCTGTGTCCCGAAACCTTGTAGTACGCCCGGTACAACTGCGGTTTCGGTCCTTGGCCTCGGGCCCCAATGACGCACTCTGAGCCGCGATGGGTTTCACCACGGGCTGCTAGCACTCTGAATGTCCCCGCCACAGCGATTTCATCGTTGCCACGGTCAATCGCAAAGAACCAATCCAGCTTCCGTCTCGAGATGCACGCCTGGCTGGTTTGCCGATCCGACGCATGGACATCAACGCGGGCGCGACGCGGTCTTTGCCTGGCTCCCACAGCGAACCCGATGATCGAGGACGGGGTGCGGCCGAGCCCCCCCGGCTCGGGCGGAGGAGTGGCTACGCGAGCGATCCGCGAGGACTTCATCGCAGCTGACCGCCCCGGTAGCGATCCGTGCGATGGTCGGACGTGCGCCGCGATCGCCCCAGCAACACCGAGACCGTTCGCGATGACGAACCGGTCACTGTGCCGCATCCGCTGCCTGGTGACCTCATCGACCATGTGTATCGGATCGAGCGGCATCTTGGCGGCGGCGGCTACGGGGTCGTGATGCTGGCCCATGACGAGCTCCTTGACCGCCCGGTCGCGCTGAAGTTCATCTATCCGAGCCTCACCGAGCACGACGCGAGCCGCCGTCGATTTTTGAACGAGGCGCGCGCGATGGCTCGGATCCGGCATCCCAACGTCGTGGTCGTGCACAACATCGGGCGATGGGAAGACACTCCGTATCTGGTGATGGAGTACCTCGCCGGGCCGACCCTGCTCGAATACTTTCTCGATCGTTCGTACCAACTCGCGCTCGACGACGCGCTCGGCTTGTTCGACCAGATGTGTGCTGGCGTCGCGGCCATCCACGCCGCTGGCGCCACGCACAACGACCTCAAGCCCTCCAACATGATCATCGGCGCCGCGTCACGGCTGGCGATCGCCGACTTCGGCCTCGCCGAGTGGGTGCGTGACCGCAGCTTCCGCAAGGGCGGCACGGTCGGCTTCATCGCTCCCGAGGTGATTCGCGACGAAGAAGTCGCTGGCCCGCTGCGCACTGCCGCGGACGTCTACAGCCTCGGCGTGCTCGCCTGCATCTTGTTCACGGGCAGCATGCCGTTCGTCGCCGATACAGCCGAGCAGCTGCTCGAGCACCAGCTGGGCCGGAAGCTGCGACTGCCCAGCCAGCTGCGACCCCAACTGCCCGACGACTTCGATCAGACCATTTGGCAGGCGCTGTCTCCCGATCCCCGCGAGCGTCCCAAGACCGTCGAGCTGCTGTTGGCGGCTTGTACCCGCTCGCTCTCGACGGCCCAGAGCAAGCCCGTGGCGACACGCATACTGGTCATCGAAGACGACGTCGTGATGCATCCGCTACTCCGAGCGATGTTGATGGCGATCGTACCCGACGCCACGACCATGTGCTTCGCGAGCCCGGTCGCCGCGCTCGCGGACGCAGATCTCATGCCGCCGCACCTGGTCATCACCGATCTGAACATGCCGGAGGTCGACGGCTTCGGCGTCGTTCGGGCGCTTCGCTCGCGCCCACACACGCAGCACATCCCAATCGTCGCGATCACAGGATCGGCGACATCGAGCGACTGGGAGCGGCTGACCACGCTGGGTGCTGACGGCTTCCTGGTCAAGCCATTCTCCACACAGACGCTGCGCGCGGTCGTACGCCGCATGTTGACGCGAGTCAGCGCAGCGCCGTGATCGCTGGACGCACGGCCTCGAGCGCGTGACGCAGCGCGGCTAGATGGGGTGTCGGGGGCCGCCCCGCACGGGCGTCCTTTTCGATCTCGCCCGCGATCATGCACAGCCCGCTCGCTCCGAGTGCACCGCTCGAGCCTTTGATCGCATGCGCGGCTTGGATGACGACTTCGAGCTCTTCGGCGTTCGCAATCGTCTCGACACGTTGATCGATCGTTTCGAGGAACAAGCACGCGATCTCGGCGAGCATGCCCGGCTGTATCGCCTCGAGCGTGCGCAGCTCTGCTAGTACGTCGCGATCGAGTTTGGTTGTGTGTATCATGGCTCGGTGATCTCGGTCGTGGCGTCGACCGACGCCGAGCGCTCCTCGGTGTCAGGCGCGAGTTCGCCTCGGGCTGCGAGGGTGTCGCGAAGCGTTCGCTCGAGCGCTGCGAGCAGGGCCGCGAGCCCATCGAGCTCACCAGCATGCGCCGCGCTGCCGAGCGCGCGAGTCCGCTCGGCGACGCGCTCGGCTCCCACGCTCGCGCACGCGCCCGCGAACTCGTGCGCGTAGCTGCGGATCGCTGCGACGTCGCGTGCCTCGCAGGCGTGCGCGAGGGCAGTGACGAGCCGATGGCTCTCTTGCTCGAACAGATCGAGCAGCTCGGTCACGCGGCCGGGTCGTTGCGCGCCGAGCTGGCGCAGGCATGTGCTGGTCGCTTCACTCCACAGCGCCGTGTTGGTCTCCCGTGGGCCGCGGCGCGCCTCCAGCACGCGCTGCATCTCGGCGACGAGGACCTCGCGCTGCACGGGCTTGGACACGTAGCCGTCCATGCCCGCGGCCAAGCAGCGCTCGCTATCACCAGCGAGGGTCTGCGCGGTCACGGCAATGATCGGGAGCACGCGCCCACGCGCCGACGCGCGCAGCTCGGTCGTCGCCCGATAGCCGTCGAGCACGGGCATGTGGCAGTCCATCAACACCAGATCGAATTGCTGCTGCTCGACCTGCTCGATCGCCTCGCGGCCGTTGCCGACCACGACGCAGCAGTGGCCAAGGTGCTCGAGCAAGACCTGCAAGACCCGCTGGTTGATCACGTTGTCCTCGGCCATCAGGATGTTGAGCCTCGTCGGCTTCGCGGACGCCTGCGGGGGCACGGAAGGCCCGCCGCGCGAGCGGGCAGCGGACGCGTCTCCGCAGCGTTCGAGCAGCTCGCACAGCTGCTCTTGCGTGATCGGCTTGGCCATGAACTCGTCGACGCCGGCGGCGAAGCTCGCCCTGCGCTCCTCCGGCATGGTTCCGGCCGAGAACGCGACAATGTGCGGCTGCCGGTGCCGGCTCGGCAGCGCTCGGATCTCTCGGGTGGCGCCGAGTCCATCGAGGACCGGCATCCGCACGTCCATCAAGATCAGATCATAGTCGCGCGCCCGGATCAGCTCGACGGCCTCGACGCCGTTGGCCGCGAAGTCGGGCACGTAGCCGAACCGATCGAGCGCATGTTGGATGACCCGTTGGTTGACGGCGTTGTCGTCGGCGACGAGGATGCGCAGCGGCAGGCGGCGGGCCAGCAGGCCCTCGTGGCCGAGGTCCTCGTGCGCCGCTCGGTCTTCGCTCGGCTCGGGTGCTCGCGTCTCGCGGCCGAGGACGTTGACGATGACCTCGCACAGGCGCTGCGGATGAATCGGCTTGTGCAGCGTGGCGGCGAAGAGCTCGCTCGCCTGCTCCGTGACCGGCATGCCGGCCGAGGTCAGCAAGACCAGGTCGAGCGACGCGCTCGCGTCGAGCCGGCGAACCGTCATGGCCAGCAAGACGCCGTCCATGCCCGGCATGTGATAGTCGATGAGCGCAATATCGAAGGCGGGCTCGGACATCAGCACCTCGAGCGCACGAGGCCCCGAATCGACCAAGCGGTAGACCATGCCCCAGTCCGCAACGATGCCCGATAGGATTCGGCCGTTGGTCGTGTTGTCGTCGACGATCAACACGCGTTTGCCGACCAGCCCCGCGGCGGCGATCTGTGCGATATCCAGGCCGGCCTCGACGCCGGTCTGGATCGTGAAGGTGAAGGTCGAACCGAGCTTCGGTGTGCTCTCGACCGTGATCAGGCCGCCCATGCGCTCGATGACCTCCTTGCAGATCGTCAGGCCCAGACCCGTACCGCCATAGCGGCGCGTGGTCGAGGCATCGATCTGCGAAAACGGCCGAAACAGGCGATCTTGACGCTCGGCCGGAATGCCGATCCCGGTGTCGCGCACGGCGAATTCGAAGGTGCCCACGCCGCCGACCTCAAATTCGCCGATCGCCCGCACGGACAGGCTGATCTCGCCGCGCTCGGTGAACTTCACGGCATTCGTGAGCAAATTGATGAGGACCTGCTGTAGTCGAAATGCGTCGCCGACCAGCGTGGTTGGCGTGCCGGGGACGATCTCATAGGCGAGATCGATCCGCTTGAGCTCGGCTTGCTCGCGGATCATCGAGAACGAGCGCGAGACGAGATCGTAGAGGTCAAAGGGGGCACGCTCCAGCTCGAGGTGGCCGGCGGTCATCTTGGATAGGTCGAGGATATCGTTGATGATCGCCAGCAAGAGCGTGCCGCTGGCTTGGATAGTCTCGACGAACTCTTGCTGGCGCGGCGAGAGCTGGGTGTCGAGCAGCAGGCCCGTCATGCCGATCACGGCATTCATCGGTGTGCGAATTTCGTGGCTCATGTTGGCCAAGAACTGACTCTTGGCCGCGGTCGCCTCCTCGAGCTCGGCGGTGCTGGACTGGTGGAGTCGCTCGAGATCGGCGATGTGGAACTCGTGGCGACCAAGCTCCTGCTGCAAGTCTCGCAGCTCCTCGCGCGCCTGGGCCACGTCGCTGTGGAGCCGCCGGACCTTGCGGGTCGACTGGCGCAGGCGCCTGAGCGCTCGCCCGAGCTGCGGCTGCTCGCGCGCGCACCCAGCATCGCCTGCACATCCTTCGCAGGCGACGAGCGCCTCGAGAAAGCTCGCGAGCGGCAGCGAGTCGAGATCGGTCTGCAAGAGGACGCAGGGGCGCTCGCTCACTGCGTTCCTACCAGCGCCAGCGTGAACGTCTCGTCGTGATACATGTTCGTGCCGTCGACGGGCGCCAGCTCGCCGTAGGTGTAAAAGCCGATGCGCGGGACCTCGCCGAGGACCGAGAATGCGGCCGCGATCTCGTCTCGATAGCGGGCGCCGAGCACCAGCTTGCGGCCGGCGCAATTGAACAAGAAGGCCAGCTGGGCGTCGGGCATCGCCGCGATGCCCGACTCGATCGCCTGCTTGGCGGCGGCGATCAGATCCTCCTTGACGCCCCGCGTCATGCGGATCTTGACGCCCTCCTCGATGTCGCCCGCGCAGAGCAAGGCGCCGCGCTCCTCGTCGAGCTGCCGCACGACGCGGATGACCTGCGAGCGCTCGTCGGACGCCATGTAGTCGCCGCTCGGCGAGCGTTGGATGACCGCGAGCGGAAATTCGATGCCGATGTTGGTGCGCGTGGCGACATCGGGACCGAGCATCTCCTTGTAGATGTCGAGCGCGGAGCGGCCGTCGAGCTCGAGGATCAGCTTGCCGTCCTCGACCCGCGTACAGGTCCGCGTCGCGCCAAGCGGTTGAAAGCCCGCGCGCGCGACGGTGACCACACGAAGCGGCCCGCGCAGGGCCAGCGCCACGATTCCGCCCTCGATCACCTCGCGGTCGAAGAACTCCCAGGTGCGGGTGAACTCGAGCTGCTCGGACGCGACGCCACCGATGATCGGACAGCTGGGATCAAGCACCTCACGCATCGCGCGGATCATTTGGATGCTGTTGGTCTTGAGGTCGGGCAGCGCGACCACGAGGCGCGGCTCGAAGTCCAGCATCTGCGTGGCAAGCCGTCGGCCGGCCTCCACGCTGGAGTCCCCGACCGCATCGAGCTTGAAGATCTGCCACTCGATCTCGGCGAACTCGATGCCCATCAAGGTGACGGATCCAATGCTGGCGTCCTGCGCCCCGATCTCGGCGTAGCTCGAGCAGCCGACCAGACGGGTCGTCGGCGCGAGCACGCTCCACACGCCGTCGAGCACGCCCTGCGGCTCGTGACGGCTGTTGGCGAACATCATGACGAGGTCGGGCGCCGCGAGCTCTTCGATGAGCTCCAACGCGGCCTGCCGCCCTGCCTGATACGAATTCTCATGGTTGATGGAGACGGTCTTAGCGCGCATTTAGAGCTGGGGGCTGAGGGGAATCGATGTTATCCGTCGGCTCTTCATGGGTCAACCGCGGTCACCACTCGCCGAGCGTAGAGGACGTCGAGACTTGGGCTTCTTCCGACGGAGGTCGGCTGATTGAGGTAGCTTGAGGCCGATGCGCTCGCGGAGGTGGTCGTTGCTGCTCACGCTGGCCGTGCTCGGTTGCCAGCGCGAGCGAGCAGACCCGAACGCCCTGAGCTCGCGCCCCACCCATCGCGTGACCGGTACGGTCTCGGCCGACGGCGCGCCGCTAGCCAGCGCTCGCGTGTGTGCGTGGGAACAGGGCCCGCAGCATCGTCAGATCCGCGAGCAGGTGCTCACGCCGATTTGCAGCGACTCCGATGCGTCGGGCGAGTTCGCGGTCGGGCTGCCGATCGGCTTGTGGTGGGTGGTCGCGTCGGCCGACGAGCACCTGCCCAGCGGCAGCGAAATGGCGGTCCGCGAGTCCAGGCCCACTCCATCGCTCGTGCTCGCGCTCGACCGCGGCGGGCGGCCGTACACGGGTCGGCTGGTGGATCTCGCGGGCGCTCCGATCCACGGCGCGCAGGTCCGGACGCTGATGCGGATCGGCGGCCGTACCCGGCCGACCGCGACCACGACCACCGACGCGCAGGGTCGCTATCGGCTGTGGTCTGGCGACGAGGCCAACGTCCACGCGAGCGCGCCGGGCTTCGCCTGGATGGTTCGCCGCGACGATCAGACCGAGGTGCTGCTGCCCGAGTCGGTGATCGCCGGCCGCGTGATCGACGAGCGCAGGCGCCCGGTCGCGGGCGCCCGGGTCGTGCCGCTCGAGCAGCTTGGATCGTCGTACGGGTTTGCCCTCCACGCGACCCGGACCGACGCGGCCGGCCGGTTTCGCATGACCGGGCTGATGCCGGGCAGCTACTCGTTGCTGGCGACCACCGATGACGCCGGGACCGTCGCTGATCAGTACGTCGGCTATGCCAAGACCCTCGACCGCGTCGTGATCCGCCTCGATCGATCGCTGCGATCGCTGCGGGCCCGGGTGGTCGATGAGGGCGGCGAGCCGGTCGCGGGCTGCCTGGTCGGCATCACCCACGAAGATCGAACCGTGGGCGCCGCCGACTGGCTGTGGACCGACCCGGACGGATTGCTCGACGTGTCCGTTCCCGACGGGCGCTATGTCGTCGCCGGGCTCACGTGTCCCGGCATGTTCGGCAAGCCGCCCTACGGGTCGCTCTCGCTTGCCCTCTCCGACGACGCGATCCCGACGCTGGCGGTCGAGCGCGGGCGGATACTGCAGGGCGTCCTGCTCGACGCGTCCGGTGCCCCGCTCGTCGGCCAGCGCGTATGGGCCAACCCGGACTCGCGCGAGCACGGCTCGCCGCAGCTCGACTCGTTCATGGATCTCGAGCCTGGGCTGACCGACGCCGACGGCCGCTTCGCGATCGTCGGCCTCGCGCCAGGTCCCTACGAGCTCACGATCGATGGCTGGTACGGCTCGAGTCGAACCATCACGATCGACGACGCGCCGATCACCGAGCTGAGCACGACGCTGCCACCGACCGGCCGCGTCGAGTTGCGCGCGAGCGCAGCTCGGGTCGGGCAGCGGTTCACGTTCGTTCGCTGCGACGGCTACGACTCGGCGTCCCACCATCTGTACAGCGACGCCCAGGGTCGCGCCGTGATCGAGCACGCGCGACCAGGCACCTACCGGTTCGCCCTCGAAGATTACCCGAGCTGCAACTCGTCCGACAGCCTCGAGCTCGAGGTCGCCGCCGATCGTACGCACACGATCCGGCTCGCGTCCGTCGACGGGCAGCAGCCCGCGGAGCTGATCATCCGAGTGCTGACGCCCGCCGGCAAGCCGGCCGCGAACGTGGCCGTCGAGGTCGATCAGCTCGGCTTTGCCGACCCGCCCGAGCGGCTCGACTGGACCCGCTCGTTCGCCGACCACTTCGTGATTACCGACGCCGAGGGCCGCGCGCGGGTGCAGGTCATTTCGGGCAAGCGCGAGCGCTGGCCGGTCAGCGCCGCGCGACCGGGCGAGTTCGGCAGCGGCATGGCCGAGCCAGGCAACGCCGAGATCACGATCCGCCTGCGACCGACCAAGTGATCGGGCGAACAAGGCTCGCGCGGGGCGCAGACCTGCCCGCAACCGCGTACACAGGTCGTTCCGGCGGCGAGCTTGGCGGCGCGCTAGCGGGTGTTGGCATCGTTTTTGCGACCGTCCGGGGCGATGGCCTCCGCGATTCGCGAAACATCGCGCGACTATGCGCGCCCCCACCGGCCGCTGCTCGTGCGGGCGTTCAACGCGTTGGCGCGGGTCAAGCCGTTCGACACGCAGGCGTTGATCGAGGCCGCGGTCCGTCGGACCGGCGGTGATCGCTTTGCCAGCGAGGCGTTCCGCGAGCCGCTCGCGGTGTTGATTGACTCACTCGACACGGAGGCGAGCTTGTCGTCGCTCGGCCGGTTCTTGACGGCGCAACACTTCATCGAGGCCTTGAGCAACAACCTCCGCGCGGGCGCGATGTTCGCGGAGCGGCCGGCGCTGCGCGAGGAGGCCTTGGCGCCGGCGATCATGATCTGCGGGCTCCCGCGGAGCGGGACGACCCTGCTTCAGCGGATGCTCGCCGAGCTGCCCGGGGCCCGGGCGATCCCGACCTGGGAGGCCTTTGAACCGATCCCGCGCCCGGGCCCGCAGCCGCAGCGGGTGACCGACGATCCCCGCTTCGGCCGGCTGCGCGCCGGTCACAAGCTGCTGCGCTGGCTGAGCCCCGACATGCTCGTGGTCCACCCGATGGACGCGCTCGCGCCCGAGGAGGACGTGATCATCCTCGAGAAGCTGTTCATGAGCGGCGTGCCCGAGACGGCCTACAACGTGCCGAGCTACGCGCGCTGGCTCGAGCAACAGGATCAGACCCCCGCCTACGAGTGGCTGGCCGACTGCATGCGGATCCTCGCCGAGCGCCAAGCCGGCGCGTTTTGGGTGCTCAAGGCGCCCCACCACCTCGAGTGGCTCGACACGGTCTTCGAGGTGTTCCCGGACGTCACGATCATCCAGACCCACCGCGATCCGGTTGCGACGGTCGCTTCGTATTGCAGCCTGGTCAGCCACGGCATGGGGATGTTGAGTGATCGGGTCGACCCGCTCGCGGTCGGCCGCCACTGGAGCCGCAAGATCGAGCGGATGCTCGGGCGCGCGCTCGCAAGCCGCGACGCCCGGGCCAGCGCGGGCTTCATCGACGTTCACTACCGCGATCTGCTCCGCGATCCAGTCGCGACGGTCGAGGGCCTGTGCGCGGCGATCGGCCTGCCTTGGTCGGCGGACACCCGCGCGCACCTGACCCGCTGGCTGGCCGACAATCGCCAGCACAAGCACGGGATCCACCGCTACGCCGCCGAGGACTTCGGACTATCCGAGCCCGAGCTCGCCGAGCGGTTCTCGGACTACCGGGCGCGCTTCGACTTGGCCTGAGCTTCTGTCACGATGCTGCGCGTGGCTTCGGCGAACCGTGAAACCTCGCGTGACTACGCGACCCCTTACCGGCCCTTGATCCTCCGGGCGTACAACGCGATCGGCCGGGTGGCGCCGTTCGAGATCGAGGCGTTGATCGCCAAGGCCAAGCGCAAGGCGGGCAGCGAGCGGTTCGCGAGCGAGGCGTTTCGTGAGCCGCTCGAGCGGTTGATCGAGTCGCTCGCGGCCGAGGCGAAGCTGTCGCCGACGGGCCGGTTCATGACCGAGCAGCACTTGGTCGGCGGGTTGACCAACAACTTGCGAGCAGGCGCCGTGTTCGCTGAGCGGCCGGCGCTGCGCGACAAGCCCCTGAGTCGGGCGATCATGATCTGCGGGCTGGCGCGCAGCGGCACGACGCTGCTCCAGCGGATGCTCGCCGAGGTCCCCGGCGCCCGGGCGATCCCGACCTGGGAGGCGTTCGAGCCGATCCCCGAGGGCGCCCTCGACACCGATCCGCGCACGGATCCCCGGGTTGGTCGGCTGCGGACCGCCGAAAAATTCCTGCGCTGGCTGAGCCCCGACTTGTTCGCGGTCCACCCGATGGACGCGCTCGCGCCCGAGGAGGATGTGATCATCCTCGAGAACCTGTTCATGAGCGGCGTGCCCGAGGCGACCTACAACGTGCCGAGCTACGCGGGCTGGCTCGAGCAGCAAGATCAGACCCCCGCTTACGAGTGGCTGGCCGACTGCATGCGGATCCTGAGTGAGCGCCAAGCCGGGGCGTTTTGGCTGCTCAAGTCGCCCCACCACCTCGAGTGGCTCGACACGGTCTTCGAGGTGTTCCCGGACATCACGATCGTGCAGACCCACCGCGATCCGGTCGAGACCGTCCCGTCGTTTTGCAGCCTGGTCGGCCACGGCTGGGGGGTGATGAGCGACGAGGTCGATCCGCGAACGATCGGCCGGCATTGGAGCCGCAAGATCGAGCGGATGCTCGAGCGCGCGCTCGCGACCCGCGACGCCCGGGGCGGCGAGGGCTTCGTCGACGTTCATTACCGCGACCTGCTGCGCGATCCGGTCGGGACCGCCGAGGCCCTGTCCGCCACGATCGGGCTGGCCTGGTCGGCCGAGACCCGCGAGCACCTCACGCGCTGGGTGGCCAGCAACCGCCAGCACAAGCACGGGATCCACCGCTACGCGGCCGAGGATTTCGGCCTGAGCGAGGCCAGCATCGCCGCGCGGTTCAAGGGCTACCGCGAGCGCTTCGACCTCGCCTGACTCGGCGGTCGTGCTCCTGGTCAGCGGGCGCCCAAAATGTCCGCTAATCTAAGGACGCGGTATGGCCCTGTTCGATCCCGAGCGTAAACGCATCGTCATCCGCGTCGTCTACGACGGCCCCGGACACGCCGGCAAGACCACCAACTTGCAGCGGCTGAGCAAGAGCTTCGTCGCGTGGCGGCGCAGCGACTTGGTCTCGCCGGCGACGCTCGGCGAACGGACACAATACTTCGACTGGCTCGAGGTCGACGGCGGGTTGCTGCGCAGCTATCCGATCCGCGCGCAGCTGCTGACGGTGCCGGGCCAGCGTGAGCTGACGCTGCGACGCAAGTTCGTCATCGAGCGCGCCGATGTGGTCGTGTTCGTCGCCGACTCGCAGCCCGACGCGCTCCCGGAGTCGCGCAGCTTTTATGCCGAGCTATGCGAGCAGCTCGCGAGCTTCCCGGTCCCGGTGCCGATCGTGTTTCAGGCCAACAAGCAGGATCTGCCCGGGGCGATCAAGCCCGCCAAGCTCGCGCGGATGGTCAGCGAGGGCCTGCGCGCGCCTGATCAGGTCAAGGGCTCGGTCGCGAGCAACAACGATGGGGTCAAGCAGACCCTCGCCGTCGCCCTGCGGATCGGCTCGGAGGCGGTCCGCAAGCTGTGGGCCCGCGAGGATCCCAAGGCGATGGTCGGCGAGGTCGCCGACGCCGAGGGCACCCTCGCCGCGCTCGCCCACCACGAGGCCCAGCAAGCCCGCGGACGCGCGAACGACCTGCAAGCGACGCTGCCGTCGTCGTCGATCCCAAGCGCGCAGCTGTGGCCGACGATCAGCGGGCGAGCGCTGCTCGCCGAGCTCGAGCACCAACCGCTGCGCCGAATCCCGACGCCCAGCCAACCCTCGCGCTTCGTCTACGAGGTCAGCCAAGCCGACGGCCAGGTCTGGCGGCTGACGACGGGCACCGAGCGGTTTTATGATGCAGCCGGTCAGACCAGCGACGCGGGACTCGCTGGCCGCGACGCTGGTCTGACGGCGATGGTGACCCTCACCCGCCGCAAGGTCGCCCTGGCCTCGTGGCTGCCCGAGCCGAGCGTGGTCGCCCTCGCCGCTGACCCCGAGGGCGCGGGGGTCTGGCTGTGGACCCTCGAGCCGGTGCTGCCGAGCCTCGCGGACGAGCTCGCCGATCCCGACCCCGACCGGCGCCGCGAGGCCCTCGCCCGCTTCGCCGAGGTCGCCGTCGGGGCCGAGGCCCTCGCCGAATCCCACGGCTTGCTGGTCGCGCTCGAGCCCGCGGCCTTCGCCCTGCAAGCCGGCGAGCGCGTGCGGACCCGGTATGTGGGCGAGCGCCTCGACGCGGGCCACGAGCTCGACAGCATCGGGCCGATCCTGTCGCTGGCCTCGCGCTTCGAGGGCGACGAGATCGCGCTGGCCGACTACGCCGAGGGCCTGTGCCTGGGGTTTCACTACGCGCCGCGCAGCCCCGAGCGGCGCGCCGTATTGGTCGAGGCGCTGACGGCCGCCCTGGCCCCAGGGACCCTCGGCCCGGGGCCCACGCGGGTCGCTGATGCGGCCCGGCTCGTGCTCACCCGTCCCGCTCACGACTGATCGGCCGTTGACGACTTCAGCGCGGATGCTCGAGCGTGCGCTCGAGGCCTCGAGCGGGGGCCGGCCGCGGGAGCTGGTCGAGCTCGTGCGCGAGGCTTGGCGCGAGACTCGCGAGCCGACGCTGGCGCGGATCTACGAGCGCTTGGTTCGGGAGCTTCGCGGCCCAGCGCTGGCCGGACGCGACGGCGGCGAGCGAGCGGCCAGCTGGCGCGAGCGAGCCCAACGCAGCCCCGGCGATCCGCTGGAGCTGCCGATCTTGGTCGACGAGCCGTGGGATCCCGCGCTCGACGAGGGCGAGCGCCTCACCCTGCTCGAGGCCTGGAGCCCGGACCCGCTGCTGGCCTCCGCCCTCGCCCGGCGCCTGCGGATCCCCCTCGTGCCGCCCGCTCAACCCGGGTCGGCCGGGCTCGTGGGCCAGACCATCGCGCTGCTCGCCGCCCAGCGCGACCCGAGGCAGCTGCCGACGATCGAGTGGCTGGCGGCCGAGCCGTTCCTGAGCGCCAAGCAGCGCGCGCAGGTCCGCCGGGCCCACGAGGCCCTGGCCGCCGCGCCGATCGTTAGGCTCGGACCCGAGGACCGCCGCGCGCTGACCCGGCTCGAGCGCCGCGCCCAGGCCCAGGCCGATCTCGAGGCCCGCAGCGCCGAGCTGCTCGCGGCGGTCTACGCCGACCCCGACCGCGACGAGCCCCGCTTGGTGTTCGCCGACTGGCTCAGCAGCCGCGGCGATCCTTGGGGCGAGTTCATCATCTTGCAAGTCGGCCGGGCGCGCTCGCGCTCACCGGTCTCGGCCCGCGAGTCGGAGCTGCTCACGCGCCACGCCGCGCAGTGGAGCGGAGCGCTGCGCGGGGTGCTTGGCGCCGACAGCTGGGCGTTCGAGCGCGGGTTCCTCAGCGGCGCCTCGGTCGAGGTCGCCAACCTCGACGGTCCGGTGGTTGACGCGGGCGAGTGGTCGACGCTGCGGGTGCTCGACGGCCACGTGTCCGACGCCCTCGCCCGCCGCGGGCCCCTCGATCAGCTCCGCGAGCTCTACGGCTACCTGCAGCTCGAGCGCTTCGTCGCGCTGCGGGCCGACAACCGGCTCGCTGGAGTCGAGACCTACGAGTGCTCGCTCGCCGACCCCAACCTCCCGCTCGACACGCCGCTCGGGCTCCGGGCGCTGCTCGTCCGCCGGGCCCTCGATCACGCGCTGATCGAGCTCGCGCGATCCGTCGCGATCACCGGGCTCGAGCAGCTTGGGGTCTACTACGACGCCGACTCCCAGCCGCGCTCCGGCGCCGATCACCGCGAGCGGATCCAGGTCCGCCATCGCCACGAGCTGCTGTGCGCGCGGCTGCCCATCCACGTTCGCCGGCTGCAGCTGCTCGATGGCAGCACCGCTCGGGCCAGCCGCCCGAGCGAGTGGCTGCTGACCTTCGCGCGCGACGAGCTCGACGTGTTCGCCCGGCTGCGCGTGGACTGGCGCGCAGCCGCTCACGGCCGCCGGGGTCACGACGCGCTCGAGCACCTGCTCGAGATCCTCGACAGCCTCGGGCTCGCCTCGCTGCGGCGGCTGGAGCTCGGACGCTTCGATGATCGCGAGCGCGCGCTCGCGGTGGTCCGCCTGCGCGAGCTCGCTGACGCGTCGGGCTATGAGTTTGTCGACGCGCCCTAGCTAGTCTTCGGCCTCGGGCTGCGCAGCCTCGCGCTGACGCTCGTCTTCGGCGATGACCCACCGCGCGAGCCCCTTGATCACGTTGACCCGGCGCAGCGTGGCTGGATCCTTGAGGTGATAGAGCGGCTTGGGATCGGCGATCAGCCGGCCGAGGGTGCCCTCGCGCTTGTCGAGGGCCTGCATGACCTCGCCGAGCGCGGCGTTCATGTCGGTGATCGCCTCGCGCCCGACGCCGATCGACTCGGCGGTGTTGTTGGCGAGGCGGGTCGCGTCGGCCTTGACGCCGCTGTCGTCGTTGACGAGGACGGCTAGCAAGCTGGTGTTGTTGGGGTCCTGGAGGCCGCCGAGGATCGAGTCGATCTTGCCCTTGGCGTTGTCGACGTCGCGGATCGTCCGCTTGGTTCGGGCCTCGAGCGCGTCGAAGTCGTCTTGCGTGGCAAGCATCGCGTCGCGGGTGGCGCGGATGGTCTGGCTGATCTCGCTGCGGGTGTCGGGATCATGGAGGACCGCGCCGACGAGGCCGTCGGCCTCGCGGACCTGCCGCTGGAGCTCGGCGACGTGGAGCTTGATCGTATCGATGTCGGCCTTGGTGGCCTCGTCGGTCAAGGCGTCGGTCAAGGCCGAGACGCCGAGCAGGCCGCGGTCGACGTCATCGGCGATCCGGTCGATGTGATCCTTGAGCTCGAGGGCGTCCTCCATGAGCGAGGGGATCGTCTGCAGCCGGTCGCCCTCGCGGACGATCTCGTCGCTGGTGCCGACGGAGATGTTGACCCGGGAGCTGGCGAGGATCCCGTTGAGCACGATGCTCGCCCGGCTGTCGGTGCGGATGTACTGGAGGGCCGACTCGTTGACCTCCATGTCGATGCGGATCCGCTGGCTCTCGGCGTCGTAGACGACGCACCAGCCGGCCTGCCCCCACCAACGGACCCCGCGGTAGCGCTGGCGGAACGCTTGGGTCACGCAGACTTGGCCGGTCTCGCAGCTCGCCGGCCCATCGCAGCCGACGTAGTCGTTGCTGTGGCCGCTGAAGACCTCGAGCACGGCGCACACGCCCTGGTCGGGCGCAGGCCCGTCCGCGGCGCAAAACATCCACGGCTCGCAATCGTCGGTCCGGCCCTGGTAGGGGTGACCGAAGTCCTCGGTCAGGGGGTTGCAGGGGTAGCGCTGGGTGATGAACGAGACATCGACGACCTTGCCGATCTTCTTGCCGGCGAGCTGGATGTCCGTGTTCTCGCCGATGCTGCCGGCGTCGCGGAAGTCGGCGATCAGGTGGGTCTTGGCGACGAGCAAGCCCTCGCTGATAGCGATCGTGACATACGACAGGACCGTCACCGCGCCGAACGAGAGCGCGAACAGAGCCACGATCGCGTGGACCCGTCGTTGTTCCTGCCGGGTCGGCACGGCTGAGCCTCCCTAGTCCTTGCCCGCGGTCGGCGGGCGGCCCGAGTCTTTGGCCTCGTCTTGCTCGATCACGAAGCGGACGAGCTTCTTGACCACGTTGACCCGCTCGATGTTGCCGAGCAGCTTGACGAGGTCGTCGTAGGCCTTGGGGTCCTTGAGCAGCTTGCCGACCGTGCCCTCGCCGGTGGTGACCGAGTGGCGAACCTCGGCGACCACGACCTGCAGGTCGTTGATGGCGCTGTGCGCCGAGCCAGCGGCATCGGCCGCGCTCTTGACCGCGTCGGCGGCGTCTTGACCGAGCTGCGGGTCATGCAGCGCGCGCCCGATCACCGACTGGTTGGCGGGGTCCTCGAGGCCCTCGAGGATGTCGCTGACGTTGCCGGCCGCGCGCGAGACGTTGCGCAGCGCCGGGCCGGCCTGGGTGTTGATGGTCGAGAGGGTCTCGTCGAGCTGGCCGGCGGAGTGGCGCACGGACTTGAGCGTGCGGCCGAAGTCGTCCTTGTACTCGGGCTCGTTGAACAGCGCACCGACGAGCCCGTCGCCGTCTTTGATCTGCCGAGTGATGGTGTTGGCGTTGGCGAGGATGCCCTGGAGGTCGCGCTTGGTGTTCTCGTTGTTGAGCGAGCTGAACAAGCCCGAGATCCCGGCCAAGCTGGTGTCGACCTTATCGATGATCCCGCCGATCTGATCCTTGAAGATGTTGAGCTCCTCCATCAGCGAGGGCGTCGATTGGATCCGCCCGGCGGGCTCGATCTGGATGTCTGAGCCGCCGACCGAGATGTTGATCAGCTGGTCACCCAAGACGCCGTTGGACGCCACGGCCGCGCGGCTGTCGGCGCGGATGTACTGGAGCTTGTCGGCGTCGATCCGCATGGTGACCTCGACGCGGCGGTGCTCGGTGGTGAACGGCACGCACACGCCCTCGGGGCCGGTCCAACGGACCCGCTTGTAGCGGTGGCGAAACTGGCGGGTGATGCAGACCTCACTGCCGGCGCAGGAGCTGTCGTCTGCGCAGCCGGCGTAGGCCCGCGCGTCGCCGTTGAAGTCCTCGAGCTCGGCGCACAAGCCCGCGGCCCCAGCCACGGCCGGCCCGTCGCCGAACAGCGCGGTCGAGTCGCTCGCGGGGATCGCCGCGCAGAACAACGAAGGGTCGCAGTCGTCCGTGCGGGTCTCGTTGAACCGGCCGAGGTCCTCGCTCAGCGGGTTGCAGGCGTAGCTCGGCGAGATGAAGCCGACGTCTTCGACGACGCCGATCTCCTTGCCGGCGAGCTGGACCTTGGACGCCTTGGTCAGGCCCGAGACCGTGCGAAAGTGGGAGCGGATCGTGGTCTTCGCGGTCAGCACGCCCTCGCTGATCGCGATCAGGAACAGCGAGGCGATCAGCAGGCCGCCGAACGCGACCACGAACACACCAACGACGAAGTTGGTCCGCTGCTCGTCGCGGCGCTTGCCGGCCATCTAGGAGGTCCGCCCTTCGATGAAGTCGCGGACGTTGGGGTCATCGATCGCTCGAAACGCCTCGACATCGTCGACGTAAGGGAACTTCTTGTTGTGCAGCATCGCCACGCGGTCGGCGACATACCAAGCCGTCGTCATGTCGTGGGTGACGACGATGCTGGTGACGCCGAGTTCGCGCTGGAGCTTGCGGATCATGGGAGCGATGCGGTTGCAGTTGCTGGGGTCGAGGCCGGTGGTGGGCTCGTCGTAGAGGATAACCTCGGGTCGGAGCGCGATCGAGCGGGCCAGGGCGACGCGCTTGCACATGCCGACGGACAGCGCCGAGGGGACCAGCTCCAAGATCCCCGGGTGGCTGTCTGGACCCAGACCGACGAGCGTCAAGCTGTCGACCGCGCGACTTTCGATCTCGTCGTCGCCCATGTCGGTGTGTTCGCGCAGGGCGTAGCCCACGTTTTGAACAATTGTCATGGAGTCGAACAAGGCGCCGCCTTGAAACACCATCGACACGCGCATGCGAAGCTCGCGGAGCTGCCCCGCGCTCATCGAGCCGACATCCTCGCCGTAGTACAGGATCCGGCCCTCGTCGGCGCGCAGCAGGCCGATCAGCAGCTTGAGGGACACGCTCTTGCCTTGGCCGCTGCCGCCGATGATCGTGAGCGTCTCGCCGAGGCGAACGTCGAGGTTCATGCCTTCATAAATGACGTTGGCACCGAACGCCTTGCCGACGTTTTCGAACGAGATCAGGGGCTCGCCCGGGGCGCAGGTCTTGCCGTGGAATTCGCCGATCGTCGTGCCGAGCGCCCCTTTGATCGAGGCGTCGGCCCGAACCGTCTCGTCGATCGCTAAGTCTTCGTCGGAGAACTGGGGCATGGGGTGGATCAGCCGACCGGCATGAAGATGGTGGTCAAGGCGAAGTCGGCGATCAGGACCATGACCGACACGGCGATCACCGTCTCGGTCGTCGACAGGCCGACGGCCTCGGTGCCGAACTTGGTCGAGAAGCCTTGGTAGCAGCCGATGATCCCGGCGAGGGCGCCGAACACCAGGGCCTTGGTCAGGCTCATGATGTAGTGCATGGGCTCGAGCTCGCCGATATAGGTGGCGTAGAAGTAGCTGGCCGGGACGTCGAAGACCGTGTCGGAGATCAGCATGCCGCCGACCATCGCCATCACGTTGCCAAACGCGACCAGCAGCGGCATCGCGATGCTCGCGGCGATCAACCGGGGCCAGACCAGCTTCTTGATGGGGTCGGCGCCGAGCGCCGAGATCGCGTCGATCTGCTCGGTGACCTTCATGGATCCGAGCTCGGCGGTCATGCCCGTGGCCATCTTGGTCCCGACGGTGACCGCGAGCAGCGTCGGCACGAGCTCGCGGACCAGGGCCAGCGAGGTCACCGTGCCCAGCGAGTTCTTGGCCCCGAACGCGGCGAGGGCCTCACCAAACTGCCAGGCGAGGATCATCCCGACGAACAGCGACATCATGGTCGCGAGCGGGATCGAGCGGATCCCGAGCTGGAGCACCTGGTACGAGATGTCGAACAGCCCAAACGGGCGCCGGGGCCCGCGAAATACCGCCTGACCGAACATCACGGTCATCCCGCCGCACCACATGACCGCCGCGTTGACGGTCTTGCCGACGTCCTCGATCCACTCGCGCAGCGGAGACTTTGGGGTGCTGGCCATATGAGAGTGATCAGCGACGCACGGGGTAGCCGAACCCGTCGATGACCTGTTCGAACTGACCGCGGTGGTGCTCGAACGCGCGGGGAACGGCGATGAAGGTGATGTCGAACAGGCAGCCGTCCTTCTTGAGGACGACGTACTCGATCATGATCTCGACCCCATCGAGGTTGGCGCGGACGGTGGTGCGCAGAGCCTCGCGCTCGGCGATGGTCGTGTAGTACTGCATCGGCCGCATGCGCGGCCGGCCCTCGGCGTCGAGCTCACCGGTGGGCTCCTCGATGATCTTCCAGTCCGAGTAGTCGATGCGTTGGTGGTCGGTGAAGTCCTCGAGGTCGCTGTCGCCGTGCTGCTCGCACTCGCCGTGGACCTGGATGGCCGCAGGATCGGTGCTGTGGTGCCAGGCGGCTTGCAGGCCGTCGCCGCGCATCGACTCCCAGCCGATCCCCGGAAGCCCGACGCGGTAGCTGGGGAGCTTGTTTTGGCCCTTCCAGATCGGCTGAAAGGGCGGCACATAGACCTCACCTTGGATGCCACGCGCACAGGCGAGGGTTCCTGCGACCAGGACGAGGGCGGCGAGTCGTGACGCTCGAGCGACGCGACGCGCGGCCAACTGGTGGTTCGGGGCCGTCACTGGGCCGAGAGTCTAACAGCGTTGGCGAGCCTCGGCTTCACCCCGCCGCCGCGACGAAGCCCTGCGCCGGTCCGCCGAGCCACTCGCGCAAGCTCGCGTCGATCCAGAGATCTCCGCCGACGAGGCGATGATCGAGGCCCAGCGAGTCTGCCAAGGTCGGACACGAGCCCCGGGGATCGAGGCCCGCGCCGTCGAGCAGCCACGCCCGGCGATCGTGGATCAGCGCGAGCGCGAGCGCAGAGGGGTGGCAGTGGCCGTTCTCGTGACCCGCCGAGATCACGCTGATCCACGGATCCGCGAGCTCGATGGCCGCCGCCGAACTCGCGTCGGTGGCTCCATGGTGACTGATCCACAGGATGTCGACGGGTCCGCAGGCCGCGGCCGCGAGTTCCACGCGATCCCGAGGCAGATCGCCGGGGATCAGCGCTGTGACACCGCCTGCCGTAATACACAGCGCGAGCCCCCGGGCGTTCTCGGGTGCAGCGGCTGGGGCTGGGTCGAGGGCGAGGACCTCGACCCGCAGACCCGCGGCTGTGTACACGGCGCCCGGCTCGGGCTCCGTGCGACGATCTCCGGCGACCGCGAAGTAGAGCGAGGTCGCGTGGTTGCTCGGCAGCGGACCGGCGGCTCCGCGATCCCACAGCCGATCGAGGATCGGGTCGTCGGCCGAGGGCCAGCGCGCGTCGAGGCCCGCCGCGACCCGGGCGAAGCCGCCGACGTGATCGGCGTCGTAGTGGGTGTGGACCCATAGGCCGATCTCCTCGACCTCGTGGACCGCGAGCGCCGCGAGGATCGCCTCGGCCCCGGACGGCGGCCCCGAATCGACCAAGACGACCTCGCCGTCCTCGCCGCGAACCAGCAACGCCGAGCCTTGCCCGACATCGATGAAGTGGAAGCCCGGGCCCTCGAGCGGAGCGACGAGGACGAGCGCGGCCGTGATGCTGATGGTGAGCATGCTGGGCTTGTCGGCGCCGCCCGCTTGGGCGTGCACGAAATTTTTCTGAAAAAAACTACGCAATCGAAGCGAGCGGGGTTCGATGTAGGGGATGTGATCACATCCCTTCTATCCACGGTCCTGCTGGCCACCCCAGCTCCCCTACCCGCCTCCACCGCCCAGCCACCGAGCCTCGTCAGCCCCGAGTCCGGGGCCTGGACAGCCGTCCACGCCGGTCAGCTGTGGATCTGTTGGGAGCCCGGCCCCGACTGCTTCGAGCGCGTGGCCTTCGATGATGACGGCGAGCGCGGCGAAGACTGGGTCGACGACGGGAGCCAAGACGAGCTCACCGAGCTCGAGGCGTTCGAGGAGCAAGCCGAGTTCGAGGATCGGGGCCAGCGTGGTTCACACGGGGCCGAGCGGTGGCAGCTCGGGTTTGGCGTGGACAGCCTGTGGATCGAGCTCGGCGATCGACGCTGGCGAGTGATGCGGGGGCAGCAGCAGGCCCGTAGCGTCGAGGACCCAGCGCCGGTCTGGCTGCGGCGGATCGGCCCGGCCCGCTGTGGACCGGCGGGGGTGGTGCCCGCGGTGATCGGCGGGCGCATGAGCTGGCATCAGGCTCCGCGCTGCGCCAAAAAGGCGTCCGCGGCCACGATGCTCACGCGGACCTGCATGGCGCCGGGTGGACCGCAGCTGGGCCGCCGCCGACCGACGCGGGTCCGGATTCGGGCTGGGCTCGAGCTCAGGTCGATGCAGCGCTGGGCCGGCCACGACGACGCTGCTCGCGGCCTGCAGCTCGCGACCCGGCGCGTGGTGGGGGGGACCGAGCTTCACTTCGTGGTCGAGCTCGGGTTTGACGGGCAGCGGCGAAGCGCCGACGACCGGGCCCGCGCCGCGCTCGAGCAGCGGAGCCGCGCCAAACTCCGTGATCTGCCCCCGGTCGCGCCGGGGCCCCTCGCTGAGGCCGAGCTCGACGCCCTCGAGACCCTCGTGTGCGGAGGGCCCGCACGATGAGCGCGCTGACGCTGTGTGCTTGGCTGGCGCTCGGGCCACCGACCCCCGCACCCGTGCCGCCGCCTGCGCTGCCTGCACCGGTGCTGCTCGAGGCGGCGCAAGCAGCTGAACCAACCCCACCCGCGGACCCACCCGCGCTCGGCTACGATCCCGCGGCGTTGCAAGCGGCGCTCGCTCGGCTGCCCATGAGCCCGACCCTCGCGGAGGTGCAAAACGCTGCGCTGGCCCAAGCGGGGGTCAATCCAGCCGTCTCGTCGCGCTGGCTTCAACGGGCGCGATCGGCCGCGGTCTTGCCGACGATCTCGGTCCAGTACGACCGTCGCTTCGACCAGGGCTGGACCCTCAACCAAGAGGTCGGCGAGGCCGACGCGCTGCGCAACACCTCGGGCAATCAAGACGTGCTCCGGGCCAAGGCGACGTGGCACCTCGAGCGCTTGATCTACTCGCCCGATGAGCTGCGGGCCGCTCGGGCGGTGCTCGACGTGGCCGACTTCCGCGAGCGCCTGCTCATCGAGATCACCCGGCTCTACTTCGAGCGGGAGCGGCTGCTGCTCGAGCGCGAACTCGCGGCGCCCACCGATCTGGACGCGGCGATCGCTGCAAGCTTGCGCCTGCGCGAGCTCGAGGGCCTGCTCGCTGGCCTCACCGGCCTCGACTTCGCCCCCGCACGCCCCCCCGCACGCCCCCCCTCACCCCCTCCCTCACCCCCTCCCTCACGCTGAGGATTTTGGGGATGGCAGCTTCGGGTGTTAGCGTGGGTTCGTGCCGGTGGACGAGCGTAGGGCCCATGACCGCTTCGCCTGTGATCTGCGCGCTCGCGTAGTCCTTCCGAACGGCCACGCCGTCGAGGGCCAGACCACCGACATCTCGTTCTCGGGCATCTGCGTCCACGCCGATGAGCCGATCGAGCCCAACACCTTCGTCCACTTCGAGCTGTGGGCGGTCCTGCCCGAGCGCGAGACCGACGACTTCGTGGTCCCCGCCAAGATCATCTGGTCGACCCCCGTCGAGGGTAGCCACCAGCTCGGCGCCGCGTTCGATCGGAACATGGACAACCGGTCCTGGAGCCGCCTCGACATGCTGCTGCAGTTCCTCGCCGGCACGCTCTAGAGCGAGAGATCTCGCGCTAACGGTGTTTGAGCGCGATTCCGTCGAGTCGGAGGGTTTCCGTGAACGCAGGTGCGCACATGCGCGGGCAAAAAGGCGAAGGGCTCTGCACCCTGATCGTTGTTCTCTCGCCCTGCGCACATACGAATCGCGCCAGTGGCGCCAGCTGTTGCACATCGGAGACGGTGCAAATGCTTGAAATCAGCTCGCTTTACGAAAAATCAGGGGGTTCGTAGGGTGAAGCGGCCCACGGGTTGCACTGTTTGTGCGCGAGACAAGGCGAATGACTGCGCTCCACCCCACCACCCAAACCCATGATGCCCGGCGCGTGCCGGTGTTCGCCCGGACCCTGTTTCGCCATCTGCAAGACCAGGGCTACACCCGCGAGCAGATCATCGGCGTGTCCACCGAACTCCTGAGCCTCCTGTCCACGGACATGAAAGGCAAACGAGAATTGCTGCCCGCCGAATAGGCCGCGGGCTGCTCGCCAACATTGCGCCCGGTTCGGTCCCCTTCTGGGGTGACCAAGCCGGGCGAAATGCGTTATTGGTGCGCCGATGACCCTGCCCGCGCTGCCCTCGTTCGAGTCCCTCGACGTCGACAACCGCCGCGTCCTCGTCCGCGTCGACTTCAACGTGCCGCTGCGCGGCTCCGGTGACGGCCGTGAGATCGTCGACGACACCCGGATCCGCGCGGCGCTGCCGACGATCGAGGCGCTGATCGCCCGTGACGCTCGCTTGGTCATCTGCTCACACCTCGGCCGGCCCAAGCACCACTTCGATCCGGAGCTCTCGCTCGGGCCGATCGCGGCGCGGCTGTCGGAGCTGTTGAACCGGCCGGTCCGGCTGCCCGACGAGGTCGTCGGCGACGGGGTCACCAAGCTGGTCAACGACACCCGCGCCGGCGAAATTGTGCTGCTCGAGAACCTGCGCTTCCACCCGGGCGAAGAGGCCAACGAGCTCGAGTTCGCCCGGGCGCTGGCCAAGCTGTGCGACGCCTACGTCAACGACGCGTTCGGGGCCTCGCACCGGGCCCACGCTTCGGTCGTCGGGGTCCCGGCGCTGATCCGCGACCACGCCCCTGGCCTGCTCATGGCCCGCGAGCTCAACGCGCTCGGGCGCCTGGTCGAGGACATCGAGCGCCCGCTCGTGGCGATCGTCGGCGGCGCCAAGGTCAGCGACAAGATCGGGGTCCTGGTCGCGTTGACCGAGCGGCTCGCGGCCGGCGACGCGATCGTGATCGGCGGGGCCATGGCCAACACCTTCTTGCTGGCCCGGGGCCACTCGCTTGGCGCCTCGCTGGTCGAGCGCGACCGCGTGCATGACTGCAAGCGCGTGTTCGCCAAGGCTGGAGCCCGCGACGTGCGGGTCTTGCTGCCCATCGATCTGCGCTGCGGAGCGGCGCTCGACAGCCGCAGCGCGAGGATCGTCGATCCCGACCTCGACGGCGTCCCCGAAGGCCAGCTCGCCCTCGACATCGGCCCGCGCAGCGAAGCCGCGTTCGCGCAGGTCATCGCCCGGGCCAAGACCTTGTTTTGGAACGGGCCGATGGGCGTGTTCGAGAACCCCGCGTTCGCGTCGGGGACCATGGCGATCGCCGCAGCCGTCGCCGCATGCCCGGGCTACACGGTGGTCGGCGGCGGGGACTCGGTCGCGGCGCTCAACGCGTCGGGCCGGGCGGACGCCATCGATCACATCTCGACCGGCGGCGGCGCATCCCTCGAGTTTGTCGAGGGCCGCGAGCTGCCCGGCGTCGTCGCCCTCGCGGCGGTGGCAGAGTGGACGCCGCGCGTCGACGACAACCGAGACGACCACTGAGCAGACGAACATGACACGAACCATCTGGGTGCTTGGAAACTGGAAACAAAACCTGCTGCGCGGCGAGGCTGAGACGCTCGCCCGCGAGCTCGCCGCCGGGCTCACCGGCGCGATCGGCGAGGCATCGGGAGTCGCCGCGGGCGTCGCTCCGACCTACCTCGCGCTCGACGTGGTCCGCCCGTTCACGGGCGACGGGGTCAGCGCGCCGCGCCTGCTCGCCCAGGATGCCGCAGCCCAAGACAGCGGCGCATTCACCGGCGAGATCGGCCCGGCGATGCTCCGTGAGGCAGGCGTGGGTGCGGTGATCCTCGGTCACTCCGAGCGCCGCGCGATGTTCGGCGACCACGATGAGCTGGTCGGCGCCAAGCTCAAATGCGCCCTCGCCGGCGGCCTCGACGTGGTCCTGTGCGTCGGGGAGCAGCTCGACCAGCGTGACGCGGGGGAGCACGAAAGCGTTGTGATCTCGCAGCTTTCGGCGGCACTCAGGGATCTGTCGCCTGAACTCGATCCGGCGCGCGTCACGATCGCCTACGAGCCCGTATGGGCGATCGGCACCGGGCGAACGGCGACCCCCGAGCAAGCCAGCTCGATGCACGGCGTGATCCGCCGCTGGCTCGATGACCAGGGCTTCGCTGGCGCTGACAGGTCGGTGATCTACGGTGGTAGCGTCAAGCCGAGCAACGCTGAAGAGCTCCTCGCCGCTGGCGAGATCGACGGCTTTTTGGTCGGGGGTGCTTCGCTTGACGCGCGCGCCTTCCTCGATATCGTCTCGGCCGCGGCTGGCCACGCGCGCGCCCTCTAGCCCCATCCATCATGCAAGCGTTCATCACGATCATCTATGTCTTCGTCGCCTTGGTGATGGTCCTGTCGATCCTGCTCCAAGCAGGCAAAGGCGGGGGGCTCGGCTCGGCGCTTGGCGGCGGCGCGAGCCAGGGCGTGTTCGGTGGAGGCGGCGGCGCCGACTTCATGTCGAAGCTGACCCAAGCCTTCGCGGCGACCTTCATGATCTGCGCGATGTACCTCGCCTACGCGAGCGCCCACGCCGGATCCGATCTGCTCGCAGCCGAGGGCAAGAAGCCCGCCGCCGCTCTCAGCGCCGACGACACCGCGATCGACTACGAGTTCGTCGGCCTCAACCCGCAGCCCCTGCCGAGCCCCGAAGAGGGCAAGGCCAAGCAAGCCCAGGCCGTGGCGCTGGTCCCGGCGCAGAGCGAGGCCGGCGGATCCGCCAATGAGCAGGCTGAGCAGATGGGTGATGAAGTCACTACTGATGTTAATGATAGCATCGATCGTGGCGATTCGCCCGATCAGGACCGTAGCGATTCGCCACAGGACGACGAGAAAAGCCTACAGGATGCGGTAGGCGATGATGGTTCGGAGCCCGCGAACGGTGATACTCCGGCCACCGGGTCGGAAGCCGAGACCGGCGAGTAACCCGCCAGTCGCCGCTCAGCTCGGTTTAGGCCGATTTGGAAAACGGGCGGTCCTTCGGGCCGCCTTTTTTCATGCGCTCGCGCGCGGCGGCGCGCCCCCAGTATGATCGATATCGAGCATCGAGAGTGCTCCCTATTTTGCTTGCAGTGCTGCCCGGTTTTGCTGATACCAATGGTTGCCCCAGACGCGGTCGCGTTGCCCTGCGCCCGTGTTGATTCGAAGGAGAAAGACCATGCCCGATTTGTTGCGCGAAGTTTGGACAGGACGCGGTGAGCTCTCACAGGTCGAACTTCGGCGCCCCGTCGCGCCAGGCCGAGACAGCTTGACGGAGGCGGCGGAGGGCTGGCTCACCGGGCAATCGACGGCGGTCGAGCGCCTGCGCGCTCGGGCGACGGACATCGGTCGGGAGGGCTCGGCCGTGGTCGTCATTCACGGTGAAGCTGGGTCCGGCAAGCTTCGGGTGGGCCAGTGGATCCACCGCTGCGGTAGTCGCCCCAACCGCCCGCTGCTGGTCCTCGACGCCGAGGAGCCAAGCCTGCTGACCCGACTCGATCAGGTGATCGCAGCCTTGGAGGCGGGCAACCGGGCCAGCGTTCCGGGCGCGGTCGTGCTGCGCAGCTGCGAGCGGGCCGAGGAGGACGCCCTCACCCGCTTGATTCAGATCCTCGGCAGCCAGGGCGTCGAGCTGGTGTGCGCGCTGATCTTGATCAGCAAGCGCAGCCCCGAGCAGCTGCGCGCGTGCTCCTTGCTTCATGCCCAGCTAGTCGCCCGCGCGGGCCGGTCGGTGGTCCCGGTCCCGGCCCTGCGTCACCGCAGCGGGGACATCGGCGAGCTCGCGCGCCGGTTCGCCGAGGACGCCGCCGCGCGCTACGACAAGACCACCCGCGGCATCTCGTTGCAGGCCCTGGCCAAGCTCGAGGCCCACGAGTTCCCGGGCAACGTGCGCGAGCTCCAAGCCATGGTCGAGCAGGCGATCCTGCGCAGCTCCGGCGATTGGGTCACCGGCGACTGCTTCCCAGGCCTCGGCGAGGAGCTCGCGGTCCGCACGACCAACGAGTCCGAGCTGGTCATCCGGCTGCCGGGCTCGTCGCTGCGCGAGATCGAGATCGAAGCGCTGCGCCTGGCCCTCAAGCTGTCCGAGGGGCGCGTGGTCCGGGCCGCTGAGTTGCTTGGCATCACCCGCCACGCGCTGCGGCGCAAGCTCGAGAAGTTCGGGCTCAACGACCTGCGCGCGCCACCGACGAACGGCGAGTAGCTTGACCCAAACGGCCGGCTTGCGCATCCTCGCGCGATGGCGGCCGTCGAGTTTGCAAAGGTTGAAGGGCTCGGCAACGACTTCATCCTGATCGACCACCGGACCCTCGGGGACGAGGCCCTGCGCGCCGCGATCGCGTGGACGAGCGCCCACGCCGAGGCCTTGTGTGATCGTCGCAGGGGGATCGGGGCCGATGGGATCCTGCTCGTCGGACCTGGCCGCGCGGGCGCTCGCGGATCGATGATCGTGATCAACTTCGATGGCTCGCGCCCGGAGATGTGCGGCAACGGGCTGCGCTGCGTGGCCGCCTATCTAGCAGAGCGCGAGCGGACCAGCTCGCTGGTGGTCGAGACCGACGCCGGCCCGCGGACCTGCGAGGTCGAGCGCGTGGGCGCGGGCGCCGAGGTCCGCATCGACATGGGCGAGGCGACCTTGCTCGGGGTCCAGACGCCGGCGGCGGGCGGTGAGCGCAGCTTCATGGGGGTGTCGATGGGCAACCCCCACGCGGTCAGCTTCGTGGCTGCCGACGAGCAGCCCGAGGCCCTCGCCCGGCGGCTCGGCCCGGCGATCGAGCTCGATCCGGTCTACGCCCCGAGCAAGACCAACGTCGAGTTCGCGCGGGTGCAAGGCGCTGGGCCCCAGCCGGTGATCGAGCTGTCCGTGTGGGAGCGGGGCGTCGGCATCACCCAAGCGTGCGGGACCGGAGCGTGCGCGACGGCGGTCGCGGCCGCGCACGCGGGCTTGGTGCCCTTCGACGCGGCGATCGAGGTCCGCCTGCCTGGTGGTCGCTTGCTGATCACGGCCCCGCGCGAGCCGGGCCACGGCGTGATCATGGTGGGCCCGTGCCGGCAGGCGTTCTCAGGCCGGTTGCTCGAGTCCGCTTACGACTGAGCTCGCTCAGCGATGATCGTCGTTGGAGTCGTCCGAGTCGTCGTCGTCGTCGGAGTCGTCGTCGTGCGGGCTGAGCATCCGTCGGCGGTAGGGCTCATCGGGGTGGGGCCCCGCCAGCTGGATCGCGCCAAAGCTGTGCTCGATCAGGTTGAGCAGCGCTCGGCGCTGCTCTTCGAGGCGATCGCCGCGGCGCAGGTCATGGACGACGACCGGGCCGAGGACCAAGAGCAGCACGCCGTAGAGCAGCGCCTTTTTGATCATGATCCCCGGGCCAATCAGCACCCACACGAGGCTCAAGCTCGCGAGCGCGAGGAAGCCGATCCACCGCTGGAGCGCCCAGCGGGGCCGTCGGTAGGCGAAGCGCAGCTCGATCAAGGTCCCCTCGTCGGTCCGCGTCAGGCGACCGCGCAGGTACAAGAGCCGCAGCACGCCCGTCGCCGACTGCCCGCGTGCGGCCGGGGGCCCGGTGTGCAGGGTGAACTCGTGGGTACCGAGCTCGAGGGTGTACTCCGCGTCCTCGACGAGCCCGCCGAAGTCCGGGACCATGCGGCTCTCGTAGGCCTTGACCCCCGGCTGCTCGCACAGGCGATCGAGCACCTCGGCGGGCTCGAGCGGCACGTGGTAGCGGCGAATCATGGGCGCCGGCGCCGGCTTCGCGGGCTCGATCGCGCGCTGGGAGCCCGTCGCTTGGTCGTCGTCCACCCGGGCCCTGTACCCCGGGCGCCCACGGCTGCCAACGTCGCCCCAGCTAAACCCGAGCTAAACCCGAGCTAAAAGAGCCGCGACTGATCGGGATCGTCGTCAGGGTCGTCGCCCGAGCTCCGGGCTTTGCGGCCGCGCCCATGCGGATCCGCGCAGCCGAGGTGGCGAGCGGCCCGCGCCGTGGTCATCCGCCCGCGGGGGGTCCGGACCAAGAAGCCGCGCTGCAGCAAGAACGGCTCGTGGACGTCCTCGATGGTGTCGCGCGGCATGCCGACGCTCGCGGCGAGGGCGTCGACGCCGACCGGGCCGCCGGAGAACAGGTCGAACATGGTCTCGAGGATCCGCCGATCCATGGCGTTTAGGCCCTCGCCGTCGACCTCGAGGGTGTCGAGGAAGCGGGCGGCGTCCTCGGGGGTGATCTCGGCGTGGCCGGCGACCTGCGAGAAGTCGCGGACCCGGCGGGTCAGGCGGTTGGCGATCCGCGGGGTCCCGCGGCTGCGCCGGCCGATCTCGATCGCGCCGGCTGGGGTGGCCGGGAGCCCGAGCATCGCGGCGCTGCGCTCGACGATCGCGGCGAGCTCGTCGT
>Ga0114946_10000392_pt1 | contig 28800 bp, 24 predicted proteins | sample WalLakDeSediment_FD_88676 | JGI IMG/M metagenome (GOLD analysis project Ga0114946, IMG submission 88676) | Lake sediment microbial communities from Walker lake, Nevada to study Microbial Dark Matter (Phase II) - Walker Lake 11/02/13 Deep Sediment | ecosystem: Environmental > Aquatic >... | reverse complement strand
GTTCCACATCGCATCGACGCGCGCCTTGACCGCGGGATCCATCTCGAGCGCGTCGGGCCACTCGCGCTCGTGACCCTCGTTGGCAATCGGTCGCGTTGCGTCGATCCCCATCTTGAAGCCGAAGCTCTCGAAGTTGCTCGTGTGATCGAGCCGGTCGAGCGGGCCCTTGGAGATGAGGATGTCGCGGCTCGGGTCGACGTTGTTGAAGCAGCGCCACGCGACCTGAGAGTAATCGTGGCAGTCCACGTCCTCGTCGACGACGATGACATACTTGGTGAACATCATCTGCCCCATCGACCACGCGAAGTTCATCACCCGGAACGCCTGACCCGCGAACTCCTTCTTGATCTGGAAGATCGCGCAGTTGTGGAAGACGCCTTCGAGCGGCAAGTCGTAATCGATGACCTCGGGCAGCATGGCGCGGACGACCGGCAGGAAGATGCGCTCGGTCGCCTTGGCCATGTAGCAGTCCTCCATCGGCGGACGGCCGACGATGGTGGTCGGATAGATGGCGTCCCGGCGCATCGTGATGGCCTCGACGTGGAAGACCGGGAAGTCCCCGGCGAGGGAGTAGTAGCCCGTGTGGTCGCCGAACGGCCCCTCCCAGCGCATCTCGGTGGGGTCGCACCAACCCTCGAGCACGATCTCGGCGTGCGCGGGCACGAGCAGGTCGTTGGTGAGGCACTTGACGACCTCGACCGGCTCGCCGCGCAGGATGCCCGAGAAGAGGTACTCGTCGATCATGGGCGGTACGGGAGCGGTGGCCGAGAAGATGGTGACCGGGTCGGCGCCCAGCGCCGCGCTCACCGGCACACGCGACACGCCCGCTTCCTGCCACGCGCGCAGGTTCTTCGCCCCGTCGTGGTGCTCGTGGATGTGCAGCCCGGTGGTGTTGCGGTCGTAGACCTGGAGCCGATACATGCCCACGTTCGGGCGGCCCTTCAGGTTGCTCGTGACAACCAGCGGCAGCGTGATGAACGGCCCGCCGTCCTCGGGCCAGGTGGTGAGCACCGGGAGCTTCGTGAGGTCGACGTCGTCCCCCCGCAGCACGACCTCCTGGACGGGTGCCTTGCCCTGCTTGACCTCCTTGGCACCGGCTGTGGCGAGGTCTTTGAGGCCCATGAGCGCGTCGAGCTTGCCCTTCATGCTCGCGGGCATGTCGAGCGGCAGCAGGTCCATGAGCTCTTTGGCCTTGCAGTCAAGGTCGCGCCAGGTGCCGGTCTCGGCATCGGCGCCCATGGCCCACGCCATGCGGTCGTAGCTGCCCATCAGATTGATCGCGACCGGCATCGCATAGCGCTCACCGGTCTCGCGGTTCACGGGGTTCTCGAAGAGCAGTCCCGGACCGAACTGTTTGCTCACGCGGTCGGTGATCTCGCCGATCTCAAGCTTCGGGTCGACCTCCGCGGTGATGCGCGTCAGCTGACCTTTCTCCTCGAGCAACGCGATGAACTCTCGCAGGTCTTTGATCGCCATAGCGGCCTACTCCCCGGCAGTCTGTGTGCGGATTCTCGGATGATAACGCCCAACCAGGTACGTTACCACGGGCGCCAGCAGCGCTACGGCTCCCACCGCCGTCATCTGGGTAAGGTCGAGATCGTACTTGAATCCCCACCGCAGGTCCGGAAGACGCCACACCACCTCGGCTCCCCACGCCCACAGGAACCAGGCGACCTGTAGCGCCAGTGTCGCCATGATGGCGAGGATGGTGGCGGGCCCGAGTGCGAGCCACCCGCCGAGAAAGCCCGCCTCGCGAGAGCCCTTCGGGTGCTGCCGCAGGAAGGGATAGACGATCGCGGCTGCCAGCACGGCGACTAGCCCGGCGAGTGCCGCCTCGCCCATCCTCGTGTAGAAGAACTGCTCCACGTACGTCTCGGTATTGAACGCCGAGAGTGACCAGCGATACCCGTGGACGATGAAGTAGAGCCCGTTGTAGACGAGGTAGTAGACGGATACCCCGGCAAGGGCAGCAACCCCGGCGCGCCACGAGAACGCGAGGATCGCCGCGAGTGCGACGATTGCGGCCGCCCCCAAGGCGAGAGCCAGGGGTAGCCGTGACGCCCGATCGGCGTCGAGCTGTTCCGTGCGCGCCTCGGCCAGGATGACGTCGACCTGTCCGACTGTGCTCGCAGACTGGACAGCATCGGTAGGTCGTTCCAGTGCCGCGAGGTAGCCGGTCGCGAACGCCTGAGCGTGCTCGAGTCCGCCATCCACTTCCGAGAGCAGAATATCCTCCCGGATGCGCCCCTCGGCGTGTGCCGGTACCGGCATCCCCAGAAAGGCTGCGACGGTCGGAGCGATATCCGTCTGGGAGATCGGGGCGCGCTCGAGCATCGTGGCCTGACCGATGAAGAGCGCCGGTACTCTCGTGACGACCCCCTCCCATCCGCCGTGGCCGCCCTGATCGAGGTGACCGTGATCGGCTGTGATGACGAAGAGCGTGCGATCGTCCTGGAGCGCCTGGACGAGACGCATGACCTCGCCGTCGATGCGCTGCGCCATAGCGGTGTACTCTTCGGAAGACCCGCCGTACGTATGCCCCACCTCATCGACATCCGGGAGATGGACAACGAGTAAGGCCGGCTCCCCGGTGCGGGCGAACGCGATGGCCTGATCGACATACGTGGCCGACATGTACTCCTCCGACCAGGGGCGGAGATACGCTGCCTGCGCGCGGGCGGCTCCGTAGAGTCCGGCGAAGTCATCGGGCGCAGAGACCGCCACGGTGAGGCCCGACATCAGAGCTGTGTCGATGAGCGTCTCGACCGGGACCGGACCTTCGAACCAGTTGGTGGTCACTCCCGACACATCGGGTGTAGCGCCCGAGAGTATCGTCGTCCATGTGGGATACGACAGCGAAGGCTGAGGGGTCACAGCCACCATGTCCGCGCCGTACTGGCGCAGGGTCTGGTAGCCGGGCATCTGATCTGTCACATCGAGCCGCAATCCGTCGACGATGACGAGGACCGCTCGCGGCGTCCCGGGTGAGCCAGGCGAGCCTGGCGGCGTCTGGCCAGCGGCCCACGGGCGATCGTAGTCGCCGAACGGGGTCCGGTACTCCACCACCTGGTCCCAGGAGTAACCCGCGAGCAGGTAGGCAGCATAGGCACCACCGAGGCAGACCGCAAGCGCAAGCCCGGTGGCAAACCACACAGCGGCGCGCTTCATGCGAGCACCTCCTTGCGCTCTAGGTCCATCCGAGAAACGACTCGAGCGCGTCCAGCGTGCCGATGGCCCGTCCGGCAACCGGTGCACCCTGCCGGTCGATCAGCACGGGCGTCATACCGACCGCCGAGGCACCGAGCACATCGGCGTAGTGATGGTCGCCCACGTGGACCGCTTCGTGCGGAGCCACGCCGACACGCTCACACGCAAGCTCGAAGATGCGCGGGTCGGGCTTGTGCAGCCCGACCTCGGCCGAGGAGACGATCGTATCGAGCATCTCGGCGATCCCGAGGCCATCGAGCAGTGCGGACAGCCTGCCGTCCCAGTTCGAGATGACGCCGATCAGGTGTCCCCGTTCCTTCAGTCTCATGATCGCGGGAAGCACGTCGTCGTATGCGCGCCAGCGGTCCGCTCTTCCGAACTCGTCGTAGACGCGTCGTGCAAGGTGCTCGGCGTCCTCCTCGAGTCCGAGCCTCCGGGCGAGCAGTGAGTACATCCCGACCCAGACTCCGCTTGTCTCGCCCTCGTCGGTCCAGAAGGTATCGTCCTCCCGGTACCGGTCTTCGTAGTAGGCGTCTACCAGCGGCATGAGCGAGTCGATCGAACGAAGATCACGTGTGTGGCCTGCCTCGGCAAGGACCTGGCGGCATACCTCGGAAACGCTCGGATAGGGATACAGAAGCGTGTTGCCGACGTCGAAGAAGACTGCCCGCGTCATCACTTCAGTCGAGGAAGACGGCGACGTCGGTCTGGTGCGCCGCTGGTGTGGGCTGCGCTTCCTCCGGGTAGCCGACCGCCACGATGGCGATGATCTCGCGATCGTCCGGGATATCGAGGGCCTTCGCGAGCTCGTCGCGCACGTAGAACGAGAAGGTGATATTGCAGGCACCGAGCCCCTGGCCCGTGGCTGCGAGCAGGACGTTCTCGATCGCCGCACCGATGGAGAGATGGGTGTTGAGCTGCCAGAACTCGTCCTCGACCTTCGGCATCGTGCAGACGATGACTACCGGCGCGCTGCCGAGCTCCGAGTACCACTGCACCGCCTGCGCGTGGAGCTCCGGCCCCATGACGTCGATGAACTCCTCGAGGTGGGTCGTGCCCTGGGCCATCGCTTCCCCGACCTCCCTCCGCGTCTCCCCCGTAGTAACGTAGAACCGCCAGGGCTGCTGATTCATCGCGGAGGGTGCGAGCGAAGCCGCCCTCACGATCCGCTCGAGCATCTCCACAGGAACCGGATCGGGAAGGAACGACCTGACAGAGTGTCTCTTTTCCAAGGCCTCGAACACGTCCACCCTCAGCACCTCTCCTCGCTGCCGCGTCCGGCACACGCCGCTGCCACCCATTCTAGGCGTTTCACCTGCCGAGCGGGAACTTGGGCCACGAAGCGCTAGCCGGGTACGCTCACCGTTCGGTGTTTGACCAGCGTCACCTCGGTGCCCCCGCCTTCGAGAGGGCAGAAACTGACCTGGTCCATGAGCGCGCGCATGAACATGACACCGCGCCCCCCGACGGCGTACAGGTCGTCGCTGCATACGTGGTCGCCATCGAATCCGCTGCCCGAGTCGGTGACCCGCACGGCGATACGGTCCGAGTATGTCGTCACGGTGACGTGTATGCTCGCCTGCCCGGCGCTCGGCGAGCCGTGACGTATGGCGTTAGCGAGGGCCTCGCCCACGGCGACCTTGATGTCGAAGAGGGCGGACTCGCTGAAGTCGAGTGTTGCCAGCATCTGATGGACCTGGTCCCGAGTATCGGCGAGTTCGCGAACATCGGACACCATGTCGAGCGAGCGCGACCACTCGGCGACCGAACCGCTCCCCACAACGTCGAAGCAGGCGACCGCTTGCTCGACGTCGCCCTCCTCCTCGATGCAACCCGCGACGCTCAGCAGGCCCGAGAGCTCGAAGATCCGGGTGACGTCCTCGTTTGCTCCGGCAAGGATCGCCTTGCCCTCCCGGGGCTGCAGACGATGATCGAGCCACACCAGCAGGCCGAGTGCGGAACTATCGGCATAAGTGACCTCGGCCAGATCGAGCACGATGTTCTCGCAGCCGGTCTCGATCACCTGGTCGAGTGCGTCCCGCAGGTCGGGCACCACCGCCACGTCTATGTCTCCGGCGAGGTGCAGCACACACGCCCGCTGCTCCTCGCGCCGCTCTATGTCCAGCTCCATACGTACTGTCCCGTCAGTCTTCATCCGGTGCCGCAGGGCTCCCCACGACCATCACCGCGAGTACGGCTGCATCGTCGCGTATCGCGCCGGGCACGAAACGGTCGAGGGCGGACAGCAGACGTTGTGTCACTTCGCCGGCATCCCTGCCCTGGCGAAGCGCCCGCTGAACGCGCCCCTCACCGAAGAATGTATTCCCACGTCTGGCCTCGGTCACTCCATCCGTGTAGAGAAGCACCGTGTCGCCGGGGCCGATCTCCACCGTCTCCAGGTCGTAGTGTGCAAGCGCGGTCGCCCCGAGCAACGGCCCCGTGGGCGAGAAGCGCACTATCGAGGCATCCTCCGAGCGCTTCAGCAGAGCCGGGGGATGTCCGCCGTTCGCATAGGACAGTTCCCCGGTCGCCACGTCGAGGACGCCTACCCAGAGCGTGACGATGTCGCTTGTCTCCCCGGTCTCGGAGATCATCCTGTTGACCTCGGAGATGATCTCGGCCGGCCCGAGACCGGCTGAGGCAAGCCCCCTGACCGTGTACTTGATCCTCGAGGTCTTGGTTGCAGCCACCACGCCCTTGCCGCACACGTCGCCCATGACCATGAAGATCCCGCCGCCGGGCGCCCTGAAGAGGTCGTAGTAGTCGCCGCCGATATCGGCTTCCACGCCGGCCGGCAGGTATACGCTGCTCGACTCTATCTCCGGGAATACGGGAAGGGTCTTGGGCAGGATCGAAGCTTGCAGCACCGACGCCACCAGGTGTTCCTTGCTGTACATCTTCGCCGTGTCGATCGCGAGCGCAGCCTGGAACGCGAACGTGTGAAGCAACCCCATGTCCTCGTCGGAGAATGCGTCGTGTTCGGTCGAGAACACCGTCAGAACGCCGATACTGCGCCCGCGCGCGAGGAGAGGAACCGCGAGCATGGAGTGGAGGCCCTGCTCGGCCGCGAGTGCTGCGACTCCCCCGTCGCTGACGTCGACGTCTGCGACACGGGCCGGCTCGCCGTTCGCGAACACGGTGCCCGGCACATCGACGCCCGGCTCGGTCTCGAAGTGAAGCATCTCCGAGGAGATCATGCCCCTGGCCATCTCGGTCGAGATGACCCCGGACTCGGCGTCGTAGGTCATCAGGGAGACCGCGTCTGCCGCGAATATCTTCTGGACGACATCGAGCACGCGGTTCAGAACGACCTTGGTCTGCAGCGAGGAGCTCACAGCCTGGCTGATCCGGAAGATCGTCTCCAGGTTCACGGCCCGGGTTCTCGCCTGCTCGAAGTTGAATGAACTCTCGAGCGCGAGCGAGAGCTGACTCGCCAGCGCCGCGGCGAGCCGGTGCTCCCTCACCGTGAAACGGCGGTCCCCGGCCCTGAGGAAGCCGAGCACCGCACACGGCTCGTCCTCGATCAGCACCGCGGCCAACAGTGCATGATTAGCCGATGTGGCTGCGAGCGCTCTCGAAGCACCCTTCCCGGCTCCCGCGTCCACGACGATGGTCGGTTCGTCCGTGCCGCCGCTCTCGCGCCACGCAGCGATCAATGCCTCTTCGTCTGCAGCTCGCGCCGCCGGAGGCAGGCCGAATGCCGGCCGGTCGAACACCGCCAGCGTGGCCGAGGCGGCCCCCAGCAGAATCGCGGTGGTCTCCTCCACGGTCTCCAGGGCCACCGCAAGCTCCTGAGGACGCGACAGCTGCTCGGCCACCGCGCGGAGCACCTCTGCCTCGGCGCGCGAGCGTGTCTCCACCTCGAAGAGCCGCGAGTTGTAGACGGCGACGGCAGCCTGCGCCGAGAAGGTCCGCACCATCTCCACCTCGGCTTCGCTGAAGGTCCTCGCTCCGTCCTCGATGACGACGACCACGCCCAACGGCTCGGTGCCGACTGCGAGCGGAGCAGTCAGGACCGTGACGGTGGGCCCGTACTCGGCGGGAACGAGTGCGTTCATCTCCGGCCCCGTGGCGGAGCGCACGTGCGGATCCTCCGCATGAAGCGCCTCGATGAGCCAGGACTCGGCGTCGAGCGGCACGCCCTCGGCACCTTCTGACATCAGGTCACGCGCACGGGCGAGCGAGAGGGTGCCCGACTGCTCGTCGACGAGGAAGACCGCCACGGTCGCCGTCCCGACGATGTGCCCCATCGCGGACATGATGCCATCGAGCACCTGATCGAGACGGGAGGAGGACGCGAGCAGTTGCGAGAGATCGTGTAGCGCATTCAGACGCAGAGCGATGGCGTTGAACGCAGCCGCCAGCCTGCCGACCTCATCGGTCCTGTCGCTCTGCAGAGGGCGAACGTACGCCCCGGTCACGGCTTCCCGGGCTCGCTCCTCCAGGTGCGTGAGCGGAGCCACCAGACGGCGCGCGAAGACGGCCACGATCAGGAGTGTCACCAACCCGGTCACGAACAGGGCAAGCACCGCCGGCGTCAACGCTCCGAGTGTCGCGACCACGATCGCGGAGCGCGGTTCGACGATGACTCCGCGCCATGCAAGTCCCGGATATCCGTCGATGTCAGCGTAGTGACCCCATACCACGGTCTCGTCCTGTGCAACCGCCGAAACGGTCCCGACGTTGCCCGTCTCACTCGACGGCTGGTAGACGATGCTCTCCTCGACCAGTTGTGAGGCCCCCACGCTCGTCACGATATCCGGGCCTTCCCGGTCGACCAGCAGCACCCATCTCCCGACCTCCGGGTCGGCGAAGCGGTCGACAGCCGGACGCAGGAAGCCCGAGCGCACCCGGAACATCATCACGAGGCCGAGGTCTCCTTCGACCGCCTGGGCGACCCAGAGGCGTGCATCGACACCGCCCTCGACCCGCTCGTAGTAGTAGCTCGGACTCTCGGTGGTGGCCTGCGACACGAGCGGGTTGGCGGCGACACTGCGGGGTGTGCGAAACGTCGGATAGCCGCTGACCACGCTTCCGTCCCGGCGGGCGAGCAGGAGCTGGTCCACGATCTCGATCCCGGTGTCGAACTGGGCCGCAAGAGCAGCTCTGTCGATTTCACCGGTCACCGGGTCTATGCCCACCGCGATCGAACGCGTGACGAGCCTGCCCGCAGGATCGAGGCGCAGGGCTATGTCGCCCACCAGGGCCTGAAGATACGCCTGATGGCGGGCGCCGACCTGATCGCCGGCGAGATCGTACACCCCGACCAGCGCGGAAAGGCTCACGATGCTGACTGCAAGCATCGAGAGCACGAACGTCATCAGCACGATGCTGGCGGCCAGGCTTGTCGTCCGGCCCCCGCGCTTCATCATCCAGCCCTCACCAGGTGTGGGGTACGGTCATCCGCCATCACCCATCGTAAAGCACGGGAACCGAGCCACCAACCGCTAGAGGGCTACCTCGGGTAGGACCCTAGCCAGAGCTCCGGTGAGCGCCGACAGCTGACCGGTGAGCATCAGGACGCCGACAGCGATGAGCAGGATGCCCGCAACCCGGTTGATCACGAGGGCATGCCTGTTGAGACGGGAAAGGAGCGGGCCCATCGTCCCGAACAGCAGCGCGGTGAGGATGAAGGGCAGTCCCAGCCCGAGCGAGTAGACGAGCAGGAGGGCGGCTCCCTGGCTCACGCTCCCGGTGGTACCGGCAAGAGCGAGTATCGCGCCGAGCACCGGCCCCACGCACGGTGTCCAGCCGAACGCGAAGGCCGCGCCCATCACGAAGGCGGCACCGCGGCCGAACGAGCGAGCCTTGCCCAGATCGACACGCGCCTCCCCGTAGAGCCACGGAACCTTGATGATTCCCAGCAGGAGGACGCCGAAGGCGATGACGAGGATCCCCGCGACGATCTCGAGCGCCTCGCGATACTCGACCATGAACGAGCCGAGGACCGAGGCGGAAGCTCCCAGCGCCGTGAAGACGGCGGAGAATCCCGCCACGAACAGCAGTGCCGGGATCAGGACCGCCTTCGTCGGGCGTTCAGACGCAAGGTCGCCCACTGCCATCCCGGTCATGAACGAGAGGTATCCCGGAATCAGTGGCAACACACAGGGAGAGAGGAACGAGACCACGCCCGCCGCGAAAGCGGCAGCGAAGCCGATCGACCCTACATCCATCGGAGCGCCTCCCCGGGGTTGCACACATCAATGGGTGCACTATACCCCATGGGGTATAGTGCGGCAACACGGCGGGGTTCCCAGATCCCTACTGACCTACGGAGACGTCGTAGCCGGCGGAGCGCACCGCGATCACGAGATCGTCCTCGGAGAGGACCTCTGAATCATAGGTGACCGTGGTGACGCCGGAGGCATACTCGGTCTTCACCTGCGATACCCCTTCGAGGTCGCCCAGGGTCATGTCGATCAGCATGGCGCACGATCCACAGTGCATGCCTGTGGTACTCAGCTCAACGGTCCTGATGTCAGCCACGAATCCGGTCCCCTCCCATAGGTAGCGTCATGTCGCATTCGAGCATCTGTCCGCAGTGCGGGCACAATCTCCACTCTTCGAGCGTGGGCTTGCCACACGCGGCGCATGACGATGCGGTGCGGCCGGGTGCATCGACTTCCCGTTGCGGCTCGAGGAGCAGCAGGGCGACGAGCGAGACGAGGGTTCCGACGATCAGAGCCAGCCCCCACACGGGCGCGGTGGCAGCGGTTCGGGACATCGAGAGGATCAGCGCGGTGAGCGCAAAGACCACAAGGGTCCCGAAAGCAAGACCCGCATAGAGGCTCCTGTTCCTGCCATGGCTCCGAGCCATGATGGCACTCCCGGCGTCGTTGTGGCGTGATGCCCAGCGGGGTGCAACACCTGTGCCAAGCCGGGTACCCTCAGAGCCCGAGCCGCTGCATTCTCGCCTCGAGTGTCTTGGCCGTCAGGCCGAGCAGCTTCGCCGCCTTGGGCGCACTGCCACCCGTTCGGGCAAGCGCCTGACGCACGAGATCGAGCTCGACCTCCTCGAGATCGATGCCCTCCTCGGGCAGCACGAATTCCTGCGACTGCGGTTCGCACGTTCGCGAGTTCATGCGGATCTCCAGCGGCAGGTCCTCCAGCCCGAACTCGTCACCGTGACTCAGGATGACGATGCGCTCGATGGTGTTCTCCAGCTCCCTGATGTTGCCGGGCCACTGGTAGGTCACGAGCGCTTCCATCGCATCGGGGGATATCTTCTTCGCGCCCGCTTTGTACTTCTCGAGGAAGTGCGCCACTAGTAGCGACACGTCACTTCTGCGTGCGCGAAGCGGCGGCAGCGTCACCGGTACGACGTTCAGCCGGTAGAAGAGGTCCTCTCGAAACGTGCCGTCAGCGATGAGCTGCTGCAGATCCCGATTCGTGGCCGCAACCACCCGTACATCGACATCGATGCTTCTCGTCCCCCCGAGCCGCTCGAACCGCCGCTCCTGGAGCACGCGAAGCAGTTTGACCTGGACCGCCGGTGTGATGTCCCCTATCTCGTCGAGGAAGAGCGTCCCGCCATTCGCGAGCTCGAACCGCCCCGGCTTGGCGGTCATCGCCCCGGTAAAGGCACCCTTCTCGTATCCGAACAGCTCGCTTTCGAGCAGTGTCTCAGGCAGCGCGCCTGCACTCACCGACACGAACGGGCGGTCGGCTCGTTCCGACAGGCTGTGGATCGCCCGCGCGACCAGCTCCTTGCCGGTGCCCGACTCGCCGTAGATCAGGACCGTGGCACTCGTCGGCGCAACCTTCCGGATGCTCTCGATCACCGCCATCATGCGGGGCTCGGCGGCAACGATGCCCTCGACGTCGTACTCACGGTCGAGCTCCTCCCGCAACCTCTCGACCTCTGCCGCAAGCGTGCGCACCTTCAGCGCCTTCTCGATCGCGATCTTGAGTTCCTCGAGATCGAACGGCTTTGTGAGGTACTCGGTCGCACCGGCTTTCATCGCCTGAACGGCAAGCTCGACGTTGCCGTGAGCGGTGAGCATGATGATCGGGAACGTGCTCCCGCCGGCGCGCAGACGGCGTAGGACCTCCATCCCGTCGGGTTTGGGCATTCGATGATCGAGTACCATAAGATCCGGCTCCGCCTCGGCGACCGCGGCAAGCGCCTCCTTGCCGTCCACCGCCTGCACCACCTCGAAGCCCTCGGACTCGAGCGCCTGAGCGAGCACCCAACGCATGTTCTTCTCGTCATCCGCTACGAGCACGCGTCCTGTCATAGGGGATCCTCCGTGGGTCCATCGTCGATGGCTGTCGGTATCCAGACCCGGAACGTCGTGCCCTCCGGGCCGCTTTCCACTTCGATATGCCCATCATGCTCGTCGATGATGCGATGCACGATGGTGAGCCCCAGTCCGGTTCCGGCGTCCCGGGTCGAGTAGAACGGGTCGAACACTTTGCCCAGATTCTCCAGTGGGATGCCGGGACCGGTATCCCGAACCATCACCACCACGAAGTCTCCCTGCTCGGCAGCGACGAGCCGGATGCCGCCACCGGTGTCCTCCATCGCCTGGACCGCATTGGTGACGAGGTTCAGAAAGACCTGCTTCAGCTGATCGGGATCGGCCATCACGCGGGGCAGATCGGGCGCGTACTCCTCGGTGATGGTCACACTGGACTGTCCGGCGAAACGACTCGTGAAGAGCACGACATCGCCGAGCACCTCGACGGTGTCGGTGGGCATCATCGTCGGCTTGCTCGGCCTGCCGAAGTCGAGGAGCGCTTTGATCACCTTGTCGAGCCGGTCGATCTCCTGCTTTATGACCTCGCCGGCCTGACGCACACGCGATGCGTCGCACTCCGCATCTTCGAGCAACTGTACGCTCGCACGGATCACGCCGAGCGGGTTGCGCACCTCGTGGGCGACACCGGCGGTGAGCTCGCCCATCGCGGCAAGCCGGTCCGCCCTGATGAGCTGCTCGGTGAGCGCCTTCACCTCGGTGACGTCCTCGATGGTCACGACGGCGCCGAGGATACGTCCCCCGACCGCGCGCATGCGAGACGTCGAAGCCTGCACGTGTATCTCGTGTCCGGCGTCGGTCACCATCCGCACCTCTCGCAGCGTGAGCGGGATGCGACCCGATAGCACCTTGCGAACGTCCTCTCCCAGGCCGCCGTCATCACGGAAGAGGGCACCGATGCTCCTCGGTACCATCTCGTACTCCGACATCCCGAGCAGTCGTTCGGCAGCCGGATTGGCGGTGGTGATGGAGCCGTCCGGACCCACCGTGAGAACCCCGGACGTGATGGAGCGGAGGATCGATTGCGTGTAGTCCTGGATGTTGATGAGCTGGATGGCGCGTTCCTCGAGCTTCTTGTACGCCTCCTCCAGGCGCGCACTCACCTGCCGCAGGTCCGCGGTCTTGAGCTCCTCCATGTCGCGCAGCGCGCCGAAGAGGATGCCGATGGCGAAGTACATGAAGACTTCCAGGCTGCTGTCGATCGTCCGGCCGGTGACGCCGCCGAGCGTGATCTGTGAGTTGATCGCGAACGGGACGGAGGCGGCGAGCGCGGTGAGGAACCCGCCCTTCTTCCCGAACATGAACGCCGCATAGAGGATTGGAACGTAGTACAGGCGGCGGTAGAGCAGGTGCAGCATGACCGCGCCGCCGGCAGTCGTGGTGTAGAAGTGCAGCATCGTGACGACCGCGAGCATCGCGACGATGATCGCCACCGCGCGGATGCGGGCTCTGCGCTGCTGGACTTCAGCCTCCGCGGCCGGGCGCGCCTCGTCGTTCACCGTCGTCTCCTCGCCCACGACGGCTCTACGCCGAGCTCCTCGCGATACTTCGCAACCGTTCGCCGGGCCACGGTCACACCCTCGGCGGAGAGCAGCTCGGCGAGCTTCTGGTCGGAGAGGGGTTTGGCCGAGTCTTCCTCGGCGACCAGCTCCTTCAGCCGCTGCTTGATGCTCGTCGAAGCGATGTCCATGCCGGTCGACGTGCGGTAACCGCCTGCAAAGAAGTGCTTCAGCTCGAACAGGCCGTACGGTGTGGCCATGTACTTGCCGGTCACGCCGCGGCTCACGGTCGAGAGATGGACACCGATCTCGATGGCGACATCTTCCAGGCGCAGCGGACGCAAGGGCCCCTTCCCGTCCTCGAAGAACTCAGACTGCACCTCGAGGATGATCTGCGTGATGCGGCTGACGGTGTCCTTGCGCCTGTCGATGTTCTTGATGAAGCTCTCCGCCGAGCGGATCTTGTCCTTGAGATAGCGCCGAGTCTCGTCGTCGGCTTCCGAACCCGAACGCAGCATCGAACGGTAGCGGGGGCTCACGCGCAGGGTCGGGACGGAGTCGCTGTTGGGGATGATGAGCCACTCGTCATCGAAACGGCGCAGGGTCACATCGGGAACGATATACCCGGGCGAGGGTCCCGGCGAGTAAGCGCCCGCCGGCCGCGGGTTGAGCGCGCGCAGAAGACCGACCGCTTCCCGCACCTGGGGCTCACCGACCTTGAGCGCCCGGGAGATCTTACGGAAGTGGTTGGCAGCAACGTCGTCGAGGTGGTCGGCGATGATCCGTTCGAGCAGCGGCTCCTCCAATCCGAGGAACTCCATCTGGATCATCAGCGCCTCGGCGAGCGTGCGCGCACCGACACCCGGGGGGTCGAGCTGCTGGACGACGCGGAGGCCCTCCTCGGCTTCCTTCGTGGAGACACCGACGAGCGCCGCTACCTCGCCGCAGTCGCCGCGGAAGAACCCGTCCGTATCGAGCGAGCCGATGACCGCGCGCGCGGCGGCCTCGACCTCCTCGGTCAGGTCCATCATCGCAAGCTGCTGCTCGAGGTAGTCCGAGAAGCTCACCGCACCGCCGACGAACTCCTCCGTGTTGGCCGCCTGCTCGTTCGGATCGCGCTGGGCGCTGAACTCATTCGAATCGAGCTCGTCGTACATGTCCAGCCACTCATCCCAGGCGCGCTCCTCCTCGCTGCTCTCGAGTCGCGCCTCATCGGCTTCGAGCGGCTCGGGCTCAGGCTCGTCCACTTCGAGCAGCGGGTTCTCGAGCATCTCGGCCTCGATGAGCTGCTGGAGATCGGCGATGGGCATCGCGAGGATACTCAGCCCCTGGTACACCTGGGGCGAGAGCGTGACCCTCTGCTTGAGTTCGACCCTGTGCCCGAGCTCCACGCTTCGACCCTCCCCGGTGCGTCCCGGCGCCTGTTCCAGCGAGATCGGAGGCGCCGCCTAGCAAAGAATATACCACCGTATGAGGGTGTTTCTTCGTGGAGGTTGCGTGTGCTCAGGCGGCCGGTGGCACCTCGAAGGGCTGCGCCGGCTCGGCGATCCCGGGTGCCTGGATCACCACGATCGCGCAGAGAACGAGCAGCGCGCCCAACAGCTGCACCACGCCGAAGGTCTCGCCGAACGCAGCGAACGCAGCGAAACCCGCGATAACCGGCTCGAGCGTCGCGACGATGGTCGCCCGCGTCGGATCGATGTAGTGCAGCGCCTTCAGGAACGCCGCGAACGGGATTATCGTGCTCGCGATCGCGATGAAGAGCACCGCCGCCGTTGAGGCAGGCGTTGCGAAGGCCTCGGCGGCGCCACCGGGTCCCCCCAGGTAGATGAGCCAGAACACCGAGGCGAACCCCAGGCCGAAGATGAGCGTCGTCCACGGTGAGAACCGAGGAGCGGCATAACGCCCCATCAGCGAGTACGCGGCAAAGAACACCGCGGAGGCGAGTCCCCACGCGATGCCCTCGGGGCTCACCGCAAGTCCGTCGCCGCCTACAGCGCCGACGACGAGAGCGCATCCGAACACGGAGAGGGCCACGCCCGTCGGGAGCGTCCACGTCAGCCGTTCGCCCAGGAAGAGGACGGAGAAGATCAGCACGATGACCGGCGCCAGGTACTCGAGCAGGATAGCTGTCGCCACGTTCGTGTACGAGATGGCTTTGAAGTACGTGAAGTGCACCCCCGCGAGGCCCACGACACCGAACACCGCCAGGAACGGAAGGTGGCGACGGGCAACGTGGAACGCGTATCGGCGGGATACGAGCAGATAGACAAGGAGCACCGCGAAGGCGCTGAACGCCCGCGCTCCGGAGAGCACGACCGGGTCCACGGTGATCCCGAGGGGCGACACCCGCCATGCAGCGGTCTGCACTCCCTCGGGAGTGAAGAGCCACTTCGCTGTAAGGCCACCCGCCGCCCAGCACGTTGCAGCAAGCGCGGCGAGACCGTAGCCCCGCCACGCGTGTTCGCGTCGCTTGTGAGCATCAGACGAGCCCGGCATCGATCTCCTTTGCGGTCTTCTCCGCCTGATACGAATCGTAGGGCTCGAGGTGAGCCACAACGTCCACAACCGCGTTGAACGCCTCGCATATCGTACGCTCAACGACCTCGGCGACCGCATGACCGGCAACCACCGTGAGCGAGGGGTCCACCTGGATGTGAAGATCGACGTAGACTTCGGCCGCCGTCCCCCGGGTCCGGATATGGTGGCAGCCGAGCACTCCGGGTACGTGGCGCACTACGGCCGCGATTCGTCCCGGCTCGATGCGGGCCGTGTCCGACAGCGTCACTGTTGCCTGACGGAATACATTCCACGCGGTGTAGGCGATGACTCCGGCCACCGCGAGTGCGATAAGCGGGTCGGCCGCCGGATAGCCGGCACGCACTGCGACCAGACCCAGGATCACGCCGATGCTGACGAACGCGTCACTCGCGGTGTGACTGGCATCGGCGATGAGTATCTCGCTATTGAGACGTTTACCCACGGAACGTTCGTAGAGCGTGACGCCGACGTTGACAGCCAGTGTGCCGAGCATGACCGCGAACGTGACTGCGTCGACCCGGGGCGGCGGACCGCCCGCAATGAGCCGCTCGACCGCCGTGCTGCCAACAGTGTAGGCGGCGAATGCGAGCATGGCGCCTATCGCGGCCGACGCATACGTCTCGTACTTGCTGTGTCCGTACGGGTGGTCACGGTCCGCCGGACGTGCTGCGAGGCTGAGCCCGACCAGGCCCACCACATTCGAGGCGCCGTCGAACAGAGAGTGGAAGCCGTCCGCCACCATCGAGACCGACCCCGCGACCGAGCCCCATCCGATCTTGGCGAGCGCGACCGAGACATTGAGCACCAGGATGGTCCAGAGCACGCGACGGATACGCGACATGCGCGCACTCGCCGCCGCCCCGTCATCTGGCACCCGGTAGCCCACCCTCGCACCCCTCCACTTGCCCAATATACCCCCCAGGGGTATATTGGGCCTACCCGTCACAGATGACGATGATACCCCACCACGATGAGGTGATTCGCATGACCGATACACTCGGGCCACTCGCAGCCGACGATGAGCGTACGCGTATCTTGAACCGCCTGCGGCGCCTCGAGGGGCAGATCCGGGGCCTTCAATCCATGATCGAGGCGGGCAAGGACTGCGAGGACATACTTACCCAGATAATGGCCGCAAAATCCGCCCTGAACCAAGTAGGGCTCCACATCATCGGTCACTCGATGAAGCGGTGTCTGATAGACGATGAGGAGAAGTCCCGCGACGAGCTTATCGACGAGGCGATCAAGGTGTTCCTCAAGTACTCCTCCTGCGTGAGCTAGCCGCGCCCTCAGGCGGTCGCATCGTCGACGATACCGATGACCTCGGCCTCGATCCCCATAGCGAGCTCGTCGAGCCGATGCTCGGGATAGATCGCCCCGAAGATCGTCGGGCGCAACGCGGCGACAACCACGCTGCCATCCTCCTCGTAGATGTTGATGCGACACGGCAGCACCAGCGAGAGAGGGCTGCCCACCTCCTCGACAGGGCTTACCTCCATGATGACGAGCGGACGGATGGCGAAGCCCTTCGCGACGACGGTGCCCCCGATGTCGTATTTGTTCTCAATGACGAAGCCGTGGTCGCGCACAGCGCGCTCCACGGCTTCGATCGTCTCATCGAACCCCCCGGTCCTTGTCCGCTTGTATGCGTGGTCCACCGGAGGTCCTCCGTCGATCTCGCCCGACCGGGCGACTCCTTCTAGGCTCAGGTGAACGCTCCCGGACCGCAACCCGATGTCGCTCCCGTGCCCGAGCGGCCTATGGAGATGACTCCGCCGCCCGGACCTGCTGTCACCCGCTCAGAGCCGCACCGGGGACAGACCCGGTCCTCGTCACGGATGATTCTCATCAGGAAGCGCTCGAAGCGCTCGTCGCAATCCTGACACTTCAGGTCGTACGTGGGCAACTCCTACACCCCCAGCCCGAGCTCTTTCGACAGCGCGTCGGCACCCTTTGCCCCGACGACCTGGACAACGACGGAGCCGCGCTCGAACTTCGCGATCGTCGGGATGCTCATGACCCCGTACTTCATGGCGATATCGCGGTTCTCGTCTATGTTGACCTTGACGAACTTGACCGCCCCGTCGGCACGGTCGGCAAGCTTCTCGACCTCGGGTGCGACAACCCGGCACGGGCCACACCACGGCGCCCAGAAATCGACCACGACAGGCACGTTCGCGTCCAGGACCTCGTCCTGGAAGGTATCCACGCCGACATCCTTGACCTTCTCCGACATTCCGTTCCCCTTTCACCCCTGTGCGAGATGCGCTCTTACCGATGGTACTATACCCCCATGGGTATATTGCAGTCAATGCGTTGTCCCTCCGCCTCGGGTATCATCGGTGCATCTGCCGAGGGGAGGATGTCGATGGTCCCGCTCCTCTGGATCGGGCTGGTAGGCGCTTCGATGGGTGCGGGGGCAGCTCTCGCGCTCCTTCTCGTCGTCCCTCGTCCGCGTGAGGGTTTCGTGATGGTGCTCGGGGTCCTTTCGATGGGCGGGGCCGTTGCAGCCGGCAACGGCCTCGTTGCTGCGTACGAAACGACGTCCCTCACCGTCATCGCGAGCCTTCTCGCAATCGCAGCACTCGGCGGTGGATTCGCCCTCGTGTCGGCGCTCCTCGCATACGTCCAACCCGCGTCGCCCGGCACGCTGCTGCCACCGGCCGGCTCCCCCCCGCGGACGCTGGCCGTACTGATTGTCGACACCGAGACGCAGACGTACCTTGCGGGCGAGGTGAGCAGAGAGATCGCCGAGTTGGTCGACGCCGGACTCCCCGACCCCACTATCGGCGTGACGCCGTTCCACTACGCCGCCCAGAAGGCGCGGTACCGTGCGATCGCGGGCAGAAGCCCCGAACACCCCGCAGCCGTCGCCCTCTCCGAAGGCCTGGAGTCCCTGCTCGACGGTGCGGAGTTCGCCGGGCCGGTCGTGGTCCGCTGCAGCGACCGGGGCGCGCTGGCCGCGAACCTGCGGGCGGCGCTTGATGAGGGCTACGCATCCGTCGTCGTGACGGGAGCGTACATCGCGGACAGCCATCGCGCGGCCGAGCAGAAGCGGGATGTGGATGACATCGCTGCGGGCATCACCTCACTGCACGTCGCCTACACTCCCCCGCTCTGGACATCGGACGAGCTTGCACGACTCGTGGCGCTGCGAGCTGTAGCGCTCACGGCGGGATCCGACAGGACCGGCGTCGCGCTGCTCGTCCACGGTCAGCCCGGCAGACACGCCGAGGCCAACGTATCCTTCGATGTCGAGGAGAACGCCTTCGCCAACCGTGTCCGCATGCACCTGAGCGAGCACGGGATAGACGCGGCGTACGTGCGTGTGTGCTCCGCGGAGTGGAGTGATCCGGGCGTGACGGAGACGGTGAGGCACCTCGCGGCGCTCGGTTCCGAGCGCATACTTGTTGTGCCCGCCTGCTACCCGTTTGCGAACATGCAGACGCTACTGGACATCCCCGCCGCAGAGCGAGACGCCCGGGTGCCGGAGAACGTGCACGTCGTGCACATCCCGCCGTGGGGCGATGACGAGGTGTTCGCCAGCGTGTTGGCCGGCGCGATCAGGAAGACGGTGTCTGAAGCCGCGCCGTGGGCCTAGCTCTCGGCTAGCGAACGCGCTCGGGCTTGCACCGGTCGCGGTTCCACTCACGCTGGCGCTGGATGCGCGGGAACTGAAACGCGTACCTCAGGGCGATGCCGAGCCCGCCGCGACCGGTCTCTGCCCGGGTCTCGAGCGCGTCGATGCTCGCACGGAGATCGGCAGCGGTAGTACCGCGGAAGACCGTATAGCCCTTCCCGATACCCTGGAGCACGTGTGCGTCCGAACCGCCGGTAGCGGCGATTCCCTGTCCGCCGGTGAATACGCTCGCTGCCACCCGGTTCGCGTACACCAGGAACGGCATGGAGTTGTACACCTCGAGCGCGTGGAAAGCGAGCTCGTTGAGAGCGGCCCCGAATCCCTTGACCCCGAACGGTCCGAAAACGCCCTGCTGGGAGAAGGGGTGGGGAATCATGGCGACGCCGCCCTGCGCGTCGATCGCGGCGATGGTCTCGGCGACACTCATCCCGGCGGGGATGTGCTCGTCGATGAAGAGCCCGATGACGTGACCCGACCTTGTCGAGACCTCCTCGCCGACGACGACCTCTATGTCGAAGTCATCCTCGAGCGACTTGGCCAGGAGGGCGCCTTCGATCGTGTTGTGGTCGGTGATCGCGATGACGGAGAGGTCGGTGTTGTCCTGCGCATGTCGCATGATCTCGGGGATTGCTGCCAGACCATCACTGTGGGCGCTGTGAATGTGAAGGTCGGCCTTGCTCCAGGTGTCGATCAACTGGGTCCCCTTCCCGGGATGCGGTCCGTCACCGTACGGCGCCGAACCGGGTAGTGCAACAACCGTGCCGTTCCCAACCGCGACGCCGCACGGCCGTCGCTACTGTGTGTGTCGGACGCCGGAGTCGACAGCATTAGTGCGATCCGGGAGACCCTCAGCGGGGTGCACGGCTCCGACCCCATGCATCAAGGCGCGCTACGCCCTCGGCAAGACGCTCGAGTGACGTCGCATAGCTGAAGCGCAGGAAGCCCTCACCGCCGGGTCCGAAATCGATCCCGGGCGCGGTGGAAACGTACGCCTCCTCGAGGATGCACCGCGACAGCTCGAGTGAGTCTTCGCCCCATGCCCGTGCGTCCGCGAAGACATAGAACGCGCCGGTAGGCTCGCACGCGACTTTCAGGCCGATGCCGCGAAGTGCCGGAACGAGATAGCGGCGGCGCTCGTCGTAGATCTCCTTCATGCGGAGGACCTCTCCCTGCGCCTGGGTCAGCGCGACGGTGCCGGCGACCTGAACGAAATGGTTGGCACAGAGGAAGAAGTTCTGCTGGATCTTCTCGCACGGGCGCACGAACGGGCGGGGCGCGATGAGATAGCCCAGCCGCCAGCCGGTCATCGCATAGACTTTTGAGAACCCGTTGAGCACGAACGCCCTGTCGGTGAACTCCAGGATCGAACGACTGCGTCCGGAGAAGTCCAGGCCGTGATAGATCTCGTCACTCACGATCCACACGCCGTGTTCCTCGGCGATGGTGGCGAGCTCTTCGAGGTCCTCGGGAGGAAGCACCGTGCCCGTTGGGTTGCAGGGAGAGTTCACCATGATGGCCCGGGTTCGCGGCGTGATCGCCGCACGGATCTCATCAGGCCGGAAGCGAAACCCCTCCTCGGCCCTCACGGGAACCGTGACCGGAACACCGCCGAGGAAGTTCACGTAGTTCGGATATGCCGGGTAGCACGGGTCGGAGACGATGACCTCGTCTCCCGGATCGAGAAGCGCGCCGAAGACGAGCAGCATCGCAGGCGAGGTGCCCTGCGTGACAACGATGTCTTCCGGATCGACCGTCGCCCCGTACGTGGACAGATAGTGCGCCGAGACCGCCTCACGCAGGCTGGGAAGACCCGCGGATTGCGTGTAGCCGGTGTCGCCCTGCTCCATCGCCGCCTCCGCAGCGCGGGTGATCACGGCAGGCGTGGGCAGATCGGGGTCACCGATCTCGAGCCGCACGACATCGTTTCCCATGGCGGCCAGTTCTTTGGCGCGGGCGACCACATCCATGACGACGAAAGGACGGATCGCCTCCGCCCGTCTCGAGACGCGCTGTTCGTTCGGCTCCATCAGACTCCTAGTTCCGCTATCGACGTGCGCGGTAGTGGTCCATCAGCGCGTTGCCCATGACTTCCAGACGCCGGAGGTCCGCGAACGCGATCCCGGCGGTGCTCACGACCTCGTGGGGCGGGGACGGATCGTACACGAGGCCGATCTCGTCGGCTCTCGTCCACAGGTCGGTACCGGGCAGCACGTGCAGCGTGGACATCTGCAACTTCCCCGGATCGAGCTCCGCGACAAAACGCATGCCTTCAAGGACGTCTGCGGGCGTGTCGCCGGGCAGCCCGACGATCAGATCACACTCGACGGAGATTCCCGCATCCTTGAGAGCAGCCACCCCGGCGACGAAACGTTCGCGGTCGAACCCGCGGCGGCAAACCTCCAGAGCGCGTTCGCCGGTGGTCTGCGGACCGGTCTCGACCGAGGCGACACCCGCCTTTCTGAGCAGAATCGCCTCTTCCGGGCCGATCCGCTCGATATCGACCTCGATCGTATGCAGACGAACCCCTCGCCGGGCAAACGGCTCCATCGCACCGGAGAGCCACTCGAGACGGTCCGGCGTGAGGTTGAACACGGGATCGATGAAGGTGAACGAGCGGAGGCCTACGGTCTGAGCAAGGAAGGCGATCTCCGCCTCCACCCGCTCCCGCGAGAAGGAGCGGATGCGGCCGAAGCCCTTTCCTTCGAAGCAGTAGCCGCAGCGATGCGGGCAACCGCGGTACGTCTCGATGTAGGCGGTGCCCTCCACCGGCTCCAACGCGCCCGAGATGTAGGGCGACGGAATCGAGTCCAGGGCGCCGATGAGCGCCCGGTCCGGTGCGGAGACGACCTCTCCCTCTCGGCGTGCGGTCACCCCCTCCACTCTCCAGGGGGAACGTCCCCGGAGCAGCGTCGAGAGCAGCTCGGCAAAGGTCTCCTCCCCCTCCCCACGCACGACGGCGTCGATCGCTGGCTGTGCCTCGAGAACCTCCTCCGCAATGGGAGAGACCTCCGGCCCGCCGACCACGATGTATGCATCGGGCAGGACCTGCCTGACAAGGCGACACGCATCGTAGACTGCTCGTGCGTTCCAGCAGGTGATCGAGAAGCCGACCACATCGGGTGAGAGCGCGGCGACACGGTAGGCGACCCACCAGGGGTCGACTGTCACGTCCAGGTCGAGCGTCATGAAGCCTGTCTTGCCCGCCAGGCGTGGATCGGCCTGCGCGTAGGCTCGAACGTAGCCGAGCGCCAGAGATCGGTAGCCCGATGAGTTAAGTGCGACGAGGGCTACCTTCTGTAGCGGTCCGGGGCTCATGAGAGCGCCTCCACGAACGACACCACGTCGACAGCGTGGAGCCCCTTGTCTCCGAGCGCCGGCTCGGGCATACCGCTCACGGCGACCCAGACGCGATTGACCGTCCCGGTGTCGCACGCGGCAGCCACCCACTCGGCGGATCTGCGCACGTCGAGCTCTGGATCGCACGCCAGCACCATGCTGGAGACGCCGAGCTCCGCCAGACGCGTCACGGTCGCGGGAGCGTCGTGAAGGTTGTGGCGGCACACGGGGATGCGGCCGCGCAGCGCCACTCGCACGCCGAGTGCCGCCGCAGCCTCGCTCACGAAAGCGATGGCGTCAGCAGCAGCATCGAAACCGCCCGGGGCGCCCGCAAGGGCGTCGTGCTGTTCGGGTCCGGGCCCGAGGAACACCACCTCGAGTACACGAACACCGCCTTGCAGAAGCGCGTGGGCGGCCTGGATATCGCGCACGGGGCGTCCCGATGTGCGGAGGGCGATGCGTGACGCGCCCGAACGCGCCGCCTCGCCGGCGAGCCGCACCAGGCCATCCAGGTCGAGCGAGCCCGTGTCGGTGAAGAACAGGCCGGCGTCCGCTTCAACCGGTAGAGCTTCCCCCAGGCGAGAGTCCATCCCGGCGGCATCGGTGACGGCATGAGCCTCGGGGGCGGCACATCTCTGGCAGGTCGCCTCAGCACCGGCTGCCATCGGGACTTGGCGGAACGCTAACATCGAGTGCGGCTCCTCACCTCGGATTCCGTCACAGCATAGCCCATGCGCCTCGCGCAATCAGCACGGAGCGTTGCGCCGAGAAACGCCATGGCGAGTGAGCCGCCCCCTGGGCGTCGTTCCCGATGCGCGGATCATCGACGCGCTCGTCGCACTTGCCGACCGACGCTGCGAGTGACGGATCGAGGACGATGTCGCGATCTTTGCGCTGCGTTACAGTGGACCGGGAGAACACTCGTCGACCGGCCTGCAGGAACGGTAGGAGCCTATGCCCGGGATGAGCCGCAGCCAACGATACCGTCGCATCCTCACCGTCGTCATAGAGGAGGGGTTCGGGACCGCGCTCGACCAGCTCGGCGTGCGAGCTCCGTGGGTGACCGGACCCCTCACACGGCGTCGCGCGGCTGCCGATGCGAACCTGTCCCCGGAGCAGAGGGTCCGGCGCACGATGGAGCGCCTCGGTCCGACATTCGCCAAGATCGGACAGATACTCTCCGTGCGGCGTGACCTCGTACCGGAATCGTTCGCCGACGAGCTGGCCAAGCTCCAGGACGAGATGGATCCGTTCCCCTTCGCCGAGGCGAAGACGGAGATCGAGGCTGCGTTCGGCGAGCCGCTCGGGGTGCTGTTCGCCGAGTTCGACGAGACACCGGCTGCCGCTGCCAGCATCGGGCAAGTTCACATGGCGGTACTCCACGACGGCACACCGGTCGCGGTCAAGATCCAGCGGCCCGGCATCCGGGAGATCATAGAGGCCGACCTCGACATCCTGCGGACACAGGCGCGCCGCATCCACGGCAGGACCGACCTCGGCAGGCGATTCGATATCGTATCGCTCGTGGACGAGTTCGCAAGAGTGCTCCACGAGGAATGTGACTACGTCAATGAGGCCGAGAACGCGGAACGACTGAGAGATGCCTTCGAGGCCGATACGACCGTTCATTTCCCGCGTGTGTTCTGGGAGCTGACCTCGTCGACGGTACTGACGCTCGAGCGTATCGAGGGCATCCCGTTCAATCGCCTCGCCGAGCTCGACGAGCGAGGGGTAGACCGGCACGAGATCGCGGGGCGCGGCATCTCATGCTATTACGAACAGATCTTCATCCACGGCTTCTACCATGCCGACCCCCATCCAGGAAACCTTTTCGCGATGGAAGACGGGAGGGTCGCGTTCACGGACTTCGGGCGTGCCGGCGTACTGAGCGACTCGGCGCGAGCGCACGTCGCGGACCTGCTCGTGGCGATCATCGGCCAGGACGGAGAGCTCGCCGGGGACATTCTGCTCGAGGTAAGCCGGAGCACCGCGGATACGGATGCTGTGGGACTCAAGCGAGATGTCAGCAACCTCATCCGCAAGTACTACAACCTCAAGCTGAACGAGGTCGACACCCGGGAACTGCTCTTCGAGATCATGTCGCTCATCGGACGCCGGGGCCTCACGCTCGACTCGGAGTTCGCCCTGCTGCTGACCACTCTCGCAACGATTCAGTCACTCGGGACGAACGTCGATCCCGAGTTCCACTTCGTGGACTCGGTCACGCCGTTCGCAAAGCGCATCATCGAGGAGCAGACCCACCCCGCAGCGATGGCGAAGGGCTTCACCTCGACTGTGCGCCGCACGATGAAGGCCCTGCAGGGCCTGCCCGACAACGTGAACAGGGCACTCAAGCGCGTCGCCGATGGCGACCTGCGTATGACGGTGAGACCCGGCGGCTTCGACCCGCTCATGGCACGCGTCGAGCAGGCAGTGGACAGACTCGCGTTCGCGCTCGTGGTGTCCGCATTCGTGCTCGGCTTCTCGTGGCTGCTCGCTCCGACCGAGCTGCCCTGGTGGCTCGAGGCGATAGCGGCGTTTGCGCTCATCTGTGCGGCGGGAGTAGGCGTGTGGTTCTTCCTGTCGATCGTCTTCCGTCGGTGGAGACAACGCCGCCACGATCACTAGACGGGCTACGTCAGAGAGGCTCGGGCAGAGCCGGCATCGGCTAACCGCTCGTGATGCCTTCTTCGACGATCGCATCCGCCTGCGCCTGCGTCACGCCGAGTGGGCCTGACGGTGTTGCGCAGCGGAGATCTCCGCCCGCACAGTGGGCAGAGGCATACGTTCCACGATCGACTGGGGAATCCGCCCCCGACGAGTATCCTGCACACTCGCAACAAAATGATGGAGCCGCCCCGAGGGCGGCTCCATGTGTCGCTGCGCGACTGGCAATACCTCTAGCGTCTCGAACGTCCAGACCGTCTCAGTCTGCCTCCCGTCAACGCTGCGCCAAGGGCGATACTCAGCATCAGTGCGCCCGGGTCGCCCGTGAACGGCAGATAATCCTCCTCAGCCACGGTCGGCTGGACTACGGTCTTCGGCGTGGTGCTTGGCTCGTCGGGCTTGTCCCCGTCATCGGGCTTGTCCCCGTCATCGGGCTCGTCCCCGTCATCGGGCTCGTCCCCGTCATCGGGCTCGTCCGGTACAGGGGGCGTGTTGTAGGAAACGTGACTCAGGACCAGCTTGCCGATTCGATCGCTGCAGACTACGGCCTCAGCACCGAGTAGTATGTCGTGCTCAGAAGTGCCGACGTAGAAGTGCTGAGTGGAACCGTTGCCGACAGGCATGCCAACAGCAGTCACCTCGCCCGCGTTCTCGAACAGCACACTGAGTTCACCGGCTGCTGTTCCGTGAGCGAGTCCGTTCAAGACGAAATGCCACACGACCTTGTCGGTCAGCCCCCCGTCATCGGACTCGTTACCGAACGACTCGCTATCTGCGCCGACATGGGGACCGTGAAGATAGACCGTGCTCTGACCGATCTCGTCACACGGCTCCGCGCCAGCGTCCTGAGATGCTGCATCCGACTTGATGCCTGCTGTGGAACCAGTGGGAACCCGTGAATCACTCGAACCCTCGTTGTTCTCATCTTTCACCGCGCTAGCAGAGGCGTTTGCATGTCCGGGTGGTTGCTTCGCGCCCTTGTTACTCTTGTTCTTTGCGGCGTTGGATGGTGCCTTGGAGGGTCCTCTGGCTTCGCTCGTGTCCTGGTTCCCCTCGTCTCCTGCCGTGCCACCGGTGGCTTCTGCGGCGTCGGGCACCACTATCGCATCCTGGTAAGATACGCCTGCTGCGAGGGCTGCCTGCGCGGGTAGCAAGAGGATGAGAGCGACGAGGAGAATCAGAACGCTCCCTCGCTTCATGGCCTATCGCCTCTCAATCTTCGCTTGTCAAAGAGCGTGCGCACGAGTACGTGCGAAGGCATGTATCGACGTGTCACGTCGCGACTCTGCTGCGATCTGCTGCGGATTACCGTTGCTCACACCACTGTTCTGGCCCCGACGCCCCGCTCCGCTGTGGTACAAGGGTTGGCGTCTCGCCCAACGTGGGTGCACGGTATGAGTAGTTGTGCTGCGTATGCGCCGCATCGCGCCCCTGCCGGAACTCGAGTCCGGCCTGCGCCCGTGCACGCTGCTACAGTCCTCGCGTGTATTCTACCCGTGCAGCTCCGCTCATACGCAGCATCACTCGGCGACCTAGCAGGTTCGCCCTATGCATGGGCCCCCGCCCATGTGCGCCGCACCCCGTCTCTAGCGCGGGAATCGACGAGCACGTAGAACCGTCCTGGCTTCCTGATCCGGAGCCTACGATGAGGGCAAGGAGCACCCGGGAGTCATGCCTGCGACACCAGAAGCGGCTCCTCCCAACCGGGAGGAGCCGCTGTTCATTGCTGGTGTCCGAGGCGAGAGTTGAACTCGCACGTCCCTAGGGACACTAGGCCCTCAACCTAGCGCGTCTGCCATTCCGCCACTCGGACAGCTGCGCACCCTGAGGCGCGACGGACGACAGTATAGCGTACTCGTTTCGGGGGCGCTATACGGATATCCACGAGCGGGATCTCACCCCTCCTGGGGGGCGCCAACGTTCGTCGGCGCGGATTCGAGCAGCTCGCACGCGGACTCGAGCACGATCGGGCAGGGGCTCGCGAAATGGCACGCCGCGCGGTGCCCCGGAGCCACCTCGTCGAGGGGCGGTTCCTCGTCGGAGCACTTCGGGAACTGCGCGATGGGGCACCGGGTGTGGAAGCGACACCCACTCGGAGGATCGATCGGGCTCGGCACGTCACCTTTGAGGATGATCCGCTCGCGCGTGCGCTGCTTGATGGGGTCCGGAACCGGTACCGCAGAGAGAAGGGACTGCGTGTAGGGATGGTGGGGGGAGTCGTAGAGTCCCCTCCAGTCGCCGATCTCGACGATCTTGCCGAGGTACATGACGGCGACGCGATCCGAGATGTGTCGGACCACTGACAGGTCATGGGCGATGAAGAGGTAGGTCAGCCCGAAGGCGTCCTGGAGCTCGTCAAGCAGGTTCACGACCTGCGCTTGGATCGAGACATCGAGCGCGGACACCGGCTCGTCGCACACGATCATCTTCGGCTGAAGCGCGAGCGCACGGGCGATGCCGATGCGCTGCCGCTGGCCGCCCGAGAACTCGTGCGGATACCGATTGATATGCTCGGGGTTCAGCCCGACCACCTCGAGGAGCTCCTTCACGCGGGTGCGCCGCGTCTCACGATTCCCGATGCCGTGGACGAGCAGGGGCTCCCACACGATCTCGCCGATGGTCATCCTGGGGTTGAGGGAGGCATACGGGTCCTGGAAGATGATCTGCACCTCGCGCCTGAACGCCTTGAGCGCCGCGCGCTTCATCCCGCCGACATCCTGACCGTCGAAATGGACCGTCCCGGACGTCGGTTCGAGCAAGCGCATCACGCATCGGCCTGTCGTCGACTTGCCGCACCCCGACTCCCCGACAAGGCCGAGTGTCTCTCCCGCTTCAACCGAGAACGAGACGTCGTCGACCGCATGCACCTTCTGACCGATGCGGCTCGTCAGTACGCCCTTCTCGACCGGGAAGTACTTGGTCAGGTTCTCCACCCGGAGCAGCTCGCTCATCTCGGGCCGCCTCCCCCCGCTGTCGGAGTGGTGTCCGGGTCGAAGCCGGGCTCCGATGAGAAGGAGCAGGCCGCCAGGTGGCCTTCTCCCATGTCCACTAGCGCGGGGATCCGCTCACGACAGCCGGCGCGCGCGTACTGGCACCTCGGATGGAACGCGCATCCCTGTGGAACGTTGATGAGGCTTGGTGGCTGCCCGCTGATCGGATTGAGCGAACCTTTCTCGTCGATATCGTGTCGCGGCAAGCTTGCGAGCAGACCCCACGTGTAGGGGTGCTTGGGATGATAGAAGACCTGTTCAGCGGTCCCGTACTCGACCTGTTTGCCCGCGTACATGACCATCACGTCGTTCGCCATGTCGGCCACGACCCCCAGGTCGTGCGTGATCATGATGATAGACATGTGAAACTGCCCCTGAATGTCCTTCATCAGCTCCAACACCTGCGCCTGGATCGTCACATCCACGGCCGTTGTCGGCTCATCCGCTATCAGGATCCTCGGGTGGCATGACAGCGCCATAGCCACCATCGCCCGCTGCCTCATCCCACCGCTCAGATTGAACGGATATTCGTCTATTGTGCTTGTCGGGTTCGGCATCCCCACACGCTGCAAGATCTCAATCGCCTGCTCCCTCGCCCCTTTCGCCGTCACGTCCTGGTGCAGACGGATCGCTTCGATGATCTGGTTGCCGATGGTGTGCAC
>Ga0114946_10000391_pt1 | contig 28802 bp, 14 predicted proteins | sample WalLakDeSediment_FD_88676 | JGI IMG/M metagenome (GOLD analysis project Ga0114946, IMG submission 88676) | Lake sediment microbial communities from Walker lake, Nevada to study Microbial Dark Matter (Phase II) - Walker Lake 11/02/13 Deep Sediment | ecosystem: Environmental > Aquatic >... | reverse complement strand
TCGTGGGGGCCGTTGTACATGTCCCAGCCCTCCTGGCCGAAGTAGAACCAGATCCAGCCCATGACGGGGTTCTTGTGCCGGGCGGAGAGCCGGTCGGTGATGGCGTAGTTGAGGTTCATCACCGGCGCCTCCGGCCAGCAGTGCTCCACGTTCACCACCGGGCTGAGCCGGTGGTACCAGTAGAAGCTGTTGCCGTGCCGCTGGTTGGCCCCGGGCCAGATGATGAAGTGCTGCACGAATGGATAACAGGAGACGCGGCCCGGCGTGCCGGCGGCGTTCATCGCCTTCGTTGCCGCGTCGTTCGTGCGGCGGAAGAACTCGAACGTGAAGTAGCGGTGGAAGTCGACGAGCAGCTTGTAGCGGGCCGGCTCGCGAAAGATCACCGCGTCGGCGTCGGGCAGCGCCGAGAAGAGCATCGAGCCGTCCTTCTTCACCGGATCGTAGATCGGCTGGGTCCAGTTGAGCGAGACCTGCACCGGCTCCACCTCGTCCCAGCTTTTCAGCGACTGCCCGGTGAAAGTGTTGTAGGTGCGGCCGTCCTTGTTCGTGTCGTCGCCGGGGCTCGCGTCCTGAAACCAGACCTCCTTCAGGTACTTGCGAAACTCGGCCTTCATCGGGTCGCGGTAGTCCATCTGCCCACGCGTCCGCAGGCCGACCTCGTCCCAGGAGCAGGTAAGCCGATGGTCGCCCACGGTGAAGAGATGGTGGCCGTAGAAGCGGCCCATGCCGCCGATCGACTCCACCCCGGCCTGGTAGTTGCCCGCGTCGAAGAAACTGCCGCAGGCCTCCCGCTGTCGGCTTCCCTCCTGGCCGTCGAACTGCAACGGCGGAGGGCCATTGGCCCCCCAGAGCGTCTGGTCGATCGCGCCGAGCATCCCCTTCTCCTTAAGAAAGGAGCCGACCATGAACGTGAAAGAGCTTCCCTTGTAGGCGGAGTTGTAGCCCATGCGACGCCAGTCCTCGAGGATCGCAGCCTCGTATTCCGCGTTGATCGGCCGCGGGTCGAGCCTCGGGTCATAGACGCCGTTTTGCGCGGTGTGTTTGAAGTCGTTGATCGCCGCGAGGTTCTTCTTCTGCTCCGGCGTGAGCGAATCCTTGTTCGCACTGAGGAAGCTCTGGGCGTCGATGGTGAACCCCCGGGCGTGTGGGCCAAAGGGCCCGTCGTAGGGCGTGACGGGCGGCTCGGGCAGCTGCTTCCACTCCTTGTAGAGTTGCTCCTGCCAGGGCTCGGCGGCCCGGGTCGGGGCCGTCCCCGAGGGAATCGCAGCGACAGCGCAAAGGGCGACCAGCAGGGGGCAGCCGACGAACAGCGGCCGGGGGAGGTTGTGACGCATTCTGGGGTGGGCTCCAGCAGAGGGGGCAGGCGGTAGCCACTACCGCACTGGTTAGAATTAGCCGACCGCCGGTAATCTCGCGGCGGCCAGGCCGAAGGCGGCCAGGGCGAGCGCCCCCGGCTCGGGCACGATCACCAGCTGTAGGCTCCCGTTCTGGAAATAGGCTGGAAATAGGCGCTCCGGCCCCCGGCGATGTCGTAGGCGTTGCCTGAGCCGAAGTTTTGGATGTTGTCGAATGTCGACGCGGTGCTGATGAGCGTGTACGTGCCGTCGTCGATCGAGTTCCAATCGATTCCCAGCCCGTTGACAGCGACGAGGTCTGAGTCGTGATAGAAGCATGGAAGGAGGACTACCATCGCGTTCGTCCGCATGGTGCTCTGGGCAACCGGAGACCGTCGGAGTTCGCGCAGCCGTTATCGGGGTGGATCAGGGAGGTTGCCGAAATTCTGGGTGGCAATGCCGTCGATGCTTCAGTACAATTTCGGGTGAGGGGTGTTCTCCCGCCGACGGCAGGCGCATCTCCTGAGACCATTGCAGACTACACTCCAGAAGGCCACGGCCTGACGCTCGTTACGCTAAGGTGATCTTCATGTTGCTCCCCGCCCGACGACCGGCCCGCAGCGCTTTCACGCTCGTCGAAATGCTTGTGGTGATCGCGATCATCGCGACCCTGGTGGGAATGCTCCTGCCGGCCGTCCAGTCGGCACGTGAATCGGCGCGACGCACGAGTTGCGCGAACAACCTCAAGCAGATCGGGATCGCCCTGGCCGGCTACGAGTCGGCGGCGGGGGCTTTTCCAGCGGGGATTTTCGCGAGCGCTTGGCGCTCCGGGGCGACGGAGTCAAGCAGCACGCAACTCACCGGGCCTGTCGCCAAGTTCGGCTTCTATGCGTGGACGTATTTCCTGCACGACCTGCTGCCGCGTGTCGATGAGCAGGCCTATTACGACGGCCTCAGAGGTCCGCTCTTTCGCGTGCTGACCCTGGAACACCAGCCTACCGGTGCTCAGGCCCAGGCCGATTACGCCCGCGTCAACGGCGCATCGATCCAGCCATTTCTCTGCCCATCGGACGGCGATGTTGGGCCACTCTGGCAGACGCCCAACACGTTCCCGTCGGCCGGGGCGATACAGTTGGCGAAGTCGAACTACCTGGGAATCTTCTCCGGCACGAACGTGGCGGAAGGCATCTCGCTCATCGTTGCCGGCAGTGGCTGGATCAATCAGCCGGTGCGGCCGCTTCCGCCGCGAACTGCCGGGTTCGACCGTCGGGCTGTGTTCGGGTTTGGACAGGGCACCACGTCGCAGGCGATCAAGGACGGCCTCGCCAACACCGTAGCCGTGGCAGAGTATCTTCGTGGCGTCTCCGATCGCGATGGTCGCGGCGCCTTCTGGTACAACGATTCGGGGATGCAGATGCTGCATGCCGCGACGGGTCCAAACTCGTCCGTTGCCGATCGGCTGCATCCGCAGCGGAGTTCCGGGGCCAACAATTCAGACGACTGGGGCTGCTTCGCCCAGACGAACCGAGGTGGTTCGACAACGACCAATTCGCAGAACAATGTGGCCGCCCGCAATCTGCCCTGCCAGGGGGGCACGGAACTCAACGACCGTCTCGGCATCGACGGCGCCGCGGCTGCTCGCAGCAAGCATCGTGGCGGAGTGAACGTGCTCTTCTGCGATGGCCGCGTTCAATTCATTGACGAAACGATCGACAGCAGCACCGTGGCTCCCTACGGCACCTGGCAGCGGCTGGCCTGGATCGACGATGGCCAGTCGGTGAGCATGCCGTAGGGTGTCGCAGGCAGATCCGCTCGTCCAACAGCGGCATCGTCGAGGCTGCGGTGAACTTTTCCACTCAGCGGCCGCGGTTCCGCAGGCTGCGGGCGTTGAGGTAGTCCACGAGCACCTCGGCCGGGTGACGGCCGGTGTCGACCACGACCCGCTCCACCCGGTTCCGCAGGCAGGCCTCCTCCAGCCGGCCATTGAACTGCCCGAGCGCCTGAAGGTAGCGGCTTCGTAATTCGGCGGGCTGGGTGAGCAGCTCCTCGTCGACCTCCAGTCCCCGGAATTTGACGTTGCCGTCGAACCGAAACTCGATCTCGTCGGGGTGAAGCATCTGGAAGAGCACCACCTCATGCCGCGCGTAGCGGAGCCGCTGCAGCGCTCCCTCCAACCGCTCCACGTCGGTGAAGCAGTCGCTGAACACCAGCACGATCCCCCGGCGCCCCATCCGGCCGCAGAGATCGAGGAGGCACTCCGGCAGCCGCGTCTTCCGCACCGGCTCGACCGCGTCGAGCCGCTCGGTCATCCGCACGATCTGGGCCATCGTGTTGCTCGGCGGCACGAAGGCGTGCACCGATTCGTCGATCGTGGCTAGCGACACTTTGTCCCCTTGTCGGATCACCGCGTAACCGAGCGTCGTCGCCAGACGGGCCGCGGCCAGGAGCTTCTGCTGCGGCCCGATGCCGTACCGCATCGACGCACTCGTGTCGAGCACCAGATGGCAAACGAGGTTCGTCTCCATCTCGTACTGCTTGATGAAGTATTTGTCGCGGGTGAAATAGACCCGCCAATCGATGTGCTTCGGGTCATCGCCCGGCACGTACTCCCGGTGCGCCGCGAACTCGACGGCGAATCCTGAGAAAGGCGACTTGTGATGACCGGCGAGCGTGCCCGCGACGAGGCCGCGCGGCTCGAGGCCGCGGCCGGCCAGACGGTTGAGCGTCTCCGGATCGACGTATTTCGAAAGGACCGAGTGGGCCATGGGCTTTTTCCTTTCACGCCGCCGGACGCTCGTAGACCCGATCGGCCGGCACGGCCTCCGAGAGCATGTCGATCAGCTGTTCGCTGTCGATGTTCTGCGATTGGGCGGCGTAGTTGGCGGCGATCCGGTGCCGCAGCGCCGGCTTGAGCATCGCGTCCACATCTCCCACCGTCGCGTGGTAGCGGCCGTATATCACCGCCCGCGTCTTGGCGGCGGTCACCAGTGTCAGCAGGCCACGGGGTCCGGCACCCCAGGCCACCCAGCGGTTCACGAAGTCGGGCGCCTCGGGAGTGCCCGGCCGCGTCGACCGCACGAGCGCCCAGGCGTAGCCAAGCACCTGGTCGCTCACCGGCACGCGGGCCACGAGATCCTGCACGGCGAGGATGTCGTTGACATCCATCACCGGCTCGATCCGGCCCGATTGCCCGCCGGTCACACGGCGGGCGATCTCCCACTCGTCGCGGCCCGACGGATAGCCCACCTTGATGTTCAGCAGGAACCGGTCGAGTTGCGCCTCGGGGAGCGGGTAGGTACCTTCCTGCTCGAGCGGGTTTTGCGTGGCCAGCACGAAGAAGGGCTGCGGGAGTGGGTGGGTGGTGCCCCCGGCGCTCACCTGCCGCTCCTGCATCGCCTCGAGCATGGCCGCCTGTGTTTTTGGCGGCGTGCGATTGATCTCGTCGGCCAGCACCATGTTGGCAAACAGCGGCCCGGGAAGGAACGTGTATTGGCGGGCCCCCGTCTCGAGGTTCTCCTGGATCACGTCGGTACCGGTCACGTCGCTGGGCATCAGGTCGGGCGTGAACTGCACCCGCTTGAAGGTGAGGTGCAGGGCCTGGGCCAGCGAACTCACCAGCAGCGTCTTTGCCAGCCCGGGCACGCCCTCCAAGAGCGCGTGGCCGCGGGCGAACATCGCCACCAGCGTCTGCTCGACGACGTCGTCTTGGCCGACGATCGTCTTGGCGAGTTCGTCGCGGATTTTGTTGTACACCTGCTCGCACTTCTGCACGGCGGCGACATCGTCGCCCGCGGGTTTCTCGGCCATGGTCTCTCATCTCCTCGGGAAAGGGCGTTGGAAAGGAATTGTCACTCGATGTTCTTGAAATACCGGCTCATCTTCTCTTCGTAGCCGCGGGGCGCCCGCCGCTCGCTGCCGGCCCGAATCGCCTTGCGGACTTCGGGGGGCAGCTTCGCGAACCAGGCATCCCGTTCGAACGATCTCTCGACGGCCTCGGCATCGCCGCCGCGACTGCCCGGGTCGGACCGCCGGTCAACGGCGGCGATCTCACGGAGCGGCCCGTCGTCGTGGGCCTCGCCGACGCGGCTGCCGCGGCTGGAGGTCTGCTCGGACGACTGCCGCTCGCTCGACTGCCCCGGCGAGTCTCGTGCCGCCCCGCGGTCCGGGCTCGACGGCTGCTGGCTGGAGGCCTGCTGGGAACTCGCCTGCGGTGAGCCGGCCTGCTCGGCCGCGGCGTTGGCCGGCTCGCCGGCGATCATGTCGGCGGTGGTTTCCGGCGACTCGGGCAGAAAGCCCGTGCCCAGATCACCCTGCGGCGACGCCGCGTCGAGCGACTCCCGTAGCGGCTGGTTGCCGATCTCCCGCTGGTCAAGCGCGGCGGCGACCCGCTCGCCGACATCCCGCTGCGCGGCGGCGAACCGCTCCTTGGCTTCGACGAGCGCCGCGGCCGCCTGCGCACGGTCGAGCGCCGCTGCCTGGCCTTCCGGCAGCTGCTCGAGCGTGGTGGCGTTGGCGGCAACCGCATCGCGGGCCACCGCCTGCTCGCTGAGCGCGGCGGCGATCTCCTCGGCGACGATCTGGTCGCGGGCGAGGGCGGTTTCGCGGTCGGTCGCACGGGCCTCGCCGGCCTCCGCCGCCTGCGCGGCCGCCAATCGGGCCAGCTCCTCGGCGGCCTGCTTCGCCTGATCCCGCATCGCCGCGGCCGCCTGGGCGAGCGACTCGGCAGCCTGGGTGGCGGCGGCGGCCGCGGACTGAGCAGCCTGTTCAGCAGCAGCCTGTTCAGCAGCCATGTTCTCGGCAGCGGCCTCTCGAGCCGCTTCTGCCTGGGCGGCAGAGGGCTGTTGTCCCGCCGGCATATCGCCAGGCCGATTCGTCGCAGCTGCCTGCTCGCCGGCAGGCGTTTTCTGAGCGAAAGCGTCGTCGGCCGCTCGGGCTTCGAACTGCGTGCGAGCGGACTCAATCGCGGCCCGTGCCGCAGCCATCTTTTCCGCCGCTGCCGGCGAGAGGCCCTGCACGGCGTCATCCACGGTCTCGGTGATGGCGGCGAGTTCGGCCTGCTTCGCCGCCAGGCCCCCAGCCAGCTTTGCGGCCTCCGCGCCAGACTCGCCCGGTGCGGCATCTCCTGGCGGCGGGGCATCCCCCTGCTCCAGAGCCGCGAACTGCTGCGCGTCCTCGGCGATGCCCCGCTCCGCGGCTGCGGCGCGATCCGCCAGCTGCGCGGCCCGGCTGAGATCGTTCGCCTTCGCCTCGAGCTCGTTCTGCTGCTTCCGAAGTCCGGGCTGAGCGGCAGAGTCTCCGCCCGCGGCAGCCTCCTGCTGCAACGAGGCCACCTGGGCTGCCTCGGCGGCGGCCTGCGTGGCATCCGCCCGCATCGCCGCGGCCGCCTCGGCGAGCGCCTCGGCGGCCTGTGCCGCAGCCTGTGCCGCGGACGGCGGCGCAGCCTGAAGGGTAGCGGCCTGTTCGGCAGCCATGTTCGCGGCAGCCTGCGTTTCCGCAGCTTTCTGGGCGGCGGTTTGTTCCGCCTGCTGCGCGCCGGCCCGGTCGAACGCCTGCAGCGCGTTGGTCATTCGTTCGTGGGCAGCCGCACGGGCTTTAAGCTGCTCGCGAGCGGCCTGCATCGCCGCCTGCGCCTGGGCCATCATCTCGGCCGCCTCGGGTGCGAGGCCATCGACCGCGTCTTCGATCTTCCCGGCGACTGCCGCCACCTCGGCCTGCCGCGCGACGAGCGGGTCAGCTGCCGGTCGACGTTCGTCGCCAGTGGGCCCGTCCTGCCGTCGTTCCGACTCTGCATCCGGTGCAGCCCGCTCTGGCTCGACGGCCTGCTTCGCCGCCTGCGCGATCCCGAGTTCCGCGGCGGCCGCACGTTCCGCCACCTCCGCCGCGCGGGACAGTTCGCCCGCCTTGGCCGCCAGCGTGGCCCGTTCCGCGTCGGCAATGGCCCTCGCAATCTCCCGGGCGGCCGATTGCAGTGCATCGGTCGCAGCCTGGAGCGAAGACTGCGCGGCCTGTGGCGTCGGAGCCCGGGCGACTTCCGCCGTGGCATCGGCTGCCGCCCTGATCCGCTGCTCGACGGCCAGGGGCAGTGGCGGCGGTTTGTCGTCGCCGCCCTGGATCTCGGGGATGTCGCTGACCCGGTCTGCGACGAGCTCCGCCAGCCCGGCCGCCAGCCGCCGCTCGGCCTCGGCCGCCGCCTGCGGCTGCTCGCGTGCCGCCTGCGTGATCTCGTCCTGACGACGGGCGAACTCCTCCACCTTCTCGAGCACATTCATCAGTTCCGCGGCCCGCCGGGCAAACTCCTCGGCGCTGGCCGGGGCCCCGGCCGGCTGCCGACCGTCGAGCCGAGCCGCCACCTCCGCGAGCCGCTCGATCACCGCGTCCTGCTCCGCGACCGCCCGCTGCTGGTCTCCTTCGAGCAGGCCGGCCGCGGCCTCGAGCGACGCCTCCTTCGCCTGCTCGACGAGCCCCGCCGCCGCCGGCTCACCCCGCAGGTCGTCGGCGAGTTTCGCGAGCGCATCCTGCAACGCCGACTGCTCGGCAAGCAGCTTCTCGACGCTTTCGTCGGTGAGCGGCACCTTCGCCATCTCGCGCCGCATGTCGGCCGCCTTGCCGCCGAGCGTCGTCGCCTCCTTGCCGGCGTCGACACTGCCCGGGCGGGCGGCACGGTTGCCCTCGACCGTCGCCAGGACCGCCTCCAGCCCCGCGATCGCGCGGCGCTGGGCAGCGGCAGCCCCACCGGGATCGGCCTGCGTGAGTCGGCTCTCGGCGGCCGCCACCGCCTCCGCCACGCCCTCCTTCTCGAGCGTGCGGAGCCCTGCGAGGCCGGTGGCTCCGATCTCGCCATCCCAGTTGCCCACGTCGTCGAGCGCCGCCTGGAGCGTCGCCACGAGTGTCTGCACGTTTCGTTCCTCCTCGATGGCCGCCAGCATCGCCTGCTCCCGCCGCCCGTCCGGCATGGTGGGGAGCGATTCGGTCGCGGTCAACAGCCGCCTCTGGCGGTCTACGATCGCACGCGCCTGGGCCGCGAGCGTAGCCTCCTTCAGGCGGCGGAGGATCTGCTGCCGCTCGGCAGCCAGTCGCGTGACGATCGCTCGGGCTCGGGTGCGGGCCTCGGTGACGAGCGTTGCCCGCTCGGCCGGCGTGGCCTCCTCCGCCCGGCCGAGAAGCTCGATCACATCCTTCATCTCCCGCTGCACGAGCGCATCGACGACACCGCGAAGCGCCTTGATGTCGCCGAAAATTGGCCGATCGGTGAGGCCGTTCTCCTCGAGTTGCCTTAGTTGCACGTCGATCATCCCGCGAACCAGTTCGGTCGCGAGCGATCTGGCTCGCTCCTGGGCCGCCAGGCCAGTGGAGCCGCCTGCAGGGACCGGCAGATTCGCTGCGGCAGGAGTCTTCTCTGCGGCCGCCACCGGCATGGAGAGAGCGCAGGCCATGATCGCCGTGGCGAACGTCCGACGCGATGACGAGGGCAGCCCCGGTCCCCACGCCCACCAGGATGAACGGCTCATCTCACACCTCCCACCGTGAGTTCACGATCGATGATCGCATCGATCTGCTCGACCGACCGCTCATCGGTCTCCGTAAGGGCCGCGAGGATGCCACGCTCGTCGGTGACGTCGAGCACGATCGGCTCGCTCTCCGTCTCCTGGCCGGCTGCGCCGCCGCGGTAGTCGACGGCGCGAACGGTGAGTCGCACCTGGTCGCCAACCTCGAGGCCGAGCGGATCGAGTTTCACCGGCATGGTCCCCTGGAGCGGCAACTGCTCGCGGCCGACCCAGTCGGTCCCGCCGTTCGCAAGCGGAATCGGAATGGTGATCACGCCCGGCTGGCGCTCGCCCCTCTGCGACTCACTTCCCGACGGCGCGGCAACCGCCTCGGCGACCACCACCACGCTGGCCACGGCATGATCGTCGGCCACCCGCCAGGCAAGCCGCGGGACCGCCATCGGGAGCACCAGCCGCGTCTGCACGTCGGCCGTCACCCGCGGCGGCGCGTCGGGCTTGATGCGGATCGAGCCCACGAGCGGCATGTCGGCGCCGAGGCCATCTTCGTCGACGATGCGCAGCTCGAAGGCCACGGTCTTTTCGAGTCGCGCGAGAGGCGACTCCGCCTCCCCGATCTCCCATTCGGCCGCGAGACCACCCGTCGCGGGCGTTGTCGTGCGGCTGGAACGCAGCGGATGCTCGACGCCATCGACCACGAGCGTCACCGAGGCGAGCCTCTTGTTCGTGCAGCGGACCGTGATGCCGACCTTCGAGCCCTCGAGCACGGTCACCTGCCGCGCGCCAGGGGCGGGACGCTCGCCGCCGCCCGCATAGGCCGGCGGCGTCGCCGTGATCGACAGATCGATCAGGGGGGGCGCGATCGCGGTCACCCGCACCGGGTCGGTCCAGGCGTCGCCGGCAAAGACCTGCGCATCGACCGACTCGGCGAGGTTCGGCAGCCGGGCTGCGAACGTGACGCGGGATGGCGGGGAGGACGGTTCTGCGGCCGTCGCTCCCGTGCCTCCGGCCACCGACGATCCCCCGCCGGCGTCCCGCGTCGCGCCATCGGGCAACAGCTCGATCTCGGTGGCATTGCCGCCGGCAACCGCTTGCAGTCGCAGCTTCACCAGTCGCGGCAGTTCACCGCCGACACCGACCGTGAAACCCGCCGCACGACCGAGCGGACTCTTCACCTCGGTCCTGGCGCCCGGCGTCAGGTCGATGCTCGTGCCGCCGATCGCGAGCGACTCGATCCGCGTGCGGGTGGGATAGTGGGCTGACCCGAGGAACAGTCGATTGAAAAACGCGGCCGCGAAGTCGGGACGCAGGGCGAGGGCGACCACGATTCCCGCCAAGGCGATGGCGAGCCAGGCCACCCGCCGGCGCAGCTTTGGATCGACCCGCTCCCGTGGCATCTGCCAGGAGCGGCCGAAGTCGGCGACGTAGTCGATCACCGCGTCGCGGAGATCGGCCGAGCCCGAGCGGGAGTCTGAATCCGTGCGGACGCCATCGGCAAACTCGAGCGCCGCCACGAGATCGCTGTCGATCCCCTGCTGCTTCTCGATCGCCAGTGCGATATCGATTTCCGACTCCCGCTTCACGAGCCCGGGCCGCACCCGTCGCCAAAAGCCGCGGACGACCGCGACCACTGCCCCGCACAGCAACAGGCCGCGCACGAATCGGCCCGGTGAAAACATCCAGTCGAGAAGAAAGAGCCCGACTGCCGCAATCAGAATCGCCAGCACCACCCGCGAGAGGCCCGAGAGCAGCCGCAGGCGGCTGCGGTGGCGGGTCACCCTCGTGATCCGCGAGCGGAGGTCGGCCAGACGATCACCATCCGCCGCGGCGGCGTAGCGTGCTCGGGTCAGGGTCGTCGTGGCGTTCATGGCAGGCTCGCTTGTTTCCGGAGGATCCATTCGGTCACGAGCAGTCCGAGGCCGGCGAGCAGGCAGGCCCATGTCATGCTCAGCGGAAACACCTTCAGGGTATGCTCGGACCGCGCCACGGGCTCGATGTCGGTGACAAGCCGCGCCGCGGTCGTGAGGTCGTACGACCGACCGCCGGTGCCCGCGGCGATCGCCTCCTGCAACGCCACGTTGCGGTGGGCCGAGCGGCGCTCCACCGACAAGCCCGTCACCGTGAAGGCCGTCTGCGCGGGCTCCCGGGTGAGCGGGTCTTCGACGACGATCCGGTGCTCGCCAGCCACCAGGGCCGGAATCCTCGCCTCGAACAGCCCCGGCCGCACCTCCGCGATCGCCAGCCTCTCGGAGCCAGCGGCGGCGGGGTCGTCGGGCCGCACGAGCTTGGCCGAGAGTGTGCGATCGGGCAGCTTTTCGGCGGAGAGCGGCTCGAAGTCGGCGTCGAAGGCCTCGACGGTGACGATCACCGTGTCGTCGGAGCGATAGGTCGTTGCGTCGGTCCGCACCACGAACCGCTTCTGGTTGCCCATCGCGTGGCCGAGGCCGAGCCTGTGCATGAGCTGACCCCAGAACTGCCGGTAGTAGCGCTCGCCATACTGCTTGCGGAGCCGCCAGGTCTCGTTGGTGCCGACATACACCACCTCGCCTCGACCGTAGCGCCGGATCGCGATGATCGGCTGCGGCGTCCGCCCGTCGTCACACTTTTGCGTCGGATGCGCGGCGAGCACCGTCGCCTGTGGATGCAGCCGCGATACCGGCTGCCACCAGGGGAGCCGGCCGAGGTTCTTCCAGGCCCTGCGGTTCTCCGCCTCGTCGGCTCCAAGCCGCATGAAGTCGACGAGGGACGCCTCCGGCGTGAGGACCAACTCGAAGGGGCGGTCGTCCCGCGGCTGGCGGGCGGTGTCGAAGACCACCGGCAACATGTCGCCGATCGCGGTCTCTGCGAGTTCCGCCGGCCCGAACCGCGGCCCCGCGATCACCACCAACCCGCCGCCGAACTCCTCGACGAACTCCCGTGTCATCTCACAGAACCGGCTCGAGAGGGCGGCGGCCGGCATGTCGCCCAGGAACAGGACATCGGTGGCGAAGAACTCGGCCCTGGCCGCGGCGGGCGCCGCCAGGAACAGGTCGTTCGACGCCCGCACCTGCGGGTCGGCCGAGCGCAGGAAGGTGCGGAAGCCGCGCTCGCCCACGAGCGGGTCGCGCTGGAACACCTCCTTCACGAACCGCCACTCCCAGGTCGGCTCGTACTCCACGTACTCCAGCCGAAGGTAGTCGTCGCGGACGGTCGTCTCGCGGGCGGCGCGGTTGTTGGCGTCGATCGACTCCCCCTCGAGCTTCGCGACCTCCGCGACGAATTCGTGCCGGCCCACCTCGACGGGCGTGAACGGAAACTCGAGGGCCACCGTGCCGGCGGAGAGCTGAACCGACCGCGTGCCGAGGTCGAGCGGGGCCCCGCCCGCCGTTGCGGTAGGTCCGTCGAGCGGCCGCGCGGTGACCGTGACCTCCGCGGCGGCCCCGTCGAGCCCCGACTGCCGCAGCGTCACCGTGACGAGCGACTGCTCGTCCTTCTTCATTACGGGCGGCGCCTGCACGTCGACGGCGACGTCAGCCGCGATGGCCGGCCCCACGCCCACGCAGTAGAAAGGCACCCCGAGGCGCCGGGCGGCGGCCGCCGCCGGGGGGCCGGCGTTCTGGTCGAAGTCGCTCACGAGCACGACTCCTTGGAGGTTGGCGGCCGAATGCCGCAGCGACAGTTCCTCGAGCGCCCGCCCGAGCGCCGTGACCTGTCCCGCGGTCGACAGGCCGGCCGCGAGGGCCTTTCCATCGAGGCCGTCGGGTGTATCGTCGGCCGCCGCCTGCAGAGGCCGGACACCATCGCCGGAATCGATCGAGAAGGCCCGCAGTCGGAACGTGTCACCGAGTGCGGCGAGCGTGTTGCTCTCCTTCTTCCTCAGCCAGGCGGCCACGAGATCCTGTCGGGATGGGCTCGCCCCTGAGGCATCCAGGCCGGTCGCGTCGGCAAGCGCCTGCCGTTCCCCATCCTGGAGTTCATCTTCGATCGCCATGCTCTCACTGCCGTCGAAGAGAATCCAGAGCAGCGGCCGCGGCGCACTGCGAATCGAGAGCTGCAGCACAGGATCGGCGAGGAGGAGCACGAGGAGCACGGCGGCACCGGCACGGATCGCCGCCAGGAGCGTGCGGGTGCGGCGGTGCATCGGCGGCTGCCAGCGGAGGTAGAACCAGGCCGTGGCGGCGGCCGCCGCTGCCACGAGCACCGCCACGAGGGCCGGAAACCGGATCGCCCACGGCGCCGCCAGCGACACCTGCCAGGCATCGACCCCCTGGATATTGTCGAGGCCGAACAGGACACCGAGCCACCGCGCGGGCGTGCTCGAGACGGACGAACTGGTGAGCGGAGCGTTCATGCGGCTGCCTGCTCCCGAGGCCGCGCGAGCAGACACGATTCGCCGACGAGGCAGCCCATGCACACAAGCAGCAGCCACCACCAGGCATCGTGGCCGAAGACTCGGGCGCCGCTGAACTCGATGCGCTCGTCCGGGCCGATCCACCGTAGCCCCTCCACATCAGCATGCCGCACCTTGAACGAGCGGGCGTCGAACACCGCCGGCTCCGACTCGCGGGCCGGGCCGTTGACCGCCAGATGCTGCCGCCAGAGCACCTCGCCAACGGTGTCGCGCCCGCCCGGGGCCGAGCTGGCGGCGTCGCGGGCCGCCGTCGCCGTCACGACATAGATGCCGCGCCGGTCGATGTCGCGGAGCGTCACGCCGTAGGCGTCGCCCCCCAACGCCTCGACCGTGAGCGATTCGACAAGCTCACTGGAGTTGCCGTGCTCGTCGGGCCGCGAGAGCGTGAGCGTGGCCCGACGGTCGGCCGCCGCCACGGGGAGCGTGAAGCGATCGGCCGAGGGGATCGTATGCACTGGCAGCGTGTCGGCGAGCATGCCACGGAGCAGCCGATCGCAGAGGAGCAGCGCATTGGTCTTGGCAAGCGTGTTCCAGGGGCCGGTGAGGCCCGTCGCCAGCCAGGCCACGCTTCCCTTGCCGATACGACGGGTGACGAGAAACGGCGTACCGTCGTCGAAGGCGGCCAGCACCCGCGGCCGCAGCGCCGGATTCTCGAAGTTCTCGAGACCCGCACCGGCCATGTCGGTGTCGACCGTCTTGAAGAACAGCGGACCGCCGTAGAGATCGGCGAGCTCGTCGGCGGGCACGTCGGGCACGCGGAAGAGCGGCTCGTCGCGCATGCTGTTCCAGGCGAGCCGCCGGGGATCGAGCCTGCCTGCCTCGTCGGGCAGCCGGCCGGTGGTGCCGGCCAGCGGCGCGGGCAGAATCCCGGCGCCGTCGAGCCACGCGGCGCTCGTCCACTCCGCGGCATCAAAGTCACCGCCAGCTGCGATCACGAGCTGGCCCCCCTGTTCGACGAACGACCGCAACAGCGGCACCGCCGCACCGGGGCCCCGAATGCCTGCCACGACCGCGAGAACGGCGCCGGAGAGTGTTTCCTCGTCAAGCTTCTCGATCGTCGCATGCCGCACCTTTACGAGTTGCTTTTGGAGGACATCGCGAGACGTGACCGGCGCCAGGAGCCGCCGCAGACTCCGCGTCTCGCCAAGCCGGCCACGCCGCACATCCTCACCGGCGGCGCCGAACTGATCGACGAACACCGCCGGCAGCGCCGCCACCACCGGCACGACGAGTCCGCGGCGGTCGTCTTGCGGCACGGCGTCGGCCGGCAGCGAGACGGTCGCGGCCACGAAGGCGGGTCTCCCCGGTTCGACGGTCGCGTCGAAAAGATGGGAAAACGTCACCTCCCGCGCCTGCCCCGGTTCGAGGTCGACCGTTTCGGTGGCCACCTCGGCGGCATCGATCGTGAGCGATACCTGCACGTGTCGCCGCGGCTCGCTCCCCTCATGGCGGATGACCGCCGTGAGCGTGGCTGGCAGTTCGACGTCGGCCACGCCGTCGGTAACCGCGAACGACTCCACCCACGTGTTGTCGGTCTCGGGCACGGCGACGGCCACTGCCTGCAGGTCGAGCGGTGGCCGCCCGGGCTGGCCTTCGCCAGATGCGAGCAGGGTCTGCGCGTCGCCGGGCCAGGCGGCGATCTGTTGGTCGCCGATGAAGACGATCCGCTTGGCGGCCAGATCCGGCGCCCGCTCTGCGGCCTGCGTGGCGAGATCGAGCGCCTGGGCGACGGTGCCGGCGCGATCCACGCAGCGTATGGCCTCGACCGCCTCGACGGCGTCCTCCTGCGTGCGGAGCGGATCGAGGCTGTAGCTGCCGGCCGGTCCGCACAGCGGCATGACCGTCGTGCGGCTGCCGGCTGGCAGGTTGGTGAGGCACTCCTTCGCGCGGGCCTTGGCGTCATCGAGGAGCGTCGTGCCACCGAGCCGCGTCCGCCCCATGCTCATGCTGTTGTCGATGACGATCATGGCATGCACGGGACCGCCGGCCGCCCCCGCCGCAGCATCGAACCGCAGAAACGGCCGGGCCACCGCCAGGCCGAAGAGCACCACGGCGACCGACCGCAGCACGAGCAGCCAGAGGTCGCGAAATCGCAACAGCGACCGACTCCGCTTCGCCGCCTCGAGCAGAAACTCCATCGCACCCCAGTCGACTTCCCGATACCGGGCCCGGTTGAAGAGATGGATGAGAATCGGCGCGGCGGCGGCAGACACGCCCGCGATCGCCAGCGGCAGGGCTCCGGGAGGGAAGGCGATCATCGTGGTGGTCCTCGTCCGGCGGAGGCGGCGCGGGCGGGGGCCCGCGCGTCGTCACCCGGCTGACCCACCTCCGCCCGGCCTTCCTGAAGGATCGGCAGATAGCGGTTGGGGATCGCCAGTACGAATACGGCCACGGCCGTGCCGTAGAGGTCGCCGGGCTTGCCCCCCACGTGGCCGCCGGCGCCCCACTTGCCGTCGTTGGCCGGATTCTTGGAGTCGAGCACCTGCGATCCGACGACCGCGTCGCGCAGCTTCGGATAATGCTCCCGCCAGCCGGGACCGCCGACCTGGTAGAGCGACTGGCCGACGTAGTTGAGCGTGTAGGCGTCCAGGGGTAACTGGCCGTTGTGCGCGGCCTGCGGCTTGAACGCGGTGATCGCGGCGGCGACCGGCTCCATGCTCTTGGCGATCCGCCAGTCGTCGTACTGACCGAACTCCTGCAGGCAGACGACGCCCGCGGCCGCCATCGCCACGGTGGCGTTGCCGCCCCCCTTGGCATACGTGAACTGGCCGGGCAGCTTTCGCAGTTCGGCCTCGGGCGACTTCGCATTGCCTCCCTTGGGGAAATAGTGGCCGCGGACGTTGGTGATCGCCTTCTCGATCACCGACGGCGGAATCTCGAAGCCGCTATCGACGGCGCTGCGAAGGGCCTTGGCCTGCATCACGCTCAGGCTCAGGTCGCCATCCTGCGGCCTGGCTTCGTAGCCCCAGCCTCCGACCGGCCCCTGCGTACGGGCGATCAGTTTGAGCGCCCGGTCGAGCACCTTGCCCACGCGGGCGTCACCGGTCATCCCGTAGGCCTGGCCGAGAACGAACGTCGCCAGACCGTGGTTGTACATGTCGCGTCTCGCCTCGGCGATGTTGATCAGGCCGCTCGGCTTGGCCTTGGTGACCACGTAGGTGAGTGCGCGTTCGCAGGCCTCACCATGCTCGCCGATACCAGGCAGGTGGCCGGCCGAGAGGAAGGCGAGCGCCCCCACGGCCACGAGGCCCAGATCATTGCTTCCCCAGTTGCCCTCGGGCCCCTGGTTGGCGGCCAGCCAGCGGAGGCCGCGGTCGATCGCCGCCTCGCTCTCGGCAGTGACCTCCCAGCCGTCGGCGGAGGGGTCGGCGTCGACCGCCACGCTCAGGCGACCCCAGCCGAGGGCGATCGCCGTGAGGAGGGCGAACCAGTTTCGCGTGAGCAGGGCGAACCAGTTTCGCGTGAGCCGGGCGAACCAGTTTCGAGACAGGAGCGGTGCGAAAGACATGATGCCTTTGAATGGCCGGCGCGGGAGATCGGTTACGCCGCTCATTCCAGGCCCAGCAGGTCGCGGGTCGCGTCGCCCGCGCCGCGGCCGAAGAACACGCGGAGCCCGCCGGCGGTGGGCACGAGCGGACCGAGGAATGGCTGCGGATCCTCGCAGGCCGCCAGCGGCCAGCGGTGCGTCGTCTCGCCGGTCGCCGGATCGAGACGCAGGAGCGTGGCGAGACGGGCATTCTTGCCCGCGACCGGCTCCCGCACCGACGCGAGCAGGCCACCGTCAGCCACGAGGCTGGCATCGAGCAAGTCGGCGGGGCCGAACCGCCACTCGCGCGTGCCCGTCGCCGCGTCGAGTGCCACGAGGTCTCCCGTCTCGCCGGCCGGCACCGCGGCCGCCGCCACGAGCGTCCCGATCCGCTCCACAACGACCCGGCCCTGCGCGATGCCGCGGATGCGGCTGACCGCCGGGTCGGGGAGCCGCCAGAGGACGCGGCCGCTCGCCGCATCGAGCGTGACGAGCCCCGGCACACCCGGCTGCACGACATGCACCCGGCCGTCGCGGACGAGTGTCGAATCCTGGGAGACGAACATCCAGAACGCATCGACCGCCGGCGGCAGCCAGGAATCCCGCCGCACCCAGAGCACGCGGCCGGCATCGTCGCAGGCGATCACGCTGCCCCCTGCGACGACGATCCAGTTGCCGTCAGCCGCCACGAGCTGGCAGTCGCGGATCGCCCACCATCCGCTTCCCAGCGTGACGAGCGGTGCCTCGGCGACGACCCTGCCGGTGAACGCGTCGAGCGTTTCGAGCGAAAGCTGATACGACTCCTCCACCTTCCGGGCCGTGCAGACCACGAGTGTGCCGCCATCGGCGAGCAGCGGATCGGACACGAACTGCCGCTCGGGCGTCGAGGGCAGCTCCCAGGCGACCGCGCCGTCGGCGAGCGCGACACCGGCAACCGCGGGACCAGCCTTCCGGAGCCGCCGCACATAGGCCCGCTCAGTATCGGCCACCGGCCGCATCGGGTGGCCGGGCCAGTCGTGCGCGCCCGCCGCGTCGCCGCCAAGACCGGCCCGCCACTGGAGGGCGCCGGTCGCGGGATCGTGGCTCGCCAGCTGAAACCGATTCGACACGAGCAGCCGGTCGGCCAGTGGCACGACGGCGAGTTGCCGCGCCACCCAATCGATCGCGTGCGGCGGCCAGTCGATGCCCCCTTGGGCGAGCGGCCCCGGCAGCCCGGCGGGATTGCCGCCGATGTCTCCCTCGAGCCGGACCAGGGGGGCGGCGAGGAGGCGGGCAGAGGCGGGCAGCGTGGCCCCCGATGGGGGCGCGGTCGCGCCCACGCCGAGCCTGCGGGCCAGATCGATCGCAGCCGCGGTCCGATGTACCTGCTTTTCAACGTCGGGCGGGATCGCCGGGGCCGCGGCCTCGTAATGCCGCCGCGCGGCGGCGAATCGGCCGGCGGCCATGCAGCGGTCGCCGAGCCAGACATGCCCCTCGGCTGCAGCGGCCGTGGCGTGGAACTGGACGGTCATCATCTCGACGGCGGCCGCGTCACCCCTGGCCGTTGCCTCGAGCAGCCGCAGGCCGGCGATCCGCTCGCGACCCTCGCGCATCGCCGCCTGCAGTCGCGGCTCCTCCCGCATCGCCGTCGCCACCACCACCGGTAGCGACACGAGCAGGTCGGGATCGTCGCGATCGGGCAGGAGATCGATCTCGCCGTCAGCCGCGGCCGCGTCGATGAGCCGGCAGACATCCTGCCAGTCCTCACCGGCCAACGCCGCCACGAGTTCGACCTGCACGCTCAGGCTCTCCTTGCCGGAGGCCGTGAGGAGCGGATGCCGCCATTCGGTGACGAGCGACGCCGGCGTGCCGGTGAGGCGGCTCGTGGCAACCGCGTCGGCCCACGAGAAGAAAACTGCGTTCCTGGGCTTGGCCGTGAAACCGAAGAACGAGAGCCGCTCCTCGAGTCGCCTGACCCCGTCGAAATCCCCCCCTACGACGAGTCCGAGGATCTCACGGCGGGCGAGCGGTTCGGGGAACGCGCTGAATGGCTCGCCGCTCTGAAGCGACACCATCGCCAGGTCGTGAACGATCGCCGAGAAACAGCGCGGCTCGCCGGCCGCCGCGAGACTCGCCCCGAGACTCGTGAAGAGGCCGGCGATTTGCACCGCCGCTGCCGGTTCATTCACGACGGGTGCGAGGGCGATGATGTCGTCGAGCAGGTCCTCGCGGGCCTCCATCGGCATTTTCATGGCCAGGCTTTCCCGCCAGAGGAAGCCCAGGAGATCGATCGCGAGATCCTTGGAGGCGTTGCCGGCGACCGCCTTGAGCGCACAGGCCCGCCGCCAGGCCCCACCGTCTGCCGCGGGTGGCTTGGCGGCGTCGGCGGCAGCGAGCCAGGCCGCGAAAGGCCCTTGTGGCGGCAGTTCCACGGCGATCTCCCGAAGCTCGGTCGGCGCGAGTGACTCGAGCCTGGGAAAATCCGCCTGCCCGAGCACGGCCACCGTGATCGACCCCGCCGTCGGCTGCGGCACGGAGTGGAGCCCGATCGCTGCGCAGGCCGGCTGGGGTTCCGCCAAGAGCACCCAGCTGCGGCCGTCGCTGCTCACGTCGAGCCGCTGCACGCCGCCGCACTGCCTGAGCCTGAGCCACACCGTCTCCCCGACGAACGTGAAGGGCCGTGCGGCGAGCGGTTCGGCCGACTCGAGCGCCTTGTCGCCAGGCGGCTTGCGGTCGAGCTGCAGGGTGCCGGGGGCGTTCGTGTTGCCCAGAAACCGGAGCACCGACTGCGGCACGTTCTTGCCGTCGGCGAGCACGAGCCCGGAGCCGGGCGTGATGCCATCGACCTGCACGACGACCTCCCGCAGGCCAGCCGTCACGGGCAGCGGCAGGACCGCCCATGCCGGCTGCGTGGTCGCGACGGCTGCGAGGGTCGCCGTGCCGTCGTCGTGCACCGCGAACCCGGCCGCCGGATCACCGCCCCGCACCCATGCGTCCTTGCCGGCGGCGAGCAGATCCGTTGCCGGCCGCGCCGCGGGAGACCGTAGGGACGGGATCGGCGCGGCCGCCACGAGGGCGAGATCGCGAAATGTGGCCGCCCCCTCGAAGAAGACGTCGGTCGGCGGCCCGGCCAGCGGCGCTTCGACGAGCCGCACGTCGCCGCGGGCGAGCGTCACCAGCCCGTCTGTGTAGCGCAGCTCGATGTGGTGCACGCCGGCGGAGTTCGTGCGGATGGCGCGGCCGTCGTCTCGCGCGACCGTCACGTAGCCCGCTGGGAGCGGCTCGGCATCGGCGCGGGTCGTCGCATACGCCACCCACCTGAGCGGCTGCTTGAAGGCGTCGAAGGTTACCCCCTGCAGACCGCTCCAGACGTGAATCCGCAGACCGTCGAAGTCGGCCGCCGCCATGCGGAGTGCCGCGCCATCGACGAACGGCCGCCGTAGCCGCGCGAGCCCTTCGAGTCTGCCGCACGGCACGCCTGCGATCGGCTGCGTGGAGAGTGCGAGCGGCTGTTTCCCGACCTGGGTGAACCAGCGGTCGAGCGCCTTGTCATCGGGAGTCGCGTCGGCGGTGTCTGCCGGCACGAAGAGTCCCGCCTCGCGGAGTGGTTCGCGGGGCAGGGCGGCGACGGCCGCGGGCGGAGCAGACTCGGCGGGCGGCGCGGGTTCGGAAGAAGCTGTTTCGGAAGACGCTGGCACCGCCGCGGTCGCGGTGGGCTTCGGCCTGCTCGGCGGCTCGACCGGTGCAGCCGCCAGCTCTTCCAAGACGACCGCCTGCTTCTTGGCCGGCTGCCGCGCCACCTCGACCGCCCGCCCGCGGTCACGCCAGCCGCGGGCGAAGACGAGCGCCCCCAGCACCGTTGCCACCGCCGCGCAGACCAGAAAGCCATAGCGCGTCCGCACGCCGGCCGTGCGGGCCCGCCGGCGGGCGAGCCGCTCGAGCACCCGCTCCGCCGAGATCTGCGGCCGCCCGAGCGCCTGGGCGAGGTATTCATCGATCTGGATCCGGTCGGCCAGTTCCCGGAGCACCTCCGGCGAGGTTCGCACCGCTTGCCGCAGGACCGCACACTCCTCGGGCGTGAGGTCGGCGGGGGCCTTGTCCTGAATGAGCGCACGAAGTTGTTCGTCGGTCATGGTCATGTCTCCGCCCCGCCGTCGGTCGCCACGGGCTGTCCGCTTTCAAGGCACCGTCGAACGGCCTGCCGGGCCCGATGCACGAGCAGCTTCACCGCCCCTTCACTCCGCTTGAACCGCTCAGCGATCTCCTGCATTCGCAGATCGTCGTGATAGTAGAGATCGATCGCCTGTCGGGCACTCGGCCCGAGTGCCTCGAGGCAACGGGGCAGTTTCCCCATCACTTCATCGAAGGCTCCGCCGTCGGGCTCTCCGTTCCCGACGAGATCTTCGATGTCGAGGCAGAGCGCTGTCCACGCCGTCTCCCGCCGCCGCCGCGTCGCGCGAACATGTTCGCGGAGCACGTTCCGCGCGATGCCCAACAGCCACGGCCGCATCGCAAGCTCCATGGAGCCGCGGGGCACCGCCTTGGCCGTGTAGACCCGCAGAAACACCTCCTGTCCGAGATCCTCGGCGTCCGCCTGCCGCGTGAGCCGCGCCCGCAGGTAACCGTGCACCAGCTTCGCGTGCCTCTCGATGATCACGGTGAAGGCGGCGTGGTCGCCGCGCTGCGCCGCGGCGAGTAGTCCGGCATCGTCGGCCACGGGAGCGAGCGTCGGGTTGTCGGGCAGGATGGGCACGGCGTGGTCTGTCTGTTTCGGGCCTGCTGGTCGCGCGGCGGCCGGTTACCGCTCCGCACTGGCGGTGGGCTTGTCCGCGGCCCCCGCGTCTTCGAGCATGGTGGCCGGGATGCCGAACTGCGGGTCCGCGTCGGTCGTGGCCGACAAGCGAAACCGGCCGAGCACCTGCTGGCCGCCCTGCTCGTACCGCATCGTGATGACGAAGCGCGTGCCCCCTTCGAAGCCGGCCGGGGAGGCGAACGCGAGGATCACGGCCGGCCCGATGTCCTTCGGAACGCCCCCGATCGCCCAGCCCGAGGCGGGGTTCGCGTCGATCATCATTTCCGGCCCGTGGCCGGGCTGGGCGAACGTGGCCACAGTCCTGGAGAACTCCAGCGGCCTCGTGCGGGTGGGATCGGCGCGGGACGTGGCCTCGGCCGAGAAATGCTGGAGCACGAAGGTGCCGGTCGCCGACCGGCCCGGCCCGCCCGCCGGAAGCAGGTCGTCGCGGATTGCCTCGAGTCGCAGGCCGGTGATCTTCTCGAGGTCGGTATCGATCGCGAGCGTGTGCACGTCCTTGTCGGCCGACGGCCCTCGCAGCAGCACCGAACCGTCGTCGAGACTGCGAAACGTCGCCCGGCCCTCGGACTCCAGCGTCGTCGGCGCGAGCGTCTGCCACCGCGTGCCGAGCGGACCGGCCGGTCGGAGGGCCCACCATTCCACGGCGCTGTTGTCGTCGCTCCCCGTGTGCACGACCTCGACGTCGATGCCACGGCCGACGAATCGCCCGAGCGGAAAGACGAACGGCAGCACCATGGCCCCCGCCTTCCGCTCCGGCACGTCTGCCGTCGCCACCGGCTCGCCGTCGATGCGGATCTCGAACCGGCTCGCCGATGCAGCTGTGCGGCTGACGGCGACGATGAGATGCGGCATGTCGGCCGACACCTCGAGACGGCGGCGGAGCACCGTCTCGCCGCCCGAGGCAAGCGCTTGCCGCAGCGGCATCGGCAGTTCCACGGGAGCCAGCGGATCGACGCTCGTGCGGATGGCAGGGGCTCCCACGACCTCCCAGTCGCGCCAGGCCGCCATCGTGGCAAAGAGACGCTCGCGGACCGCGGCGGCAAGGCCCTCCGGCGCAAGTGACACGACCGGGTCGAGCCAATCGACGATGTCGCGAATGTCATGGGGATCGGCGCCGTCTGGCCGGCCGTCATGGGCCGCGTCGGCCACGAGCACGATCGTCCTCGGATCGGCCGAGCCGGCCGCCAGCGGCAGACTTCCCGTGTCGAGCGGCTCCCGCGTGCCGATCAGAAACTCACTCTTCCAGAGCGGCTGGGCGGCCGCGGAGCCCTCATGCACCGACGCCCGCGCGCAGCCCCCCGCGGCCGCCACGTCGTCGAGTCCCACGCCCGTCCTGAAGGCGGTCGCAAATGGGGGCAGCGAAAACGTCATCTCGCAGCGGGCCTGGACGCCGAAGCCCTGGCCGAAGGAGAGCCGGCCGGCGGCAAGCGGGCCTCCCTGCACGTTGCGATCACGGTGCCAGTTCCAGCTCGATCCGAACGTGCCCTTGCGGACAACGTTGGCCGGCTCGATCAGCGAGAGCGGAACCTCGTGGACCGGAAACACGAGCCGCCGCCATACGGTCGTGTGCGGCAGCCAGAGCGGATCGAGGCTCCAGGCGGGCTGGGCGAGCAGGTGCCATGTCGCCGGATGATTACCGTCACCCGTGCCCCGGAGCGGATCGACTGCGGTGGTGACGACGAGACCGTCTTCGGTCTCGGCTCGCGTGAGGCGGGCAGCCGCACCATCGGCCGCGAAGGTCGCGACCTGCGGCACGAGCCAGGCGACCATGCGAACGTAGTCGTCCCAAGGATTCCGCTCGGGCATGCAGATCTCGGCAATGTCGGGGAACGCAAGCCGCTGCGTACCGTCGTCAGCGAGGATGATCACACCCCGGCCGGAGAACCGCAGCGAGCGGAAGCCGATCTCGCGGCCGTCCCGCGTGAGGATCATCGCGGGAGCGGGGGGCGGCCCGGCCCGGGGGACGAAGACGACCCGCCGGACCTGGTCGCTGGCCACCCGCACATGACCGCGGGGCGGCCGACCGGGCAGGTCGATCGTCGTGAGCGGCCGTACGAGCAGGTGGGGAGGCGTCGCGTGCCGCCAGTTCTCGACGCCGCTTTCGTGATCCTCGACGACGCCAGGCAGTCGGTCGCCGCAGGCCAGCTCCACGAACGGCTGCCTGGGCTCAACGGCCGCGGGCCGGGCGGCCTGACGCACGACCCACCGCACGGGCTTCGCGGTGTCGAACATCGGCTGGCCGCCGAGTTGCGGCTGCGACACGGCCGCATGCCAGCCGGAGATCGGCACGCCGGTCGCGCGGGTGCCGTCGGCGAAGAGGCCGTCCCACAGTGGCGCGTCGGCCGCCAAGGCCGGTCCAGGCAGCACTGCCGTTGCCATAAAGACAATGACCGCAGCCGTGATTATCGGGATGAATCGCATGGAATTCTTCCATCTTACTACCTATGGCTATCTATGGCCGAAACGCCGATTCGGTTACAGAAGCGGCCAGGTCGCGTGGTTCACCGCAGTGCCTCCAAATACGCGAGCAGATCGGCGGCCTGACCGGCCGTGAGGTCGCGGAGGAGCTGCTCCGGCATGAGCGACGACGGGAGCTGCTCGAGCACCTCGATCGTCTCGGCGGCGAGGACGGTCCGCTTGTTTCTCCAGCGCCGCGGTCGCCCGCAGCGCTCGGTCACGAACGGCTTGCACGGCCTCGATCATCCTCTGCCAGAAAAACTCTCGCAGCTCGATAGCCACAGGACGGCCCCTTTGCAACGAATCGTGCGATGACCAGGAATGGATCAGGCAGGAATGGATCAGGAATACCAGATCAGCACGTTGTGGTCGTACCTCGCCGCCGAGGCCTTGTGAAAGCCGGGTCGGCCGGGGCCGAAGCGCCTGGTCGGTCTGCTCCTGCCCGCCGTACTGGCCGCCCGCTCATCCGGCCGCCGGTCGCAGTGTGACAATGGCTAGGCGTTTCGCTACGCGTTTCTCCCCACGGGTGAACGCGGGAAGGAGCATGCGTTCGGGATCGACGTGTCGGTCACCGAAGTGGGCGGCGGTTCCTGGGGTGATATGAACATGGCCTACGGCAACACGCAGCCGAATCTCATCGGCGACGGCATCTGGGACATGCTGATCGTGCCCGCCGACCCGCCCGGCAACGTGCTCGCCAACACCGGCGAGATCGGCAAGGAAAAGGAGCCGGCCCGGCAGGTCCACGGATTCCGGGCTTCGATGTCCATGCCGTCCTCGAGTAAACCGAAGCGATGCTCCTTGGCGAATTTGAGTGGCAATTAGGCTAACGTGCCACGAGTCAACACAGCGGCTCACATTCCACGGCCCCGTCGCCCAGCCCCCGCCAACGATGATCCAACCGCCACCATGTGGGAGTTCCGGGCCGCAAAACGCAAGCCGCGGGATGCGTAGCTGCAGTTGGAGCCTGTGACGGGATCCCGTGTCACGGTGTGGACCGCCCGTGAGAAGAGCGGTTTCAAGGCCGGTCTGCGCCGCTCGGCCGACGCTTGCCGAAGTGCCATTGGCCCACCTATCCGCCAGACAAACGCAGCACACAACAGGCAAATCGCGAAAGGCCCGCTCTGTCGCAGTATTGCACGTGCTTTGCCGGATTCTGGCTAATTGCACGGAGCTGACGATGGGATGATAACTGATTAATGCGCGAGTCACTCTCTCTCCACCCCGCTAGATCGGCTTTGTTTCGGCACCATTGCCCGCGTTGGTTTGCCGTTGGCGGCACGCCGTCGTTGCGGTTTGTCGTGCCACTTGTCGCGATCTCGCTCATCGTGATTGCCGTCCTGGCCGCCACGACGCCGCTTTCCGCCGCCGAATGGGAGGAGATCCCGCCCGACGATTGGACGGGACCGGTGGCCGTGGAGGTCGAGCCGCTCGGCGGCAAAGCCGCCGCGACGATCGCGCTTCCGAAAAAGGAGGTGGCTGGACTCGACATTCGCACCCGCACGCCGCGGCCCGCCGGCCTCTATGAAGTTCGGCTGGCACTGCGGAGTTCCCACGCCCATGAGCCGATCTCATTCTACTCAGAAGTCGCCTGCGTCGCGGGCGGAACGGTCGCCGAGCGGTGGGAAGCCTCGGCATTCGCCATCGGCCATGAGCCGGAGATTCGCACGGCAAGGATGACACACCCGGTCAAGGGCCCGTTGACCTTTTCGGTGCGGGCCGAAGTCGACGAGGAGATGGTCGCCACGCTGTTCGAAAAGGAGATGGTGCAGCGAGAGCTGCCCCGCCTCGATCCGCTCGCCTCGGCATTGTCCGACGACGATGAGTTCGCGCTCGAGTTGGTGCTTCGGCCGACCGATGCAGTCTACTTCCTGCTCGACAAGGTGGAGGTCCGTCCCATCTCGCTCTCCGGCGCCGTGACGGGCCTCGCGATCGACAAGATCCGCTACCGTCCGGGCGAGACGCTGCGGGGCGTCGCGTCCGTGGCCGACCTCGGCGGCGGGGGCGGCAGCGGCACGATCGAGATTTTTCTCGAGCATGGCCTCGGCGACCGCGTGTCGGTGGCGAGCCTACCGGTGAGCCTCGCCGCAAAGCCGCAGGAGATCCCTTTCGAGGTGATGCTGCCGAAGGAAGAGCTTGGCTACGCGATCGTGGCGGAGTTCGTCTCGGCCGACGGCCGCGATCGGGCCGGTCTGTCCGAGTACTTCTCGATCGCCGAGAACTTCCAGCGGGTTGCGATCTTCGGCGGCGGCCTGGCCACCCGTGATGTGGTGCTCACCGAGGCAGACGAGCCACGGATCCGGGAGCAGCTTGCCGCGGGCCGCCGCGATTACGTCAACGCCGTCGAATACTTCTCCTGGGCCCCCGACGACCTCGTGGAGATGAGTCCCGAGGATGATTTCTGGAGTTCCGGCCAGACCAATTATCGGATGCACCGCGACACGATCCGCCGCCAGATCCAGCTGGCCCACGAGCAGGGCGTGGCGGTGGCCACCTACGGCAAGTTCGTGATGAGCGGACTGGCCGGCTGGCAGGCCGCCTACGACCGTCCCCTCGATCATCGCTCTCAATACAACTACCCGGTCGGCATGTGGGGGGGCGTGGATGTGGCCGCGCTCGACCGCAGGCGGGACGGTGACTTCACCGTCTACTCGAAGATGCCGGCGGTACCCGGAGCCAGCCCCTTCCTCACCTGGTGGGCCGGCTTCATGCCGATCAACCCCGATCCCACTCCCCGGATGACCCGCATCGCCGCCGAGGAGTGCATCCGCTCGATCGAGATGTTCGGCTGGGACGCGATCCGCTGGGACGGCCACATCCGCGCTGGCGGCCAGTGCGGCTGCAGCATTGGCAACTACGACGCCCGCGCCGCACGCCGCACGCAGAGCCTCACCCGCTACTTCAAGGAGATCGTCGCGGAGAAGTTCCCCGACTTCCGGCACGGCTACAACTACCTGCTCATCGAGCCCGACAAGGGCCGCGACTGGGCCGTGGCCGACTACGAGCTCGACGAAGTGTGCCGCGGCGGCGGGCTGCTCATGAACGAGTCGATCGGCAACGCGAGCGGCGGCTGGACCTTCGACCAGGTAGCCCGCAACCTCCAGGCCGATGGCGACCTCTGCCGGGAGCGGGGCGGCTACTATCTCGGGATCAGCTTCGCTCATGGGAACGCGCCCCGCGACCCGGTCATCGAAGAAGCCCTCTGGGTCGCGGGGGGCTGCCGGCCCTACGGCGGAATGAGCCGCGAGGTGGCCCGCTACTGCACCCGCTACGGCCAGTACACGTTCGACGAAAGGCTCCGTCGGATCGCGGCGCCCGAAAAAATCCTGGCGGCCCATGGCGAGACGCCGCTCGACTGGCGGCGGTTCGTTTACGAGACGCCGGCCTCGGGCGGCACGCGACAGCTCGTCGTCAATTTTTTCAATCTCCCGTGGACGGCGGTGCGGCCGCCCCGAGCCGGGGCGAAGGAGCCGGTCTACGACATGCCGCCGGGAACCGAGCCGGTCGAATTCACGCTCTCACTGCCTGAAGGCGTCACGGCGACGTCGGTCCGACTGATCGAGCCGCGCTCGCTCGAAGTCGCGGCGACGCCGATCGCCGATGGCCGCTTCACCGTCCCGCCCGTCTCCACCTGGCTCGTCGCGGTGATCGACCTCGCGGTGCGGGAAGGAAGCCCGTCGCCGGCCGACCTCCACGGCGTTCCGCCGACGCTCGGCGTTGCGCGGCCGGATGCCGCGGCCTCGCCCCTTCCGGAGGTCGTCCTCGACCCGTCGGTCGAGATCTGGGAAGTCAACAAGCGGATCGGCAGCGTCGACGAGGCGATGCTGAACAGCGAGCCGCCCGCCCGCCGGCCGACCGTGGAGGAGCTTGCGAAGGAGTGGTGGAAGGGCGCCGCGATTCCCGCCGATCAGGCGCTCGCCGCGAAGCCGCCCACGTTCGGCGACCTCGCCCCGCGGCGCGACGGCCGCGTTGACATCTACTACGCCAGGGGTGCCATGGACTACCGGTTGCGGCTCCACGAGGTCTTCGCCGGCTTCCCGCGGGTCGGCATCCACCATGCTGGGTTGGCGGGCGCCGTCCGCCAAGGCCCCGGCATGGGGCTCGGCGGTGGCCTGCCCGCGAGCCGCTACCCCGCGTTCGACCTCATGGTCTTCACCGGCATCCCGCACTGCGCGATCGGCGTGGAGAATTCCTACGCCCTCGTGGACTGGGTGAAGGCCGGCGGCGGCGCCGTCTTCACCGGCGGCGAATATGCCTTCGGCAAGGGGGGCTACATGCATACCGTGCTCGAGCGGGAGCTTTTGCCCGTCCGCATGAAGGCCATGAAGGACACCATCACCGACGAGCCACGCGCCTTCGAGCCCGGGCCCGACTTCGCCGAGCTTGGCATCAAGGCCGACTTCTCGGCACGGCCCTCCTTCTGGGTTCGCAACGACGTGTCGGTCGAGCCGGGCGCGAAGGTGTTTCTCACAAGCGGCACCATCCCCGTGCTCGTGGGTCGACAGGTCGGCAAGGGCCGCGTGGCCTGCCTGCTCGTCGATCATCGCGGTCTCTCGGAGGGCGATGTCACGGCCTTCTTCGACTGGGCCGACTGGCCGCGGCTCTTCGAGGCCGTGCTGCGGTGGGCGGCGCCGGAGGCGACCGCGGGCGAGATGCTGCAGCCGGTTGCGGCGTCGGCGCCCGCCAAGCAACGCGAGAAATCGGTGGATGATCTTCTGGACGAGGCGTTCGGCGACGAGGGGCCCGACGAGAGCGTCGTGAAGGTGCCGAAGACCGAGGCCGAATGGCGGCAGGAGCGGCG
>Ga0114946_10000390_pt1 | contig 28806 bp, 27 predicted proteins | sample WalLakDeSediment_FD_88676 | JGI IMG/M metagenome (GOLD analysis project Ga0114946, IMG submission 88676) | Lake sediment microbial communities from Walker lake, Nevada to study Microbial Dark Matter (Phase II) - Walker Lake 11/02/13 Deep Sediment | ecosystem: Environmental > Aquatic >... | reverse complement strand
TAAACCGCGGGACATGGTCGTTCATCCTGCTCCGGGCCACTCGAAAGGCACCCTGGTTAATGCCTTGTTAAGCTACTGCCGGGACCTTTCCGGTATCGGTGGAGTTATGCGTCCCGGGATAGTACACCGGCTGGACAAAGATACATCGGGCCTTCTGATTGTTGCTAAGAACGACATTGCTCACCGTGCGCTATCAGGCCAGCTTAAAGAAAGGCAGCTGCACAGAGAATACATAGCCCTTGTAAATGGCGAGGTAAGACCAAAAATAGGTCGTATTGAAGCACCGATCGGCCGCCATCCCCGTCATCGTAAAAAAATGGCCGTCGTTACCGGTGGCAGAGAAGCGATAACCCGCTACAAGGTCCTAAAATATTTCGACCGTTACAGCCTTTTAAAACTTAACCTGGAAACTGGCCGCACCCACCAGATCCGCGTTCATCTCGCCTATATCGGCTTCCCTGTCGTAGGCGATCCGGCTTATACAAAGGGCGGCACAGGTCAACTTCCGCCTGAGCTGGCAGCCCCCCAGGCTTTACACGCCTGGCGCATCACGTTCAACCACCCGCGCACTGCAGAAAAAATGCAATTCTTCACCCCCCTGCCTGCAGAATTTAAAAAAACCCTCCACTGGCTGAGGAGTCACTCCATCAGGGGTAAGCATTAAGCCGGCTTTTAGATATATTTTAGTACACTACCTCCGTCCCTCTGTACTAGATTTTAGCCACAACGGCATTTTTAGTACAGAGGGACGGAGGTAGTGTACTAAATCAGGGAGCGGATCAGCTTACACGGGGGGTTGAATTAATTATGACAGGTCAAACAGCTCTTTTAGCCGCTTATCCCGGGGATTTACGGTTATTGTCTCGTAATTTTCATAGAAAACAAAACCTGGCTTACCGCCCGGCCGGCGGCGGACGTGGCGTACCTCGGTGTAGTCTACAGCCACCGCACTGCTTTCCCGCCCCCGGCTGTAATAGGCCGCCAGAAATGCGGCTTCTTCCACATCCTCCGGAGGTGGGGGATAGGGGGCTTCTTTTAATATGACGTGACTGCCCGGAATTTGCCGAACGTGGAACCAGGTATCACGGCGGATAGCTGCTTTGAAAGTAATGTAGTCGTTTTGGCGGTTATTTCTGCCGACAAGAATTGTATGGCCTGATGAAGTTTTGAAAGTTAGCGGCTGTGGCATGGAGTCTTTTTTTCTGGTTTTCTTCCGTGTTTCACGTATATACCCGGCATCGATCATCTCCTGCCGGATTTCATCCAGTGAATCCCCGGAGCCGTTTTCAATTGTATATTGCAGTTCCCGGCAATACCGTATTTCTGCCCTGGTTTTATTCAGCTGTTTTTTGATTTTTTCCTGCCCTTTTTTTGCTTTACGGTACCGGTTAAAATGGTATTGTGCATTAGTGGCGGCCGACTTCGAGGGGTTAAGAGGCACGATTACTTTCTCATCGGGATTATACAAATCCGGCAAAACAACATTTTCGGCTCCCTTTGGAACCTGATCACCGTAAGTCAGCAGAAGCTCGCCGTAAAGGCGGTGCTGCGGCGCTTTTGAAGCTGCCTGAAGTTCTTTATCCTGCTGCTGGCGCTTCCTCTCGAGTGCTGCCAGGCGCTTTTCTACGGCGGCATACAGCTGCTCGCGGAGCAGTTTTTCCCGGTTGTCACGAATCAAATCATTGTAAAAATGGTCAAGCATGCTGTTGGCGCTAACAAATTTAACCTGTTCCTCATCAGGGAGGTGGGTCAAAGGTATTGCTGCGTATATTTTGCGTGATGGCAGCATAACCGGCTGCAATTTACCCGGACTTTCGCCTGAAAATATATTTATGGTCTCTTTTAAGAGGCGGGTGATGCTCGCCTCTGGTGCACTATTTTCCCAGTTACTCCTGTGCACAAGTTCTCTCGCTGTGAGCGGGCTAATACCGCCCACGGCACTTAAAAGCGCTTTTTCAGGGCTGTTGCCTTTGCTAATCAGGCCTTGCAGAATACCGCTAAACTGTTCAAGGTTCATTTGCGATGGATCAAGTTTCTCCTGCAGGGGAGGCGGCTGATATAACTCTCCGGGCATAATGGCCCGTTTTGGATTTTTATCCCACGACACAGTCCTTACCGCTCCGAGGATTACCCCGTCATTATCGACAAGGATCAGATTGCTGCGTCTGCTCATAATTTCTGCAATTAACTTAACCGGCTTTATACCGTCGGGGGGATCAAAAGCAATTTCCAGGATTCTTTCCAGGGGCGGGTTGCTAAATGAAACAGCCCGGCCTCCGACCAGGTATTTTCGCAGCAGCATACAAAATGGGGAGGGTTGTTCTAAGCCCTGGTAGCGCTTTTCTGTTAAATGAACACGGGCATACCCGGAGTCAACCGAAATCAGTAGCCCCGGCTGCCTGCCCCGGGTGTAAAGGTGAATTACAATTTCACCCCGCCCCGGTTCGTAAACACGCTGCACGGGTGCACCAGTCAGCGCATCCCGCAGCTCATCTGTAACGGCTTTCATAATTAAGGTGTCAAAAGACATAATAGCTTTCACTCCCAGCATTCAGTATAATTCTTCTTGGTAGTGATGGCAAATACAAGAGGCTTATCCCCGAATTGATCACCGCTTAAATAGTAACGCCCGTCAGCCGAAGGCGTCTGCGGGCATACAGTGGACAGCAAAGATGTGCCTCCGCTCGAGAAGTTAGAAATGAGTGCTATAATTCCTCCTTGAGATCACCCTGATTTGATGATAATATTAACGCAGCAATTAAGAATAAAAAGATTAAGGACGATAAATGCTTATGATCAGCAGTATGACCGGTTACGGACGCGGCAGCAATTCTCAGGAAGGTTTTACTTTTATTGCCGAGCTGCGCTCGGTCAACCACCGTTATGCAGACTTTGCCCTGCGGCTTCCACGTGAACTCTATTCCCTGGAAGACCGTATCCGCCGCCAGCTGCAGCAGTCAATCAAGAGAGGTCGGGTTGAAGTCAGCATCGCGCTGGATGAAATTCCCGCAGGCCTGCGCCAGGTTAAAGTTAATTATGATTTGGCTGAAGACTATTACCAGGCCTTGCAGATGCTATCAAACCGCCTGGATATCTCAGATAATATTCAGCTGGCACACCTTTTACAGATGCCCGAACTTTTTAAGCCGGGCGGGGTTACCCTGACAGAAGAACAGGTCTGGCCCGTGGTGAGTGCGGCCTTGCAGGAAGCGCTTGATCAACTTATAGAGCAGCGCCGCGCAGAAGGCGAAAATCTTTGCCGTGACCTGCTGGAAAGGTGCGACCGCCTGGAAGAACAGGTTGAGGTTGCCGCCCGGAATGCTGAAGAAGCAAAAGAGGAATGTCGTCAACGGACAGAGCAGAAGTTCTCGGAATTGCTGGCAGGCAAGTTTGAAGAAACCAGGCTGCTGATGGAATGTGCACTGCTGGTTGATCGAATGGGTGTAGATGAAGAACTTGTCCGCCTCAAGAGCCATATTGAAGCATTCCGTTCTAACCTGACCGGTTCAGATCCCGCCGGGCGTAAACTGGATTTCATTGCACAGGAAATGTTCCGTGAAGTTAACACCATCGGCTCGAAGGCCGGAGGTTACCGACTCACCAACACGGTTGTTGAGCTAAAAGCAGAACTGGAAAAAATACGGGAACAGATACAAAACCTGGAGTAAGAAAAGGGGGGTTCATAATGGCTATAAAATTGATAAACATCGGGTTCGGCAATATTGTATCGGCTTCCAGGATCATTGCTATTGTCAGCCCTGAATCGGCGCCGATTAAACGGGTTGTCAGTGAAGCCAGGGAGAGAGGTTTGTTGATCGATGCTACTTACGGACGGCGAACACGTGCCGTTATCGTTTCCGACAGCGGGCATATAATCCTTTCGGCGGTCCAGCCTGAAACAGTCAAACATCGCCTCCAGGCGCGTGACAATAACACTGAAAGCACGGATGCAGATTAGTAATAACCGCGGGAGGTTATTGATGGCTGAAGGAATTCTTTTAATTATATCCGGGCCTTCAGGGGTCGGTAAAGGAACTGTTTGCCGTCACTTAATGACCATAAAGGAAGCGGTTAAGCTTTCGGTTTCGACAACTACCCGACCGCCGCGACCCGGTGAAAAAGAAGGAATAGAGTATAATTTTACGACTCCTGCCCGTTTTAAAGAAATGATTAGCGAAGGCGCTTTCCTGGAGTGGGCAGTTGTCCACGGTCATTATTACGGGACCACCTTATCAACAGTGCGAAATCATCTGGATCGCGGTGAGGATTTAATCCTTGAGATTGATGTACAGGGAGCGAGCCAGGTCAGGGAAAAGTCCCCGGATTCCGTCTCAATTTTCCTTGCCCCTCCTTCACTCAAAGCCCTGGAAAATAGGATAACCGGGCGAGGGACTGAGACCGCGGAAAAAATTAACCGCCGCCTGACAACCGCAAGGCGGGAAATGGATGCCTATCACTTTTACAATTATGTTGTGGTAAATGATACAGTAGATCATGCGGCAGCTTTAATCGGCGCGATAATCGATGCTGAAAAATGCAAAGTAAGCCGCGGAGCCCGTCCACCGGGCTGGGGAGGTGATAGTAATTGATTTACCCTTCAATTGACGACCTTTTATCGAAGGTTGACAGCAAGTACACTCTTGTAATAGCGGCAGCCAAAAGGGGCCGCCAGCTGCGCAACGGAAGCAAAAGGACGATAGAAACAGATTACCGCAAAGATGTTACTACCGCATTGCATGAAATTGAAGAAGGCAATATAGAGTATGAGCGTATTCGAGATGGCATTAAGTAGGGGTTGTTACTTTGAAAAAGGTTATATTAGGAGTAGCCGGCGGGATAGCCGCCTATAAAGCAGTTGAACTGGCCAGGCTTTTTGTGCGCGGCGGTGCGGAGGTCCAGGTAGTTATGACCCCGGCGGCGGCAGAATTTGTTGCTCCGCTGACATTTCAAACCCTGACCAACCGTCCGGCTTATATAGAAATGTACACGGAGCGGACGAGCGATAAAATCCGCCATATCGAATTGCTCGAAGATGCCGATGTCATGGTGATTGCGCCGGCAACGGCAAACACAATTGGTAAAATGGCCTGCGGCTTTGCCGACAACCTGCTTACCACCCTTTACCTGGCGGCCGTTTGCCCGGTAGTTCTGGTTCCTTCCATGAATGTTAATATGTTTAAGCACCCCTCGGTCCGGGAGAACCTTGAAAAACTTTCCCGGCACGGCTGCATGATTATGGATCCGGATGACGGAGAGCTGGCCTGCGGTGTTTATGGCAGCGGCCGTATGCCCGAACCATCCGACATTTATAACTTTACCCGGGCGGCGCTCAGGCCCAAAGATTACAAGGATCAGAAAGCCCTGGTTACCGCCGGGCCGACCCGTGAGCCGCTGGATCCGGTCCGTTTCTTGAGCAACCCTTCAACCGGGTTAATGGGCTATGCGCTGGCCCGCGCCTTGAGCGAACGTGGCGCAGATGTCACCCTTATCAGCGGGCCGACCGAACTTAGAGCCCCTGCGGGAGTAAAAAAAATTGCCGTAACAACCGCTGATGAAATGTACAAAGCAGTAATTGAAAACTTTGAGGAAAACCGCCTGGTGATCAAGGCGGCAGCAGTATCTGATTTTAAACCTCTCACCACTGCCGAGCATAAAGTCAAGAAAGGTGATGCCACCTACTCAATCGACCTGGCGGCAAACCCCGACATCCTGCTCGAGCTGGGCAAACAAAAAGGCAGCCGCATCCTGGTCGGTTTCGCCGCCGAAACTGAGGAAGCGGTAGAAAATGCCCACGATAAGCTCATCAACAAGAATCTCGATCTTATTGTTGTTAATAATTTAAAAGAACCAGGTGCAGGTTTTGCCGGTACGACCAACCGGGTCTCGATTATTGATCGCGGCGGTCACGTTGAAGATCTGCCCCTGATGGAAAAAGAGCAGCTCGCCCACCAGATCCTCGACCGGGTTGCCAGGCTATTATAAAATTAGTTGAAGCAGCCGCGGGGTAAGCAGAACCTCGATAAAAGCGGCCGCTATCAGCAGTAATACAACCAGCGGCAGCACAGATATTGCCTCTTTCCAGATAAAGCGGTAACTTTGCATCCTGGTCTTGCCCGGCAAAGGTGAAGCGATACAGTGATAACCGAATTTTAAACCAAGGCCTCCGCAGAGGAAAAAAGCAAACAGTTCAAAAATTCCATGCGGCAGGATCCCGAAAACAATTATTGGCAGCAGTGGAATCCCCTGCTCCACGGTTAAAGAAAACATAACCCCTACTAAAGCGCCGTTAATACCCATTGTAACCAGTGGGGAAATTCCGGCGACGACACCAAGCAGCAGCATTTGGGCCATCGATATAAAATTATTCATGAAAACGAGCAATATGCTGACCAGCGGATGTGCTTCCAATATAAAAGATAAAAGTTCAAAAAGCCGGTCAAACTGGTTTTCCATAGCCTGATCTGCAGCGTTTTCCAAAGCAGCAGTATTAAAAAATAAGATCACCGCGCTTAAAAGAAAAATAGAAGCAGCCATAATAAACCAGTTAAAGTTATTCCTAATTACCTGTTTGGCCGGAAAAAGCAAATTATAGATAAGCTCAACCTCTTTCTTCAACTTAAATTATCTTATCAAAATTACGCACAGGGGTAAATAGATGCATAAATATGCAGAGGTAATAATAGATCTGGTCAGCAATGCAGTTGATCGCCCCTTTCACTACAGCATTCCGACACATCTGCAGGGTAAGCTGGAGCCCGGCATGCAGGTAACTGTGCCCCTGGGCAATCGCCGCACCCAGGGCTTTGTTTTACGCCTCTTGAAAGAGACCGCCGTAGAATCCCTGCGCGATATAATAGCCATAAAAGATCCCGAACCGTTGCTGACAAAAGAACAGTTGGCCCTGGCTCATTGGTTGGCGATGCGCTGGTACTGCCGTAAAATAGATGCCCTCCACGCCATGATCCCGGCTTCTTTCCGTAAAGAAAAGCGGCCGAAAAAACCTCAGGTTATAGAGGCGACAGCTGCAGCATTTGGGGCTGATCTAAAGCGGGCGCCGGCCCAGAGAGAAGCTGTCAGTATCCTGCTCGGAAAAGGCCCTCTTTCACGAAACAAGCTAATCCAACAGGGTGTTAAAGCTGAGACTATCCGTACCCTTGAAAAAAAGGGATTGGTGCAGTCCATTACCGTTAGTTCCGGACAGATTAAAAAAGAGAAAGCAGCACCCTCGACCAGGCCGCACCTGATGCGCGATGAACAGGCAGGCTGTTTTGAACAGCTAAGCACTGCTCTCGGACTTCCCGGGGCACAGAAGATGCTCCTGCACGGGGTTACAGCCAGCGGTAAAACCGAAATCTATATGCAGGGTATTGCCCGCTGCCTGGAGCAGGACCGAACCGCCCTGATCATGGTCCCGGAAATTTCGCTGACCCCGCAGATGATCGAGCATTTTGAAGGCCGTTTCCCCGGCCTTGTTGCCGTGCTGCACAGCCGCCTGACCGTTTCTGAAAAAAACCGCCAGTGGCAGGCGATATTGAGCGGTGAGGCGAGGGTAGTACTCGGTGCCCGGTCAGCCGTGTTTGCGCCTCTCGCCGCAATCGGTTTGATAATCATCGATGAAGAACATGAAACAACTTACAAACAGGAAGACACCCCGCGCTATCATGCCCGCGATGTAGCTTGGTGGAGAGCCCGCTACAACCGGGCGGTGCTCCTCTTAGGCAGCGCCACCCCATCCCTGGAAAGTTATTACCAATCGATGGAAGACGATACATTGCTGTTGAGCATGAAAGAAAGGGTTACCCCGACCCAACTGCCTCCTGTAAAAGTCGTCGATATGCGCAGGGAGCTTAAAGAAAACCACCGTCACATTTTTAGCCGCCTGCTTTTAGAAGAATTAAACGGTGTTATTGAGCGTGATGAACAGGCCCTGCTCTTTATAAACAGGCGCGGTTTTGCCGGGTTTGTCCTCTGCCGGGAGTGCGGCTATGTGGTTCGCTGTCCTTCCTGCGATGTTTCACTGACCCTGCATAAAGACCGGGAATTGATGTGCTGCCATTACTGTGCCCATGAGGCTCCTGTTCCCCAGACCTGTCCGGGCTGTGGCGGGATCAAGATCCGTTATTTCAGCGCCGGCACGCAGCGTGTTGAAGATGAAGTCAGGAAACTGTATCCTGCAGTTTCCCTGATCCGTATGGACAGGGATACAACTTCCAGCCGTGAGGCTCACAGCAACTACTACCGGCAGTTCAAGGATCGGAAAGCAAGCATCTTAATCGGTACCCAGATGATTGCCAAAGGTTTCGACTTCCCGGGAGTAACCCTGGTCGGGGTCGTCGCTGCCGATACCACATTGAACCTGCCCGATTTCAGGGCGCCGGAGCGTACATTCCAACTTCTGACCCAGGTCTCCGGCCGTACAGCCCGCGGGCCCAAAGGGGGTAAGGTCATTGTCCAGACCTATCACCCCTCACACTATAGTATCCTTGCCGCAGCCGATCACGATTACATTACTTTTTATGAAAAAGAGCTTGAGAACCGCCGCCAGCTCGCATACCCGCCATTTAGCGATTTAATACGCTTTCTCTTTAGCTCAGAGGATGAAAAGGCTGTTTTCGAAGCAGCAAACTGGTTCACCGATCTTCTTGAGCCCTTTGGCGCCAGCGCTGAACTTATGGGCCCGGCCCCCGCTTCCCTCTACCGTATCAAGGAGCAGTACAGGGTGCAGACAATCCTAAAGGGCAAATCCCTGACCAGGCTGGCTCCCGCCATCAGGAAGGTAATCCGGGAATATCACACCCACAAGCCGCCCTGGCCGGTGCGCCTGGCAGTAGATTTCAACCCTCAGGTAGTGTTATAATTTGCTTAGAGGTGATTCCCATGGCCTTAAGAAGAATTCTGAGCGATGAACATCCCGTCCTGCGCAGTCCGACGAAAGCAGTGATAAAGATTAACAGCGGCGTTTTGCGCCTGCTCGACGATATGATTGAAACAATGCGTGAAGCGAAAGGTGTCGGCCTGGCTGCAAACCAGGTTGGTGTATCCAAGCGTATCCTGGTTGCGACCAACGGGGAAGAGGAAGTTATGGAATTAATCAACCCTTGCTGCGACGATACCGAAGGCGAAGAACTCGGTGTGGAAGGCTGCCTCAGCATACCCGGCGAATACGGCGAGGTCCCCCGTGCTTCAAAAATAATCGTCACAGCACTCGACCGGGAAGGTCGTAAAGTGCGTATTGAAGCCGAGGGTCTGCTGGCACGCATCCTGCAGCATGAAATGGACCACCTTGAAGGTGTTCTCTTCACAGACAAAGCCCTGCGCATGCTTGACCCCGAAGAGCTGCAAAGCGAGGAACAATCTTGAAACAGTTAAAAATCATCTTCATGGGAAGCCCTGCTTTTGCCCTGCCCTCTTTAGACCTGCTTAACCTTTCCTCTCACCGGATTGAAGCGGTTATAGTCCCTCCGGATCGGCCTTTCGGGCGAGGCGGAAAAGTTCGTCCTCTCCCCGTTAAGCAATGGGCATTGAAGCAACACCTGGAAATCAAACAGCCGGAGAGATTAACTGAAAAAGATTTTCTGTCCTGGATGGAAGAGAAAGCTCCCGACCTGGTGATTACGGTCGCTTTTGGCAAACTTCTATCCCCGGTTCTGCTTGAGCTTCCCGTCCTGGGGTGCATTAACCTTCATGCCTCATACCTGCCTGCTTACCGCGGCTCTGCTCCGATTCACCGGGCTGTTATTGACGGGGCCGATTACAGCGGGGTATCGATTATTAAAATGTCACCCGAAATCGATGCAGGGGATATCATTGCGCAGGAAAAAGAGGAGATATCACTTTTTGATACTGCCGGTACTCTGCATGACCGCCTGGCCGCCCGGGGCGCGTCACTGCTGCTGAAGGCCATAGATGCACTGGCAGAGGGTATGGCTGAAGCTTTTCCCCAGGATCACGCTAAAGCTACTTACGCCCCGCCACTGAAACCTGAAGACGAGCGGTTGGACTGGAACTGCCGGGCAATCGAAATCTACAACCGCATCCGTGGTTTGAACCCCTGGCCCGGCGCCTACACTATTTTTGAAGGCAAAAGGCTTAAAGTATGGCGGGCAGCCTGGCCCGAAACGAGTGGCAGAGGTGAAAACCTGCAGAAACCGGGAACAATCCTGGCCATCGGTGAAGATTCGATGACCGTTGCCACCACGGACGTTGCTCTGACCCTCCTTGATTTACAGCCGGAGGGTAAAAGGCTCATGGATGCAGGCTCATTCTGCTGTGGTTACCGTATCGAACCGGGCCGGTGTCTTAACGGGGAGTAGCTGCTTTGAACAGTAAAAGAAGACCGCAGAAAAATGCCCGTGAAACAGCCCTGCGTGCCCTGGTCCGGGTTGAACAGGACGGGGCTTACCTGAACCTGGCGCTGCCGGCTTTATTGCAAAACCTTGCTCCGGAAGATCGGTCGCTTGCCATACAACTGGCAACAGGAACTGTCCAGCATCTAAACACTTTGGATTGGTCTATAAACACCTTTTCCCGCCGTTCAATAAGGACTTTTACCCCCTGGATTCGAAACCTGCTGCGGCTCAGTGCTTTCCAGATCCTCTACCTCGGGCGCATTCCCGATTATGCTGTTGTTGATGAAGCAGTTCGCCTGGCCCGCCGCTATGGCCACCGCGGGGTTGCCGGTCTGGTCAATGCTCTTTTAAGGTGTCTCACCTCCGAGCGATCTAATCTGCCCTGGCCGGATCGTGAGCACCAGCCGACCGAATACCTTTCTCTTAAACAGAGCCAACCTCAATGGCTGGTCTCAAGATTGATCCGCCGCTTCGGTTTTCAGGAAGCAGAAAAATGGTGTATTGCCTGCAATAAAAAGCCCTTAACTTCAGTTCGGCCCAACTCACTCAGGACCAATCCTGACGAATTAATTGTTATGCTTAATAATGAAGGGATAGGTGCAGTTCCCAGCCCTGCCGTGCCTGGAATGCTGTGCATCGAAGCCGGTGTTTCTCCTGCCACAACCCGTTCATTCAGGGAGGGTTTCTTTACAATTCAAGGAGAAAGTTCAGCCCTGGTTGCCCCTTTGCTATCCCCTCAAGCGGGTGATACTGTTGTAGACCTCTGCAGCGCACCGGGTGGTAAAAGCACCCATCTTGCAGAGTTAATAAAGGATCGGGGCCGTATTTACGCTGTTGAACTGCACAGCCATCGTCTCCGGCTGGTTGAAAAAGCGGCAGCCCGCCTGGGGCTGCAATCGATCGTGCCTGTCATGGCGGACGGCAGGAGTGTCGAAAGGCAGGATCTCTCGGAGCCGTCTGCTGTTTTAGTCGATGCTCCCTGCTCAGGCCTCGGTGTTATCAGGCGGCTCCCCGAAATTAAGTGGCGCAGGCGTGAAGAAGATCTGCCTGCCCTGCAGGCACTGCAGATCGAACTGCTTTCTGCCGCGGCCCGTATTCTGCCACCGGGGGGGAAACTGCTCTATTCGGTCTGCACCGGGGAACCTGAAGAGACTGTTCAGGTAGTTGATGCTTTTACAAGCGCCAACAGACAATTTTTACTCGAAGATTTGCTTCCTTTACTGCCGAAAACGCTTCGGAATGGTCTGGATGATTCTCAAACAGTTACACTCTGGCCCCAACGCCACGATCTCGATGGATTCTATATGGCTCTCTGGCGTAAAAAAGGGTAAATCTTGCCTATAGGTCTTCTATTTGCTATACTGAATGAAAATATTACAGAAAAATACTGGTTCAGGGGGTTTACTTCTTGTGCATGTAGCTGGCCTTACTAATAAGGGAATGGAACGCCCCAGAAACGAAGACAGCTTCTTTTTCAAAGTGGAATCTGATATTGCTTTGCTTGTAGTTGCCGACGGGATGGGGGGGCACCGGGCCGGGAACGTGGCCAGTGGGTTGGCTGTTTCTGCAGCTGAAAATTTTTGGGCTGATTTAGATCGTTCCACCCAACTTTCTGCAGAAGAAACCAACAGATTGATCAAATGTTTGATCCTTGATGCCAATGAACTTATTCTTGGTGAAGCAGGCAGCTCTGCCGAACAGCAGGGGATGGGTACCACTTTAACCGTTGGCCTGCTCTGCGGCAGCCGCCTGACTATCGGCCATATTGGAGACAGCCGCGCCTACCTTATTAACAACGGTCAAATAAGGCTTTTAACCAGGGATCATTCCCTGTTGGAAGAGTTAATTCAAAATGGGCAGGTTAAGCCCGAAGAAGCCAAGAACCACCCCCAGCGTCATGTCCTCACCCGTGCCCTCGGCATTGCTTCCGATCTCAAGGTTGACGTAACCGAACAGGAAATCGAAGCAGGCTCGGTTCTTCTCTTTTGCACCGACGGTCTGACTAACCTGGTGAGTGAAGACGAAATTCTGGCAGCATCCTCGGGACAACCCGAGCCGGGACTATTAGCCGAATCGCTGATTGATCTGGCCAATTCCCGAGGCGGGTTCGATAACATTACCGTGGTTGTCGCAACCGGTATTGGGGGGCCGCAAACTTAATGATCGGAAAAATATTAGCGGGACGCTATGAGCTGATTGAAAAAATTGCCGAAGGAGGAATGGCCCGGGTCTACCGCGGCCGCGATCTCCTTCTTAAAAGAACCGTGGCTGTAAAGGTGCTCAAGGATCAAATGACCGGTGATGCCGCCTTTATACGCCGTTTTGAACGTGAAGCCCAGTCTGCCGCTGCCCTTTCACACCCCCATATCGTAAATATTTATGATGTGGGTGAGCAGGATGGCACTTACTTCATGGTTATGGAGTATGTTGATGGAAAAAATCTGAAAGAGTATATCAGGGAGAAAGGGCGCCTGCCGGCGCACGAGGCGGTTAATATCGCACGCCAGATAGCTGACGCTCTGGAGCAGGCGCATAAAGCCGGTGTGGTTCACCGCGATATTAAGCCCCAGAATATCCTCTTTTCCCATGAGGGAAAAGTAAAAGTGACCGACTTTGGCATCGCCATTGCCGGTGACGGTGTAACAGTGACAGTAGGCGATGAAATTATCGGATCTGTCCAATATATTGCACCGGAACAAGCCAGGGGAGGGTTGGCCGGTAAACAATCGGACCTTTATTCGCTTGGGATAGTCCTCTATGAAATGGTTACCGGTAAAGTGCCTTTTGACGGTGAAAGCCCGGTCGCAGTGGCGATGAAACATATCCAGGAACAGATCGTTCCGCCGAGACAGCTGGTTGCCGATTTGCCCGAATCCCTGGAGCATATTATCTTAAAAGCGGTGCAGAAAGACTCGGCAGAACGTTACACCAGTGCCGCTGAAATGCTCGAGGATCTTTTTTATTCTGAAGATAACGGCGTGCCCGGCGTTAACCCGGCCCGGACCAGAACCAACAAAGGCGGCAATGAAGACGATGACGCTATCTTAAGGCCGGCCCGGGCAGTTCCAATAAAAAGCGGCTATGTTGCTCCCCCAAAGAAAAAGCGTACATGGCTTAAGGTCTTACTGGTTCTGATTTTGCTGGGATTGGTCATCGGCGGTGCAGCCTTCATGTTAGGCAGTTATGTTTTTGTACCCGAAGTTGCTGTACCCGAAGTCAAAGATCTGAGCCAGAGCGATGCAGCCCAGGTTTTAAGAGACGCAGGGCTGGTTCCAGGCTCTGAGATCTTTTATATTTATGATGATGCTATAGCGGTGGGTAACGCGTCAAAACCCGAGACGCCTGAAGGCGGTGTGGTTCGCAAAGATAGGATTATAGAACTTTTTGTCAGTAAAGGGCCTGAATTTATAATTACCCCCGATCTTTCCGGACGGACTGAATTGGAAGCCAGGACTATCCTGCGCGAGCTCGAGCTAACCATGCGTGTTGAAAGGGATTACAACGATGATGTTCCTGAAGGGATAATATTCCGCCAGGTTCCCGGAGAATCATTCAGGATTTCGCGCGGTGAAGAAGTTGTCGTCTATGTAAGCGAGGGCCGCGGACCGTTCCCTCTTGCCGATCTGACAGGATACTCGGAAAAGGGCGCACTCGACTACCTGGATGATAATGGTCTTCGGCCGCGCATTCGTTATCAATTCTCGATCGGTAGTTCCGGGCATGTTATTAATCAGATGCCGGAACCGGGACGGGAAGTATTGCCAGGCCAAACTGTCGATCTGATAGTCGGTGAGTAGGGAGGTTTTATTTGCTTAAAGGAAAGGTGGTAAAAGCGGCGGGAGGATTTTTTAGCGTCCGTGACAAATCCGGTGCAGAACATGTCTGCCGCGCCAGGGGAACCCTCAAGAGGGGTAAAAACGGCCTTATGGTTGGAGACTGGGTTCTGTTTGACCCTTCTGAGGAGAACTCTGTGACTGAAAGCGGTGAAGGGATAATTGAAAAACTACTGCCCCGGATTAACCGCCTTTACCGACCCCCGGTATCCAATGTGGATCAACTGATTGTGGTTATGTCTCTTAAAGAGCCTGAATGCGACTGGCAGCTGGTCAGCCGCATGTTAATTTTTGCGGAAAAAGAAAAATTATCGGCAGTATTATGCCTGAATAAAACCGATCTGGTCGGGGAAAAAGAATTCGCTGCTTTAACCGGACAGGTGGATTACTATCCATACCAGATCCTTTACACAAGTGCAGTTAACGGGTCTGGACTGGAGCAGCTGGAGGAACGCTTGAGTGGACAGTGTTCCGTTTTTGCCGGTCCTTCAGGGGTCGGCAAATCTTCGCTGCTTAATGCTATAGAGCCGGGGCTTTCGCTGCAAACCGGAATAGTCAGTGAAAAAATAAAGCGCGGCCGTCACACTACCCGGCAGGCTGAGCTTTTAAACCTAAAGTGCGGCGGATCGGTTGTCGATACACCCGGTTTCACGCGACTTGATTTTTCCAAGCTTGAAGCGGATAAGCTGGCAGATTATTTCCCCGATTTCGATCCTCTGCTCGGCCGCTGTGGTTTTCGAAACTGCAGGCACATCAGTGAACCCGAATGTGCGGTAAGGCAGGAGATTGGCAGAAGCATTAACCCGATGCGTTATGATCACTATAAGTATTTTATTCAGGAGCTCGGCAAACAGGAGGTATTTTAATCATGCCCGTCAAAGTGGCGCCATCGTTGTTATCCGCAGATTTCAGCAGGCTGCGTGAAGAAGTCGAACGAATAGAAGAAAGCGGTGCCGATTGGGTCCACCTCGATGTTATGGACGGTCATTTTGTGCCCTCTATTACCATCGGCCCGGTAGTGGTTAAATCTCTCCGCCCTCACACGGATCTTTTTATGGATGCCCACCTGATGGTCAGTGAACCGGAAAATCATATCGAACAGTTTATCCAGGCAGGGGTAAACCTGGTCACCATCCAGGCAGAAGGCACAATCCATCTTGACCGGGCCTTGCGCAAGATTAAAGATTTAGGGGCAAAAGCAGGGGTAGCTCTAAACCCCGCCACCCCGCCGGCTGCTCTCGAATACATCTGGCATCTGCTTGACCTGGTTCTTGTCATGAGCGTTAATCCGGGAGCTGGTGGGCAGGATTTCATTCCCACAGTCCTGCCCAAGATAGAGTACATCGCCGATCAAATCCGTTCCCGTGACTTGCCTGTAGAGTTGGAAGTTGACGGCGGAGTCAACGGCGAAACCGCCCCGCAAATTATAAAAGCAGGCGCCACTGTTTTAGTGGCCGGATCAGCGATCTTCAAGGCAGAAAATGGCATGGATTTAATTGGTTATTTGAAAAAATATTGAAATGTGCTATAATTCATATATCCGTTACTTCAGGGTCTGGTGAGGAGGGAAGCACCCTTCAATTCCGAACCGGCGGTAATGCCCCGGGCTAAACCGGAGAGCAAAGCCCGCGAGCCGTATAGGCTGATCCGGTGCAAATCCGGAGCCGACAGTACAGTCTGGAAGGAAGAAGAAACGGCAAAAAAGCGGCCTGTTTTCTAAAAAGACCCTGAAGCAGCTTAATGCTCGGGGTTTTTTCATAAGAGTATGAATACAGCCACTGCCTAATTCCGGCTTGCTGTGTCCTGAACTCTGATTTCTAAAGACGAGGTGAGTTTAGTTGGATGCCGATGATCGATTTATGTGGATGGCTCTCGACCTGGCCCGCCAGGGGAAAGGCCGTACAAGCCCCAATCCAATGGTAGGTGCTGTTGTTGTTCAGGGTTCAGAAGTAGTAGGCAGTGGTTACCACCAGGCTGCCGGTTCACCCCACGCTGAAATTATTGCTCTCAGGAAAGCCGGAGATAAAGCACGCGGGGCAACTCTTTATCAGAATCTCGAACCGTGCAATCATCACGGCCGCACCGGCCCGTGCACGGAAGCAATCATCAAGGCTGGAATCAGCAGGGTTGTGGCGGCGATGCAGGATCCCAACCCCATAGTTTCCGGGCGAGGTTTTGCCAGGCTTGCTGAAGCAGGAATTAAAGTAAAAGAAGGGATCCTGGAAGAAAAAGCGCGCCAGTTAAACGAAGTTTTTATCAAGTATATAACTACCGGGCTGCCATTTGTAGAAGTAAAGGTTGCCATGAGCCTCGACGGTAAAATTGGTACTATAACCGGCGACTCACAGTGGATTACCGGTGAAAAAGCACGCCAGTACGTTCATCGCCTTCGAGATCACAGTGATGTAATCATGATTGGTATTGGCACTGTACTAAAAGATAACCCCAGACTGACCACCAGGGTTGAAGGCGGCGGTGGGAAGGATGCTGTGCGTGTCATTGTCGACAGCACTGCCCGCTTACCTATCGATGCGAGGGTCATTGAAAGCGGCTCATCGGCTAAGATAATCCTTGCTGTTACCGATCGAGCTCCACGGGAAAAGTGCAAAGCTTTGGAAAACAAGGGTGTCGAAATAATGGTTTTGCCCTCACTGCAAGGGTTCGTCGATCTGATTGCCCTGATGAAAAAACTGACAGAGAGGGAATTTACAACTATTCTGTGCGAAGGAGGGGGCACTTTAAACTACAGCCTTCTCTCCCGGGATCTTGTCGATAAACTGTATATATTCATTGCTCCGCTGATTATCGGAGGCAGGCAGAGTCCAACCGCTTTTGGCGGTTCGGGTATCGAAACTTTGGATAGAGCCTGGCCGGTTGAAAATATAGAGATGAAGCAATTTGATCAGGATTTACTGCTGATCGGTTACCCCGCATCCAGGGTTCAGGATTAATAATCTGCAAGGATGGAGTGGTGAAAGTAATTGTTTACCGGAATAATCGAAGAGCTCGGTATTTTACGCCGGATCAGCAGCTCCGGGGGCGGTACCGGCCTGGTGATTCGAGCGAAAGAAGTTTTAACAGATCTTAAAATCGGAGACAGCGTTGCTGTCAGCGGCCCCTGCCTGACTGTTACCGCCCTTGACCGGGACAGCTTTACCGTCTGGGTTATGCCCGAAACACTGGAAAAGACAAGCCTGCAAAGGCTTTCGATTGGTGAACATGTCAACCTCGAAAGGGCGATGTCGCTGGGCGGCCGTTTGGGCGGGCACCTGGTCAGCGGTCATATCGATGCGGTTATAGCTCTAACCGGTCGCCGTTTACAGGGAGGCGCAATCCTACTATCTTTCGAAGCGCCCGGACATCTGCTGCGCTATATTGTTCCCAAGGGCTCAGTTGCTCTCGATGGAGTCAGCTTAACCGTGATCGATGTTGATGAAACAGGATTTACAGTCGGTCTGATCCCGCATACAGCTTCGGAGACCACCCTGGGCCAAAAAGATAACGGCTCAATGATTAACCTTGAGGTCGATATGATCGGTAAATATGTTGAAAAAATGCTTATGCCCCGCCTTGATGGCGGTAAAGAACAAAAACAAACAATAACAATGGATATATTACAAAAAAAGGGTTACCTTTAAAGGAGTGAAAACAATGAAATTTAACACCATAGAAGAAGCTCTGGACGACTTAAAGAATGGCCGCATGGTCGTTGTTGTTGATGACGAAGACAGGGAAAATGAAGGTGACCTGATAATGGCGGCTTCCAAGATTACACCGGAGGCGGTCAACTTTATGATTCGTTATGCCCGTGGGCTTGTCTGCACTCCGCTTACTTCACAGCGGGTAAGCGAACTTGATTTGCCCCAGATGGTTACCAACAATACCGATACTCAATGCACTGCCTTCACCGTTTCGGTTGATGCCGGGTCCTGCCGGACCGGTATCTCGGCTTTCGAGCGTGCTAAAACAGTTAAAGCCCTTATTGACCCGGAAACCAAGCCGGCGGATCTGAAACGCCCCGGCCATATTTTCCCCCTCGAAGCTATGGACGGGGGGGTGCTGCGCCGTGCCGGCCACACTGAAGCGGCAATAGACCTGGCCACTATGGCCGGCCTGGAGCCGGCCGGAGTAATCTGCGAAATTATTAATGAGGACGGCAGTATGGCCCGGCTGCCTCAGCTCATTGAATTCTGTGAGGAGCATAACCTCAAGCTGGTCAGCATTGCCGATCTGATCAATTACCGTATGAAAAAAGAAAAGCTGGTCTGGCGATCGGCAACCGCTGAACTGCCTACCATTTTTGGCACATTTAAACTTATTGCTTACGAGAACAATATTGATAACCTTGCCCACCTGGCTCTTGTTTATGGTGAAATTGATCCGGAAGAACCGACCCTGGTTCGGGTGCATTCCGAATGCCTTACCGGTGACGTTTTCGCATCACTGCGGTGTGATTGTGGAAACCAGCTGCACCAGGCCATGAAGCAAATTGCCGAAAACGGGTCGGGCGCTGTGATTTACATGCGCCAGGAAGGGCGCGGAATTGGACTTATAAACAAAATCCGGGCTTATGAACTGCAGGATACAGGAAAAGATACCGTAGAAGCCAACGAAGCCCTCGGTTTTGCCGCCGATCTTCGCGACTACGGAGTCGGAGCACAGATCATGGTAGATCTGGGCCTTAAAAAAATCCGGCTTTTAACCAATAACCCGCGCAAGGTTAAAGGCCTTGAAGGATACGACCTGAACATTGTCGAAAGAGTCTCTTTAGAAATCGAACCTTGCGAGTACAACTGCAACTATCTGTCGACTAAAAAATCCAAACTCGGCCATTACCTGAACATGTCGGGTTAATGTAAAAAGCTGGATCAGCTACAATAATTGGATAGGAGGGTTTTATTTGAAAACAATTGAAGGAAAATTAATCGCCCGCGAGTATCGATTCGCCATAGTTGTCAGCCGCTTTAATGAATTTATATCCGGCCACCTTTTAAGCGGCGCTATAGACTGCCTGAAAAGACATGAAGCAATGGAAGATGCGATTGAAATTATCTGGGTGCCGGGATCATTTGAAATACCACTGGTAGCGAGTAAAGCAGCCCGGAGTAAGAAGTATGATGCGGTAATCTGCCTCGGTGCAGTTATCCGAGGTTCAACCCCGCACTTCGACTACATCGCCTCCGAAGTGACCAAAGGAGTAGCCAGTGTCGGCTTGGATACAGGCATCCCCGTTATTTTCGGGGTAATCACCAGCGACACCCTTGAGCAGGCTATCGAAAGGGCAGGCAGCAAGGCCGGCAACAAGGGCTGGCAGGCTGCTGCATCCGCCATCGAAATGGCCGACCTGAACAGTCAGCTTTAATTTTCTGTTTACAAAGGAGCCGGTCATTTGACAGCCAGGCCGCCGGAAAAACTTGTAATCATTGACGGCAACAGCCTTTTGTACAGGGCATTTTATGCTCTGCCGCCTATGCAAAACCGCCGCGGTGAACATACCAATGCAGTATACGGTTTTACCAACATGCTCTTTAAACTTTTGGAAGCGGAAAAACCGGATTATGTAGCCGTGGCTTTCGATCCCCCAAAACCTTCTTTTCGGGTTCGTATCGACGAATCTTATAAAGCCCAGCGGGAAAAAACCCCGCCTGAGCTGGCCGAACAAATCCAGCGGGCCCGTGAAATTTTAGAAGCGATGCACATTCCCGTTTTTGAAATCGCAGACTACGAGGCCGATGATGTTATCGGCACTCTGGCAGACCGCTTTGCGCAGAAAGAACACGAAGTTACAGTTGTGTCCGGCGATGCGGATCTGCTTCAGTTAATCAGCAGCCGGGTTACTGTAATGCTGACCAAAAAAGGGATCAGCCGGATGGAACAATACGACCGCAACCTTTTAAAAGAGCAGTACGGCCTCAGGCCGGATCAAGTGATAGATTTCAAAGCGCTCAAAGGCGATCCATCCGACAATATTCCGGGCGTTCCCGGTATTGGTGACAAAACGGCGCGCAGCCTGTTAGAGGAATACGGTAACCTGGAAACCATTTACGATAACCTTGATCAGCTGAAAAGCAAAATAGCTGATAAACTCAGGGAATATCGCGAACAGCTATATATCGGGCGGGATCTGGTTACCTTGCGCCGCGACGTACCAATGGATTTAGACTGTGATCAGTTTCGATACGGCGAAGCCGATTACGATCAACTACTTGGTATCTTCAACGAACTGGAGTTTAAAAGCCTTATCAACAAGCTTCAACCTTTTTCTGAAGGTAAAAATAATCATGCTGAGCCGAATACGGCAGGGGAACAGCTCGCTGACATCGATCGCCTGAAAGATCTGCTCGACAGTCTCAATGAAGGCGATTTGCTTGCCATGTCCGTTGAACATAAACGGGGATGGCCTTATTGGCGGCAGCCGGTTATTGCCCTGGCCCTGGCTGTCAATGCCGATAAAGGTTATTACCTGGATCCGGCCTCTTTCGGCAGGCACGAAAGCGGGATTTGGGAAGATCTGGCCGGCCTTCGTGATAGAGGTGTTGCCCTTCTTCTCCATAACGTCAAACAGTGGCACCATCTCTTTTCCGATCGTGGTGTAAAACCCCCCCTGTTTGCTTTTGATACTTACCTTGCCGCATACCTTGCCGATCCGGCCCGGGGCAGGTACAATTTACCCGATCTGTTGCTGCATTATCTCGGTATAGAAACGGTAGATTTACCCGAAAAGAAAAAAGAACAGCCTGATTTTAACCTGCGGGGCCCCCAACTGGCCGAAGAGGCTCGTCACATTTTTGCCCTTAGCGAAAGACTTGCAGAAGAATTGGAAGAACAGGAACTCGATAAGCTCCTATCTGATCTCGAGATGCCCCTGGCGGAAGTGCTCGCCCGGATGGAACAGCAGGGAATGACAGTTGATTCAGGCTATTTGCGGGATTTATCGTCAGAAATATGCAGCCGCCTTGAAGAGCTAGAAGGCAAGATTTTTCTCCTGGCCGGTGAAGAATTTAACCTCAATTCACCGCAGCAGCTCTCAAAAATCCTCTTTGATAAACTTCAACTGCCTGAAATACGTAAAACCAAGACCGGACGTTCAACCGATGTTAAAGTTCTGGAAGAACTGGCCTACCACCACGAAATTGCAGCTCTTCTGATCCTTTACCGCCAGCTGTCCAAGCTGGAGGGGACTTACCTGTCAGGGCTGATAGAACTGGTTGATCCGCAGCTGCAAAAGATTTACACTACTTTTAACCAGGCAGCCACCGCAACTGGTCGCCTGAGCAGCAGTGATCCCAACCTGCAGAATATCCCGATTCGGCTCGAAGAGGGGCGGCGCATAAGGCGTGCGTTTATCCCGTCTGCAAAAGGTAAAATATTTTTTGCTGCCGACTATTCCCAGGTGGAACTGCGCATCCTGGCCCACCTTTCACAGGATCCGATCCTGGTAGAAGCTTTCAATACCGGTCAGGATATCCACCGCCGTACAGCAGCCGAGGTTAACAATATCGACCTGGAGGATGTAACCCCGATGATGCGCGAAAAGGCAAAGGCGGTTAACTTCGGGATCATCTACGGATCCAGCGATTACGGTCTGGCCCAGGGGTTGAAAATACCCCGTGCCGAGGCCAAAGCCTATATAGATAATTACTTTGAACTCTACAGAGGGGTCAAAGATTACATGGATCAGGTAATCGAGCAGGCCCGCGAGCAGGGCTATGTAACGACTATGTTCAACCGGAGGCGCTACCTGCCCGAGATCAACTCATCGAACCATAATACCCGCAGCTTTGCCGAAAGAATGGCTTTAAACACGCCAATCCAGGGATCCGCAGCCGATATAATCAAACTGGCCATGCTTAAAATCGATCGGATCATTCAGGAAGGCGGTTTCAAGGCGGCCATGCTTTTGCAGATACACGATGAACTGCTTTTTGAAATAGAAGCATCAGAACTTGACTTTTTCGCCCCGATGGTGCAGCGCGAAATGGAACAGGCTTACGATCTTTCCGTTCCCCTCAAGGTTGACTTGAAGTGGGGCTGCAACTGGGAAGAGCTGAAAAAGCTGTAAACTTATAATCCGGCAGATACATTTTGGTCAAAGCATTTCGATTGGAGCCGACAAAATGCCCGAGCTTCCCGAAGTAGAAACAATCCGCCGTGAACTTGAACCGCTGATCAGCGGCAAAACATTTGCGGAACCAGTTATTCACGTGCCCTCGACTATAGCTTACCCCGCCCCGGAAGAATTTGCCTCCACCCTGGAAGGATGCACAGTGAGGGACACCGGTCGCAGGGGCAAGTACCTCTTCATCAACCTCGATCGCGGCATTTTGGCTGTTCACCTCCGGATGACAGGTAACCTGCTTTACGCCGAAAGGGAGTTGTCGCAGGAAGAGCGTTTTCTACGCATCTCATTGCCTTTCATTGATGGATCGGCCCTTCTTTACTCAGATATGCGCCGCTTCGGCCGGCTCTGGCTGGTTGCGGATCAAGATGAGCTGCAGTCGATTGTTTTAAAAAATATCGGCCCCGATATCCTTAATCAAGTTGATCTTAATAAATTTCTTGAATTACTCGGTAACCGGGAGCGATCCCGGATTAAAGCCTTGCTTCTCGACCAGGGCTTTGCTGCCGGTTTGGGCAATATTTATACCGACGAATGCCTTTTTCGCTGTGGAGTCAATCCCAACAGGCAGGCGTCTTCTCTGAGCCGCGCCGAAGCGGAAGAACTTTACGAAGCAGCCCGGACGGTTTTGGCAGAAGGGATCGAGCACGGAGGAACAACATTCCGGGATTACCGCAACGCCCGCGGCGCCCTGGGTGATTTTCAATCCAGGCTGGCCGTTTATGGGCGCGAAGGTGAACACTGTCAGTGCGGCGCCCTGATAGAAAAAACCCGGGTAGCCGGGCGGGGCACTTATTTCTGTCCCTGCTGTCAAAAATAGTTTATCGTAATTTAAAAAGCATTAATCAAAAGGATTTGATCGCCTAATGTTCATTATCGGATTAACCGGGGGCATTGCTTCGGGAAAAAGCGCTGTGGCAGAGATGCTGGAAGAAAAGGGAGCGTTCCTGGTTGATGCCGATAAACTGGCCAGGGAGGCAGTCGAACCCGGTCGGCCTGCCTGGCAGGCTCTGGTCGACTGGCTGGGCGAATCGATCCTGCGTCCCGATCAAACCATAGATCGGATCAAACTGGCAAAACTGGTCTTCAATGATCGTCAGATGCTTGAAAGGCTCAATAGAATAATCCACCCGTGGGTCGGTTCCCGCTTTATAGCTATTTCGGAGGAAATAGAAAAAAAGGATCCGGAAGCGGTGTTAGTCTACGATATTCCACTCTTAATCGAAGCGGGTATGCAGGAAGTAGTTAACCATGTCCTGTTGGTTCATGTGCCCCGGGAGGTTCAGATAGCCCGCTTGCAGTTGCGTGACGGCCTGACCCGGGCCGAAGCGGAACAGCGCCTGAAAGCCCAGATTCCTTTGGACGAGAAAATAAAACATGCCGACACAGTTATTGACAACAGCGGCTCCCTGGTAGAAACCGCACGGCAGGTCGATCAATTCTGGCGGACTACAGTCGACAGGGAAATAAATATGTAATGGCCCACCGGATTTGTTATACTAAACGACAGTAGAAAGTATTAGGTTAGGAGGTAGCCGGATATGCATGAGGTAACACTAATCAAAGGAGACGGCATCGGACCGGAAATAACCGAAGCCACATTGAAAGTAATCGACGCAGCGGGAGTAAAAATTAATTGGGATGAAGTCAGCGCAGGAGAAGCTGCCCTTGAAGAATTTGGCACCCCCCTGCCTGAAGCAGTCATTGCATCTTTGAAAAAAAACGGCATCGGCCTCAAGGGGCCCCTGACAACACCGATAGGCTCAGGCTTTCGCAGTATCAATGTTGCACTGCGTATGGAGCTTGATTTATACGCCAACCTGCGCCCGTCAAAAACTTTTCCCGGTGTGTTGTCGCGCTATGAGGATATTGACCTGGTCGTGGTGCGGGAAAATACCGAAGATCTCTACTCCGGGGTCGAGCATATGGTCGGCGCTGATGCCGCTGAAAGCATCAAGATTATTACCCGCAAAGCATCGGAACGGATCGTCCGTTTCGCCTTCGACTACGCGGTTGACAACGGGCGAAAAAAAGTAACTGCTGTGCATAAAGCCAATATTCTTAAACTGAGTGACGGGCTCTTTCTCGAAGCAGCCCGCGATATAGCCGGCAAATACCCGCAGATCGAATTCGAAGACCGTATTGTCGATAATATGGCTATGCAGTTGGTCCTAAAGCCGGAGCAGTATGATGTCATGGTCATGCCTAATCTATATGGCGATATCCTCTCCGACCTCTGTGCCGGCCTGGTCGGCGGCCTAGGCCTGGTACCGGGAGCCAATATCGGTGAAGAAGCAGCCCTTTTTGAACCGGTTCACGGTAGTGCGCCCAAGTATACCGGTAAAAATTATGTCAATCCTTCAGCAATGATCATGGCTGCTGTCCTGATGCTTGCCTATTTAGGGGAAAAAGAAGCCGCCCGTCGTATCGAAAATGCCCTTGCCGAACAGATTAAAGCAGGCCGGGATGTAACCGCCGACCTCGGAGGCACCGCAGGTACCAAAGAAATGGCTGCAGCCCTGGCAGAGCGAATTAAGGTTTCCTAGGGGGCCTGCAAAAAGAGCAAAGGAGTATTTGTAATGCAGGTTGCTGCGATATCAATGGCCGGTTTAAGGATGAACAGCATAGAAAAGTACCGTTCCGATTTGTCGGTTTTAATCAAAAAAAGCGGGGCACAGCTGGCCGTCCTTCCGGCTTACAGCTCCATTGTTCTCGGGTTGTCCGCAGGGGCCCTGCAACCGGCCGGCGATTACAATATTCTTTTTCGACAGCTTACCGGTTCCTGCGGAGACTGGAATAGGCAGTTCCTTGATCTGCACAGCAGCCTGGCCCGGGAACTGGGCCTGTACCTGGCGGCAGGGACTCTCATCGAAACCGATTTTGGCCATCATTTCCATACCGCTTACTGCTTTAATCCAGGAGGGGACATATGCTGCAGGCAGCGGCAGACCCATCTTTCCGGGTATGAACGCGAGATTGGCTTAAGCCGGGGAGAAGAACTAAGATTATTTTCCATAAATGGCCTTCAGGCCGGTATGGTGATTGGCAACGATGCCCGCCATCCGGAAGTAGGCCGCATTTTTGCTCTGCTCGGCGCCGATCTTCTACTGCACAGCGGCGCTTTAGAGGCAGGGTTTAACTGCTGGCCGCAGGTGGCGGGCATGTGGTCCCAGGTTCAACAGAACCAGGTCTGGGCCGTCGAAGCTCAATTAAAAGGTTTTATCGCCAACCGCACTTTTGCGGCATCTCCTGCTATCATCGGCCCCTGTGAAATTACCCCCGGTCAAAGCGGTTACCTGGCCCGCGGTTATCCGGAAACACCGGTTATAACAGCAGAATTAAGCAATAAGGCCCGTCTGGAGATCAGTCAAAAATACCCGCTGCTCAAACTGCTAAACCCAAAAGCCTATTCAGCACTATTACAGGATTAGGGAGACAAGGGACCTGTCCCCCTGTCCTAAGGGACCTGTCCCCCTGTCCCGGAGCTTTGCAGTAGTGCAGAAAATGTGAGGAATGATTTGATGGCTCTTGATGGCTGGAAAGAAAAACTATATCAACGATACCTGGTCTGGATCTGCCGCCCGGCCCGTATAGCCGGGCACCTGCAAACTTCATTACCAGAACCCGGGCAGCCTGCCCCGGTCAACCGGAGGCGGATTCGTGTCGCCGCCCTGCAGGTTGAGCTGAGATTATTTAAAGACCCCCTGGATTATGCCGATGATATGCACCGCCGCACCAGGGAAGCAGCTGAAGAAGGGGCCAGGCTGGTCGTTTTTCCCGAATATAACAATTTGCCTCTCCTGGGATTGCTGCCGGGGATTGAGAAGATGGAAGAAGCTTACCGGAAAAAAGAAGCTGGTAATGCAGGCGGGGACAAAGAAGAGGATATCAGCCTGACGGAAGTATTTCGCTACATGAGCCCGGCCGTTCAGACCCTGGTGCATACAATTTTTTCAAAGCTGTCCGCAGCCTACAGCCTGCATATTATGGCCGGCAGTTACACCCTGGCTGATAACGGCGATGTTGTTAATCGTTCCTTTCTTTACGGGCCTTCGGGCGAATTAATCGGTAGCCAGGATAAGGTCCACCTCCTGCCATTGGAAGCGGAATGGAACCTGAAGAGAGGATCTTTGTTTCCCGTCTTTGACACTGCTCTGGGCAAACTTGCTCTTCCCGTTTGTATGGATGCCACTTACTTCGAAACCTTTCGCATCCTGGAGCAAAAAGGCGCCGATATAGCCCTGCTTCCGATTGCCGACATGCAGGAATATAATTACTGGCTGGCCCTGCGGGGTATCTGGCCGCGCCTGCAGGAAAGCCCGATCTACGGTATAAAAAGTGCCCTGGTCGGTAGTATTGCAGGGCTGACTTTTACCGGAAGGGCCGGTATCTTCGCTCCCATAGAAATCACCCCCGAACGGAACGGGGTTTTAGCCGAAGTCGAACCTTATGACAGGGAAGCAATCGCCCTGGCCGATCTCAACCTGGAGGCCCTGGATGATCTGCGCCGTAATCACCCATGGCGTGACAGTAACCCCGCTCTCTACCGCCGCTACTTCCCGGGCATATATAAATAGGGAACAAGGGACCTGTTCCCCTGTCCCGCAGATCCCAGTTTTAAAGCTACTCCTTCTCCATGTCCACGGCCGCACCACTCGTTACTTTTTTAAGCTGTTCGAATGAAATCGGCAGCAGGGAGTGGGGGGTGCCTGCCGATGTGTAAACGATATCGAAGCGCCGCATGGAAACGTCAAGGTATATCGGTACGCTGTCATCTATATCAAAGGGGCAGACCCCGCCAACCCGGTAACCGGTGATATTTTCGACTTCATCGGGTTTGGCAATCTTCGCCCTGCCGCCGCCGAGAAGCGACTTGACCTTTTTATCGCAAATTTTTACATCTCCGGCGGCAACAAAGAGCCCGTATTTTTCACCGGAGCGAAATAGTATCGACTTGGCAATCTGGCCCAGTTCGACATTCAGAGCCTCTGCTGCCTCGGCAGAGGTTTTCGTTGTTTTCTCATGTTCCCTTGGAACCAGTTCCAGGTCATACTGCTCCAGGTACTTTCTTGCCCTCTCCAGGGCAGGGTTTTCCGGCATTATTACCACCTCTTTCAACGTTATACGGACACTGTAAACATTTCAGGGTTATTGATTAACGCTAATATTCCGCTTCTCAAAGGCCCGCACTTCTTTTTCCGGATAGCGGGAAAAAACGATCACCCCGGCCAGGACAAAAAAGGCCGAAACCGGACCGGTCAATTGAATGCCCAGTGGTTGGACAGCGCTGCTGCCGAAGAACTGCAGCAGGAATCCGGTGATTATTGCGGAAAGACCGAGAGCCAGTTTTAATATAAAACCCTGTGCCCCGAAATACATAGCCTCCCGCCGCTGGCCTGAAAGTTTCTCTTCCAGGTCTGAGACCGCGGCGACAATAGCATCGGGTACGATTAAAATTACCGCCACGGGCAGTCCGGCAATGCCCATCAATACATAGCCGAATATTTCCGGTGAAAGTCCCAGCATTGGTTGTCCGAGGAAGTAGAAGAGAGGCATCAGGACTGTAAAGGTAACCAGGGCAAACATCATCATCGCTTTCAGGCCGTACTTTTTGGAGAAGAGGTTGACCAGGGGGAAAAATATCAGGGCAATGACAAAAACAAGGCCGAAATAGATGGAGGTATCGTCTTCGGTTCCGCCCAGAAGGACCGTGACATAGAGGGGTAGGTTAATCGTAATCATATTAAAACCGAGCCAGAAAGTGACATTTCCGATCAGATATATAACAAAAGCACGGTTTTTAAATGTTGTGCGGAACGCTTCGAGCAGTCCAAGGGTGGCCGGTTTTGCATCGGCGTAATCTTTTTCCTTGATCAACATTGGCAGGTAGAGCAGGACCAATCCAATTGCGGCCATAGTCCAGATCATGCCGTGAAAGCCGAGCATTCCAATCAGGATACCGGAGCCGATCAGGGCCAGACCTACCCCGAAGAGGCTGAAAACAGCCCGGAAGGTAGCCAGGTCTACCCGGTCTCTGTTCGTACGGGCAAGCTCCGGAAGCAGGGCTAAGTAAGGCCCTACATAAGCGGTAAATAAAGTGAAGTAAGCCCCGAGCATGACTGCCAGGTAAACGCTGTTCAACGCTGATGTTTCAGCCACAGGTGGGTAGAAGAGCATAATGAAAATTGCAGCGTAAGCTATCCCACTGAAAAGCATAAAGGGCATCCTCCGGCCCAGGCGGCTGCTGTGGTTGTCTGACCAGCGGGCGATCACCGGGTCGGCAATAGCGTCAATAGTGCGTCCCAGAAACATGATTACACCGAAGGCAAACGGCGGCATCAGGGCTTCGACACCCTCCAGGGGGCTGGTAATATAATAGTAAAAAAGCCAGGTAATCAGCACCCTGTCAATTAGGCTGAACCCGCCTGACCCTGAACCGTAAATAATTTTACCCCATAGCGGCAGCTGCCTTACTTTAACCATCGGTAACCAACTCCTTCAATTT
>Ga0114946_10000389_pt1 | contig 28834 bp, 20 predicted proteins | sample WalLakDeSediment_FD_88676 | JGI IMG/M metagenome (GOLD analysis project Ga0114946, IMG submission 88676) | Lake sediment microbial communities from Walker lake, Nevada to study Microbial Dark Matter (Phase II) - Walker Lake 11/02/13 Deep Sediment | ecosystem: Environmental > Aquatic >... | reverse complement strand
AATGGTGCGGAGCACTCGATACCGACCATGATCTTTCGTGATGATCTGGACCCTGACCGAAGCACTTCGATTCTTGTTTTTTCGAATGAACATGATCGAATAGTAAGCGTGCAGCACCCAAAACGCAACCCGGAATCGCACTAACTCGTTATAAACAAACACCTTGGCACATAGGGTCAGATACGAGCGACGAAGTCAGGAGGAGGAGGAACCGGAAAAGCGAAACTGCACACGCGTAGCGAACACGCGCGTGGGTATCCATGCGCATGCCCGACGGGCAGAGCGAAACTGCACACGCGTAGCGAACACCCTGGAAGGGAAACCGCCCTTCGCGCTGTATGTCTTGCGCAAAGGGCGGTTATCTTGAGGAGGTTGAGGAGGACTGTCAGGGAATCGGGAAGGTCAGTTCGACGAGGAAGCGCAGATTGTCCACATTCCATGAATCCGCGAAACGCGCCTGACTCACGGGATTCAACGCGAATTCATAGGAAAGTATTGGGGTGACTAAACCATAGCGGAACCAGAAGTCATACCCAAAACCAAGCTGCGCGGAGTAGCGGAGATCATTTGCATCGGGAATGCCGTCGCTGATAGTTGGAGATTCGGCCCCTCGCGCCCAGTCGGGTTGAGCGATGGTCGCTACATGCGAGTAGTCGCCCTTCATCAACGTCCCGACTCCGGCACCACCAAGTACGAAGAATCCAGGGCCGCTGAGCGGATACAGCTTCGTATACATGCCGATGGAAAGGTATTGCAATGTGTATTTGGCTTCGTGATCTCGCACGACCGAGTATAACGTGCCGTTGTCGTCGGCTATGCGATACGCTTCAGTATAGCGACCGTCCATATTGCCCGACATCTGGTCGAACGTCAAGCGCAATCCTAGCGATACGTAACGCGTCAGCGCCTTCTCGCCATGTACGCCGAAAATGATATTCGTCGAGCTACCGGAAGTGAAATAGTTATTCTCGACTGTCGGTAATAAGGGGACATCACCGGTGTGTAAGCTCTGGTTCATACCGAGAAACAGCCCGCCCCGTATCGTGAACCAGGCCCGATCGCCCATACGTAGACCTTGCGCATGCATGACTTGTAGTCCCGCGAAGGTCAGAGCGACGAAGATCAGAATGCTTGTGCGTTTCATGCGTCTGCCTCCTAATTGGCTACGATCAGTTTTTGTATGCTGCGGTACGTATCCGTGGTCATAAGTACGAAATACACCCCAGCGCGAAGATGACTGGTTGAATACCGTACGGAATGCTTCCCAGCCTTGAGTTGTCCACTGTGTATTATTCCGGCTTCGACACCGAGAATATCGAAGATCTTCACATCCACGAAAGCTTCATTCTTCAACGAAAAACTGATCAATGTCTGCGAAGCCGAATTGCCGCCCACGAGATTCGGACGCGGAGGATTGAGCGTGGTTATGCCCAAATCGCTCAATGTCGTGACGCCGTTTCGGGGACGTATCGTCACCATCCCGTTGCAACTTTCGTCCGTCGTGAGCAGGGCGATACCAGGTGCGAATACAGCAGCAGCCATGGTCCATTGCGTGGAAGCAGTACGGCCAACGAGCACCTCCATCGTCACGCGTGCGACTTCGCCCTGCGTGAACGATGCACCGCTGATGGTGACGATGATTTTGTCCGGTGTCGGTCTCGTGAAGGATGCCACGCCCTGCGCGGACGTCACTCGGTCGGGAGCGAGCGATCTACGGTCGAACTGAAGTTCGTACTGCATCGTCACGCCATCGGAAGGACACTGAAAAGTTTGATTGAGATAGAGAGGAATCTCGATCATATCGCCGGGTCTGGCGCTGAGAGATGGTGCGAGTCCTGTTGCGCTGCCGGACAACGTGAGCGTCGCTTGCTCGTACAGAACTCTGAGCGGAACAACGATTTCGCTTCCGCAGATGTTTTCGGATGCAATCAATGTCGCTACCGAGGGTTCGCCGTTCGACGGTGTGTATATGATGCGAACACTGCGTCGCTGACCGGCAGGTAGTACAAGTGGCTGATCGTCAGGCAGCGTGAACGCTCTTGAGCCTTGGATCCGGAACTCGAGTGCTATCGGCGTTATTCCGGAATTCGCGAGTTCGGCGTAAAACTCCACAGGCTCGGTGGAACATGTCGCTGATGCGTGTATCGAATCCCTCACGAATGCATACGCGAGATGATTGACTTGACCGGAGAGAGGTACCACACGCGTCTCCTGTGGGCAGCGTTGATCGCGTGTCACACGTAACTCGAGAACGCCGTTGAATTGGCTTGTGCCTTCACCAAATGGTGGACGGAGTTCGAGTACAAGGGTTTGCACTTGCCCGGCCGGAACAATCACCGGCCATGTCAATGGTGACGCTATCACTACAGGAGTGGTGTGCGGATTAAGATTCGCGTCAATCGTCAGCGGTATCTCGCCGGTGTTTCTGAATTCTACTGTCCGCCGCAAACGCTCGATATCGCCGGGTCTGATCGATCCACCCGGGCAAATCGTGATCATTCCGAAGTCCACGTTCTCAGGAGCGGTCGCGTAGGTTGTATGGACGATGCGCGCCTGGACGGCGAACGCGTCAGTGACATCGCAAGGCGAGCCGTACAGCGTCACCATTCCGCTGTAACTTCCGGCTTCCGTTCCGGTAAAGCGGATGATGATATCGCGTGTTTGATCCGCTTGCAGAGTGAAAGGGAATTGCAGTGGTGGATCGTAGATGAATCCACGCGGGAGCAGGGAACCGTCCGTTATCGTCACGGGCGTGCCACCGGTGTTCTGTACAGTAGCTCGTATTTGACGGGACAATTGCTCTTCGCAACTCAATATGCTGATTGCATCAGGTGGTGTGACAGACGTGACAGCGAAACTGGGTTGGACGCCTCTGCCGCGAAATGTGAAACTCACGGTGTCCGGACACACATCGGAAGTGAAATACAACGTTGCCGCATCGGCTCCTACCTGCAGGGGATTGTATCGGACAGGGAACTCTCTGAATCCGCCCGGTTGCAAGGTGATTTTGAATGGTTTTTCCAGTAATTGGAATGGAGACAATGCGTGGAATGCCTCCGATGACACCGTCATTCGTTTGTCACCGGTATTCTCGACAACATAACTGCGTATCGCATTTCCGTTGACGCATACATCGCCGAAATTGTTGCTGTAGCCGTTTTCGCGAATCATGAAACGCGGTTCGTAGCGCTCGCCCAGCAACACTATGGGAACATACTCGCGACAGAATCCACCCGTACCCGCTATGATCTCCAACTGCAGCGTGTCATTGAACATTCCACCAGAACCGGCTTTGGCGAACACGTCGATTTCGACGGATGTGTTCGCGTTCACGTTCACTCCCTGTGTCGGGAAGGGATTCGGTCCGTACCGTATCTCGTACTTTGCTGTGCTTGCCAGCGCATTGAGCGTTATCGGTAGTGGACTGTTGTTCATGATATTGATCACGCGCGACGGTGAGATGTCATCGTCTCCGCAGAAAACTATTTTACCAAAGTCCACAGTGTTCGGTGTAATCGAAACCTGTGGCAGTATGCGTTCGCCCGACAGAGAGAAGAAGACAGTCGAGCCGCAGGGCATTCCGAACCATTGCACGCTGCCACCGAACGTGCCTCCTTCACCGATCGGTGGCTCGAAGTTCAAGAACACTTCGAAAGGAGAACTCGGATTGGGCTGTATAATCACTGGCAGTTTGATCGACGTCCCCCAGCCGAATCCGTAGGGAAGATCAGGCAACTCCTCGAAACGCACCGGCTCGCTGCCCGTGTTGACGATGCGGAGTTGTACTTTGCCGGACAACTCGCAGTCGGCGAGTGTGATATGTGTCGGAGCAACCGTCGAAGTGAGTATCTGTTGACTGAACGTCGATCCGCGCAATGTTACACTGGCCTCGAGTTCGCAGAGATTCGCGCTGATAGTCAACATACGCTCGAATGTTCCTGAAGCGAGCGGATGGAATCGTATCGGAACAATGCGCTCCTCGCCAGGACGCAACGGAAAGACATTGCTGAACGCATCGACTTCGAATGGGGAATCGACATCTATGCTCATCAGCAATTCTGCCGTACCGTCATTGTACAGCCTGATCCGCTTGGCAGCCGAGTATGTGCCGACGCAGGTTGTATCGTACAACTGTGGCGGCAATTGTCCGGGTGTATCCATGGCTTCAGCGAAAAACGAAGGCCGCTGCCGCTGTCCATGCAAGCGTATCGAGAATGTCTCGGCGCAAATACCGAAATCCGCCTCTATCCCGATCACTGTATCGAAACTCTCGGCACCGCTTCGTGCCGCTTCCAGCACTACCTCGGCCGTCGAACCCCCAGCAAGAGTAGTGGGACCACTGACGAGACGGAAGCCGGAGGGCATATTGTAACGCAGTATGGCTTCGTCCGTGAATGCATTGTCCAGATTAATGCTTCGCTGAGGTAAATCTTCGGCATCGCAGTTGTTGATCAAACCGAAATCCAGTTCCATGACATCGGCTGTCACAGTCGGGGAGAAGCGTGTTCCGCTGATCTGGAACAATACTTCCTGCCCACATTCATCTGCGGACAATATGATGTTTTCAATAATTGTACCGCGTTGCGTTGCTGTTGGAGCGAATTCTACATACAACTTGGCAACATCGCGCGGTAGAACCGTCATGGGGAATACACCTGGATTTTTCAGCACGAAGCCCTCGCCGAGGTCGGGTGTCTGGCTGAAAACCACGTCCTGAACACCTTCGTTTCGTATAGTCACCGTTATCAAATCCGCTGCTTTGCTCTGGCAACTCAGTATGGACGGATTGCCGACAACCTCTGCTGTCAATTCGACTCGCCCGATTCGCAGAATCACCGGAACTTGAATGGTTTCGGGTGACGAGAACGGCGAAGTGATTTCAACCGTACCCGCGTGAGTACCCGGACACGGTACCGCCGAAGTGATGATTTCCACTCGAATGGAATCATCGCCTGTTCCAAAGCTCTTCGAAAGTCGTATCCAAGGTGCCGTCGCCGTCGCCGTCCACGTATAGCAGGCCAACCCGCTGTTCAGAATGTGAATCTTCTGCGCTGGTGGCGGCTCAATATCCACCACGAACGTGTCGAGTTCAGTGACGGTCACGGGAAAAGTTCGCGGAGCATAATTCGCGATTATGGTCTTGCTGCGCGTCATGCTGATGTTCAGTATGGAATTCGTCCCCATCGCATCTCCAGACCAGTGCGAAAACGTGTAACATGTGTCTGGTTCCGGAAGATTGAGCGCGGCCAGGAGGACGGGGTCACCGGGCGCATAGTCCAATTGGAATGGAACGCGTACGACCTGTCCTTTGCCCGGCGGATCGATTTCCACGTTCAACGTGTAGCGCGTCGGTGGAGGATCGCCATAGACGGCGAAGATGAAATACTTGTTCGTCCCGACCGGTAGTTCTATCTGTGCTGTCGTCGACATGTCCACATCCAGAATCGACGGATCAGGGTAGGAAACAATTCTGAGGCTTGAAATGCCTGTTGCGAGCGGCAGATTCCATCGCAGCCATGTCGTGGATGCGAGCGGATCGCGACGCACTCGGATTTCGAATTGCTGGTCGATGGGTGGAGCGGTGAAGATGCCGCGAAAATCGCGCAACACCCCGCTGCCAAGAATTGATGGCGAACGAAAGTCCGTGTCGATCAGACGTGCATCCCAGGTATTGGGCGCGGGTGGAGGAATGATCTCTTCTCCCAACGCGGGATCAATACCATCCGTCGCGGACGCTACGATACCAATATGCAAATTTGTGCTGTTGCCTACGTTGTCGAACGCAGTGAGACGCGTGCGAATATCCTGCGCACGACTCTCTTGCAGCCCGGCAGAGAGCGTCAGCAGGATTGCAATCGGTACGATCAACAGGGAATAGGCCCTCGAAGTAGCAGGAACCGGCATTGTCAACCTCTTAACCTGTTGCTATAGAATAGACTACCAGATTCAATTTAAGTACTTTCTTAAAAAGATGCAGTAGATTTTCAATTTTTTTTTAAAAAAAAATTGTCGCCATATTCGGGATACAATACGTCTGGGAGACGAATCGGTGTGTTCTCCGAGAGCAAGCAGGCGGGGAGGATGCCCTTGGATTAGGAGTAGACGCGTTTCGGTTTCCTCTTGGATTCAATCATTCGTTCGATTTTTTTTCGCGCACTTCTCTCCATGCGTCATTTTCCGTACATTGTCATTCTAACATTTCACGTGTGCAACGTGTATTGAAAATCCACTGCTGCCCCTACATGGGAGGTTCACATGTTGACGCTCTATCTTGCCTGTTTGATCTGCGGCGGTGTGCTGCTGGCCATTTCCATGTTTACCGGAGGTGACGGCGGTGCGGATGTCGAGCATGGGCTGGATGTTCATGTCGATACTTCGCTGGATGCCCCTGCCTCCGGCGAGCTTGTCGAGTTACCCAACGCCGGTGACCAGGTCGCGTTCGGGGATCATGGAGCGAATACAGTCGGCGATGTCGCGCATGGCGGTGCGTTATCCGCAGCGTTCGAGTTCTTCAGTTTTCGCAACATTGTGTATCTTACGACATTTTTCGGTTTGACCGGGAGCGTGTTGACTTTGCTCAATACCCCGGCCATTGTCACAACGATTTCCGCACTGGGAATGGGAAGCTTCGCGATGTGGGTTGGCCACAAATTCATGAAGTATCTGAAAAGCTCCGAAAGCGGACAGGCGTTGCATGTACGTGATCTGATCGGTCATGTCGCCGTCGTTTCCTTGCCACCCACTCGCTCGGGAAGAGGAAAGATTCGCGTGCGTGCAGGCGACCGCTTCGTTGAATTACTGGCCTTGGTGCATCCCGATAGTCGTCACGAACAATTACCATACGGTGCACGTGTGTTCGTCCTGGACATAGAGAGAAATACGGCTTTTGTCGACGCAGTGGATGAAATGGACGAGGAGGCTGATTCGGCTTCCTGATACCAGTGGACCGACGCGCGTTCCATCGGAAAAACACGAAATCACCATAACAATTTATTGGAGCATCGATGGAAGAACTCATCATTTCATTATTCGCTATCGGATTGTTCGCGGTCATCGTCATCATGGTCGCAATCAGCCGTCTGTTGTTGATTTGTCATCCGAACGAAGTCATCATCCTCTCGGGCCGCAAGCGCCGAACCTCCGGCGGTGAAGTTGTCGGATATCGGATCATTCGTGGCGGCAGGGCGATTCGCATACCGCTTATCGAAAAAGCCGCCCGTATGTCACTGGAAACTCTCCCGTTGGATCTGAGCGTGTTCAACGCCTACTCCAAAGGAGGTATCCCCTTGAAAGTGGAAGCCATCGCGAATATCAAGATCGACAGCAGCGAACCGGCATTCGGCAATGCCGTCGAGCGCTTTCTCGGCAAGCGGCGCGAGGAAATTCATAGAATCGCCAAGGATACGCTCGAAGGCAATCTGCGTGGCGTCCTCGCAACGCTCACACCGGAAGAAGTGAACGAGGATAGACTGAAATTCGCCGGCAGCCTGATCGAGGAAGCGGACAGCGATCTCTCCGTGCTCGGTCTTCAACTCGACACGCTGAAAATCCAGAATGTATCGGACGAAGCCGGATATCTCGATTCCATAGGACGACGGCAGACAGCCGAAGTGCTCTCTCATGCACGTACGGCCGAAGCGAGCAGACGTTCCGAAGCGGAACAGGCGGAAGCCACAGCCGAACGCATGGCCGAAATAGCCAAGGCGGATGCGAACAAAGACATTGAGAGCGCACGCATTGATGCGGATCGCACCGTATTGGTGACGCGTGCCCGAGCCCAGCAGGAAATCGAAACAGAGAATAACGCGCTCCGCATCAAAAAGGCCGAACTCGAGCGCGATGCGATCATCAAAGAACAGGAAGCCCAAGTGGCGGGTGAAAAGGCACGTGTCGTGTATGAACAGGATGTCGAGGAACAGCGCATCATACTTCAGCAGAAGCGTCTCACCGCGGATGTCATCGAGCCTGCACGCGCGAAGAAACAAGCCATGGAACTCGAAGCGAAAGGTGCTGCGGCGTCGATTATCGAGAATGGACAAGCGAATCTCGCCATACTTGACAAGATGATAGAAACGTACAAAAGCGCGGAAGGCGATGGAGAGAAGATTTTCGTTCTGAACATGTTGCCGGATATTATTCACCAACTCGTGCAGACAGTCGGCAATGTGAACATAGACAAACTCAGTGTGATAGACAGCGGAAACGGTAACAGCGTGTCAAGTGTGGTCAATCAACTGCCTTCAGCCGTCGTGTCGCTCAACGAGATTATTGAAAATGCAACGGGCATCAATATTCTTAGCAGCTTGCAGCGCGATAAACTTCAGAATGCCACTCGATCGCTTGAGAATTCCGGGGGTTGATCCAGCTAGCCATCGAGTATATCGCAGCAGTAATCAAGACCGTGTGCCGCACGCATCAGTGTTGCGGCACCGGTCTTCTCCGTAGCGATTCTTTGATTTTCCATTGTCATTGCGTTTCTTCAAATGCTGGTAGTTACAATAATCGAGAGAATACGATGAAGAGAGTCATTGCTTGCATATTCACCGCGTTACTGCTCGTCGCATGCGGCGACTCACAGCGCACGCCTCCCGATTCCGCCCAGGAGCAGCCGTTCGCTGCACCGGGCGATATGCCTGATGAAATGCGTGAGGCTGAACTCGGAGATTTGCCGAAGCTCGACACGCTGCAGGGCTTCGCCGATTTGCCGGCCATCGAAAGAGAAATATTCCGCGAGACCGTTGCGCTGCAAATTCCATTTTATGATAAAATGGAGCGCTGGGCCTCACAAGCCCACCGCGTGGATGATGGCAGGCAGGCCTCGGAAATGCTGAGACGCTACATTGAATTACAGAACGATTTCGGCAAAGGGATGCACGAACTTGATGAAAAGTACAAGGACAGAATCGAGCCCAATTATGCCGGGACGGAAATGTTCGTGCGCACGCTCGACAATTACATGGAAAGTCCCCAGATGCAGCGTCGAATAGAGTTCATCACGCACGCCTACATCTCCCTCATTCAACGTTTTCGGGATGATCCTGCTTGTCAAGCTGTATTGAGCGATATCAGTCGCATGGCAAGAGAGAGCGAAGACTAATCGAAACCAATTCCAATCGTAGTTTGCAAAAGGAATGAATAGCACAAGCATTCACATGCAGTAGCTGTTTGCTGATGCTGTGGTTCGCTATCGGCGATTGCGTATAACACCGATCGGCAGTTGAATTCCCCGACCATAGCTGCCTTCGTCGCTCGTGCTTCTCCGCGCGAATTGCATGCGTGCTGGCGGGAATATTCTCATGCGCACATCATTGTTGCGCAACTGCGATACATGCTTCTTCGCGTGACGGCTTGCGTGCTGCCCGGTCGTCTACAGCTCGATGCATCGTCAGCCTCGTTTTTCCTCAAGTTCCAACCAGCGCTCCGTCATGACTGATATTCGCTCGTCGATATCATTGAGGCGATGCCCGATTTCGGCCAGGACGTTGTACTCCTCGTCACCTGTGGAGAGACGCAGGTTCAACGAAGTCCGTTCAGCTTCCAATGCTTCGATGTCGCGTTCAAGTTGCTCGAGTTCGCGTTCTTCCTTCCACGTGAGCGGCTTGGTCGAAGATTTACGAGTATTGTCTGTGCGCTTCACCGATGTGGATGTACTTTCTGCCGCTTCCTTCATCTGCTCTGCGGCTCGTCGCTGTTCATCTTCCTTTTTCGTGAGATAGGAGGAGTAATTCCCCGGGTACTGCTTGATGCGTCCATCGCTCGTGAACGCGTAGATGAAGTCCACACAGCGATCGAGAAACATGCGATCATGCGAAACGACGACGAGAAATCCCTGGAAATACCCGAGGTATTCCTCCAGCGCACTGAGAGTTTGAATATCAAAATCATTGGTGGGTTCGTCCAGGAACAGCACGTTGGGATTGCGCATCAGCACCATGAGCAATGCCAAGCGGCGTCGTTCGCCTCCGGAGAGCTTGGAGACGGGCGCGTTGTGCCTATCATGGGGGAAGTGAAATTTGTTCAACATGTCCGATGCGGAAAGGTAGCGGTCTCTTCCGATGCCGGTGTCGATGTACTCCGCCTCTTCGCGGAGGGTGGCGATGACGCTTTTGCTCGGATCAACATCATCCTGATCCTGACGGAAATATCCGATGTTCACGGATGAACCGATTTTCACGCTTCCGCTGTCCGCCTCCACCTCGCCTGCCAGAATGTTGAGCAAGGTGGATTTACCGCATCCGTTCGGCCCGATGATTCCGATGCGTTCGCCCGGTGTCGAACGATGCGTGAACCCCTTGAAGAGCAGCGCACCGCCAATGCTTTTACTGATATTCACTGCTTCGATCACCTTTCCGCCGAGATACGAGTCGCCCACTTCTATTTCGATACGTTTCTCGCGTACTGCTTTCGGAGTGGCTTCCATGCGGGCAATCCAATCCACGCGACTTTTCTGCTTCGTTCGTCTCGCGGGGGCGCCGCGTTGCAACCAGGCCAGTTCGCTACGGAGTTTGGCGCGTACACGTTCGGCTTCAGCTTCCCTCGCGATGATCATTGCTTCTTTCCGTTCCAGATAATCCTCGTAATCGCCCGGAAAGTTCAGCAACTGCGTATGCTCGAGTTCCACGATTCGCGTCACCACCGCATCGAGGAAGTACCTGTCATGCGTAACCAGCAACAGCGCTTTCGATGATTGTTGCAAGCGATCTTGTAAGGACTGAACACTGTCCGCATCGAGATGATTGGTGGGTTCGTCGAGAATGAGCAGGTCCGGATCGCGCAGGAGTGCACGAGCCAACGCTACACGTTTGCGTTGTCCTCCCGACAAACGGCTGACATCAGCGGACCAGTCCGCAACACCCAAGGTTTGCAGGACGATTTTCGCGTCGGTTTCCAGCGACCATCCATGCGCGTGCTCGATCAGTTCCGTCACGCGGTCAAGTTCATGCCGAACGGCCGCGTCATGCGTCTTCGACACCAGAACGCAGAGTTCCGCATGCTTGTCGAGCAGTGCGCGTATGTCGCGACGGCCATCCATTACCGCATCGAGAGCCGATTGCGAGAAACTGAACACCGGAACTTGTTCGAGGTATTCGAAGGAGACTGCACCGTTGAACGCCACATGACCAGTGTCGGGAGGCTCTAGCCCAGCGATGATTCGCAACAACGTCGTCTTGCCCGCGCCGTTCCGCCCGATGATACCAACACGTTCGCCGTATTCCATACCGAACGACACGTCCTTGAACAATGCATGCTCGTGAAACGTCTTGTCAAGATTGCTGCAAGTGAATAGAACCATCTGAGTGCGATCGCTATGCTTCGAACAAATTCATACTTCCATGATAGGTTCCGGACGAGGCTATTCCAAAGCTCGGATGCGGTGTTGTCGTGAGAAGCACGGTACGGCAACTGCACATGGATCATTTCACTACGAGCGTTGTCGATGCACGCCGCGAAGAACAATCGCACCGAGAGCAATGTGCAGCGTACTCCGGATCGACGACGAACAGCGGTTTCGGACCTCACGGCTTTTTTGTATCTTGTACGAATTCGACCGAGTCTCGATATCATTATATACACAGGAGATCAAACGATGAAAGACCTTGCGGAATTTTTCAAAAGCAATCATGAGCGGTATATGGAGGAGCTTTTCGAGCTGCTTGAAATCGAAAGCATTTCGACGAATAGCGAGAAGCTGAAGGAAATGAAGGCCGCCGCGACATGGATTGAGAAGCATCTGAATGGAATAGGATTGCAGAATGTGCGGCAGTATCCGACCAAAGGGAATCCCGTGGTGTACGGAGAATGGCTCGGTGCGAAAGGCATGCCGACTGTGCTCATCTACGGCCACTACGATGTACAGCCGGTGGAACCGCTGGACCTCTGGAATACCGGCCCGTTCAAGCCTGAAATCAAAGGAAGCAAGATATTTGCTCGTGGCTCTGCGGATGACAAGGGACAAGTGTTTATTCATTTCAAAATGATCGAAGCGTTCTTGAAAACCCGTGGCGAATTACCCGTCAATGTCAAAGTGATTGTAGAGGGCGAAGAGGAAATCGGTAGCACGCATCTCGCGGATTTCGTAAAGAAAAATCGCAAACTCCTCAATTGCGACCTCATACTTGTTTCGGACACGAACATGCAGGGTAAAAACACACCCAGCATCACATACGGCCTGCGGGGATTGACCTATCTCGAAGTGTCCGTCACATCGCTTTCCGGAGATCAGCATAGCGGTACCTTCGGTGGCGCAGTCGCCAACCCCATACAAGTGCTGGCGGAAATACTCGTCAAGTGCAAGGACCCGGTCACGGGCAAGGTGAAAATCCCGGGTTTCTACGATGACGTCGTCAAACTGACGAAACGTGACCGCGAAGAACTCGAAAGGATTCCGCACGATGACGCATTGTATGCGAAGAAACTCGGTGCCGTGAAAACGTTCGGTGAAAAGGGATTCTCCACGATTGAAAGAACAGGTGCTCGTCCAACCTTCGAGGTCAATGGTATTTGGGGCGGGCATACGGGAGCGGGAGTGAAAACCGTTCTTCCGGCGCAAGCACACGCGAAAGTGTCCATGCGTCTTGTCGCGAAACAGGATCCCGCGAAAATCGCGAAGCTTTTCGTGGAGCATGTGAAAAATGTCGCGCCGGACACGGTGAAGGTCAACGTGAAAATGTACGAGAACAACGGGTACGCAGCACTCACACCTTTGGACTCCCCCGGTATGACGGCCGCCTCCGCAGCGATACAACGCGTGTACAAGAGTGATCCCTACTTCACACGCGAAGGCGGGTCTATTCCGGTCGTCGCCGATTTTCAGCATTTACTCGGTGTCGATGTCATTCTATTGGGCTTCGGCTTACCCGACGACAATATCCATGCTCCCAACGAGAAATTCGATGTCTCGCAATTCAAGAACGGCTTGCTGACCAGTGCCGCTTTTCTTGAGGAGTATGCGGGTCTCAAGGTCTGAATCAACGTTTCGCGCCTTCTGATATAGCATGGTATCGCTGATACGAAGGAAGTAGCAGTGTTGTGGGGATGCGTAGCTGGGGTGACGCATCCCCACAATTCAATTACAGTGCAATAGTTGGCAGTGTTTGCTCGTCACCGCAGGCGAGTGCGTTCATCCCATGTTGGATACAACAGACGATAATCTCCGAAACCAGTTTCATCGACGAATATGAAGCGCCTGCTGATGTCGTAGTACTCCCAGATTTCATAGGGTCTGGATTCTACATCAAGCGGATGACGATCGATATAGTCCGGCGGCCCGTAAATGATGTATGTCATTCCGCGGTCCGTTTTCCAGCCAGTGATGAAGTGTCCGAAATTCTGATTCGCGTACGCGACCCGATTGTAGTATTCCACCATGACGGGATTGGTTTTCGACCCGGGGGTGGGATTGCGACGTTCCCAGAACTCCTCGAAGCGCTTGCGTCGCTCGTCGGGGTCATCCGGTGCCTTGATAAAGGACAGATCACTGGAACTCGCGTAGTAGCGCAATTGATCGATGGCTTCGTCGAGATCCGCTATAGCTATCGGTGCTCCCGATGTAAGCCATTCGATAATGAATTGTCGTTCCGTCTTGGCCAATACCCCCGCAGCGCTGCTATCGTCGCTGCGTCGTACGGTCACGGTTATCGTGTAGCTTCCGATGCCGAGACCCGCCGTGCTGATGTTGGCAAGATAACTGTTCGTTCCTTGCTTCACTGTCTGCATTTCCTGTTTGGCGTACACTTCGCGTCCTCGTCGCCGAATCGAATAATCAATGAGCACACCACCGAGTTTCCAAGGGTTGTACACTTCGAAAAACACTTCGAAGCCCGATTCAAGAGCAGCGACATTCGGATCGATTTGTGGCGAGATCTGTTTGCGGAGTCCCTTGCTCTCAACGTTGCGTACCAACATGATATCGCTGATGCCGGGTAAGTTCGCATCGAATTTCACAACCGTTACGGAACGGGACAGCCTGTATTCCTTTTGCGACTCCTTGTCCTCGTACAGAACCTCCAGCAAGTACGTCCCGGGCTCGAGCGTGAACGTCCGCTGTGACAAGTCGTAGTAGGCGGGATTGTTCGTTCGTTCGAAGGTAAGTAATTCCACTTTTCTTTCCCACATCTCATCGCGCAACAGTCTGTTGTTTTCCGTATCACGTATCAGAACCGTCACCGAGTATCCGCCGACGTAGAACTCCGAACGCTTGATGAAGGTGATGATGTCGTTGGGAACGTGAACAAAAACATCTAGCCGTCCATTCAGACCGTAATCATCGTACTCGGCGAAATTGAACACGTCGAAAAAAAAGGGATGCGTGCGAAGGTCGGGCAAGGCTTCCCTGTCCTTTCGCTGCGCGGACATTTCGAGAGGAATGAGCAGTGCGCAGAGTAGCACCGCGATGGCTATACGCAACATCATGATTGCCTCCGTATCGTCGCGAACACATCATACTCCATGGCATCCGTGATCGTGACGTCGAGAAAGTTTCCGATTGGTACGTCGCCATTGAAATCGGTGAGAGGCAGAAGTACTTCGTTGTCCACTTCCGGTGCATCGAATTCGGTGCGACCGATCACGGCGTCTCCCTCGATGCGGTCAAGCAGTATGCGCATATTCGAAGAGATGCGAGCGAGATTCTTTCGAAGCGATATTTCCGATTGCAGATTCATTATCGCGTCACGCCGCTCTTCCTTCACGGCTCGTGGTATCGGATCGCCGAGTATTCTGGAAGGAGTGTTCTCCTCGCTCGAATACAGGAAAACTCCGAGTCTGTCGAATTCGATGCGCTCGACGAAGTCGTACAACGTCTGAAACGCTTCCTCGCTCTCGTTGGGATATCCGACAATAAGTGTGCTGCGTATTGCGACGCCGGGGATGCGGTCTCGTATGCTTTCGAGCAGTGCTTCCGTTGCACGTCGTGATATACCTCGACGCATGGATTTGAGTACGGCGTTGTCTATATGTTGAATTGGTAAGTCAATGTATGCACAAATGTTCGATTCGTCGCGGATGACGTCCAGCGTCTCTAGGGGAAAATGCGCCGGGTAGGCGTACATCAATCGAATCCAGTCTGTACCGTCCATAGCGGCAAGCTCGCGTAACAGTGTGGGGAGTTTGTGTTCGCCGTAGAGATCGAGTCCGTACGACGTCGTATCCTGCGCGATCAGGACGATTTCTTTGGTTCCCAGCGAGCGCAGGTAGTTCGCTTCCTGAATGATGTCGCCAATGTGCCGCGATGTATGGGTGCCGCGCATAAGCGGAATGGAGCAAAACGAGCATGGTCTGTCGCAGCCTTCGGAAATCTTCAGGTAGGCGGTGTGCGACGGAGTGCTGAGCCGTCGCTCGCCGAGCAATTCCTTCCTAAGTCCGGCACCCAGTGTTTCGAGTATGGACGAAAAATCGGTGACTCCGAAAAAGCCATCGACATCAGGTATTTCCGCTGAAAGCTCCTCGCGGTAGCGTTCCGAAAGACATCCGGCCACGTAGAGTGATTTCAGCGATCCGCTTCGTTTCAGCTCGGCCGCTTCGAGAATAGTGTTTACCGATTCCTCCTTGGCGGCATCGATGAAGCCGCATGTGTTGATGATCACGCATTCGGCTTCATTAGGATCCTCGACCAACTCGAGCCCATTCGCGTCTATTTGACGCATCAACACTTCGGAATCCACGGTGTTCTTCGAGCAACCGAGCGTGACGATGGAAATTCTCTGTGTACTGTGTCGGGTCATCGGGTAATCCGGGTGAAATGCGGAATGCTATCGCGGGCATGATGCTGTTGTTGCCGCGCAGTGTCTGCCAGATTTATCATACAATGTTGCTTTTTTCCTTAGCGTGTGCAAGTCAATCCGTCATCGCCCGTACAGTTTCGAGATCCTCGGGCGTATCGACAGCCTGCGAGTGCGTGCTCACGATGGTGACGCCGATGCACATGCCATACTCGAGTGCGCGAAGTTGTTCCAGCATCTCGATTCCTTCCAGGCGGCCTTCGGGCAGTGAGGCGAAGCGCAGTAACGCTTCGCGTCGAAACGCGTACAAACCGATATGCCGCAACATCCGGGGAGGTTCTTCCGCTGTTGCCCGATAGTACGGAATGGGCGCGCGGGAAAAGTACAGTGCCCGGCCGCGTTGATCGGTGACGACTTTCACGATGTCGGGATTCCGCGCTTCGTCCATGGAGTTTAGCGCACAGGCTGCCGTACCGATGTCTACAGAAGCATCGTCATGTAGTGGCCGCAACGCCGCATGCAGTGTTTCGCCCGGAAGCAATGGCTCGTCGCCTTGTACATTCACTATGAGGTCGGCTTGTACACTGGATGCGACCCAGGCGACGCGTTCCGATCCGGAGCGCAAGTCGGTGGGTGTCATCATCACTTCTCCACCGAAGGCCCGTACGGCAGCTTCGATGCGTTCATCGTCCGTGGCGACTATGACGCGTGTCTCCGGTGCAGCACGTGTACAGCGCTCATGAACATGCTGTATCATGGGTTTGCCGTGTATGTCCGCGAGCGCTTTTCCCGGGAAACGCGTCGATGCGTACCGAGCTGGAATAACGATAAGTGTGTCCGTGTTCATACTACCTGACCTTCGAAACGACAGTGGGAATCTCTGTTTGCGACAGTGGAACGACGGCTGCGCTACTGTGGTGCAGTACATGCTGCGCTCATATTCACATGCATGTTGGCGAAGCGGGCAACATGCATCTTTCCGAAAATCGTCCGGTCGGCTTCAATCGTCGATGTCGAAACGCATCACCGGAGGAATGACGAGGTGTTCTCCTGAGCGCGAAGGAAACAACGACACCGCCGCAACGGTTTTTTTCGCCGCATCTTCACGGAAGCGACAGGCGGCACTGCCAGCAAGCGCAGCAGGTTCGGACTCGTCCAACCCGACGGCTTGCAACGCATCCAGCACGCGTGCTATATCCTCCAGATCGCGGCGGTAGCGCGGAATATCCTCGTCTCGCAACGCTATGCGGGCTCGCAATGCGGTGCGATGCAGTTCGTCGTCGGTGATTCGTGTCGAACTCATATCGCGACGTCATAGATGCGATAGGTTTTATACCGTTCGGCGTTCATCAACTTGGCGCCTCGATTCATCATTTCATTGTCTTCGAGTACCCACGATGCTTCGCCTAGCAGGATTCCGTGACTTTCGGCACGCTTGAGTACTTCGTAGTACATCACCGAGTCGAATCCTTTGCCACGAAAATTGGGAAGTACACCGAGAACAATGATACGAACCAGGTCGATGCGCTTCGTGCCGGTCATGAGGTGGTACACAGCAGGCAGCAGGGCTCCGCGTCTGTTGTGGATCAGAAGCTGATTCAAGTCTGGCAGACAGAGTGCGAAACCCACCGGCTCGCCCTGTTTTTCCAGAACAAACACTAAATCCTTGAATTTTCCGATGCTTTGAGCCAAATCCTTGGCAAGGAAATCGAATTCGTCGTCAGTCATCGCCACGGCACCCCAATTCGCTTGCCATGAGCGGTTGTACAAATCCTTGAGAATAATCGTTTCCTTCTCCAGATTTTTAAAATTCAGGTTGCGAACCGCCACGCCGTATCGCTGCCGCACCAATTCCTGTCCCCGTTCCAGTTTCGGTGTGAGAACCTTTTCGTTTTCGAGCAAGTACGCATACAAGTCCTTCGCTTTCTTGAATCCATACTCTTCCAGCAGCAAGGGGTAGTATCGTGGATTGTATGTCATCAGAATCACCGGTGGCCTATCGAAGCCATCGACGAGCAGGCCGATTTCGTCATTGATGGAGGGATTCAAGGGGCCGCGCATCGTGTCCATGCCTTTTCCTCGAAGCCATTCCGCCGCTGCGTCAAAGAGGGCATTCGAAACATCCGCGTTGTTGATCGATTCGAAAAACCCGAAAAAACCAACCTTGTCCTTGTGCTCTTCATTGTGATTGCGGTTGACTATGGCGGCGATGCGTCCGACGCGCTCACCATCGCGTTCGGCGATGAAGAGCCGCATGTCGGCGTGTTTGAAAAAAGGATTCTTTTCGGGATTCAACAATTTCCGCCTGTCCATCAGCAATGGGGGAACCCAGTTGCGGTCTCCCTCATAGAATTTCCATTGCAGTTTGATGAAGGCGTTTGTTGCCTTTTTACCTGAAATCGCTTGGACTGTGGTGCCCATAAGTATGTTCCGCTCTGCTATTTCCGTGCGTGAGTTGTGTCTGTCGCAATAGCTCGTCGAGTGTTCGGCTACAGTTGTCGGATTCGGGGCGTGTATGGAACGCGCTTGTGCCGGTGTACGTTGCTGCCGGCCTTTCGTGAAGCAGGCGTGTGCATAGCAATATCGCAGCTCTCCGTGTATTCGTACTGGGTCTCCTATTACTCTATCACGCCGAGTTTTCTACCAATATCGCCGCAGATCTCGAGAATGGTATCGAGGTGTACTTTCTCATGCGTCGCCATGTAGCTCGTGCGGAGCATCTGCATTCCCTGCGGCACACCGGGACTGATAAAGACATTGACGAATACGCCCGCGTCATACAATGCTCTCCAGAACAGAAAACTACGCTCGTCGTCACCGATGATGACGGGTACGATGCCTGTTTGCCCATCGATCACGCGAAAACCGAGATTCGTGAATCCTTCGCGCATATACTGTGCGTTCCGACGCAGGTCGTCAACCAGTTCCGGTTGCTCTTCGAGAATATCCAGTGCGGCCAACGCTGCGGCGACACTTGCGGGTGTGGGGCTCGCGCTGAAAATCAATGCAGGCGAATGATGCTTGATGTAGTTGATCACAGCCCGCTCCCCGACAACGAAACCTCCGAGACTGGCGAACGTTTTCGAAAACGTTCCCATAGTCATGTCGACTCCGTTTTCGAGATTGAAATGGCTCGCCGTTCCACGGCCACCGTCGCCGATCACACCGGTCGAGTGCGCGTCGTCGATAAGGACGCGGGCGTTGTACCGTTTAGCAATGTCGATCAAGCGTGGCAGATCGACGATTTCACCCGTGGTACTGAAAACCCCGTCGGACACGATAAGTTTATTCTTGTCGGCCGGAATTCGCGACATCACGCGTTCCAAATCGTCCATTCCATTGTGCTTGTATCTTTCGAAATTGGCGAAGGCACCCTTGGCCATGAGATTGCCCGCAACAATGCATGCGTGGTTGTCCTTGTCGGAAATCACGTATTCCCCGCGTTGCACCAGTGTGGGAATTATACCCTGTGCGGTCTGATACCCTGTGGAAAAGAGCAAACATCTTTCTTTGCCCAGAAACGTTGCCAGCCGTTCTTCCAATTCATTATGCATTGTAAGCGTCCCGGTCAAATATCGGGAACCGCTGCATCCGGAGCCGAAGCGCTCCACCGCGTCCATTGCGGCTTGTTTCACTTTCGGATTCGCTGTGAGGCCGAGGTAATTGTTCGAGCCCGCCATGATGACCTTCCGCCCCTCTATGCTGACCACTGGCCCTTCGTTTTCTTCAATAGCCCTGAAATACGGGTATAATCCCAACGCTTTCACCTCGTCGGCGCGCGTAAACGTCCTGCACTTGTCAAACAGATCCACTCAAACTCCTGAGGTTAATGTGTTCGTGAAAAATCGGTTGCTCCAGAAAATCAAGAGGAGCGAAAATACAGCAGAGAATTTATGAATCGTCATTCATTTATGCAATGAAGATTACCAAATGTACTCATGCCGGTAATGAAAGTCAATGTTGTGTTTATTTCAAGATAGCAACTCGATGGCAATCGAGCGCAACAGAGAACAACGGAAGAGCTGTTGCTGGGTGACGAACTGTACAAACCCAGCAACCTCGTCACGGGAATTTTCAGTGTGCGTTTCCAATGAAGTCACCAGGCTTCGTTGTTGCCGCTTCGTCACGAAGGTAGATGTCGGTAGCTCACGTTTTCTGTCAGAAAAAACGCCTCTCAAAGAAAAAAATCTAAAGTGTTGCGTTCAAGGAAAAAAAAGTGGAAATTCGTGTTATCAGTAGAACCAGGATTTGCACATAGACCCGGAGGTATAATGAAATTCCGTCATCACTGGCTTTTAGCCATTGTGTTCGTCTTTGCCGCTTGTAATGACGAACCGAGTTCACCCATATCCTCAACCGACCATGCAGGGCGGGAGGCGGCCTTCATGGAGAAATCCTCTGAAGGTATAGACGTCAAGGACAGGTATATCGTCGTGTTCAAGCAAAACGTCGGCAATCCCGACCGCCTCGTCGACGAGATGAGCAGAGGGGCCGGTATGCAGGTGCATTACCGGTACCGCCATGCTATCAAGGGCTTCGCCGCCACAATTCCCGCTCAGGCACTGGAAGGTATTCGTCGCAATCCCAATGTCGACTATGTGGAAGCCGACGGCATAGTCTCCATCAATCAGCAGAACAATCCTCCCAGTTGGGGGCTGGATCGCATCAATCAACGTAATCTTCCACTGGACAATCTTTACACGTGGCAGAATACCGGATCCGAAGTGAAAGTGTACATCATCGACACTGGTATAAGATACAGCCACAATGAATTCGGCAATCGCGCGTCCTTCGGTTTCGACGCAATAGACCAAAACGGCAATGGCGAAGATTGTAACGGTCACGGTACACACGTGGCGGGCACGGTTGGTGGTAGCAATGTCGGAGTCGCGAAGGAAGTTTCTCTTATTTCGGTGCGTGTACTCAACTGTCAAGGTTCTGGCACTTGGAGTGGTGTGGTTGCTGGGGTGGACTGGGTCTATGCAAATTCTACACCTCCTGCGGTTGCGAATATGTCACTCGGGGGTGGAGGAATAGTCATATCGGTCGAGGAGGCAGTGCAAAGAACCGTTCTCGAGAAAGGGGTGACTTTCGTTGTCTCTGCAGGAAATGACAATCGATCAGCATGTAATTATTCTCCAGCAAGATTGCCCGAAGTCATAACCGTTGGTGCCACACAGAATAATGATCAAAGAGCGTCGTATTCCAATCACGGTAGCTGCGTCGATCTTTTCGCTCCGGGCTCCAGTATCTATTCCTCCACAAGTAGCGGTAACAATACGTACGCGACGTACTCGGGTACCTCTATGGCTGCACCGCATGTTGCGGGCGTCGCGGCGATATACCTTTATGCCAATCCCAACGCGAGCCCCACGCAGGTGAGCAATGCCATACTTTCCGGTGCGACCTCAGGTGCCCTTACAGGCAATCTGCGTCCAGGCTCCCCGAACCTGTTGCTCTACAGTCTCATTGCCGGTACACCGTCGCAGGGCAATCCTCCTGCCGCTCCGGATAATTTGACTGCTACGGCTGCTTCGAGCAGTGCTATCAATTTGAATTGGGATGACAAGTCTGACAACGAAGACGGATTCAAGATCGAACGTAAGAATGGGTCAACCTGGGTGGAAATCGCTTCCCTTGGAGCAAACGTCACCACCTACACGAACACGGGATTGTCTGCGAGTACGCAGTACACGTATCGGGTGTACGCGTATAACGGATACGGGAATTCCTCCTATTCGACTGAAGAGAGCGCGACAACACTTCAGTGTGTTTCTCCAACGGCTCCTTCGTCTCTGCAAGCCACCGCCACGTCGTCGAGCGCAATATCCTTGAGTTGGACGTACACCTCGACAAACGAGGACGGCTTCAAAATAGAGCGATCGACCGATGGAAGCAATTTCGCACACATCGCATCCGTTGGTGCCGGTGTAACAACTTACAGTGATGCAGGATTGGCTTCTTCCACTACGTATTACTACCGTGTACGTGCGTTTAACACCTGCGGTGAATCCGGTTATTCCAGTATTGCTCAAGCAACAACGGACGCAGCGCAACAGCTCACAACTGTATACGTTAGCAGCGCGTCGGCATCGAAGACCTCTGTCCAAAACAGATGGACAGCGAGTCTTACGGTTACTGTCAGTGACGGAAGTTCACCAGTATCCGGTGCAACCGTTCACGTATCCTGGAGCGGTGGAGCCAGCGGGAGCGGGACGGCCGTAACGGATGCGTACGGTGTGTGTACAGTAACGACTTCCATACTCAATCCGAACGTTTCGTGGATAGATATCACGGTTTCGGACGTCACTGGAAGCGGACTTTCTTACGGTGGGTCACCAGGTGTAACATTGCCGATACGGGTGTATAAACCCTGACATCCCTTGTCCTGTGTTGTTACTGCTTGTGAATACTTGCGGTAGACGTTACGAGCAAAAACAAATGCCGCCTCCCTTGCTATTCGAAGGGAGGCGGCGTTTATTTTCGCTCGGACGCAGCGTCCCACACTGTCGGTCCGTTTCACTATAATGTTGGCGACTTCTCCGATTCCAGACCGCAGATCTCCTGTGGAGATTCGCAGAGGCGAAGTGAATCCGGGAAATTCACGAGAGAATAGTGCGTTCGTCTCGGGGAATCAGACTCCAGTGCTCGCGCTTCATGAACAGCCCAGTTCCGTGATCGAAAAATGTTGATGTCGCAGACGGCGCTATACCCGGCTGTAGTGTTCTATCCTTTCAGTATTGAGCAGATGCTACCCTCAACACTTGACGTAATGCGCATTGCTGCTGGTGATGCCTCCGTACTTACTTCGGCTACAGAGATTTAAAAAATTCCTCATGCAGTCGAATGATGTTTCGCAGTCCCCGGCTCGCGATGCTATCTCTTGACTTTCATGTCCGTTTCCGTTAATGTTTAGCGTAACGACAGGGTCTGCTGAATTCAGAACGCCCGTGGGCAGCAAATGACTGCCTCAGCACTGTGCCGAACATAATGTGAGTCCAGCACAAGTCTATGTGAAACGATCATGTCGTGCCCATCTCAAGGTCGGAAATGTTGTGACAATTGAGAATAAGGTCCTTAGTCATGAAAAATCTGCTGGAATCGCTACGAACAAATCGTACGGGCTATCTAGCGAGTAGCGCGTGCATACTCCTGTTAGCATTTGGCTGTTCTAACAGCAACCCTACGACACCTGACAACAACGGATTCGATTTGAAGATTGAAATGCGTCTCATCCCCGCAGGCAGCTTTCGCATGGGCAATGTCACGTATTACCCCTATGGAGAATCAGATGAAGAGCCGGTTCACCGAGTGACACTTACGCGTCCGTTTTTCATGAGCCGTACCGAGGTGACACAGGAGCAATACGAAGCAGTCATGGGTGTGAATCCAAGCATATTTCGCGGTGAAGATTATCCGGTGGAACGGATAAGTTGGTACGATGCCATTGCGTTCTGCAATGCGCTTTCAACATTGGAGGGACGAGATACCTGCTATACCGGCCGCGGTGTCAACATCGTGTGTGATTTCTCAGCCAACGGATATCGCTTGCCTACCGAGGCCGAATGGGAGTACGCCTGCCGTGCCGGTACGGAATCGGATTTCCACACGGGCAACATATCGCAAGCAGGCGAGCCGCTTTCCGATCCCGCACTGGATATGGCAGGATGGTACAGGGCGAATTCGAACGACAAACTTCAACCTGTCGGTATGAAAAATCCCAACGGATTCGGCCTCTGCGACATGCATGGGAATGTGTCCGAGTGGTGCTGGGATTGGTATGGAAACTACCCGGCAAGCTCCGCCATGGATCCGCGGGGACCGAATGCGGGAATCTATCGCGTTCATCGCGGTGGCTCCTGGCATGACTCTCCCGGACTCTGCCGCTCAGCGAATCGGGGTGTCGGCTATCCAGTCAGCAAGGACTACGGATTTCGTGTTGTGAGGACGCACAGTCCCTGATGCCTTGCGAGTCTGAGCACGCGGGCCTGAACGTATGCCCGATTGAGGCGTGAGTACATTTTCCATTTTTCAGAGGTCATCGCTATTTTACGCTCATGCAGACCCAGTATGACGGTATTTGTCGCTCTGTGCTGGTATAATGCATGCATGTATCCGAAACAGGAATCCATCATGGCCAACAATACGAAACTGCAGCGGTCGCTGCGCATTCTCTGGAAACTCGCACGCGATAGAAATGTTACCGTGAACGACCTCCATCGCTACTTCGACGGCAAGGTGACGCGGCGCACTATACAGCGCACGCTTGTCGATCTCTCCAATTCCCATATTCCGATCGTCAATACCAGAGGACCACACAATGAATACCGCTACTCGCTCGAGCGACCATTCGATCAGATTCCGGAACTGCTCACCGCGGACGAAACGCTTGCAGCAGTGCTGCTCTCGCAATCTTCAAGCATATTCGAAGGCACACGCATCGGCGAGGATATTCACGCAGTGTTTGCGAAGCTGGAGCAACTGCTTCCCGGCGGTGTCATGGTAGCTCCGGCACCGTTCACCGGTGGACAGTTCGTGCATCATCACCAACCCGGCAAGACGCAACTCAGGAATTACGCCGAAACGCTTCAAACAGTGTTCCGCGGCATACTGTACTCGCGCGTCTGCCGCGTACAGTACCGTGCGAAACGCTACCTCTTCCATCCCTGGTCCTTGTTGCTGTACAACGGAGCACTGTATGTCGTAGGGAAACAGCCGCACTATGGCGACATCATCTACCTTGCCGTGAACCGACTCAGAAGCGCGGAGCTGCTAGAGCAAGGCTTCGACCGCGATCCCGGGTTTGATCTGCAGAAATTCCTCGAGGGCAATTTCGGCATCTGGTATGAAGAAGCGGTCGACGTACGGATCCGCTTCGATGCTGCAGTGCGTGCCTCTATCGAACACAGGCAGTGGCATCACAGTCAACGCATCGCCGAGCAACGCGACGAAAGCATCATTCTCGCAATGCGCGTGGGACCGTCACTCGAACTTGTCGCATGGATACTGCGCTGGGGTTCGCACGCCGAGGTGCTCGAACCTGCCACGCTGCGTGCGGAAATTCGCAAGACGGCCTTGGCTGTCGCGAAAATGCATAGCGTAAAAAAATGACAGCTATTCGCCAGTTTACCATTCGCTGTCGATCTGTGAGTATATCTTGCCTTCAGTATCATTCGCAAACCGGAGGCGCTCATGGAACATGCTCAAGAGTTGATGGAAGTACTGGACGACATGGCGGAGGCGTTGAAGGAAGAGGATGCGCAACTGAGCAGACAAGTGCTCGAACGCGTGCGACCATTGCTGCCGGATGCATGCAACGATGAGGAAATCGCCGCGCTGGCGCTGATAGTGCATCAGACCGAACACGGGGCAATAGTAGTGCAATGTAGTGAACTCATGACATTGCTCTCGCGCAGAGCAGCGGGCAACCCGCGTTGGAATGTGGTGCTTCCACGCTTGGCACGCAAAGGATTCATCACCTTGCGCAGCGATGAGACGAGCATGCCAAGTTGTGCAGATGACATTGTTTCCGCTTTTTCCGACATGACGTTTCGCGATACAACGGTGACTCTGTCGATTGTCGGTCATGAAAAGGGCACTCCGGTCACTTATGAATGTAACAGGGAGTATCTCGAAGACTGTTTCATGTACGTGGAAACACTGTACGAGCACTTGCTGCAGCAGTATCCCAATGCTCGTCCGAGACGCCGGTACACGCACATAGACGACAACGACGCGAAGTATCCGACAGACGTCGTAAGCATGCGACGACGCATCGAACGGCTGTCGGCTCAATCAGCATGCGCTCTCCCGTTGGAAGAACTCCGAAGCAGGGAGCGGCTTGCCGAGCGGGACTGGCAGATGCTGCTCATCATGCTCTGGAAGGAACTGAACGGGGAGAGAATGGAAGTACGCGAATTGCTGCCCTTCTTCGGTAATAGAGCGTTCGGTTCGTACGATCTCCGTAAGTACGTTTGCGGTGAAGGACGACTGTTCGCGAGTGGAATAGCCGAACTCGGGTTGGGACCGAATCTCATGCGTATGGATGTCGAGCTGGATCCCTCCATCATCTCATGGCTGGTTGAAGGCGATGATGAAAATGGCGACGGCGCTCGTGAGTGCAACTCCAGCGATACCAGCGAGCAAGCAGAGCCTTTCGCTTGCAACGATGAGTATCTCGAAGTATGGCTCGCTTTCGTCTCCTCGATGTACGATTCACTGCGACAACACGGCCGCAGGAAGCGACGATGGGAGGTGAACAGGAATGAAGTAGTGTTGGAGCATCCGGTGTACAAGGAAGTTCTAAGCAGGACGATGGCGAGCACTGCGGAGTTTCCACTCGAATGCATGATAGCGAAACACGGCTTCGGTGAAATTGAGCGCTTCATCATTTTTACGTCGCTGTTGGCCGGCCTGCAGGAGCATGCCTTAGATATACCTGACGCACTGGGCTTGCTGACACCGAGTTTCGTCGGCTCGCACAAGTTGCGGGTACTGTTCGAAGCGACCAGTCCCTTGGTGAAAAATGGTTTTGTCGCTGTGCGCAACACGATGATAGGGACACCGGACTTCTACATGCCGGCGAATATGATAGACCGGGTGTTTCAAACTCAGGAACCCGATACGAAGCAAATGCTGCATGTGCAGTCCGAATTGTTCGAGCTTCGCGAGGCGCGGCACACGCTTGATGCAGTGAGGCTCCCCGCGAGCGAAATCGCGCGTTTGGAAAACGCGGTGCGCGTATTGCATGTCGAAGCTCGCGAACGCCTCCGCGCTTGGGGAGTGAACAGTGTGACTGCCGCGCGTCCCACCGATTCGCTGCTGCTGCTGTTCAGTGGCGTGCCGGGTACAGGCAAGACCTTCGCCGCCGAGGCGCTCGCCGGGTCGCTCGGGAGGCCTCTGCTCGTGACTGATATCAGTAAGATACTGTCCAAATGGGTGGGTGAAAGCGAGCAGAATGTTGCCGCCTTGTTCCGCGAGTACAGCGAATACTGCAGTGCTGTGGATGCGCCGCCTGTGTTGCTGCTCAACGAGTGCGACCAGTTCTTCTCGCAGCGCTTCAGCAGTGCAGGCCGCAGCGTGGACAGAATGTACAATCAAATGCAGAGTCTATTCCTCGAACATCTCGAAAGCTTTCCCGGCATACTCATCGCCACCACGAATCTCACCGACGCACAGGATGAAGCGTTCAGCAGACGTTTCGACGAAAAAATACGATTTCCCCGGCCCGACACAGTCACTCGCCTGCAACTTTGGAAGATGCATATCCCTGCTGCTATACCGTGCAGTGACGATGTGGACCTTGCCAGACTTGCCGAAATCTATCACTTCACCGGCGGACAGATCGCAGTGGCAGCTACGAATTCCATACGCATTGCTGCAGTTCGAGGGGACGCCCTGCGCATGGCTGATTTGATAGAAGCATGCGAGCATGAAGTACGAGGCTCGTTCGAGAAGTCGGCACGCATTGTCGGATTCCGGTAGGGAATCGAAGGCGACAGTGTACGATGTCTGTGTCCATGGAGGTGCTGAACCCAACATCGAAGCACTGTCGGTAGTGTGCAGGCGAGTACAATCCAACTTTTACAGATCAGGATATTGATTCGCTCACACAGCTTCCCTACTTTTCGTAGGAGAAGAACGTGCCCCTATCGCAACATACCTCTGGAGATTACTAGTGCTTATCCACGCATTGGCATTCTAGACACGGCATAATAAAAAATGTCGTGCCTTTCTTTTAGCCGGGCCGGAACTCAATGAAGCAGGAATCAAAATGGCTACCGATTGGAGTCGTATGGAAGTAAAGGCAACTGTTGCCGACTACTTCGCTATGCTCCGGAAAGAAATTCTCGGAATTCCGTACAACAAGTCGCAACATCGCCGACAATTGTTGGGGCTTCTACAGCATCGCTCTCCCGGTGCTGTGGAGCGGAAACACCAGAATATAAGTGCGATCCTGATCGAACAGGGCTTCGTCTATCTTGCAGGATATAAACCTCTGAGAAATTATCAGCAGTTGTTGCAGTTCTGTGTCACGGAACATCTGAAAGCGGATCACAACATCAAAGAAGTCCTGTGCGAACAGGTGGCTGAACCTGCTGTACTGCCAGCGATAGATGATATACTCGCATCACGGATCAACACGCCTGAAAAACATTCACGACATGCCGAGTATCGACACAATAAGATTCATGAAAAACCTCAAGTCCGGAAGGGGATTGATTATATCGCCATGGAAGCAAATAATCTCTCCCTTGGTTCGGCTGGCGAGGAATTTGTTGTGACGTATGAGACAGCCAGGCTTATCCATATCGGGCAGGAAAGGCTTGCTGCAGAGATCGAGCAAGTTTCACGAACGCGAGGGGATGGCCTGGGGTATGATGTGCTGTCCTTCGATGAGAATGGGCGAGAACGATTAATAGAAGTGAAGACAACAGCGTACGGTCCATATACTCCATTTTTCGTTACTCCGAATGAAGTTGCGGTTTCGCGGGATAAGGAAGAACGATATTATATATATCGCGTTTTCAATTTCCGTAAGCAACCCAAATTATTCACGAGACAAGGCAGTATTGACAGGGCGTTCGAACTTAAAGCCTCGGAATTTGAAGCACGCATCCTGTGACAGAGCACCTTGAGAACAGGCATGACTAGACTCGTCCGTCATCCAGATTATAATCGGAGATTTCATCCACCCACGCTTTGTAGAGTAATGACAAATATCTGTGTTTTTCATCTCATTCCTTCACCCAAGCATGGAGTCTGACATGAACATTCGCTTCGAGTACCTTTATCGCGATGCAGGAAACTATAAAATATGGGGAGAACTGGTTTTCACGAATAGAAAAAACCTTGATGTCACCGATCTGAATTCAAGATTGATAGCACAGCTAATAAGCAATCAGTTTTTCGAAGCCGAAAAGGTTGCGATTCCACGTCTCCGTTTTGAGAATTATGATGAGACGTTGGATCACGGTTGGCATGAATTCCATGGCTCTTCAGGAAAAGTTGTGGGATAAGAAATAGCTTCGTAATGTAGTATCAGTCTGTAAAATCAGTATGGAAATGCACTCATGACCGTTCCTGCAGCCCTTGAATCTCACTACCGTGAACTT